>Ga0207421_10001282_pt1 | contig 32609 bp, 28 predicted proteins | sample SodLakKL_010_SED_4_FD_187542 | JGI IMG/M metagenome (GOLD analysis project Ga0207421, IMG submission 187542) | Alkaline sediment microbial communities from Lake Tanatar, Kulunda Steppe, Russia - 8KL_010_SED (SPAdes) (version 2) | ecosystem: Environmental > Aquatic > Non-marine Saline and...
CTTTCGCGGCTTCCGGAACGCTATGTCCAAAGAAGGTTGACCGACCTTGAAGAGGCTGAAAAAGGAGAAACGGTCCACCTCCCGGGGCGTGTCACGAGCGAGCCCAAGGTGTTTTTTATCCGCAAGAGCCTCTCAAGACTCACCTTCCTTGCCGATGTGGGAGGGCAAACCTTCACTGTGAGCGTGTTCAACCAACATTATCTGAAAAAGACGCTCCATCCCGGAATACACATCGTCCTCCACGGGCGTATTTCTTCCGAGCATAAGAGTTTCACCGCCCAGAAGGTGTTTTTGCGCGAGAACTTCCGCGAGGGGATCCTCCCCGTCTACAATGTCGAAGGGATCCGGGACACCACTTTCGCCAAACTCGCCCGCGAAGCCTTCACGCTCCTTGCGGACTCTCTTTCCGACCGTCTTCCCAAGCCCTTGCGGGAACACTATCGCCTCATCGACAAGAAGAGACTTCTCGATTGGGCCCATGCGCCCCCTTCGCCCCGTGCGCTCCATCAAATCCGCCGCCGTCTCAAATACGAGGAGTTCCTCGACTACCAGCTCAAGGTGCGCCTCTTGCGCAAGCGCCACATGGAAGCACAAGGCTTGGCGAAACCCTTCTTTGAAGAAGAAATCCGCGCTTTCACAAAAAACCTCCCCTTCTCGCTCACCGCATCACAGAAGAGGGCGCTTGGGGAAATACTATCCGACATCGCCTCCGACAAAGCCATGCGGAGGATGTTGCAGGGGGATACCGGGAGCGGAAAGACCGTCGTCGCCATGGTGAGCGCTTTCGCCGCGATCGATGACGATCATCAGGCCGCTTTCCTCGCACCGACGGAAATTCTCGCCCGCCAGCATTTCAAGACGGCGCAAGCCCTCTTCGCACACACGCCGTATGAACTCGCCCTCTTGACGAGCACGACGCCGAAAGAAGAGAGGGAAGCGATCGAGAAGGGTCTTTTGGAGGGGAGCATCCATTTCGTCATCGGCACCCATGTGCTCTTCAGCCGCAATACCGCCTATCGCCGCCTCGGTTTCGTCGTCACAGACGAACAGCACCGGTTCGGTGTCTTGCAGCGGGGAGCCTTGAGCCGAAAAGGGGAAAAACCCGACGTACTCTATCTGAGTGCGACGCCGATTCCCCGCACCTTGGCCATGACACTTTTTGGCGACATGGACATCACGACCATCGATGAGATGCCCAACAGCGCCAAGACGGTGGAGACGACAATCCTTTCCGAAACAGACGAAGCGCGAGTCCATGGCTTCATTGAAAAGACCCTCCAAAGAGGGGAACAGACCTACATCATCTCCCCCACCATCGAAGGCGGAAAAAACAACAGAAGAAGCATCGCCGACATCGAAAGATCCATCCGTCATAGACACCCAAAAGCCCGTGTCGGGCTCTTGCACGGGAGACGCCCTCCCGAGGAGAAGGAGAGCGTCATGGAAGCTTTTCATGAGGGGATGATCGACATTCTGGTCGCGACGACTATCGTCGAGGTCGGGATGGACGTCCCCCGGGCGACCCTCATCGTCGTGCACCATGCCGAGCGACTCGGTCTCGCGCAACTGCACCAGCTGCGCGGAAGGGTCGGCAGGAGAGATCTTCCGGGTAGGGCCGTGTTTCTCTATGAAGGAGACGAAGAGGTGCGGCAGCGGCTCGCTTTCCTCCAAGGAAGCGCCGACGGGTTCGCCATCAGCGAATACGACATGAAAAGAAGGGGCTTCGGGGACTTCATGGGCACCTATCAGAGCGGGCGACTCCGCTTCGTCCACGCCGATGTCGAAGAGGATTTGCCCATCATGAAGATCGCCCGTGACGATGCAAAAGCCATCCTCGCCGATGCCGACAAGGGCAGAAAAAGCTCTTATGAGGACTATGTCGCGGCTATCGAGAAGGAACTCGAAGAGTACGCGGACTACTCCCTGTGAACGGGTCATTATGCTATAATGGTCATGATAGAAGAAAGGGGTGTTCGGAATGATCAAAATCGCCGTTGACGCCATGGGTGGCGATCACGCACCGGAAGAACAAGTCAAGGGAGCCATGCTCGCCGTCGCGAGGATCCCCGATATCGAAATCACGCTCTATGGTGACGAGGAGGCGATCAAGCGCCATCTCACCGACGAGACGAGAATCCGCATCGTGCCGACGGAAGGGGTCATCGACATGGGCGAGAAAGACCCCATCGGCGCCATCCGTTCCAACCGGAAAAGTTCGATGGCCGTGAGCCTTTCGAGTGTCCGCAAAGAGGAGAACGACGCCATCGTCTCGAGCGGAGCCACGCAGGCCCTCATCGCCGGCGCCCACATGCTCGTCGGCCGCATGAAGGGCATGAAAAGGACGGCCATCGCTCCCGTCATTCCCACCGTGAAGGGGGAGATGATTCTGCTCGATGCCGGCGGCAACATCGAGATCCGTCCCGAATTCATGGTCCAACAGGCCTATTTCGCAAGCATCTATGCCGAAGAGATTCTCGGGAAGAAAGAGGCCACCGTCGGCCTCATCAACATCGGCACCGAAGAAGGCAAGGGACGCCCCTTGGACAATGAGGCGGAAGAACTGTTCCGCAAGGACGAACATATCCGCTTTTACGGCAATGTGGAACCCAAAGAAGTCCTCGATCCGCCCTGTGACGTGTTGATCAGCGACGGTTTCACCGCCAACATCGTCATGAAGACCATCGAAGGAACCGCCCAAGGCATGGGTGTCATTCTCCGCGAGGAATTGACGCGCGGTCTCTTGGGCAAACTCGGTGTGCTTTTGGTCTATCGGAATCTCAAGCGTTTCAAGAAGCGTCTCGACCCCGCCGAAATCGGGGGGGCGATGATCTATGGTCTCCGCGGCGTCGTGATCAAAGCCCAGGGATCCTCCCTCAGCGAAGGTTTCGCCAACGCCATCCGCCAAGCCGCCGAAATCGTCCGCCAGGACGTGGTCGCCAAGGTCGGAAGAATCATCGAAAGCGGGGCGGAATGACGTGGAACGGCTGCTCACTTTTTTCGATATCGATTTTCGCGACCCGGAACTATTGCGGACCGCACTCACCCACTCGTCTTATGCCAACGAACATGATGTCTCCTCTAACGAGCGACTCGAGTTCTTGGGCGATGCCGTGCTGGATGTCGTCGTGAGCGAATATCTCTATGGACTCGACAACGAGTTGCGCGAGGGTGGTCTGACCAAGTTGCGCGCCCGCTATGTCTGTGAAACGGCCCTTGCCGAGTATGCCAAAGCGTGTGATTTGGGGACCTCTCTCCGCTTGGGACACGGTGAAGAAAAAAGTGGTGGCCGCCAAAGGAGTGCGCTCTTGGCCGACGCTTTCGAGGCGCTTGTCGGCGCCGCCTATCTCGACGGCGGCCTCGACAAGGTGGAACATATCGCCGCGAAGGTCGTCTTCCCGCTCATCGAGAAGGACGAGGGGGACGGCTTCATCGATTTCAAGAGCCATCTTCAGGAACTCGTCCAGTCCGACCGTCGTGAACTGGATTATCGGATCGTCTCCGAAGAAGGACCTTCCCACAAGAAGAGATTCACCATCCGGGTCTATATGGACGAGATTCTCATGGGCGAAGGAGAAGGCAGGAACAAAAAACAGGCCGAACAGAACGCGGCCGCGGCCGCGTTGGAAAAACTCGCCGGCAAGAAGAAAAAAGACGGGAGTGAAAGCACATGAAAGCTTTCCTCCGCCGCCTCATCGACGATGGCGTGCTGGATTATGACGCCTTGGTGCTCCGCTATTATCACAAGCTCGGCCTCGGCGAGAAGGAGGCCGTCGCACTCATCAAGCTGAACAGCCTCCTCGAGGAGAGAAAGCGGGTCATCAAGGCCGAGAAGTTCGCGAATATGCTTTCCTTGTCCGCCCGTGAGACCGAAGAACTCTTGAACGACCTCATGAACAAGGGCTATCTCACCATAACCCTTGTCAAACGCGAAGACGGCAAAGAGATGGAGACCTTCAATGTCGACTACATCCTCGCGAAGGTCGCGAATCACTTGAAGAAAAAATTCGAGAAAGAAGACGAGAACGTCTTGGGCCGCATCGTCTCCCATCTCGAGGAAGTGTTGGAAAAACCCCTCTCGTCACTCGATTTCGAACTGGTGAAACAATGGGTCCATGAAGAGGGCTATTCCGAGAAGATGATCCGCGAAGCCGCGAACACCGCACTGGCACAAAACAGGCTTTCTGTGAAATCCATCGACCGCATACTGCTTTCCGCCGTCAAGGACCTTCCCGCCAATAAGCCCCGCAAAAACAAAGCGGCCTTGAAGGATTTCCACAAGCTATGGGAAGAATAGCAGGAATCCTCAACCGCCTCGAAGGCCTCTATCCCGAAGCGGCCACCACACTCGCCCACAAAGACGCCTTCGAACTTCTCGTGGCGGTGATGCTCAGTGCGCAAACGACCGATGAATCCGTGAACCGGGTGACGCCCGCTCTCTTTCGCGACTTTCCGACGGTTGAAGCCTTTTGTGACGCTCCTCTTGCCGAGATTGAAAAGCGGATCCGTTCCATCGGCCTCTACCGCAACAAAGCCAGACACATCAAAGAGACGGCCCGGATCCTTTCCACACGTTTCGGCGGAAATGTCCCCGCCGATCAAAAGGATCTGGAAAGTCTGCCGGGTGTGGGCAGGAAGACGGCGAATGTCGTCTTGAGCGTATGGTTCAAAGAACATAGGATCGCTGTGGACACACATGTCGCACGAGTGGCGAAACGCCTTCGTCTCGCCGATTGGGAGGATTCTGCGCTTATCGTCGAAAAGAGACTCATGGCGGCCTTCCCCGAAGAGAGTTGGTCGACATTGCATCACAGGATGATCCACTTCGGACGCTATCGCTGCACGGCGAGAAGACCCGAATGCGACGCCTGCATCCTGAAAGAGTTCTGTCGTTACCCTGATATACGGCCTTGAAAGTGAAACGCCGTTTCCGGCTCGAGGCCCGGAAACGGCGTTTTCATCATGTCCCGCCAACCGCGGATGCCGCGGCGACGGCGAGGAAGAGGAATGCGAGAGTGACGGCGAGGGGAATGACGACACTCATGAGGATCACCCTTCCCCAACCGATGTCGGCCTGGTCCGGGTGGTCGTGATGGTTCTGCCGCCAGACGAAATATAGGAAGAGACCGACAAAGGGAATGTAGAAATTCATGTTTTTCAGGTCGTGTTTCGGCGTTTTCCGCTTATGGTCCTGCGAATCTCTTTTCGACATGCTTATCGCCCCTTTCGGACAATTCCAGTATAACATGCACCGATTCCAAGATGAAAATGTTACGGGGGAGATTCCCGATGAATTTTCTCAACCCCCGATATGAGATTTTCAGTGTAGAATGTTTTATGGGCAACACGATTACAAAAGAACAAGGAGAGAACCCCAACATGAACCACCAACGTTTAAAACAACAACTCGACAGACAGTACAAACGCAAGTTGCAAGATTTCTCCGGTCACATCGGCGACACCCTGAAGAAGAAACGGCTCGAACTGGACCTCACACAAGAGAAAGCTTCCCAGGGCGTCTGCAGTGTCAGCTACTACTCCAAGATCGAGAACAACAGGACGGAACCGAGTGACGCCATACTCCGGGACATGTCCGACCGGATCGGTGTCGATTTGAACGCCTACTCGATACTCGACGAGGATGAAAACGTCCTCAAAGAAGCCATCAAGGCCTATTACAACGATGATCCCGAATATCTGGAACAGCTCGTCAAACGGCTCGGCGGCATCGAGTGCGGGTTGTTGCGGGATGTCATCGAGCTCTTCGAAAGCCGACTCAGAAACGATTTCAAGCGTTCTCGGAAGCTACTCAAGGGTTTGCTTCCCCTTGTGGGGAACATCAACGTCTTGTCCGCCATGGCGGTGCTCACGGCAGCTGTGGCACACAACTATCACCTTGGTCAATACCGGGAAGCGCTCCAACTCCTGCATATCATGGAGGATATCAACACGCTGGAGCCCCGCCTGGACATCATCAAGAATTTTTATGCCTTCCTCGTGAAACCCTCCGTCGGACGCGCAGTCTCGAGCATCCCCCATTATTGCGAAGTGGCCGATGGTTTCACGAAATATCCGCACACCGCGAGAATCCTCAGTCTGAAGATGCACATGGTCCGTCATCTCGCCCGCGAGAACAAAGCGGAAGCCGAGAAGATGCTCATGTGTATCCCCCGCGACTCCATCCCCTCCGCCATGAAGAATTTCCATGAGGCATTGAGATTGCTCTGTCTCGATGTCGAGAACAATCCCGTGAAGGTGTTGGAGGAGAGGCTTGACGCCTCGAACAGGGACATCTGGTTCTATCGTTCCCTCACGCTCCTTTGTCGGAAACACCGCGATGATTCCCGGTTCCGAAAGATGGCGGTGGAACATTTCCACCATGCCGGCGAAGAGGCCCTGCTCGAGAAGACCCTCTTCCACAGTCTCACCCTCACGGATGAGAAGGATCTCACCGGTTATCTGCGGGAGATCTGTCTGCCCCTCGCTATTGATCGCGGTGATGCGGAGTATATCGGCCACTTCGCGCTTCGTCTCGAAGAGATGCTCAAGAAGAACGCCCGTTACAAGGAGGCTCTGCGAGTCATGGTCAGGGCCCGGGAAGCCCTTGATGAACTACGGACCTTCCGTCTCTGATGTAGACAGCCGGTAAAAAAGTGTTATAACCTGACTTTCACACTTATAATAGACAAAAACCAATCAATGGGCCTATTCAAGCCGTTTGATTGGTTTTCCATTTGTAGTGTTTAGTCCCTAGGGTCTGGCGATGGCTTTGAGAGATGCCCTGAGGTCTTCAAGTCTCATCCGCTTGTAATCGAGCGAATATTCGAATAATCGGTTGACCTCTTTGAAAACTTCTGTCGTGTCGTGAAGAAGGTAGATGTCTTTTTGCAGTTTGACCGCCTGGGCACTTGTCAACGCTTCTTGGAGCGACTTGACCGAATATTTGCAGTCGGTCTTGCGCTGAAGGAGGCGATAAAGGGTCAGGGCGATGTAACACGTGAGGAAATGCCCTCTGATGTGGGCGTCGCTCCACACATAGACCGGCCGCCCCTCAAGGTCGCTTTTCGTGACCCGGAAGGATTCCTCGATCCTGTAGAGCCCTTTGTAGGCTTTGATGACATCGAAGGCCGATAGGCTCAAGTCATTGGTCACGAGAGCGTAATACCCGTCCAGGGCTGTGTCCCGTTCGTATTTCTCCCTGTCGAAGGTGGCGACGGTCTTCGTGTGTCTGAGTTCACCTGTCGTCGGCTCGACTTCCTCGGTCTGGATGTATTTCTTCATGCCGAAACGGTTGCTGGATTTGAGAAGCGAAGGGTCGTCGAGGAATTTCTGTAGGATTTCCTCGAGGTCGCCACGCTTCCGTCTTTGATAGGCGGCTTCCTTTTCGGAATACACACAGATGAGATGTTCGGTGATGCTGCGAGATCCCGCTTTCCGCTCCCGGGCCACTGTCTTGAACCGGAAGCCGTTAGGCGTTTGTTTATAGCCTTCCTCGTCAAGAACGATGTCCGCGAGCTTGTTGCCGGGGTAGCGGATCCGCTGGGCGATGATGTAATGGTCGCCCTGTTCGTCGATATAGGCCGTGTTCGCCGCGGAATTGTTGCCCTTGTCCGCGACGATGGTGATGTTTTCGATGCCGAAATCCTCCTTTACCTTCGTGAGGATGGGTTTCATCGTGGCGTAGTCGTTGGTGTTGCCGGGAAAGAGCTCGTAGGTGATCGGGACGCCGTTGGCATCGAGGAAAAGCCCCATCTGCACAATCCCGGTTTTCTTCTTCTCCTTCGAGACCCCTTTTTGCCGCAACCCCGTGAAGACGTCGCTTTCGAAATAGTAGTTCGTCACGTCGTAGAAGACGAGCGTGCAGTCACGGCCGTATTCTTCCGTGATGGCGCGGTGCATCTGCTTCATGATGGCGTCCTTGAGCGCGTGCAGATGGTCGAGGCTCTTATAGACCGCCGCCAGCGGAAAATCCGCGAGGCCCAGGAAATAGTTGCCCCGGTCCGCGTAGGTCCTTTGTTTGGACGCGGGCGCGAGCGCCCGCGAAAAAACCAGCAGTCGCAGGATTTCGTCCAAGTCATGACGGAAACGGGTGGTCCCTTGGTGCTTCTTGAGCACATCCTTGATCCCGAGCGTGTTGTAAAAGTGCTCGAGCACCGCGTAACCGAGATTTCGCGGTTTCTGGTCACCCGCTTGGGCTTCGCCCAAGTCGAGGGAGAAGGTCACGTTCTTCTCTTTCTTCTGACGTTCGGTCTCCTCTTTCGCCCATCGTTTCAACTTCTCCAGGGCGTCCGGATCCTCCTTCGTGAGGTCGCCGAGCTTCCCGAAGGACTTGATGATGCGCTGCTTGGTCTTTTTTTGTTCGTCCCGATAACTCTCCACGAGATAGACCAGGTAGTCCTTGTTGGATGGGGCTTTGGTCAAGCGGATATACATGCCATCACGCTCCTTAATCACGCTTCTTAATTATATTATACCACCATTCACCACTAAACACCACATTAAATTCATGAAATTTGCAACTTTTTCTCATAAGAAAACACACGCTTTCTTCGCTTGTTCCAGCGTAGAAAACGTGTGTCTGTTGTAAAGGTATTATGAAATCAGGCAATCAAAAGTGTGAAAGTCAGGTGAACTACGGACCTTCCGTCTCTGATGTAGACAGCCGGTAAAAAAGTGTTATAATGGTCTCGTGAGTGCATCGAGGTGGTTGTCATGGACACGGAACAACGAAGCAGAATGTTAGGCAACATGGACGTGCGAAAACTGCTCGTCAAGTTGTCGATACCCGCCATCATCGCCATGATGGCGAACGCCATCTACAACCTGGTCGACACGATTTTCATCGGAAGAGCTGTGGACACCATTGCAATCGGCGCATTGTCAATCGCTTTTCCCGTACAGATGATCGTGTTGGCGATCGGCATCATGATCGGTATCGGCAGCGCCTCGGTTTTCTCCCGTGCCTACGGCAGGGGGGACAACGAGACCATGGTGCGCACGGTCAATACCGCGCTATTCATGGGCCTCGTTCTTTCGGTCGCCATCTCCTTGTTGACGTATATCTTCTTGGAGCCTCTGCTCGTGTTTTTCGGCGCGACCGCCGGAAACATCGACTACGCCAGAGAATATCTGGTATTCATCTTGGTCGCCCTACCGCCCTTTTCCCTCTCGATCATCCTGAACAATCTGACGCGGGCGGAAGGAAGACCGAATGTCGCGATGATCTCGCTTTTGATCGGTGCCGGATTGAATATCGTGTTGGACCCCTTTCTCATCTTCGATTTCGGCCTCGGTCTCGGTGTGCGCGGCGCCGCCATCGCGACCGCCATATCGAAGACGGCTTCCTTCATCTATGTCCTATCCCGGGCCATGACACCGAAAAGCGCGCTTGTCATCCGTCTCAAGACGTTGTACAAGGTCGATTTCCAAGTGGCCAAAGAGATGCTCGCCGTCGGAGCGCCGACTTTCGTCAGAAACTCCCTCGGCGCGATTCTCGTCATCATCGTGAACAACCTCATCAGGCACTACGAGACGGCAAACCCCGAAATCTACATATCGATCTATGGCGTCATCACCCGCATGACGATGTTCACGTTGCTTCCCGGTTTCGGCCTCGTGCAAGGGTTGCAGCCGATTGTCGGTTTCAACTTCGGTGCCCGATTCTACCAACGGCTCATGGATGTCCTCTCGTTCGCGACGAAACTCGTCTTCGGCTATTTCTTTCTCATGTCGGTCATCGTCATCGTGTTCGCCCGGCCGCTCTTTTTGCTGTTCAGTCCCGAAGGTGCCACGGAGCCGGCTTTGCACGAGATTTTCATAACGGAAGGCAGTCGTGCCTTCCGCATTGTGGCCGCCGGTTTTACCATGATCAGTTTCCAGGTTCTGCTCTCGGCCGTCTATCAGGCCATGGGCTATGCGCTCCGCGCCTTCTTTGTCGCTTTGTCCAGGCAGTTCTTCCTTTTCATCCCGCTCGCATTCCTTTTCACACATCTCACGGGGGATGTCATCGGCGTCTGGTTCGCGTTCGTGGCCTCGGACCTTCTCGCCGGCGGGGGTTCCCTCGCTGTACACCTCTATGAGATGCATATCCTCAAACAAAAGATCGCTTGACGAAAAAACCCCCTCTTCGCGAGGGGGTTTCATTCGGTGGTCAAGGTGATCTCGTAATCGCAGACTTTTTCATAGAATGCTTTTTCGTGGGAGACGAGGATGAGCGTTCCCTGATAATCCGCAAGCGCCTCGAACAACGCCTCTTTCGCCTTGAAATCCAGATGGTTCGTCGGTTCGTCGAGGATGAGGACGTTGGCCTTTTCGTGCCGCAGGAGAGAAAGGCGCAATTTGGTGAGTTCGCCGCCCGAGAGGGTGGCGATTTTCCTTCTGGCCATCTCTCTGTCGATACCGTGGGCCGCGAGGAGGTCCATGACTTCCTTCCGGGTGAAGGCGGGGTAGTGTTCCCGGATGAACGTGAAGGGGGTGTGGTTCCCGGGAAGGGCTTTTTCTTGTGCGCAATACCCGATATGCGCAGAATCGATCCAGGTGAAAGATCCCGCGAGGGAAGGGAGCTCTTCGAGGACGGTGCGGACGAACGTCGTCTTGCCGATACCGTTCTCACCGGTGATGACGACTTTCTCTCCGCGTTTCACGGTCCAGTTCAAAGGTTCGACGAGCGGCTCTTCATAGCCGATGACGAGGTCCTCGACGACGAGGACCTTCTCGCCCGCCCGTCTGCCGGAGGGAAAATGGAAGCGGTAAGCCCTCTCTTTCGAAGGACGTTGCACGCGCTCCAATTTCTGCAACATCCGCCTACGGCTCTTGGCCCGTTTGGCGGTCTTTTCCCGGGCGATGTTCTTCTCGATGAACTCCTCGGTGCGTTTGATGAATTTCTGTTGAGATTCATAGGCCTTTTCCCGTTGACTCCGCCTTAATGCGCGTTCGGCGAGATAATAGGAGAAATCCCCCTTGTAGCGGACGAGGCGGGTGTTCTCGACGGCATGCACCGTCTGGGCGACGCTTCGCAGGAGGTCTTCATGGTGGCTCACGACGAGGAAGGCTTTCGGGTAGTCGGCAAGGAATTTCTTCAGCCATTCGATGTGTTCGGCATCGAGGAAGTTCGTGGGTTCATCGAGCAAAAGGAGGTCGGCTTCCTCGAGGAGGAGTTTCGCGAGGATGATGCGTGCCCGCATCCCCGCCGAGAGTTGCCGGATGCGCATTTCCAAGATGTCCGATGCGAGGCCCAGACCCCCGAGGATGCGTCCGATCTCCGATTTCACGCCGTAGAAGTTCTTCTCGACGAGCTCATCACCGATGGCGGCCGCCCGGACGAAGAGTCGCTCCTGCTTGGTGGGTTCGGTTTGTGCGGCTTCTTCATAAAGGGCCTCCATCCGTCTTTCCTTCGCGAAGAGGTCGGCGTAGGCCTCCTCGAGGTAGTCCTCGACACTACGTGCGGGATCGATCTCGGCATATTGGTCGAGGTAGCCCACGCGTTTCTTGCCGTTTTTGCGGATGAGGCCGCTGTCGGGCTTCAGTTCCCGGTTCAAGAGTTTCAAAAGGGTCGTCTTGCCCGAGCCGTTCGGACCGACGAGGGCGGCATGCTCGCCTTCGAAAAGCCGGATGTCCGCCGCGGCGAAGATGGTCTTGTCGCCAAAGGCGAAATGGATGTCTTTCGCTTCGAGAAGGCTCATGACCGCCCCCTCCCTTCGTTTTGGACTACTTTTCGATTATACAACACAAAGATGCGCTTTTGAAGGAGGAATCCAAAAAAACCCCCGCTCACGAGGCGAGGGTCTTTGCGAGTTTGTTGGCGAGGCCGAGATAGATGAGTCCGACTTCCTCCTCCATGTCGAAGAGACTGTGATGGCCGCTTTCGGGCCGGGCGATCGGTATCTTCTGGATGAGACTCGTGGAAAGCTTGTCGGCGACCGTTTCGCCCCCGCCCTTTCCGAAGATGTGGAGCGTCTCGCCTTCATGGTCGAAGTGGCTCATGTTCTCGATGACACCGAGAAGTTCGTGCTTGAGTTCCTTGGCCATGAATCCGGCCTTCACGGCCACGCTGGATGCGCTGGGGTGCGGAGTCGTCACGATGAGCATGCGGCATTCGGGGATGAGGCGTTGGATGTCCAAGGCCACATCGCCGGTTCCGGGCGGGAGGTCGATGATGATGTATTCGATTCCGTCGTTCCAGGCCACATCGTAGAAGAAGTGGTTCAACATCTTCGAAAGCATCGGTCCCCGCCACATGAGGGGCTTTCCCTCATCCATGAAGAATTGCGTCGAGATGACCTCGACGCCGTGTTTCTCGAAGGGCACGATCCGTTTCTTCGCATCACTTCTCGGCGGTTTGATCGGCATGTCGAGAATCACGGGCATGTTCGCACCATAGATATCGGCGTCGATGAGGCCGACCTTCTTGCCGATGCGTGCGAGAGCCAACGCCAGATTCGCGGCGACGGTCGACTTGCCGACGCCGCCCTTGCCGCTCGCGACCCCGATGTATTTGACTTTCTTCCCCTTGCCGAGGATGCTCTCTTTCTTTTTCAAGGGTTCGAAATCGATGCTCACACCGCCATAGCCCATGTCGCGTTTGAGGATGGTCGCGATTTCTCGTCTGAGCTTCTGTTTGGCCTGTTGGTCGTCTTCGTTCGCCACACCGACGAGCACGGTGACCGCCTGTTTCTCCTCATCGAGACCGATGTGGCGGAAAGCGTCGTTCTCACCGAGTGTGCGCTCATTCGAAGGATCCTTGATCGCGGAGAGTTTCTCTTGGATTCTTTCCTTTTCATTCACGGGACATCACCACGGCCATTATAGGTCAAAGCGCATCATATCGCAAACGAAACACTATGCCCCGATCACCGGAGCGAATTCTTGTTTGAAGATGTCTTCAAAGGAGAGGAGTCCATAGATTCCCGAAATCCGGAGGTCAAGATCGAGGTGGGGGTGTCTTTTCCGGCGGATTTTCGTCAAGAGGGGGATGTCGAGGTCCTTCTTGATATCGCCGAGATGCTTCTGCCCCATTTCACTCATACCGAGGATGCGGAGATAGGGGGTGCGGAAAGTTTCGATGTCGCTTCTTTTCACATCCAACAAAGCGTGCATCGCCGAACGCTTGATTTTCGATTGCGTGTAACGCTTCGTGGAAGTGTTCTCCAAGAATTCATGGAAACTCCGGAAATCCCGGTTCTTCAAGAAGAGGTTCTCCAACCCCTCTTCGAAAGAAAACACCTCATGCAAAGAAGAAGGGGTATGGAGATGCAAGCGATAGGAAAGGAAGGACGCGGCTTTCTCCCAGTGGACGGGATTCTTTCTTTCCAGAGAGGAAAGCACATGTGGCGGGACGCTTTCGGCATAGGCGCCGCCTTCCAGCAGGCGTTTCCGGATGGCGCTCGCGCTCTGGATGGTCTTCGTTTCGTCGAAGTCGTCATGATAGCCCGCTTTGATCCTTTTCACGACGCGGGCGCGCATGTCGCTTTCCAGATGATGGATGGCTTGGAGATACTGGATCCCGAGCATGTCGTTGGGACTTTGCGAAAGGCTCTTGCCCGTGAGTTCCTTCAGCGCTTTCTCGGCACTCGAAGGGAAACTCGCCCCGTTTTCGAGATGGACCTTCAAAGCCGCGCTGAAAGCGTCGGTCCGGAGGAGTTCGGCGATGAAACGCAAGCCTTCGATATCCCCCGATTCGCTGCCGAAGACGATTTCGTCCGTTCCGAGTCTGTCCAGGATGTCGACGGCGCTCAAAGCGAAACGGTCCGCATTCTGCAAGACGAGGACGCCGGGAATCTCGACCACAAGGTCGATGCCCGCCGCCAACGCCCAGCGCGTCTTTGCAAATTTGTCGGTGAGGGAGAATTCCCCGCGTTGGACCACATTGCCGCTCATCGCGGCGATGACGATATCGGCCCCGGAGAGTTCTTTGGCTTTCCGCAGATGATAGAGATGCCCGTGATGCAAGGGGTTGTATTCGACAACGACGCCGAGAACCTTCATGACAGCCACTCCTTCCACAGCTTTCATTATACCTTATGTTTGACTTTCCCTTCAATAGAACCTATAATCGAAGGCGTATCCCATCGGGGGGTGAGACCATGATGAAATTCACCGTTGACGAACTGAAGAAGAAATTCCACCAAGACCCCACTTTCGAGACCACAGTCGATGTCAGCGACTTCCTTCCCGAGGATGAAGACATCCTCTCCGTCTCTTCGGCCGCCATCAAGGGGGAAATCGATATCGAGAACGAGGAATACTATCATTTCGACCTTGAAATCAAGGCGACGCTCACCGTCGCTTGTGCCCGGACACTGAAGCCCGTCGAACTCGAACTCGACTTCACCGTCGTCGAGACGTTTTCGCGTGAAGAGAAGGACGAATACCGTCAGATCGAGGGAATCACTATTGACTTATTGCCCGTGATATGGTCTAATATATATTTGGAAAAACCGATGCGTGTCATCCATCCCGATCACGTGGATGATGACCGCTTTCCCTCGAGTGAGGAATGGGAGAAGAAGAAGAAACGCATACGCCCCGAACTCCAAGAACTCGAAAAGTACAAAAGTTAGGAGGCTACGAAATGCCTGTCGTTCCGCAAAGAAGGACCTCGAAGACGCGGAAACGCAAACGTCGCACGCATTACAAGCTCCACATGCCCGGCATGGTCGTTTGTGAGAATTGTGGCGAGATGAAACTGAGCCACCGTGTCTGCAAGTCCTGCGGCCACTACAAGGGTCGCGAGGTCGTGAAAGAGAAAGAAGCAGAAGAAGAAACCGTAGATGCCGAATCCGGTGAAACCAAGGAATAGGCATCGAAAGAAGCGCTTTTCCAAGCGTTTTTCTTTTATATGAAAGGAACATCCGCCATGGAACACAAACCCGTCCTCTTCGAAGAGGCGATCAGAGAACTCGCCATCTCTCCCCAAGGCACATATGTGGATTGCACCCTGGGCGGCGCCTCCCACGCGGAAGCGATTCTGCAGAAACTCTCCGGGGGGCGCCTCTATGGTTTCGACCAGGATGCCCAAGCCATCGGGAGAGCCGAGGAGAGACTCGGAGAACATGAGACCTTCATTCCGATCAAGGAGAATTTCCGGCATCTTTGCTCCGTTTTGACAAAGCGGGGCGTCCAAGGGATTGACGGCGCTCTCTACGACCTCGGGGTCTCGAGTTTCCATTTCGATGATGCCGCCCGTGGTTTCAGTTACCGCTTCGACGGCCCCTTGGACATGCGCATGGACGAAAGCGCGTCCCTGACCGCCGAAGAGATCGTGAACACCCGGAAAGAGCGTGAGCTCAAAAGGATTCTCTATGAATACGGCGAGGAGCGTTTCGCGCCGAGAATCGCGAAGGAGATTGTCAAGAGACGGAAAGAGAAGCCCTTCGCGACCACGTTGGAACTCGTGGATGCAATCAAGGCCGCCATGCCGAAGAAGGCGCTCCATACACCCGGACATCCCGCCAAACGGACCTTCCAGGCCTTGCGGATCGCGGTGAACGATGAACTCGCGGCATTGGAAGAAAGCTTGGAGGACGCAATCGACATGTTGAATCCGGGCGGGAGGATCGTCGTCATCAGTTTCCATTCCTTGGAAGACAAAATCGTCAAGAGACTCTTCAAGGAGGCTTCCACTGTCTTTCATCCCGAGGGACTTCCCACCATGCCGGATGAAGAGCCGGACTACTTCCGGGTGAACAAGAAAATCATCCGGCCGACCACCGAAGAAGCGGAGGCGAACCCCCGCTCAAAAAGTGCCAGAATGCGCGTACTCGGGCGCTTTCCGGAAAAGAAAAACGCTTCGTGTGAGGCTTGACAGCCTCGCGCGGTTCATGGTATCATATGAGCGCTTGGACAAAGGGCGGGTGTAGTTTAATGGTAGAACCTCAGCCTTCCAAGCTGAATGTGAGGGTTCGATTCCCTTCACCCGCTCCATCTTATTTTTTCTCGTCATCGACACACGCTTGTCGCGGGTGTAGTTTAGTGGTAAAACATCACCTTGCCATGGTGAAGTCGAGGGTTCGATCCCCTTCACCCGCTCCAAAAGACAAAAAAAGTCCGCAATCGCGGACTTTTTTCATATTCACGATTGGCGGAAACGGATGTTCGCGCGCATCAGGGCGACCTCGGCGAGCGTCTGATATACGCTGCAATGACGGGTGGCAATCTCGAAGGCCTTCTCGATGTTCGCCTCGTCTTCCTGCTTCGCGTTGGAGACTGTCGCTTCGACGACGACCTCCTTCAGCGTCGTGGGAGAAGAAGAACGTTTCTCGCCCTCGATCTCGAAGTTCACGCCTCCGATTTCGATTCTCTTTTTGTCGAGGATGGTCTGGAGGGTGTGTTTCAGACACGCTCCGAGACCGCCGAGGATCATATCATAAGGGGCGAGGGAACCCTCATCGCCGCCAATCCGGGCGGACCCCTTCTTGGCGGTGAGGATACCGTCGTATCCACCGTCGAATGCCATCTTCACTTTCAGGGCCAAAGGAATCAAGCCTCCTTTTGTGCATGTTTTTTGTAGCGGGCGATGCTCTCGTCAATGAGCTTTTCGGCATAGTCACTCTCATAAAATTCCCGCACCTCGACGATCTTGTTCTCTTGGAGGTCCTTGTAGGTCCGGAAGAAATGCTTGATCTCCCGGAGCATGTGCTCTTGGATGTCGGAAAGGTCATGGATGTGCGAGAAACGGGGGTCCGAATCCATGACGCCGATGATCTTGTAGTCCTTCTCCCCGTTGTCGATCATGTCGAGAGCGCCGATGATGCGCGCATCGACGATACAACCCGGGAAGGTCTTTGTGCTCGCGAGAACGAGGATGTCCAACGGATCGTCGTCCTCGGCCAGGGTGTTCTCGATATAGCCGTATTCGGCCGGATAGGTCATCTGCGAGTAGAGGACCCTGTCCAGCTTGATGCGGTTTCGCAATTTGTCGATCTCGTATTTGTTCTTGGTGCCCATGGGGATTTCGATGATGGCTTCGACCACCCGGTTGTCCCGACCTTTTTCTGCCATGGGACCACCTCCTTCTTCACAGTCTCTTTTTCATCTTGCGATGCTCGATGCCGGCATCGAGATATGTTCCGCCGTAGGCCTCGTAACCCAAGGATTCGTAGAAGGGGATGATGTATGTCTGCGCGCCGAGGAAGAGTTCCTTGAGGCCCGCTTGTCGGGCGTGTTCTTCGAGGTGTTCCATCAATATCGTGCCGGCTTTCTTCTTCCGTTCTTCCTTGAGAACGGCCACACGGCCGACCTTGTCGCCGCAAAGCCTTGCGGCGCCGATGGGGATGTTTCTGTCGTAGAGGACGAAGAGGACGCTTTGGTAATCGTCATCGTCGAACTCGAGTTCCCAGGGGATGTTTTGTTCCTTGATGAAGACCTCTCCCCGGATCCGGTAATGGTCGAGGAAGGCTTTTTGGTCCTTGGCGGCGACCACTTTCATGAGCCTCACTCCTCTTGTGGAATAGGACTTCCGGACGGGGTTTCCGCCCTTTCATATTATACACGAAAGCATTCCAAATTGAAACAGAGTGTGGTAGAATGGGGATTAAGCCGAAAGTGAGGTGGTTTTATGCCGTATGAACCGTCTTTGATTCTCGCGGCGATCATCATCTTGGCCCTCATCCTCTATCTTTCCTTCCGTCCTCGTAAACGACATGTGGATGTCGAGGGAATCCATGCCTCTTTCGGCGAAGACAATCTCCTCTCCCTCTCGTTCGAAAGGGAAAGAATCCGGGCGAAACTCAAAGACAACAAACGTTTCGACGCGGAGAGACTCAAGGCCGAGGGGGCCAAGGGCATCAATATCGTCGGTGACACGGTCAAGTTCTATTTCGACCGCCACAACGAGGCCATCTATCACGCATTGAACGAAAGGCTCGGCAAGCGGGGGGATGACGGATGATCAGGAAGGAATTCGTGATTGCCCACCCGTCGGGTCTCCACGCCCGCCCGGCGACTTTGATTGTGAAAATCGCGAACCGTTTCGATTGTGAGCTCCGCATCACGCATGAAGGGGAGACGGTGGATTTGAAATCGATCATGGGCGTCCTCTCCTTGGGCGTCGACAAGGGCGCGCTCGTTGTCATCGAAGCGGAAGGTGAAGATGAATTGCGGGCGATGGAAGCCATAAGCGACCACATCACCGAGATGAACATCCAGGGAAAAGAATAGGACGGCGCTTCCTGATAAGCGGCCGTCCTTTTTCATTTCCGTTTACGCCCGAGACCGATCTTCTCTTTCAATTTCGCGACCTTCCTCTCGGCCAAGGTTCGGGCTCTTTTTCCTCCCTCGTCGAAAATCCTCTCCAACTCTTCGGAATCGACGAGTTCGTGGTAACGCTCCCTGATGGGGGCGATCTCGGCTATGAGCCTTTCCGTCAAGTCCTCCTTCAGTGTCTTGTAGTCCTTGTCCTCGTAGCGGGAGACGATCGTCTCCACTCCGACCTCCTCGAGGGCGGCGAACATGGCGAGGAGGTTGCTCAGTCCGGGTTTGTTCAGGGGATCGAAACGGATGGTGGGCTCGCTGTCGGTGACGGCGCTCATGATCCGTTTTCTGATGATGTTGTCGGGATCGAGGAGATTCACCCGGGATTTCTCGTTTTGATCGGATTTCGACATTTTTTTCACAGGATCCGTCAAGCTCATGATGCGGGCGCCCACTTCGGGGATCAGGGGCTCGGGCACGGCGAAGAACTCGCCGTAGCGGTTGTTGATGCGGCGGGCGATGTCGCGGGTGAGTTCGAGATGCTGTTTCTGGTCCTCGCCGACGGGCACATAAGCGGCATCATAAAGCAGGATGTCGGCCGCTTGGAGGACGGGATAGGTGAGCAGGCTCGAAGGGATGCCTTCGGAGGCTTTTTGCGACTTGTCTTTGTACTGGGTCATCCGTTCGAGCTCCCCGACATAGGTGAAACACTGGAGGAGATAGTTCATCTCCGCGTGTGCGGCGATCTCCGATTGGATGAAGAGGGAGAGATTCTCTTGTTTCAGACCGCTCGCAAGATAAAGCGCAGCGAGTTCCTTCGTCTTTTTGCGCAAGACCTTCTTTTCAATGGGGAGGGTGATGCTGTGGAAATCGGCGATGAAGATGAAGAAATGGTGGTCGGCATAGGTCTCCTGGAGGCGGATGAAATTGCGGATGCCGCCGAGATAGGTGCCGATGTTCAAGCTTCCTGTCGGCTGGATGCCGCTGACGATGTGTTTTTGTTTGGGCATGGCAGTCACTCCTTGGTCTATGGATAGAAAAAAGCCCCCGGTACGCAAGGACGGACGAAATCCGCGGTACCACCTTGCTTCCCGGAAGGGCGCTTGTCGCCTTAACGCGGCCGTACGGGTGTCTTTAGCACCACTCGAAGCCCCACACCAAAACGTTTTCCCCGGCTTTCACCGTTCCGGGGTCGCTAATGTCTGTTCCGGTGCCGCTCGTCTTCGTGTTATCTATATAGTAATACACTTCAGTCCTCCAATGCAAGCGTCAATTCATCGAGCAAGGTCTCGAAACGTTCGGCGACGCCGAGGAAGGCCTCCTTTTTCGTGAGGTCGATGCCGGCGCGTTTCACCTGTTCCATGGGAAAGTCGTTGCCCCCGGCCTTCAAAAGGCCGATATGTTTCTCGATGGCTTCCTTGTCCTTTTCCACCATGCCGTAGAGTTTCAAACTCGCCGCGAAACTGGTGGCGTACTGATAGACATAGTAGGAATAGTGGAAGAAGTGCGGTATATAGGCCCAGACATAGCGTTTCGCCGGCTCTTTCTCGATGTCGATGTCGTAGAACTCCTTGTACAAGGAGACCATGATGGCCGAAAGCGATTCGTGTGTTATGGGATCCCCGCGTTCGGCGAGACGGTGGGCCTCGAGTTCATAGGCCGCAAAGAGCGTCTGGCGGTAGAAGGTGCCCACCATGTCGTCCAGCGCCTGCTGGATGAGCCGGATCCGGTCGGCTTTCGTGCCTTTGCCCGTCTTCAGGAAATGATCGAGCAGGACATGCTCGTTGAAGGTCGAGGCGATCTCGGCGACAAAGATGCTGTAGCTTTGCGTCGGGACGGGTTGGGTCTCCCCCGCGAAGAGCGAATGCATCGAGTGTCCCGCCTCGTGCGCCAGAGTGAAGACATCGGAGAGGGTCCGGTCATAGTTCAGAAGAATGAAAGGATGGGTGTCGGCAACACTCGAGGAATACGCGCCCGTGGCCTTCCCGCCTTTTTCGTAGACATCCACATAGCCCTCTTTCAAAGCGTCTTTCGCCTTTTCGAGCATCGTTTCGCCATAGGGGGCCACGGCCGCGAAAAAGAGTTCTTTCGCTTCGGGGTAGTCGAACTTGCTTCTGGATTCGGCCAAGGGCAGGAAACGGTCGAAAGTGCGGTGTTCTTCGAGGCCGAGTGCCTTCTTCCGGAGGTCGTAATAGCGACGGACGAGTCCGCTCGTCTCTTTCGCGGCGGCCACAAGGTTCTCATAGACGGAGGCGTCTATCTTGTTGGAAAAGAGATAGCTCTGAAGGGTGTTATCGTAGCCCCGGGCCCGCATCCGCGCCACATCCGCCTGCAACACCGTGTCATAGATCTGCGCGAAGGTGTGCTTGTGTTCGTCGAAATGGCGGAAGATGGCATGAAAGACCTTCTCACGGTCCGAAGGGTTCTCGAGCTCGGCCAGATGGGTCTGGAAGTTCCCGCTCGTGACAGTGATGGTCCGGCCGTCTTCGAGGGTGACTTCGCCGGCCTCGTTGTCGGCGACGGAAAGGGCCGAATGGAGAGAACCGCCTTCATCGGCGAGACGTCCGTAATGGGCGAGGAGGTTCTCGCTCTTCTTGTCGAGGACGTGTTTGTGGGTGTGGAAGAGCTTCTCCAGGGGAAAGCGGAAGTCTTGCAGATCTTCATCCTCTTCAAGGAAGGAAAAGACTTTCTTCCTTCCCAAAGCGAGAATCTCCGGCGCTTCGAAAGCCGTCTTCTTCCTGAATTCGTTCAAAAGATGGCCGATGCGCTGCAATCGAGCCGCATTCTCGACATTCTTCTTGTCGAGGTCGCTTTTCAACTGGGCGTATTGGTAGAGCCTTTGTAAAAGCACCGTCGTCTTCCGTTGGCCTTTGAAATACTCGCGAAAGGTAGCGAACGAGGAGAGCCCCCCCTCATAGGCGTCGATTTCTTCAAGGACGGATTCCGCCTTCTTGAAGTCTTTCTCCCAAGTTTCGTCATCAGCGAAGAGTTTTTGCAGATTCCATTCCATGCAAGGACCTCCATTGTGATATAATGATTTCGCACTCATTATAGCATAAAGCGGCATAACCGAAAAAAACCGTGAATTATGAAAAAAAACCGCAAAAGCTTATTCATATATATTCTAAATTATGTTATACTATCATTACATCAACGAATGACTCTCGCACACCCATTTTCGCCCGTCAATCCGGGTGTCACGGACAAACGCCCGAAAGGAGGCGTCACCCATGATCCAGATGTACACGACACCAAGCTGCTCTTCTTGCCGCAAGGCGAAGAAGTGGTTCGAGGAGCATCGCATTCCCTATCGTGAAAAGAACATTTTCAATGTCAAACTCACGCGTGACGATATCATGAGTATGCTCAAAAACTCCGAGGGGGGCTTCGAGGATATCATCTCCAAGCGCTCCAAGGTCTTCCAAGAGATCGACCTCAATCTCGACGACATGTCGTTGAACGAACTTACGGATTTCATCATCGAGAACCCGAGCGTCCTCCGCCGCCCCATCATAATCGAACAACAGAAGATGCAGGTCGGCTACAACGAGGACGAGATTCGCGCCTTCATCCCCAAGAGGTTGCGCGAGATCATCATGTGCACAACCTGCGACAAAGGCGAGGACTGCGACTATCGGCGCGCCCTCGACCAGTATTTCCGCGAATTGCGGCGGAAAGAGTCGCCCGCCCGCTCCTCTTGATAACGCGTCCCTTTGGACGCGTTTTCTTGTGAAAACGCCTACTGAAAACGCTTTAAGCTGTAATACAGGTTGTCTTTTTCCTGACGATTCCCTATAATTATAGTGGTTGAACAAAAATCCCACATTTCCAAAGGAGGAGCACTATGTCTGTAAAAGTCGCCATCAACGGATTCGGACGCATCGGAAGACTGGCTTTCCGCTACATGCATGAAAATCCCGACTACGAGATTGTGGCCTTGAACGACCTCACGGATGCGGACACTCTCGCATACCTTCTGAAGTATGACACCGCCCAAGGCCCCTACAAGATCGATTCAGTCACCGCCGGTGAGGATTCCGTCATCGTCGACGGCAAGACCGTCAAGGTCTTCGCCGAGAAAGACCCCGAGAACCTCCCCTGGAGCGATCTCGGTGTCGATGTCGTGCTCGAGTGCACAGGCATCTTCACCAAGAAAGACGGCGCCATGAAACACATCAAGGCCGGAGCCAAGAAGGTCATGATCAGCGCTCCCGCCAAGGGCGATGTCAAGACCATCGTCTACAACGTCAACCACGAAGACCTCGACGGTAGCGAACAAGTCGTGAGCGGCGCAAGCTGCACCACGAACTGCCTCGCGCCCGTGGTCAAGGCTCTCGACGACAGTTTCGGCGTTGTCATGGGCTACATGACCACCGCCCACGCCTACACGAACGACCAGAACACGCTCGACGCCCCCCACGCGAAAGGCATCAACGCCCGTCGCGGACGGGCCGCCGCCGCCAACATCTGCCCCACCACCACCGGCGCCGCGAAAGCCGTCGGCAAAGTCCTTCCCCATCTCGAAGGGAAACTCGACGGCATCGCCCTCCGCGTTCCGACCATCACCGGCTCGGTCGTCGACCTTACGATCGAACTCGGAAAATCCGTCACGGCCGAAGAAGTCAACAAGGCTGTCAAGAACGCCGCCAACGAGACCCTCGTCTATACCGAGGATCCAATCGTCTCGAGCGATTCGATCGGCAGTGAGGCCGGCAGCATCTTCGACGCCCAGATGACCAAAGTTCTCGAAGTCGACGGCAAGCAGTTGGTCAAAGTCCTCGCCTGGTACGACAACGAGATGGGCTATGTGGCCCAGATGGTCCGCACCATGAAAATCCTCGCCGAACAAATCTGACACCCCTGAAAACAAAAAAAGAGCGGTTCCCGTGGATGGATGGGAGCCGCTCTTTCGTTGTTCAGGCGGTCACGGCCTCGGGACGGTAGTAGCTCTCGTGCAGGATGTTCGTCGCGATGTTCTCGCAGTGGTCGCCGATCCGCTCGATGTTGGAGAGGATGTCCACGAAGAGTTCGTCGTCGCAATCGGCGATGCCGATGTTGCATCTTTGGACGTGGGCCTTCCGGTAGCGTCGGACCATATCGTCGATGGCCTCTTCGCGGTCGATGATCTTTTCCGCTAATTCTTTATCGTTCGCTTTGAAAGACATGATGGTCATCTTGAGTGTCTCGCCTACGAAGTCATAGAGTTTTCCCAGTTCCTCTTCAGCGTCCTTGCTCAAGGCAAGTTTGTTATCATGACGGTGTTCGAAGAAGTCGAAGAGGTTCTGGCAGTGGTCGGCGATCCGCTCGAAGTCGCGGATGGTGTCCACATAGCGTGCCTGTTCGCTTGCGGTCGCATCGTCGAGGAGGTTTCGCGAAACACGCACCAGATAGTCGTGCACCTTCAAATCGATGGTGTCGATGAGCTCCTCCAAGCTTCGCCCTTCCTCCAAGCGGCGGCGACTATTAGCGAAGGAGTAATCGGTCGCCGAGACATACATCTTCTGCACAATGTCCCCCATCGTCGATATCACCCGTTTCGCGTTCTCGAGAGCGAGGACGGGCGCTTTCTTGATGAGACCCTCCTGCAGACTCTCGACATCGATGACGATGTCTCCTTTTTTCGCGGGCACAATCCTTTCGCTCGCGATCACGAGGTATTTGATCAGCCAGAACATCACGAAGGTCGTGGCGAGATTGAAGAATATGTGGGCGAGGCTCACCGTCATGGCCGCTTCGCGTCCATCCAAAAAGACATCCTGCAACAGGAGGATGAAACGGGTGTAGGGGATGATGAGGATGAAGAAGAGCACCGCCCCGAAAACGTTGAACATGACATGCGCGGCCGCCGTCCGTTTTGCCGCCGTGGAGCCGCCGAAAGAGGCGATGATGGCGGTGATGGTCGTGCCGATATTCGAGCCGAACACAATGGCGATGGCGCCAATGAGCGGCATGGCACCGGTGGTGTAGAGTTGCTGGAGGATGCCGATGACGGCGGAACTCGACTGGACGAGCGCCGTGAGGATTGCGCCGGCCCCTATACCGAGGAGGGGATTGTCGCCGACACTCTCCAAGACACTCCGGAAAGCCTCGAGTTCGGTGAGCGAAGAGAGGGTGCTTCCCATGAGGTCGAGACCATAGAAGATCATGCCGAAACCAAGGAAAACGCCCCCTAAACGTTTGAAACGCTTGGCGGGGGCGAAGAGTATGAGAAGGCTTCCCAATCCGATGACGGGAAGGGCGTAGCGATGGATTTCGAGACCGATGAGGAAACTCGTGGAGGTGGTGCCCAGGTTCGCGCCGAGGATGATGCCGAGTGCCTGGGGGAAACTCATGAGACCGGCGCGGACGAGACTCACGGTCAAAGCCGTGGTCCCGGTCGAAGTCTGCAGGAGGATGGTCACCAAAGCGCCGACGAAGATGCCTCTGAGCGGGGTGCTCGTCGTCTTCTCGATCATCTTTTTCAAACGGTTGCCGGCGAGGAGCTTCAAGGAGTCTCCGAGCTTGTGGATGCCATAGAGGAAAATCCCGAGGCCGCCGACAATGAGGAACACGGTTTCGGCCCAATCCATGGTCGATACGTTAAGAAGCAATCCCGATCACTCCCCGGTAAACCGTCATCCGAACATAGGATACCACAGACCTGTGGATTCGCCTACCCTGTCAGAGAGTTAAGCGTTTTCAACAACAGCATGACATTGATCAAGCAACTCTGTTTTTACAAACCGCGCCTTGTGCATCTGAAAAGGGCAAACTTGCGCATCATCCCGTATCGACAGAAATCTTCTTGCATCAAAGAAGTCGCTGTGATAGTTTATGTATGAGTTGTATTAGAAAGGTCTGATAACGTGAGAAGATTCTTTTGGATTTTGCCCGCGATTCTCTTGTTGTTTTTCATTTCCGCTTGCGGCAGCGGCAAAGCAGACCCAGCGGACAATCCCGTCGACGCCGAGGCTGGAAAAATCTACGAACTGCTCAAGGCCGAACACGCAGAGACATCCGTCCGGGTGGAAGAGGTCGAATGGATCCATTTCAAGGTCGACGGCGAGTATGAAGGGGAACCCCAAGACCAAGAAGGCATCGTCTATTTCATCGAATACCACCTCGAGGCAGAACCTCAGAAGACGTTGTATGCGGTCGGGAATTACGATTGGCTCCTCGAAGAGGGAAGCGGGCATTCCATAAATTTGTACAACGAGGATCAAAGGTATGAATATCTTTACCATAAACATACTCTCATACATTTCATTGAGAATGAATTATGGAGCGATGAAGACGACATCGAGGTCTATCATGAGCAGGGCGAATTCGACATAGAAGGCCTTGAACGCTATTTCGACTGAAACCGAATCGAATACACAATGACAAGGAAGGGTACAGACTGTGCCCTTCCTTTTTTGCGGACAGGGGGAGAAAGATGTGTTTCACGGCCTTTCACAAGGGTTTCTCCGTTTCTTTTTCTTGCATTCTCTGATATAATTGGCTTGAGGTGAATGTGATGAAAGAACACGCTGTAGCCGCTCGAAAACGTCTTTATGAGAAGCTCGAAAAGAAAAGCGCGGCTTTGCTTTTTTCCGGAAGCGCCCCGCACAAGACGAACGACCAGAACTATCTCTACACACCGCAGAGGAATTTCCTCTATCTCACGAATCTCCCCGAAGAGAACATGATCCTTCTCATGTTGAAGGGGGAGGATACGGAGAAGACCCATCTTTTCATCGAGGAGAACACCGAAAAGAGAGTCAAATGGGAGGGCGCGCGTTTAACCAAAGAAGAAGCCCATGAAAGATCGGGCATCCCGAGCGAACAGATCCGCTATCTGGACCGTTTCGACAGATTCTTCGCCTCTCTCATGCATCCTTCCGGCCGTAGCGCGATTGGCACCCCACCGGAGACGCTCTATCTGGACCTTTCGCCTAGAAGCGCGAAAAGTCGTCCGGCAAGCCTTTCGCAAACCGAAGACATTCGCGAGAAATACCCGGAACTGCAGATACGGGATCTGAACAGCCACACCGCCCATCTCAGGATGTTCAAGTCTGCAACCGAAATCGAAAAGATCAAATGCGCGATTGAACACACCCGCAAAGGCCTTTTGAACATCCTCGCCAATCTTTCCCGAAGGACCCATGAGTATCAGCTCCAGGCCGACTTCCTGCACGCGATCACCCTGTCCGGAAGCGAGGGCACCTCATTCGACACCATCGCCGCCTCCGGGAAGAACGCCACCGTCCTCCACTATACCGAAAACAAGGACCGCCTGGACAAAGAAGCCCTCATCCTTTTCGACCTCGGCGCCTTGCACGAATCCTACGCCGCCGACATTTCGAGAACCTATCCTCTCTCCGGAAAGTACTCGAAACGCCAGCGGGAGGTCTATGAAGCTGTTCTCAGAGTCCAAAAGGAGACCATCGAGAAGGTCCGTCCGGATGTGACTTGGAAGGATCTGAACGACTTCGCCAAGGACCGCCTCACAAAAGAGGCACAAGCACTCGGACTGCTCGAGGGCGAAGAGGGAATCGAAAAATACTGCTATCACACAATCGGCCATTTCCTCGGTCTCGACGTGCATGATGTCGGTCTCTACAATGAGCCCTTCCAAGAAGGCATGGTACTCACGGTCGAGCCCGGACTCTACATTGAAGAGGAAGGCATCGGTGTACGTATTGAAGACAACATCCTCGTGACCGACAAAGGATCCTTGAATCTGAGTGCATCGATTCCCAAGGATCCCGACGAGATCGAGAGGATCATCCGGGAGTCCTCCTGACGAGGCTCCCTTTTCGTAATCCATACAAGCCGGGTGAAACCATGGACTATCTCGAAGGAACCATCAAGGCCATTCTCTTCTATGACGAGGAGAGCCGGTTCACCATCACGAAAATCACCGTGACGGAAAGTTCCACCGCCGACAAGCTCTTTTCCCTTGCCGACGAGGAAAAAACGGTGAAAGGGAACCTGCCCGACCCGAAAAAAGGGGAACACATCCGTTTCCACGGCTGTTACGAGAACCATCCCGAATACGGCAGCCAGTTCCGTTTCGAACGCTACGAACGTCTCAAAGAGGCGAGCGTCGAAGGCATCGTCGAATATCTCTCGAGCGGTCTTTTCCCCGGTGTGGGCGAAAAGAGCGCCCGGCGGATTGTCGAGACGCTGGGGAAAGAGGCCATCCAGAAAATCAGCCGCGACGAGCGCGTTCTGGACGATATCGAACGGCTACCCAAGAAGGCCAAAACGAGTCTCGCCAAGAACCTCCGTTCCAACAAGGCCACCGAGGGTATCCGCATCCGCCTTCTGGAAAAGGGCGTGACCAACCGGATGATCGAGCGCATCCTCAAGGTCTATGGAGAAAGCTCCGCCGATATCGTCGAAAACGATCCTTACCGGCTCATCCGGGACATCGACGGCATCGGTTTCGAACGAGCCGACCGGATTGCGGAAAGTTTCGGTATTGAAGCGGACGATCCCCGCCGCATCCGCGCGCTCATCGAACATCAGTTCATGGTTTCCGTCTTGCGCGCCGGCCATACCCACATCGACGAGGAAACCTTCATAGACATCTGTTTGAGGAGGCTTTCGCGGGATGAGGACAGTATCGGCAAGGAGAGTGTCGAGAAACATTTGCGCCAACTCCTCGATGCCGGCCGTTTCGTGAAAGACGGGGGTCTTGTCACGACAAGCGCCATCCGCGCGGCGGAAACGGATGTCGTCGAAAAGGTCAAAGGACTCCTCGCGAGAAAGGAAGACATCGACACGACAAAGGTGCGTGAGCACCTCGGGACCTTCGAAAAGCTTGAAGGCATCGCCTACACCCCCGAACAAAAAGAGGCCATCCTCGAGGCTCTCCGCCACCCCGTCATGGTCCTCACGGGCGGTCCCGGCACCGGCAAGACCACCGTGATCAAGGGCATCGTGGAAATCTTCACAAAATACCATTCCCTCGCTCCCGCCCGTTACGACGAAGAGAGCGAGATCCATCTCATCGCCCCGACGGGCCGGGCCGCGAAAAGGATGAATGAAGCGACAAGGGTCTATGCGAGCACCATCCACCGTTTTCTCGGCTACAGCTACGACGGCACGTTCCAACACGACAGACACCACCCCCGCCAAGGCGAGCTTTTCATCGTCGACGAAGCCTCGATGATCGACACCCCGCTCGCCGGTCAACTCTTCCAGAGCCTTCCGGACAAATGCCATCTCGTCATCGTGGGCGATGACGCCCAGCTTCCCTCCGTCGGTCCGGGGCAAGTGCTCCGCGACCTCCTCGAAAGCGGCACCATCCCCTCTATCACCCTGAAGACGATCCACCGCCAGGCCCAAGAGTCGAAAATCGTCGAACTCGCGAGCCATGTGCGCACGGGAAGCCTCCCTCCCGATCTGAAAAAGCCCCGTCCGGACCGTTACATCATTCCCGAAAGCCCCGACAACTTCCACAAGCGCCTGAAGAGGATCATCGACTACTTTCTCGAGAAAGGCCTCGATCTCCACCGAGACATCCAGGTCCTCATCCCCATGTACAAGGGAGAGACCGGCATCGATCGGACCAACGCCTTCTTGCAAGCCGCCTACAACAAAAACACCGCGAAGCATCTTTCCCACAAAGACCGCCGTTTTCTCATCGGCGACAAGGTCCTGCAGCTTGTCAACCAGCCCGAGGACGGCATCATGAACGGCGACCAGGGTGTGGTCGAAGGTATCGACGAAGAGAAGAGGATCCTCCATGTGCGCTTCGACGACAAAGAGGTCGCCTACGAGAGCGGCGATCTCGAGAATCTCACGCACGCCTATGCCATGAGCATCCACAAATCCCAAGGCAGCGAATACAGGATGGTCGTCTTGCCCCTTTTCAAGAGCCATCGCATCCTCTTGAAACGGAAGCTCATCTACACGGCGATAACCAGGGCCGAAGAGACCCTGGTTATCATCGGACATGTGAATCTGCTCTTCGAAGCGGTGCGCGAACTCGAAGAGAACCGGAAGACCCGCCTCGCGGAGAAACTCGCGGATTCGTCCGGAAAAAGAGAGGAAGCCATCGACAAAGCCCTTTCCGCCTTCGGGAAGGATATCCTGAAAAAAGAAGCGGAGGATTCCGCTCCGAGTCCCTACGACTTCCTCGAGGGTACCCCTCCGTCCCTTCGTGACGAGACCCCGGACAAAAGCCCCTACGATTTCCTTTCCTCTAAAGCCGACGAGAGTTGAAAAGCTTGCAAGAAAGCGGACAATCCTGTATAATACGTATAAATCGAAGACGAAGACGAGTACGCGGCCAGGGTCCGCAAAAAGAGAGTTTGTGGTCGGTGAGAACAAACCGGCCCCGCCGCCGAAGCCACTTCCGAGAGACGGCGAACCCGTCCGCTTCAAGAGCGTTAACATGGAGAGAGCCATACTTGTGGAATTAAGGTGGTACCACGGTGACAGTCGTCCTTATCGTTTCTTTAAGGGCGTTTTTTATTGATTAAGGGGAGTGATGCGACATGAGACATCTGAATGCGAACGAGATCCGCGAAATCTGGCGGCGTTTCTTCGAGGAGCGCGTCCACCGGATCGAGGAAAGTGCGGGACTTGTGCCCGTGAATGATCCGACCCTCCTTTTCATCAATGCGGGGATAGCCCCCCTCAAGGGCTATTTCGATGGGACCCGGGTCCCGAAGAACCCCCGTCTGGCGAACATCCAGAAATGCATCCGCACCAGCGACATCGAGGAGGTCGGCAAGACGGCCCGGCACCACACGTTCTTCGAGATGCTGGGGAATTTTTCCATCGGCGACTATTTCCGCGATGAAGCCATCGAGTGGGCCTATGAGATCCTCACCGACAAGAAATATTACGGAATGGATTCCGAAAGGCTCTATGTGACGATCTATCTCACGGACGAAGAGACGAAAGAGAAATGGAAAGAGATCGGTATCGCCGCCGAACGGATCATCGCGACCGAGGCGAACTTCTGGGAGATCGGCGAAGGCCCTTCCGGCCCCTGTACGGAAATCTTCTACGACCGTGGCGACGATTTCGGCGAGCATGACCTCGACCTCTTGCGGAAAGACATCGACAACGACCGTTTTGTCGAAATCTGGAACATCGTCTTCTCGCAGTTCAACGCCAAAGAGGGCATCCCCCGCGAGGAATACCCCGAACTCCCCAACAAGAATATCGACACGGGCATGGGGCTCGAACGGATGGCCGCCATCCTGCAAGGGGCGAAGACCAACTTCGAGACCGACCTCTTTCTGCCCTTGATCGAATCGATCGCCGAAAAGAGCGGCGTGCCCTACAAAGGTCAAAAGAGCCATAAGATCATCGCCGACCACATCCGGAGCGTGGTCTTCGCCGTCGGAGACGGCGCCACCTTCGGCAACGAAGGCAGAGGCTACGTCCTCAGGCGACTCCTCCGTCGCGCGATCAAACACGGACGACAACTCGGCATCGAGGGTCCTTTCCTCGTCGCGCTCGCCCAAAAGGTCGTCGCGATGATGAAGGAGGCCTATCCGAACCTCGAAAAGAGTAGCGAATTCATCGAGAAGATGGTCCTCAAAGAAGAGGAACAATTCCTCGAGACTCTGAAAGACGGCGAGAACATCCTCAAAGAGATCATGCAAAAAGGTGACGGCATCATCTCCGGCGCCGACGCCTTCAAACTCTACGACACCTACGGATTCCCCCTCGAACTCACCGAGGAATACGCCGAGGCCGAAGGCCTCACGGTTGATGGGGAAGGCTTCAAAGAACACATGGCGATGCAGAAGGAACGCGCTCGCAAGGCGCGGGAGAAGACCACCTCGATGGCCATGCAGAATGCCGAATTCCTCGCTTTCAAAGCGGAAAGCGAATTCATCGGCTATCGGACGCTTTCCGCCGAAAGCGAGATCGTCAAAGCCTTCAACGAGGGCGTCGTCACGGCGAAAACCCCTTTCTATGCCGAAAGCGGGGGTCAGCTCGCCGACCAAGGCACCATCACCAGAAACGGCATGACCTTCGCCGTCGAGGATGTGCAGAGGCTCCCCAACGGGCAGCATTACCACATCATCGGCGAACACGACCTCAAAGAGGGCGACACCGTCCACCTCCAAGTCGACGAGCACGCGAGAAGAAGGACCATGGCCCACCATTCGGCCACCCACCTTCTCTACAGCGGCCTCCGGCGACTCCTCGGCGAGCACATCGGCCAACACGGAAGCCTCGTCGGCCCCGACTATCTCCGCTTCGATTTCAACCATCACGAATTCCCCGCCGACGAGACGCTCCTCGCCTTGGAGCGCCATGTCAACGAAAAAATCGCCGAAGACATCGAGGTCGCCTTCGAGGAGGGCACTATCGACGAAGCGCAAGAACGCGGCGCCATCGCCGAGTTCGGCGAGAAGTATGAAGACACCGTCCGCATGGTGAACATGGGCGAGACCCTCGACCTTTGCGGCGGGACACACGTCGAGAGGACTGCGGAGATCGGCAGCGTCGCCATCGTGAGCATCGAGAGCAAGGGTTCGGGGATCTATAGGATCATCGCTCTCGCCGGCGAGCGGGTGGATGCCGCCGAAGAATTCCTCGGTGGCTTCCTCGAGAATCTCCGCCACCTCGAGAACAAGGCCGCTTCCATCCTCGAAGAAGCCCGCTCGGAAGGCATCGAACTCACCTTCGACAAGGGCGGCGAATTCCAATTCGAAGGAAGCTATAACGATGTCATCCGCCTCAGGAAGAGGCTTTCGAAGATGCAGCGGAACGTGCGCGCTCTCGAGAAGGAATTCGAAGAAAAACGGAAGCAGAGACGTCTCGCCGACCTCGACGAATATCTCGAACAAAAGGACGAACAAGGCAATCTCGTCTTGAAGACGGAAGGGATGGACACCGAGACGTTGAAATCCTTGGCCGACAGGTTGATGGAGAACCTCCAAGAAGGTGTCGTTTTCCTCGCCAACCGTAGGGACGACAAGCTCGTCTTCATCTGCAAATCCCTTGGGTCCGTCCATGCGGGCAATCTCGTGAGAGAAGCCGCGAAAATCGCCGGAGGCGGTGGAGGTGGACGTCCCGATTTCGCCCAGGCCGGTGCGAAAGATGTCGAAAAACTCGACGAGACCTTGCGTTTCGTGAAGGAGAAGCTACGTGAAGATCCTGGCGCTTGATTACGGCGAGGCCTCGCTCGGGATCGCTTTGAGCGATGTGGAAGGCCTCCTCGCCCGCGGTGCGGGGAATCTGCGCTTTCCGAAAGGGAAGACCGCAGAAGCCGTCCGCCATGTCCGACAAGTCGTAAAGAACGAGAACGTCCGGCTGGTCGTCCTCGGTCTCCCCTTGAACATGGACGGAAGCCGCGGACGACAGGCGGAGGAGACGGAACGTTTCAAGGAAGAACTCGAACAAGCCCTCGATGTGCCCGTCATACTCGAGGATGAGAGGCTCACGACCGTCTATGCGAAAAGACGCATGGTCGAGAGCGAACG
>Ga0207421_10001283_pt1 | contig 32600 bp, 34 predicted proteins | sample SodLakKL_010_SED_4_FD_187542 | JGI IMG/M metagenome (GOLD analysis project Ga0207421, IMG submission 187542) | Alkaline sediment microbial communities from Lake Tanatar, Kulunda Steppe, Russia - 8KL_010_SED (SPAdes) (version 2) | ecosystem: Environmental > Aquatic > Non-marine Saline and...
AAAGAGCCTCGGGGGTTGGCAGTTTGACAGTGGAAAGAGAGACCGTGTGATGGAGAGACGTTTTTTGCGTTTTTGACGCGGCGAACATTTATTTCGGAAGGAGAAGCAAAATGAACAGACGAACAAAAACATGGCTGATTATTGGAGTCGACATCATGCTCGTTTTAGCCGTGTACATGTTGTATGTCTACCATCTGCAGCCTCTTCTGGAAAGACCGACCGGACCGGTGGAAATGACCACGAGACACGAAGGAATTTACTACCGGCTTGAAGCACAACCTCATCCGGAAACCCGGCGGATGTTAATTAAATTTGAAATTAGCAACCCGCGCGGTGACACGGCCACCGTAGATATACCAGAAGGTGTGCGTATCATGCTTTACGACGGAGCTGAATATATTTTTGCCCAGGAATTAATAGTTCCGCCCACAAGCTTTGATCTCGGGCGCGGCGACAAAAAAGACTGGTCCCATCACCTGCGTTATCCACAGCTTGACGTGGCTCAGATTTTTGTCGGCTATTTTATAGACGACCGGCGGCAGAAGCAGACGGCCGTGGAATTACCACCACCTGCTGACTGATGAGTGATTACAGCGAGGAAGAGTTTGTCGATTTTTTGTGCAAGCATACGGTTAAAAACCGGCTGGCCCGGCCGGGCGATGACTGTGCTGTATTCAGTGAGGAGTCGGAGATAAATCTTGTGACGACGGACGCCCTGGTCCGCGAAATCCATTACAGCGAAGATTTTACGGCGGAAGAAATTGCAACGAAGCTGGTCGGTGTGAATGTCAGCGACATCGCCGCCATGGGCGGGCAACCGCAAGCCGCTGTCGTATCCTACAGCGGTCGGAGACGCGCTACAGAGCTGGAAGATATAAGCCGATTTATTCAAGAAGAATTAGCTGAATTTGGAGCTGAGTTGGTTGGTGGTGACATAACGAAAACACCGAACGACGAAGTTTTCTGTATGACCCTGTTTGGCAGAGCGGGCGAGCATCTCCTGCGCCGAAGTGGTGGACAACCGGGCGATTTGCTGGCAGTGAGCGGTCCGTTGGGGGGGGCCCGAGCAGTGCTGGAAAAGAACCCGGAGTCAAAATGGCGGAAGTTGCTTTATTCTATCAAACCAGAAGTAGAGCTGGGCAGACAGCTTGTTGATGCGGGCGGGCGCTGTGCTATTGACGTAAGCGACGGCCTGATCAAGGATCTGAAACGAATTATGAAGGCCAGTAGCGTTGGAGCAAAAATTAATCCTGAGTCCATTCCCCTGCATCCGGCAGTCAGCTCACTCTCTGAGACGAAGCAAGAAGCGCTGATTTACGGGTTGACCGGAGGCGAGGAATACATTCTTTTGAGCGCCATCCCGCCGGCGTTAAAAGACTGGGCTGATGAAGCAGGTTTGAAGATTATCGGAGAGTTAAACGCTGAAACAGAAGAGCTAACCTTTGCTCCCCCACTACCGTTTGAGAATGACTTAATTTCTAACGGATGGGATCACTTTAAAACGGGTGAAAATAGAGATGACTGAGAAAAATGAGCTGTCAGAACTGCTGAAACAATTCAGAGAAACGGTTGGAGAACCACAAAAAGAGGTGGCGCAGGCGTTGGACATTCCCCCTTCCTCCCTCTCATTCTACGAAAGTGGTGAACGGACCCCCCCTTACTCGACACTGATTAAGCTGTTAGATTATTATGGTGGGCGGTTGGCTATAGAGTCAGATTTTGGCAAATGGATATTTTCTCACCAAAACGACGGAATCACTCTTGAAAAATTACCTGAAAAAGAAGAATTAGATCTGCTCGCCGGATTAGATAGCGATGAGCGAGAAGATCTGATAGCTTATATTCGTCGCCGAAAGCATCGGAGGTAAGCGCAGGGCGCGGGGCGAAACGTCGAGGGGGCGAAAGGGCGAGGAGCGAAGGAGCGACATAGCGAGAAGCGAGGGGTCGGAGTTCTCGAAGAGGCGAGCATGCGAACAGGCGAAAGTTCGTGGAAATCAAGGTCAAGAGCAGAGGTGATGGGGCGAAATGGGGCGGAGCGCGGGGCGCAAGGCGTATGGCGTTAACTTCAAGTGCGCAAGAGCAAAGTCAAGGTCAAAGTCGCTGGATTGCCCGGTCAAGCCGGGCAATGACGAACGGAAGTTCAAGAGCAAGTCCCCCCTCACCTGTCTCCTCTCCCCCGGGGGGGAGAGGAGATGATCCGGGAGCGGATCGGTGTCCGCGATGACAACCGGTGGGGCGGGCCCGCAAAAGCGAGCGATAGATCAGACTCATAATGACGAGAGTTAGGGCAAACCTACAGTGTCAGTGAAAGCGTTGGGCGATTTCCTTGTTATTAAGCCAAAAGTACACACCAATACGCCTGAGTTTTCTATCTAATTTCTAAATTATTCCAGGCTAACGATCAGAAATCGTCAGGCCTGGATATCTACGTTCTGACCTATACCAAGACTCTCTAAAAGCTGGGTGGCTTGTTCTTCCTGCTGATTAAGTGAATCAGCAAGAACACTAACCCCAACTTCAGTCTGGAGTGAGCCTCCAGAACTCTCGGCCGAATCAGCAGCGTTGTTTGCAAGAAGCTGCTGCTGAACACCTGAAGTCTGAGAGCCTACGCCCTCGATGGCCATCACTCATCCCTCCTTGGGAGATGTTGTGGGTGAAAATCCTTTTTCTGCTTATACATAGTCTAAGGGATCAGAAGCTAAAAATCAAGTTTTGATTTTTTGGTCAAGGTCAAGTTCAAGATGGATTCCGGCTCGGAGGCCGGAATGACGTCAAGTTCAAAGTTTGTTTTTTTCAGTTGAAATCAGTTGGGGAAATTTGATTTCTCGACCAGCTGACGCAGTTTTTCAGCCTGTTCGTGAAACATTTCCTCACAACGAGCTGGGGGCAGATCGCGCGTTTTACGAATAAAAGATATCTGACGGAGAAAATAGACGGGCAGCAGACCCTGAATTATTTTCTTATCACGATTTTCGAGATAAGACTTCATTGCTGCCAGTAAAATTTCAACCCAGATGTCACTGTGAAGCTCGTAGTTTTGTTTCTCAATCATAGTGATAACTTTCTTTGCCAGCGCCGGCTCAAGGAAGAGCGAAAGATAGTCTCCATAATCATCATAGGTGTCTTCTATCCGGAGGGCGATCGCTTCAGTATCCACCGTCAGATCCGGAAATTCTGCATCGTTGCCAACTGGCGGGAAATAGCGGTCTGGTTCCCGAATCTCACCAGAAAATTTAGCCCATATGTGCCGGTCATCGTCAAGCAGATTGAAGAGACTTTCACAGACTTCCTGAAACATAGGTAACAAATTGGGAGCGCTGGGTTTGTGAGCCTTTTTGCCCAGGTGGGTAATACCTATCTTACCGCCTTTATAGATACTGGTGGTGGTCTGGAAGATATCGATGCCGTATTGCATCGTACACTCATACCAGTTTTCCTGCAGCCAGTATTTGCCCATTTCACCGGCAAAGGCAAAATCGCCTCCAATCGGCTGGCGAACATTGTATTTGTTCACAGCGTAGGTTATGGGATAACAGAGGTTGTTGGTGATTGTGCCGTCGTAGGGATGACGTTTGTAATAAGGGGTGACAAAGTCACAACCAGCCTCCAGGATTGGATTGAAAAACTTAATCATCCATTCCGGCCGTATGCTTGTCAAATCAGCGTCGACAACGACCACGGCCTCCGGTTCCTCCAGAGAGACGTACTCGAAGAGGTTATGAAAGTTACGCCCCTTCCCTTTCTTACCTTCCTCGGTTGAAATATAGACCTTGGAACAGTGTAAGGATTCGGCGTTTAGAAACTCAGAGCGAGTGTTGTCGGTCGAAGCATTGTCAACATTTACAATTACAGCTCTCCGCTCAGGATAATATTTTTCCAGACCACCGGCCACCTGTTCAACAACGTTAGCTATTGTCTCCTCCTCGTTTAGAGAAGGAATCCCCACCATCAATTCGGGATCCTCAACCCGTTCGGGTTCAAACGTAACTTCTGCCGCTTCTTGCAAATCCATCCTAAAACCTCCTAAAAAAAGATAATCTATTTCTCAATCCACTCCAAAAACCTCCCCCTTGAAGGGGGGACACAAAGAGGGGGAAATTGGCGATTAAGAGCCATCCCCCTCCCCTTAATCCCCTCCCTCCAGGGGAGGGGAGACTTTTTAAAGTGGATTGAGTTCTTTTGAAAAATCTATTTATCTTAGCTGTTTTTTCTTTAAACCTTTTACTTTATCCGCCCTGTGAAAAGTATTTTTGTACAAATCAATGTTAAGGAGCCGGTTGATCAACAGCAGCGAGCAGCTCCCGCACAGCCGCTGTCGGAACAGCCTGACCAAAGACAGAGGAGCCGGCCACCACCCAGTCAACACCGGCCGAGACAACTTTTTCCACGTTGTTGGGGCCAAGTCCACCATCCATCTGTATTGGGCCGTTAAAATATTTTTTTAATTTTTTCACCTTGTCCAGTGTTTCCTCATTGAAGGACTGGCCACCGAAGCCGGGTTCAACCGACATAAGCAGGACAAAATCGGCCGCGGGCAACAGCTTCTTTCCCCGCTCAATTTCAGTGCCGGGATTAAAGACAAGACCAAATCCGGTATCGTATTGTCTGCATAAACGGCTGATTTTATCAACATCAGGTTCAACTTCGACGTGAACTGAGAGCCACTCGACACCAATTTTTAAAATAGGCTCCAGCACAACAAAAGGGTCTTTAACCATCAGGTGGGCATCAAGTTCAATCTGGGGGTATGCTTTGCGAAGCGAACGGATCACCGGCGGACCAAACGATATGTTCGGGACAAAATTACCGTCCATAACGTCGAGATGGTAACTCTCCACTCCTTCCTCAACCAAAGGATTGAGATCTCGTTCCAGATTGGCAAAGTTGGCGGAAAGTAATGAGGGAAAGATTTTCATCCGGAAGATTCAACCTCCCTTACCTTTTGCAGCTCTCCGTCCCAGTAAAACATTAGTCTTGTAGTCCCGCTGTAGGAAGCAAGAAACTCAATTCGCTGGCCGGGACTAATATCATCTTCAAACACCGTCCTGGTTCCTCGTTCGTCAACCAGGTCAACGCGCGCTTTGCGAGGGACAAGCGATCTTGGCGGTGTAAATCGGAAGAGTGAGTATCGTTCATCCCGGGCCCGTGGTTGGGGGTCATCAAGGTTAACAGTCAGTGCAACCTCCTCGCCCGGAGTAGCGACTATCCGCGCCGCCGGCGACTGTTCCAGGACCATGGAGGGATCAGCTTCCGGATCAAGGACATGTCTGACCCGTCCTACTTCCAACCCCTGTTCTTCCAGCAACCGGCGGGCCGCTTCGATATCCTGATCGATTACCGGGGGAACCACTGTAGTCTCAGGCCAGGAGCCGCGGCTAATCAACAGATCAAGCTGAGACCCCTGTAGAACCACAGCGCCCGGTTCAGGATCCTGGTGGATTATTTCCCCCTCGGCGACGCTATTGGAGTAGACACGAGCAACGTTGCCAATATTAACCAGAGGCCCTTCAAGATCACCGGCTTCGCCACGGGCGGACAGCTCACTCTGAGCGCTCATAAGTGATTCACCGCGCAAGTCTGGAACTCGGACCTCCTCGGCGCCTCGGCTAACATATAAACGGAGAGTACGATTAAGACGGGCTTCCCTTCCGGGGGACGGACGCTGGCGAATAATTTCCCCTTCGGGAGTGCGCAGGCTACTGCGCCACTCAACATCGTAATCTATATTTTCCTCCGCTAAGATTTGCTGTACTTCAGTCAACTCGGCACCAACCAGCCCGGGCACAGTATAGGTATCCACCGGTCGAGTAAAATAGAGCCAGCTCAACAAAAGAACCAGCACCACAAGTTCAACAAAAAGCAGTGGATAACTAACCCAGTTCGGGAGACGGTAACTGTTCTTAGCCGACAAGTTCGATTAGCTCCTCACGGGCACGACGACGCCAGTATTCCTGGCCGGCTTCCGCTGTTTCAAGAAGCTGTTCAAGAACCCGTTTCTGTTCCTCGCTTTCACCCTGATCGGCATAAATACGTGCTTTTTGCCAGAGAACCTCAACCCGTAAAGGATGGTTTTCTTCCAGATGGTAAAGCGCACCTTCAAGCTGGCTCAACGCGTGATCATAATTTTCCAGATAATACTGAGCATAAGCAGCGTGTAAATAACTGGACCCGGCGAAAAAGCTGTCTGGAAATTGACTGGCCAGCCGGCCAAACTGTTCGACGGCGGCCTCATAATCCTGCGCTTCAAGCAGACTGCGGCCGAGATAAAACAAAATTTTATCAGCAACCTCGGTCTCCTCATACATGCTAAACATCTGTTGAAACTGACCGGCCAGCTCCTCGTAGTCTTCGGTCGTTTCCGCCATCATGTAGCCCTGTAATATGGCTGAAAAATGCTGGGTGGCTTCCGTTTCTTCCTGCCGAATGGAATGATAGTAGTAGGCTCCGCCGCCAACCAGGATGAAAAATACCAGCAGGCCAAGCACAACCCATTCCGGGTCGTTTTTTATTCGATAAATTAATTGTTCTACGTCCAATTAAATCACCTCAAAAATCTACTGCAAACTGGATAAGTGCACGGTAGTCGGCCGACTCACTGTTTAAGCCTATGGGCGACGATATGTTAAGTGACAGGTTGTCCTGGGGCTGAAGCAACAGACCGGGTGAAGCGTAATACTCGGATTCATCACGAACTCCGCCGCGCCAGCCGTTTATTTCCAGAACCATTTTTGAACGTTCACCGGTCTGCACATTAAGAGCGGCGTTGTAGGACATTTTATCATCAAAATCATTGTCGCCCACGTACCGGTAGGCGGCATTTAGAAGCCAGCTAACCTCCTCGGCAAAGTCCTGCCCAATTGTAGCATAAAATCGTCCGTCGAGGTCAGAAGTACCCATAAAGGGTCCCCCTTCTGACTCAGCGGTCGGTAATATCAGGGCAAAACCACCGCTCATCTCAGGCAAACCCTCTTCAGCCTCCATAAACTTGAACTTCTGGAATATTTCCAAATCCCCGATACCCTGGTCGTCTCCGACATTTTCCTCTGCAAATATCACCGGTAATTTTATTCCAGCTTCAAATCCCGGCATAACTCCGTAAGTTAGCTTGTAACTGAGTCGCGTATGATTGTAAATATCGCTGTCATAATCGGTAATTTTTTGATAGCGGTGCAGCAGCTCCATGCTGTCCATTTCAGCGAAAGTATTGTCAGGAAAATTTAACGCATCTCTGAATTTAGCTTCAGCGGTTGAAACGTGAATTAATGCAACGGTTAGTATCATCAGCAGAATAATCGTCGGGAACAAAACTTTTTTCAAATTAACCAGCCTCCTGGAAGATTTTTTGATTGTTTAGCAGTATTGATTCGGGACTACGACAGCCGGCTCCTCTAAGAATTTCAGCAGCTCGGGCAGAGCTTATAAAGTCACCCGGGGCGTGAGCATCTGTACAGATAACCAGCCGCGGCGAGGTCTCCAACCGGCGAACGAGATTAACAAGGTAACCGTTGGTTAGCGAGTGTCCGCGCCGGGCCGATATTTCCAGAGCGACTTCATTTTCTGCCGCCAGTTTTGCATCGGCCGCACTGATTTCACCGGGGTGAGCCAGCAGATCGACGTCGGCAGAGGAAACGGCGGCACGGTTTGTGCCGGGCTCGACCGGTTCAACTGGTGTCTCCCCGTGAACAGTGACAAATTCAGCCCCGATTTCGCGAGCCTGACGAGCCAGACCGGCAATATCGGCCGGGGGAACGTGGGTCAACTCGCAGCCAAACTTGACCTCCACCTCCCGATGCCGGCGGAAATCAGAGGCAACCTGCAAAAACTTATCTAATGTCGGCTCCAGTGTTACCACATCAACATGGTCGGAAAATACTATCCCGGTAGCTCCTGCAGTCGCCGCCCGGCGCACAACCTCACCCGGCCCCAGGAGACCATCAGATAAAAAAGTGTGCACGTGCAGGTCATAAAACTCAATATCGCTGCTTTGGTTTTTGGACATAAAGGCGCGTCCGGGAGGATTTGAACCTCCGGCCTGCGGCTTAGGAGGCCGCTGCTCTATCCGAACTGAGCTACGGACGCTTCTCTCCTCTCTACATGCTATAAAATACCAACAGAATAAAATATTATATCCAATCGAACCTAATTGCACAACTTTTCAGCGGGGGGGAAGAAAATCCTTGTCAGATGGATTTTAGGTTTATATACTTGAGCAAATAAAAAATTGAGGGTTTGACCCGACTCCAATATTTTTCAAGGTAAGGTAGATAAAAATGGAAGCTAACCTGGAGAATTTAATCGACAAAATCAAAGCAGATGGGATTCAAGAGGCGGAAAAAGAAGCGGAAGAAAAAATTGAGCGAGCTGAAAAGCGTGCTCAGGAAATAATCGGAGAGGCAGAACAAGAGGCGGAAGAGATCGTGAAGAAAGCCGAGCGTGAGGTCGAACAGCTCCGTGAAAGCGGCGAGGAAGCTCTTAAACAGGCCCAGCGGGACACCATCCTTGTTACTAAAGAACGAATTACCGACCTGCTGGATAAGATATTCAAAGCAGAAATTAGCGAAACGCTCACACCGGAATTTACCCAGGAACTCATCCTTAAAGTTGTTGAGGCGCTCGGAGAAGGAGAAAACTACGAAATTTCCGTCTCCGAAGAAGATAGGGACAAACTTGTTGAAATGCTATTTGGAGAGGCACAGGCAGAAGTAGACGACGAGCGTATAGACCTGCTTCCCGAACGTGAGGTATCTCAGGGCATCCGGGTAAGCGTAAAAGGTGAAGACGTCTACTACGACTTAACGGACGAAGGCCTGGCCAATTACCTGAACGAATTCTTGAACCCGGCCATACAGAAAGTCCTGGAAAGTAAAGACTAAATGGGTAGCTATTATTACCTCGTCGCTCAGTTACCTTATTTACAATTTGGTGAGGAATCACCCATTTCGGTTGATGAATTGTTGGATGAGGCGCAAAAATGGGTGACAAAGTCAGAACTTGCGCTGTTGAGATCAATTGATCTCGAAGAGACCAAAATTTATGGTAATGAACCAGAAGTTATAAAACAATACAAGCGATTTGAAAAGAAATTACGGCAGGAACTTGTCGCCTGGCGCGAAGCCCGCGACCAGGGAACTGAACACAAGCCGAACCTATTTCGGATTGGCCTGCTAAAAGAGGGCACTCCGCTTGACGTTGAGGAAAATCTCCTGCGCTTGCGCTGGGAGTTCATTAAAGAGCTGGAAACCGGGTTACACTTCCAATTTCCAGTGGTTGCCCTCTACGTTCTTAAACTGCAGATACTTAAACGAATGGACACATTTGACCGTGAAGTTGGCGAAGAGAAATTCAAACACTACACCGAAGTGAGTCTGTGAATAAATTATGAGTAAAACTACAGGTAAAATTACAAGCATCAGCGGTAATATGATTACAGTTGATGTGGACGGCGAAGTAATCCAGAACGAAATTGGCTACGTACAGGCCGGTGAAGAGCACCTTAAGTCGGAGATTGTGCGTATCGACCGCAACACAGTCTTTATGCAGGTGTTTGAAGATACCAAGGGAGTCCGGGTCGGAGACGAAGTTGAGTTTACCGATCGGATGCTTTCGGTCGAACTCGGTCCAGGGCTTCTGAGCATGGTCTATGACGGACTACAAAACCCACTAAACGAACTGGCTGAAAATTACGGTTTTTTTATGGAACGGGGTGCAATTGTCGACTCGCTGGACCGCAGCGAAAAATGGGAGTTCACGCCAACGGCGGAAGTTGGTGACACTGTTGAAGCCGCCGACAAGCTGGGGCATGTGCCCGAGGGGATTTTCGAGCATCCCATATTTGTACCCTTTCGTATGAGCGGTGAATATACAGTAGAATCAATAGCTGACCCCGGTGAATACACCATTGAAGAGACGATTGCAGAGGTTTCTGACGAACATGGTCAAACCCACGAACTCAACATGTATTTTCGCTGGCCTGTTAAGGAGGCAATTGACCTCTACGATCAGCAGCAGGTCCCACATGAACCTATGATTACACAGACACGAATAATTGACTCCTTCTTCCCGGTTGCCAAAGGAGGCACCTACTGCATTCCCGGACCGTTTGGTTCAGGGAAAACAGTTCTCCAGCAGGTAACCAGCCGGTTTGCCGAAGTTGATGTCGTCGTGATTGCCGCCTGTGGAGAGCGGGCCGGTGAAGTTGTTGAGACGATACAGGAGTTTCCTGAACTTGAAGACCCGCGCACCGGCAAGTCTTTGATGGAACGGACAATAATTATCTGTAACACAAGCTCAATGCCGGTTGCGGCGCGAGAGTCTTCGGTCTACACTGCAGTAACACTTGGCGAATACTACCGCCAGCTTGGTCTTGATGTGCTGCTGTTAGCCGATTCAACTTCACGTTGGGCACAGGCGATGCGAGAACTTTCCGGCCGCCTGGAAGAAATCCCCGGCGAAGAGGCCTTCCCTGCTTACCTGGAGTCACGAATTGCTCAATTCTACGAACGGGCCGGCTACGTCGAGCTGGGCAACGGTGAAAATGGCAGTTTAACAATCGGCGGCACGGTCAGTCCTGCCGGTGGTAACTTTGAGGAGCCGGTCACACAATCAACACTGAAGGTTGTCGGGGCTTTCCACGGACTCTCCCGAGACCGCGCCAACCAGCGCCGCTATCCGGCAATTCATCCGCTCGATAGCTGGACTAAATACAGCGGTATGATTGATGATGAAAAAATACAGGTTGGCCGAGATATTCTTGAAAAAGGTGACGAAGTCAACCAGATGATGAAGGTGGTTGGAGAAGAAGGAACAACTCTCGAAGACTATATTATCTACCTGAAGTCTGAATTTTTAGACAACGTTTATCTGCAGCAGGACTCTTTTGACAACATAGAAGGGCGAACCTCCCTGCAACGACAGAAATATGTTTACGGGTTAATAGTTGAAATTCTGGAAGCTGATTTCGATCTTGAAGACAAAGCGAACGCCCGGGACTTTTTCAACCGCCTGCGACAGATGTTTACCGACTTAAACTATACACGAATGGAACCCGAAGAGGAACGAGATAGCGACGAGATCATCAAAACCAAAGAATTCCAAGAACAGGAAGATGAGATCATGTCATTTATAGAGGAACATCTCGCCGATGCGTAAAGTATATAACAAAGTCTTAAACGTCTCCGGTAACGTTGTAACCGTAAGAGCGGAGGGAATCGCCTACGAAGAGCTGGCCGAGATAGAAGCCAGCCGTGGCACTTCCCTGGCTCAGGTAATCAAAATCGACGGCGAACTGGTCTCACTACAGGTGTTCGCCGGTAGTAAAGGAATCTCCACCGACGCAGAGGTAAGGTTCCTGGGTCGGCCAATGCAGGTTAACTTCTCCGAAAATATGATCGGCCGGATTTTTAACGGCAGTGGTGAGCCGCGAGACGAAGGACCACGCCTGACCGAAAATATGATCGAAGTCGCCGGTCCCTCTGTAAACCCGGCGCGAAGAATCATTCCCAGCGAAATGATTCGGACAAACATCCCCATGATTGACATCTTCAACTCGCTGGTTAAATCACAAAAACTACCAATATTTTCCGTCTCAGGTGAGCCTTATAACGAACTGCTCGCCCGTATCGCCCTGCAGGCGGAAGCTGATTTGATTATCCTCGGAACAATTGGACTAAAATACGACGAATACATGTTTTTCCGCAACAGGCTGGAGGCCGGCGGCGCTCTCAGCCGCACGATCTTTTTCGTTCACACTGCCGCTGATCCAATCGTTGAGAGCTTAATGGTTCCCGACCTCTCGCTTGCAGTTGCCGAGAACTTCGCCCTGCACGAGGATCTCGACGTCCTGGTGCTGCTGTCGGACATGACCAACTTTGCCGACGCTCTTAAAGAGATTTCAATTACCATGGAAAAGGTTCCCTCAAACCGCGGCTATCCCGGCGACCTCTACAGTCAACTGGCCTCACGCTACGAAAAAGCCGTTGACTTTGCAGATGCCGGGTCGGTAACTGTTCTGGCCGCCACAACTATGCCTGGTGATGATGTTACCCATCCGATTCCTGACAACACCGGCTATATTACTGAAGGGCAGTTTTACCTGCACGACGGTTATATTGACCCCTTTGGTTCACTGAGCCGCCTGAAGCAACTGGTAAACGAAGATTCACGTGACGACCACAGGGCTATCATGGACAACATGATTCAGCTCTACGCCGACTTTCGGGAAACCGAGGAGAAAAAGTCGATGGGTTTCCGGATGAGTGAGTGGGATAAAAAACTGCTCCACTACGGCGACCTGTTTGTGGACCAAATGATGGACCTGGAGGTAAACATTCCACTGGAAGAAGGTCTTGACCGGGGCTGGGACATCCTGGGACAATGTTTTGAGCCTGAAGAGACGGGAATTAAGACCGACTTGCTGGATAAATACTGGCCCGAGGATTAAAGACCATTGGCCAAAGTTCGTAAGACTAAGACCGAGTTAAAAAAGCAAAAGGAAGATCTGGAACGTTTTGAACGTTTCCTCCCCACCCTTGAACTGAAAAAGAAACAGTTGCTTGCCGTTATTAGAAGTCTGGAAAAGGAAATAGAGGAGATACGTTCCCAAATCCAACGCCGCCAGCAGGAAGTATCTAAATGGGCCGGAGTAATGGCCGAAGATATAGACCTGACCGAGTTTATAGAGCTTGATGAAATTAAAACCTACCCCGACAATGTGGCCGGCGTTGACACCGAATCTTTTGAAGAAGTAACCTTCAACGAAAATGACTACGATTACTTTGCAACCCCACTCTGGATAGATACAGCAGTCAAAGAAATTAAAACTCAGCTTGAACTGCGGGGCAAAATTGTTGTATTTGAACGTCAAATTGAGGCCCTGCAGGAGGAGCTGCGGATTACTATTCAACGAATCAACCTGTTTGAAAAGGTTAAAATTCCAGAAGCCAAAGAAAATATCAGGCAAATTCAGATCTACCTTGATGATTTACAAACGGCTGAAGTTGTGCGTGGGAAGATAGCCAAGGACAAAATCAAAGCCAAAAAAGAGGCCAAGCAGGCCGCGGCGGCGGGGGAAACAACATGATAGTCGATATGAAAGAAGTTACCATCTTTGTCGCTGCTAACAACAGAGATGCTGCGCTTGAGGAACTACGAGAACTTGGCATTTTACACGTTGAAAATATCCAACCGCCCGAATCTCGCCAGGTCAGCGGGTTAGAAGAAAAAATCCGGCAGGCAAACAGCGCTCTCCACATTTTGAGCGATCTTGAAGATCAGGAACAGCCTGAAGAGTCGAGTTTCGATATAGACGACGAGGAGCTTGTTGATAAGGTCCTTGACCTGCAAAAAGAAAAGCTTGACCTTCAGGATCAACTCAAACAGAAGCGTGAGCTGCTGGAATGGTATGACACCTGGGGGAAAATTCATAGTGAAGACCTGCGGACTCTTGAGCGACGCGGCGTTTACGTTCGCCTCTATAAGGCCGGCAAAAGTTACTACGAAGATCTTCCCGCCGACCTTCCCGTTTATAAGGTTAACGAAAGCGCCAGCCGGGTCTACCTGGCACTGGTTACTGAAGACAAAGACCAGGAGCTTGATTTAAAAGAAGAAAAACCGCCGGACAGTGAGTTTAATGTAGTTGAGGGTGAATATAAACAGATCCAGGAGCGAATTGAAGGTATAAAATCAGAACTACTTAAATTAAGCAGCAGTATTGAAAAAATAGAGGTTTACAGGAAAAAACTTCAAGAAGAGCTGGAGTTTGCCCGGGTGCGCAGTGGTATGGGGGCCGATACCGAAATCAGCTACCTGCGCGGCTTCTGTCCGGTAGAAGAGCTTGACTCCCTGAAAGAGGCCGCGGCAAGCGGCGGCTGGGGATATCTTATAAAAGACCCTGAGGACCCGCGTGAAGTTCCAACACTGCTCTCGGATTCACTGTTCAGCCGGCTGGTTGACCCCATCTACCAATTTATGGGGACCCTGCCGGGCTACGACGAATTTGACGTTAGTACCGCATTCCTCGCCTTCTTTGCCGTTTTTGTGGCCCTGATAGTTGGTGACGCCGCCTACGGTCTCATTTATTTAGGTCTGACCGCCTTTGCTCACAAAAAATTCAGTGATAAGGTGCCCGGCGAAACTTTTACGCTCTTTTACATACTCAGTATTTCTACAGTAATCTGGGGGCTGCTAACCGGGACTATTTTTGGAGTTGAACAGCTCCAGGAAGTGCCGGTCCTGCGCTCAATTATTGTCGAACCAATCCGCACCTTTGCCGACAACGACTCGCTGCTCATGTTTATCACCTTTGCTATCGGCTGCGCCCAGCTGATGCTCGGTCACCTGATGCAGCTAATCAAGGCGCTGTTTAAACCACAGGCGCTGGCAGAAGCCGGCTGGATCGTAATCGTCGGCTCGATGCTGTTTGTTTCCGACGAGTTGGTATTGGGCGGTGAGATGGTTGGAGATTATGTCACATACGGTCATCTCGGGACTGCAATTGGCAGCGGTGGAATACTTGTTCTGCTTTTTGAAAACTTCAAACCCGGAGAATTCTGGTCAGGAATTGCCTTCACGCTGGGCAACCTGCCAATGGACATAATCAGCGCCTTTGCTGATATCGTCTCTTATATTCGCCTCTTTGCAGTCGGACTGGCTACCGTGGTGATTATGGAGAGTTTTAACGAAATAGCAATGGAGGCGGCCGGAGGCGTTGAAAATATAATTGCCGCAATTATCATTGCCGCAGTAATACTGGTCCTGGGACACGGACTGAATTTGATCCTCTGTTTGATGTCAATTGTAGTGCACGGGATTCGACTAAATATGCTGGAATTTTCCAATCACGTTGGTATGCAGTGGACGGGAAGCAGATATAATCCGTTTGCTAAAAAGAGTGATATGTAGGAGACTAATGAACAGAAATAGTTACGGCCAAACAAATTTTAGGCTCTTTTTAAATTTTTGCTGGAGACAGGCTACTCAAAGGTGTTGGTAGTTATTTAAGTAGCCTGATTAAATCCTCTCCTAAAAGAAGAAAGGGGAGTAAAAAAATGGATTGCGGGTCAGGGCCCGCAATGACAAACCCTGGAACATTATACGTTCCCACAATTACGCGGGGAAATACTAAACAGTTACTAAATGCTTTTAAAATTCTGTTTGATTTTGTGAAAAATTTTTAGAAAATCAACTAATTTGTAGAAAGGAGAAGTTGTTATGTTAGGTGATTTAGGTTTGTCGTTGACACTCGCGGCTATCGGTTCCGCGATCGGTACGGGGGTGGCGGGAATGTCCGCAATCGGCGCCTGGAAGAAAGCATACGCCGAAAATCGGGCCGCTCCCTTCATTATTATAGCTTTTGTTGGTGCCCCTCTGACCCAGACAATTTATGGCATGATTCTGCGTGACGCTATACTGGACGCTTCCTGGGCTGAAATGCCGGTCTGGTTCCCGTTAATCCTTGGTGGCGTTGCAGGAATAGCAATGGGCTTTTCCGCCTTTTTCCAGGGTAAGGCTGGCGCACGGGCTTCCGACGCCCTTGGTGAAACAGGCGAAGGTTTCGGTAACTATATTATGGTCGTTGGTATTGTTGAGACCGTAGCCCTGTTTGTGATGGTCTTCAGTATGATTGCTCTGCCGGGGTAAATCATAGCGAGGGGGAGAAAAGCGAAGGGGCGATCAGCGAGGTAATTCGTGTACAAGAGTGAGCAAAGGCACGGTAAAACGTATTAAGCAAACGGTAATCGGTGGTTGGTAATGAAATTATGAATACTGAACACCGATTACCGAATACCGGGCTTTACGACCCGCTCTCGGCGCAACGTCCCCCCCGCACTTACTGTTACTGATAGGCTTTCTTCAGCACCGCGGCCACTTCGGGACGGCTGAACTCCTCCGGCAGTCCCTTCCCTTCTCTAAGCATCTCTCTTACCTTTGTTCCGCTCAGATAAATCTGATCTTCCGAGCCATGTGGACAGGTCTTGGAGGAGGCTATGTTACCGCAGACCTCACACCAGAAGGCATATTCAAAGAAAAATGGTTTAATACCCAGCTCTCCCGCTTCAAACTCGTCAAATATCTCCTGGGCTTCGTAAGTCCCGTAATAATCGCCCACACCGGCGTGATCTCGGCCGACAATGAAATGTGAACAGCCGTAATTTTTACGGATCAAAGCGTGCAGAATCGCCTCACGTGGTCCGGCGTAGTTCATTTTTGCCGGCATCACTGAGAGCAGCACCCGATCCTCGGGAAAATAATTTTCCAGCACCGTCTCGTAACATTCCATCCGCACTTCCGCCGGAACATCACCGCTTTTTGTATCTCCAACCAGCGGATGGAGCAGTAAACCGTCAACTATTTCCAGGCCACATTTCAACAGATACTCGTGGGCCCGGTGAACTGGATTACGGGTTTGAAAACCGACCACGCTTTTCCAGTCTTTCTCAGCAAAATAGTCACGAGTTTCACGCGGCGTTAACCGGTATTCGAGAAAACGGTCGCTAGACTGCGGTAAAACCTCGACCGGGCCGGCCAGACAGACCTCCCCCATCTCCAGAGTTTTTTCGACACCGGGGTGTCCCGGATCCGTTGTTCCGAAGACAGCTTCGGCTCGTTTTTCCTTGTCTACTGTGTATTTTTCCTCTAATGTCAGCAGCCCAAGCAAATCCTCCGCCTGGTTGTAAAGACCAATTTTCTCGCCAATTGCTAAATAATCCGCCTGTTCTGAACTGACCGACAGAGTTATTGGTATGGGCCAGACAGTGCCGTCGCTCAGTCTCATGTCTTCCACGACTGCTTCATGATCTGCGCTGTCCATGAAACCCTTAAGGGGACTGAAGCCACCAATACCAAGCATCTCCAGGTCGGAGGCCTGACGGCCGTCCAGTTCCAAGCTGGTTAGTTCCTCTGCCTGCTGACGTGCTTCTCTCGCTTCTTCATCAGTTAAAATTTTCTCGATCAACTCGCCGCCGTGTGGTTCTATTAAGCCTTCTGTATTACTCATGGTTATACCCTCACTGTTTGATAAGATTTAGTTGTACTATTTGCACTATCTCTGAATTATGGTTACAAACGCCTGTAAATGAACTGGTAGAAAAAGACCATATAGTAAACACCTAAAGTTCAAATAATTGATTCCAGAATAAAGCCGTGGAGAATAACATACTTTGCGAAGAAATAAAATTAACAATTTTCCTTTGCTTTTTGACCGACAAAATAATATAGTTTATATTCGGCAAGAAATAAATAATGATTTACTCAACTCAAACCCTTCTAACGATCACCTCTTCCCGGTAGGAAGATGGGGAATGATGTATTGGAATGGTTTAAGATTGAACTGGTGACAGAAATTGGCTGACGAAAAGAATAATCAAGGACGCTGTCAAATATTCATTTACTGTAAGGACCCAAAAAAAGAGCTCCACTATATAGCTTTTGTCGGGCTCGACCTCGTCCAGACACAGATGGAGTTTCTAACCACTCTTGCAGCCAACGATATCAGCGACCTGCACCTGACAAAACCACACGATGAACCCGCCATTTTACGAAAAGAATTGATCAACAATAAAATTGCTCTTCGGGAAGAAAAAGGCGGATTTTTGGTCAAACAGGCGGAGCAGCTCTTCCGGCCTATTTTCCAGAGACACCACCCGGCCTTCATACAACTATTAAAAGCCGGCGAGGAAAATAAGATGGAACAGGTAGTTACAAAAAAAGTCCAAGAAGAACTAAACTCTCCAGGAGCCGAACTAAATTTTTATTTCTTCTGGCCCACTAAGGAGCAGCAAACCGCTGAAACATCTGCTCAGGCTCCCGCTGAAAAAAATCAGCAGACCATAGCGAAAAAACCACACGGCTACGGTGGAAAAACTATTCCCGTCTCACCCCTTGTCGGAGTGGGCGACGGACTGCCCGCTCGTGAGGCACGCTACGGGGATGAAATTATGGTAAAGCTTGCTCCAGAAGCAATTGAAGCACTTGAAACAAAAGTCAAAACAGAAAAACAGCGCCAGGAGCTGACACAGCCAAGACCGGCCAGAATTGTCGAATACAACCCGCTGTCTGAAGATTCGGGCCGGCTGAAATTAGAACTACAGGAAGGCTTGCCCTGCACCTGTGTTATTACTCCAGACACCCTGTTAAAACCAGCTCCGGCTCAGAGATCTGGCGATCCTTTTGAAGGCAACATTCAGACGATAATTTTACTGCTGGTTCTTATTATTGTTATCTTTACTCTTTTTGTGCTAACCTTATAGTAAACTTAAAGCTTGATTACTCTCGTAAAATTCCTTTTTTCTAGAGAAAGTATCCCGGGGGAGGATAAAGAGAAAATGGCTGCTGCCTTAATGATAAATCAGTAAAGAAAGGTGGGATAAAGATGGGAGAACGTTCCTGGATAAGATTGTTTGTTCAGCCGCAACTTCAGGTAAGATTCCTCATTTTGATAGTGCTGGCGGGCCTTTTGGGGGCAATAGTGTTTGGAGCTTACATAAATTTACAGAGCCAGATAATTGTGGAGCTTTCTGGAGAAATTGAAGAAAGTCAGCGGGTAGAGGAGCTTCAAAGCTGGCTGCAGGCTTACGCTATAATAAGCATCATTGTATTTTTATTGGGAATAGCCCTGTTATTTTTCGTTGGCCTGCTTTATACCCATAGGTTGATTGGTCCCCTTAACCGATTGAAAAGAGAACTGGAGGGCATGGAAAAAGATCGTGAGGTGCGCCTATGTCGGGTTCGCACCAGCGACTACCTCTACCCGTTTTTTAAACGGCTGAACCGGGTGCTGATTAACGCCACCTGGGAAGAATTGGACGAAGAAAATTAAAAGTCCTGCCTCTCCCCCCTTACAGGGGGAAGAGGACTGAAAGACTTTTTTAGCCTGGATAACCGTTTTTAAGAGAAAGAAAACTCGTTCTTTATGTGCTCCATAACCTCGTCGATCTGACTGTCCAGACGACTGAGATCATTCACGGAGTTATCTACGATATGAACGGGTAGATCGAGCTTTTCATCCAACTCTTCGTGATCGTCGGTGGCATAAGTCTCTTCCATTTCATCACGGGACACGAGGTGATCATCGTCGCCCTCCGCCAGCGCCTCCTCATGTCGTTTCACGTTACGCTCCCAGCAGACGTCAAAGGGTGCGTAGATATAAATCGCCATCGATGAATCGAGCACCAGATCGCTAAAATTTTCACTGATCGAATGAACGTAGTTGGGGCGTGAGAACTCGATGAAGAGAACGTCACACTCCTTCTGTAAATCTTCTACGTCCTCATTCAGTTCTTTAAGAATGTCGTCCCAGACGGTAGGGTCGGTCACTTTGTAACCGCCGTCATCAGTTTCACGACTGCGTTCACGTTCTGTGTCCTCTTGAAAAAGATTCCATAATTTCGGAAAATCATCGACTCGCTGAATGGTCTCAGCCATTCCTTCCTCGTGAAAACGATCGTCCAGACGGCGAAAAATTTCTGATTTACCGCATCCGGGCGTTCCTAACAAAAAAACATTTAAACAGTCCATGTACATCACTCCTTATAGATTTGGTGTCATTGTTTAGCGTCCCGGCATCATTGCCGGACTTGATCTTACGTTTGTCATTGCGGAAACGTACAACGTCCCAGGGTTCCAATCCCAATCCATTTGAAGTTCAGTTAATCAGTAATCGGTGGAGAGCGTGAAACCGGATAATTCGGGAATTGGGCTCGGTTTTGATGTTACTGATTACCGAATAGAGAATACCGATTACTGAGCTTTACGCCCCGCGCGACGCTCCCTGCGCCCTGCGATCTATCACCGATTGAAAATATCAGCGAGAAAAGCGGTTTCCTCAGCCATAATGTCATAACCGTTAATCAGGTCTTCACGGTCCCGCACGGCTGTTTCAATGATAACTACCTCAACGCCTTTTTCTTCAAATATCTTTGCCATGTTGACAAAATTTTCTCGCTTCATTTTTCCTCTTTCCTGGTGAATAGGCGGGTGAAAAAGCTGTTCCTCGGGAACGTAGTCGCCAACATGAAGTGCGTATAGCAGATCTTCGGGCAGATCGCGGTAAGCTTTTTCGGGCGGGTCAGGAATTTCGTCGCTTGTCTCAACCTGCGTAAAAGTGTGAGCAAGATCAAAACAGAGCCGAACGTCAATACCTTCCTCTCGCACCTCGTCCATGACCGGATAGATCTCTTCTACGGTCACAAAACCAACGTCGAAAGCCGTGTTGTTCTCAAGATGCAGAAGCATGTCTCGTTCCTGCGAGTAAGCACCAAGCTCTTTGAGCGACCGGGTCAGCATCTCTTCCATCCGGTCGAGGTATTTTCCTTCGGCCTGATAGAACGGCACTGTACCCGGATGCATAACACAGTAGTCACAACCCAGTTTTTCGGCTACATCAAGATAGTCGCGGATATAGTCGCAGGCGATTTGACGGTCCTCCTCCTGAAAGGAACAGGTGCTGTCTGCAACGAATGTATAGGGCAGATGCAGGGAGAGCGTCACGTCATGATCAAGAGCCGCCTTGCGGGCTTTCTCAAGCTCTTCATCGCTCATCTGCAGATAGGGGTTGGGAATACCACCATCTATCTCAATGTGGCGCAAATCAACTTCGTCGGCGACTTCAATCTGACGGACCAGGTCACGCTTGAAACGTCCCTGGGCCAGGGCATCCATGTCGGCAACCTTAAGATCGCCGGCATCAAATTTTTCCTTCTCATCGTCAGTTAAATACTCATACTCCAACAAATTGGTAAAATTTCTTCCTAAACGCATACTTTCACCTCAGTAAAAAATAGTGATGATTTTCATCGAATGGGCTTTATAATCTATCTAATTATGGGTAATTAAGCAAGTAAATTGTTTTTGAAGCTACTTTAGCATCTCAAGGAACTCTTCCCCGCTAATCTGTTCGACTCCGTTTTCTGCCGCCTGTTTTTTCTTACGATTACCGGGATTGTCCCCGACAACCAGGTAGTCCGTGGTCCCACTGACCGAAGAAGTAACCCGTCCACCGAGACGTTCAACTTTATCAGCCACCTCCCTACGCGTCATCCCTGGAAGTGAACCGGTAATGACCACTCGAATATCCTCCAGATCAGATTGACTGTCGGCGGTTAGGGGCTCGGGCGTTACGCCGAGTTCAATCAGCTCGTCGACCACCTGGCGATTTTGCTTATTAGCAAAAAAATTAGTTACTGCCTCCGATACCCGGGGACCGACTTCATTTAGCTGCTGCAGTTCCTCTGAAGAAAGCGCCGCGATCTCATCAATAGACTGATAGTTTCGAGCAATCACAGTCGCCAAATGACTGCCCACGTGAGGAATCCCCAGTCCATACAAAAAACGATCCAGGGGCGGCTGCTTGCTCGCCTCAATTTCGTCCAGTAGATTGTATAGTGCTCTGGCGACCTGACGCCGGGCAGTTTCGGGTTGGTCGATGTATCCTATTAACTTTTTCCGGCAGGATGACTCCTGGAGCTGGTTCACAACGCTTGAAGCACGGTTTTCGCTAATACTGTATTTTTTACTTAGTTCTGCTGCGTCCAATTCGAGTAGTTCCTCAGCACTGGAAACTGAGCTGGCAATTTTTACAACAGTTTTCGGGCCGATCCCCTCAAGATCAAGAGCCTGCAGGGCAACGGCCAGGGATTCATTTTCTGTTTCACTTTTTAAGGTAAGATATGTTTCATTCTTAAACAGACCGGCGCTCAACAGATCCTCTTCGCCCAGCCGGTAAAGGTCAGCAATAGTCCGGACCAGATCGGCCTCAAACAGTGCTTCTATCTGCTCCTCCCCCAGCCCTTCAATATCCAGGGCGTCGCGGGAGACGTAATGCTCAAGCCTGCCTTTTGTCTGAGCCGGACAGCCCAGTCCTCCCGTGCAGAGGTGGTAGGCTCCCTCCTCAATTACCTCTGAGTCGCAGACGGGGCAGCGGGCCGGCATTTCAAATGGCGAACTACGTTCTGCTTCATCGCTTTCCCCTATCCTTGCCTCAACGTAGGGTATAACATCGCCGGCACGTTGTATCTTAACCCGATCCCCCTCCCTGATATCCTTTTCACTGACAAAATCATTGTTATGCAGTGAAGCCCGACTGACCGTCACCCCACCGACCTGGACCGGAAGCAGCATAGCAACCGGCGTTAATTTACCGGTGCGGCCGACCTGGATAATAATTTTTTCGACAACTGTTTCTTCTTTCCGCGGTTCAAATTTATAAGCCAGTGCCCAACGTGGACTGGCCTCACGACTTCCTAACTGGCGACGGACAGCAAACTCGTTAACCTTTATAACAACTCCGTCGATCTCGTAATTCAACTCCTCACGCCGGGCTGCGAGATCGTTACGAAAATCAATTAGTGGCTCCATATTTTCCGCCTGTTCAACTTCAGGGGCCACCTGGAAACCAGCCTCATCCATATACTCAAACACAGCAGCCTGGGACTCTAGTCCGAGCTGTTCGCCGTTCATGACGTCGAAAGCAAACATGGCCAGCGGCCGGCGGGCAACCACAGAGGGATCAAGCTGACGTAAACTACCCGCGGCAGCATTCCGGGGATTGGCAAAAGTCTTTTTGTTTTCCTGCGCCCGCTGACGATTAAACTCCTGAAATCTGTCCAGCGGCATATAGACTTCTCCCCGAACCGCCGCCAATCCGGCAGCATCAAGGCGATCTAACCTGAGAGGCACAGTTGGAATGGTGCGAACGTTTTCAGTGATTTCCTCGCCCCGGTAACCATCACCCCGGGTCGAGGCCCGAATTAACTCCCCCGATTCGTAAACCAGTTCGACGGAAAGACCGTCAAACTTAGGTTCAGCCCAGAGGCTGTAGTCAGAGTGACCTAACTGTTCGTTCAAAAAACGTTGGAAGTCAATCACACTGGCCTTTTCCAGCGTGCTGTCGAGACTGAGCATCGGCGTGATGTGCTCCACAGTTGGCAGTTCCTCAAGCGGCTCGGCTCCGACTCTTTGCGTCGGTGAATTTTTGCTCCGAAACTGCGGATATTTCTCCTCTATCTCCTGCAGTCGCTCAAACAACCGGTCGTAGACCGAATCAGCGATCATTGGGTTGTTTTCACGATAATAGAGGCGATCATGGTAACGTATCGCTTCGCGCAACTGCTCCACCTGGTTACGAATCTGATCATTGGAAAGTTCAGCAAGAGGTTCAAAATCTGTGTCAGGGTTATTAACGTAGGGATTATCGGATGTTTTCAAGTCATATCACCGGTTCAGGGGTTCTCTATTGATTCAGCAGGAACGCTTAATATTGACTCTCGCAACTCATCATAAGTTTCTGCAACAGGAAAATCGCTGCACTTCTCACGCAGCTCCTGGGGAGGATTGAAAAAAATAGGATGATGAGCTTCCTCAAGCATGGAAAGATCGTTGTGTGAGTCACCAATCGCCACGATAAAAAAACCTATGTCGCGAAGTTTTTCCAGCGCCCGCCATTTCATTCCCCGGATACGAAGCTTATAACCGGTTATACGCCCCTTGGAATCGGTGCTGAATTGGTTGGCAAAGAGGTTATAACCGCCAAACTCCCAGACAAGTGGATCGGAGAGTTCGTGGAAGGTATCTGAAATGATCATTATCTGACCACGGCGCCGACCCCAGTTTAAAAACTCAGTGCTTCCCGGAAACGCCATCACGTCTTGCGCCACTTTCTGCAGGTCCTGAAGCCGCAAATCCTCACGGTTTAAGACATTAACACGGTGTTCCATTAACTCCTCAAAATCTGGTATGTCCCGCGTAGTTAAATGCAATTCGTCTATCCCATACTCTGACGCTATAGCGTCCCAGATTTCAGGAATTAAGACTCCTTCAAGATCAGTCGCAATAATCAATCAAACCTACGCCCCTTTCAGCGCTTATGTTAAAATAATTAATACTTACGCAACATATTTTATCTTTCTACCATACTAAAGTTTTGCGAGCAAGATAGGCTATATCTTATTTTCTCATGCTCCCGAGCACTTAATCGAGAGTGTGATGATGAGTGAGTTTACGCTATTCTGGAGCCACCTGCAAATGTTTTTCTCATTCTCGGTTGTCTTCCAGACAACCTCCGAGGTATAGCCGGTTGCAAACCAGGCCCTCATGGCCTGCAACCGGCTATAATTCCGAAAAACACCTGCAGGTAGCTCCCTGTGTTGTTAAAAAAACGGTAGTTCTGAGAGCCGATGTGTTTCCGACGGATTTATAAAGACCTCAAACCCCAGGATGGGGTTGTTTTGAGGTCTTTATACCTCGGAAGTGGCCACGAGGGCCACGAGAATGATGTCAGAAATATATCGGTTCTCAGAACAAGGAAACTGCAAATCTTTAGCTATTGTAACAATTCTATTAAAAATGTGACCTAAATTGAATTGTTCCTTGTCTCCCATTTTTGTGGCTGACGTTATGCTGGGAAAACTAAGTCGTTATCTGCTCATCTGTGGTTACGACTGTGAGTATCGAAAAAACTTTCCCGATCGGAAGCTGGTCGAGTTTGCCCGCTCAGAGCAACGGATTATACTGAGCCGCGACCACGAGCTCTGTTTAGAGCTGGCCGCCGATCTGCCGACAACTCTAATTCGCTCAACCAAACTGCGCAAGCAGTTAAGACAGCTTAAAGAAGAATATGAATTGACATTTACCCGTGAACAACTTTTTCAACGCTGCCTTAAGTGTAACCAAAAAGTTGTTCCGGTAGAAAGAAAAACGGTATCTGGTAAAGTACCTGCAAAAACTTACAACTGGATTGACGATTATTACCGCTGTTCTGACTGTGCCAGCATATACTGGCACGGTACCCATTTTGAAGCAATCGAAAAAAGACTGAACAGGTGGAATCTACTCGATGATTGACAAAAATTTTGATCTAACCTCCGACTACAATTCCAACCCGGACACTATTCTCATCCGTTTTGGTGAACTTTATCTAAAAAAAGGTAATAGACCACTTTTTATCGAGCAACTTAAAAAAAATATAGTAGCGAGATTAGCAAAATTTGAACACGGGGGTTTGCAAAAGTTAAGAAATGGGTTTCTATTAAATTTATACCCGCAAAGCAACCTTAAGGCAATTCTGAACCATTTGCAGACAGTTTCCGGTATCGCCTGGTTTGCTCCCGCCTGGAAGCTTCCCCGGAATCTTGAGACCATTTCGGACGCCGCCTTAAAAGCGGGCGCTTCGCTAATCGAAAAAAGTAAAAAATTTGCCGTCTGCTGCAGTCGAGCAGACAAGGAATTCTCAAAAAAATCCGTTCAGTGTAATACTGAAATAGGAGCAGTAATAGATGAGGCGACGGACCTGACAGTTGATCTGGAAGAGCCGGACCTGGAAGTTCACGTCAGAATTTTACATAAACAGGCTCTACTCTTTTTCCATAAGTTTGACGGTTTCCGCGGGCTACCGGTAGAAACCTCTGGTTCGGTCCTGACACTGCTTTCTGGTGGGATTGATTCCCCGGTTGCCGCCTTGAGAATCTTGAGCCGCGGCTGCCGGACGGATTTTCTCCATTTTTACAACTATTCGAGTCCCCGGGCGGCTCTTGAAAACAAAATACGCGAGCTCGTCAATCACCTGGCCGGTTTTGGCACCAGGGGCAAACTTTACCTTGTCCCCGATCTTCCTTTCGAGCTGGTCAGCCGCAAATTCCCTGATAACTTTAAAATGGTTCTTTTTCGCCGCCACGTTACTCGTCTGGCGGATAAAATTTGCCGGCAAAATAACCTGGGAGCAATAGTCACCGGAGAAAGTCTCGGCCAGGTTGCCTCGCAGACGCTGGAAAACCTGACCACAATCAGCGCCCCGACTAAACGACCCGTCTTGCGACCACTTATTGGAATGGACAAAGAAGAAATAATAAATTATGCCCGTAGCTGGGGCAGCTATGATATTTCCATCGACGATTACAAGGACTGCTGTTCCATTCTCGCCCGACATCCACGCACGAAAACTTCCGCCGCGGAAGCCTCTAAACTTGAGAAAAATATTGAGCTTGATGTGCTGGACAACGAAGCTCTAAGCCAGCTAACCACTCTCAGTTACGACGTGAACGGTCTTGAACCACTACCCGCCGGTGAAAAAGCATGAGAAAAAAATATTGGGTCATTATTGCAATCATGTTTGTCTCCGGCCTCTTCTTCTGGCTGCCGGGACTAACGGCGCTGGATTTTGAACTGCGGGCCGGTCTCGCCACTTTAGTTTTCGCCGGCTCACTATTTGTTTTGGAACCGATAGCAATTCAGGTCACAGCGCTATTAATTCCAATTGCTCTTGTAGCCACTAACTTGCTTACTGTTGAGGAGGCCTTCGCACCTTTTGCGGACCCGGTTGTCTTTCTTATCCTGGGGTCCTTGTTCATTGCCGAGGCACTGCGGAAACACAACCTTACGCGCAAACTGGCGACTCAGTTGCTATTTTATTCCCGCGGGCGGCCTCGATTAATTTTGCTCAGCATCATGGTAGTTGGTGCTTTGACCTCGATGTGGGTATTTTCCACAGCCGTTGTTGCTATGCTTATACCAGTCTGTTTAACAATTGGGGGCCGGGTTCAAGAACCAGAACACCGTGATGACTTTACACGGGTTCTTTTAATGGCTCTCGCCCTGGCGACCACTCTCGGCGGCTTAAGCACAATCCTCGGCGCCGCCTCAAATGCTGTCGCCAGTGGTGTATTGGCTGATGAAATTACCTGGACCTTCCTCGACTGGATGTTTTACGGAACTCCTCTCTCCTTTGTTTTAATCTCATTTTCATGGTTTATACTTGCTTCGACAGTTTTGCCCACCGACGTTACTATTGAAACAGAACACCTTTATCCCCGCGATGACGACAAACCCATTTTCACACAAAAACAGCTAATTACACTTGCAACTTTCCTGGGAGCGATTTTACTCTGGCTCACTTCGCCTATTTTAACCAGAACGCTCCCCCTGACCAGAGGCCTGTTAGAAAGCTCCGTGATAAGCTTAATAGCCGCTAATTTTTTATTCACCTTTGAAGTTATTTCCTGGAAGGACGCCCGGCGCGTCAACTGGGGGGTCTATTTAATTATCGGCGGCGGGCTGGCGCTGGGAAATGGATTGGTCGTCAGCGGTGTAGCTCGAGAGTTTGCTTTATTAACTAAAGATCTGCTCGCTTTTTTTCCCTATCCAATTGTTGCAGCGCTGTTGGTTTTCTTCTCTTCCCTGGCCAGCAACAGCGTCAACAACACTACAGTCGTCGCTATCTTTGCCCCCCTACTGCTCGGGCTTTCTGCTGATCTACCTTACTCTGCACTACAACTGGTACTTCCTATGGCCTTTGGGGCCACTTTTGGTTTTCTTCTCCCCTGTGCTTCTTCTCGCATGGCTCTGATTTATACCACCAACGTTATCTCCTCTAAAACTATGTTAAAAATAGGTTCCCTGGTAACCATACCTCTGATCATCTTAACAATTGTTTATTTTTACCTACTCTTCTATTTGGGGTGGTTGTAATGCACAATCTTTCGCCAAGCGGAACTCCTATTCAGGCCCTGGTTATTGGCGACGGGAACGTCTCGGTCGACGTCGTTAACCAGCTTGGTAAAAATCAAAGATTTAACGTAACCTGGGTGGGAGACGATATTGATGGGGCTGATTTTGTAGAAAAGGATAGTGCCTGTGTAGTAAAAGTGGCAGATTTGAAGTCGAAGATATCGTCTATGACAATCAATGAGCTGGTGGAAGAACACAAGCCAGACATTATATTTCTATGTCAACGGGGTTCACGAGCCGGAACCGGAGATACACTGGGCAGCGAAACGTTGGAAAGGGAAATGCTGGGCTCAATCGCCGACAGCGAGATAGGACGCGCTCCGGTGATCACTGTATCTCTGGAACAATAACCAGCTTACTTAATACTTACTGCCAACCCAGCACTTACGATCAACAAGTTCGGGGTCCTTAGGCTCATATTCTTCAAGTCGCGGCTCAAAATGCCTGTCCGTGATCTTTAACTTCTTCATTTCAGCAAGCCGAAAAAGCCTCCAATCCGGCAAGCCGCCCGATTTGCTCTCTCCAGCCACCTGGACTGCTCGCAGCATCAGCTCATCCTCGTCCTCATGAACACCTATAAGGTATGGCTCTACCACACGTTTCCTCCACTGATAGTTAAATTCTACAATTAGACGATTGTTTATCGCCTCACAGATTGTCGAAACTACTTCTTCTATTTTCATCGTATTGCCCCGCTTTCGTAGTTATTTTCTTACCAGAGTCGCATTTCACCATCATAAGCGTAAAACTTACCGCTCATCTCCAGATCCATCTGTGAAATTACTTTGCGCATTCCAGTAACAGAAGTTTCCACGTCAATTTTAGCGTTTTCCCCGCCCATGCGGGTTTTTACCCAACCCGGGTGAAGAAGCAGTGTATAAACACCCTCTGTTTTGAAATCTTCACTTAATGTCTTTCCCAGCATATTCAAGGCCGCCTTTGAAATCCTGTAGGGATAAGCACCTCCACTCCTGTTGTCATCTATAGACCCCATCAGTGAAGTGATAAAGACAACATCCCCCTTAACATCACGGATCAGGGGAAATAAACGCTGCGTCAGACGAAAAGAACCGACACAATTAACGTCAAAAATCTCATTTAGCTGCTCCGGCGAAAGATTCTCAAAACTATCTTTCGAACCATAGGCGCCGGCGTTATTTATTAATAATTCAATCCCGTCTTCAAGTCTTTCCGCCGTTCGACCAACAGCCTCAACAGACTCGGCGCTGCTGATATCAAGTCGTAAAATTTTTAAATTTTCTTCAAATTTATCCTGCAGCGAGTGCAACTCCTCAGACTCCTCCGGTTTCCTGGCGGTTGCATAGACTTTCCAACCAGCATTTAAATACTGACGAACAAATCCCAGCCCTATCCCACGATTGGCTCCTGTAATAAAAACACGCTCAGTCATTTTAATTCATCCTTTCCCTTTAATTATTTCAGCAAGCTAAACTTAATGTGACAGCTTGATTATAACAAAGCACGTTTCTTTTTAACATAACGACATCTTCCGTCACAAAACCTTCCAACAACCCTGTCATTGCGGGCCCCGACCCGCAATTCATTTTTTCACCCCCCTTTGTCTTTTCCCGCTTCAAGGGGGAAAAGAAAAGGGAGAATGGTCTTGAACGCAAAGTATCTGAATTATTTCCCCTGTAGGAGCTGACATAGGGGCTTCGCGCCGCTAACAGAGCTCCCTGTTAAATTAGCTTTTTATGCGTTATAATTCATAATCATATTTGCGTGTATCCAGATTAAAATTCCTTTATCAAAACATTTTTTGGAGGTGCGTTTTCTTTGGAAGTCGGTGACGCTGTAATTTATCCTCATCATGGGGCCGGGAAAATTATTGAGCAGGAGAAAATAGATTTAGACGAAAAGGAAGCCCAAGAATACTTTGTTATCGAGATGTGTCTGAATCAAAAAACAGTGAAAATACCAACCACCAGCCTGGAAGAAGTAGGGGTGCGGAAGTTAACACCACGGGCAGATTTTTACGATAAGCTGGAAGAAGCGCAGGAGTTTATCGAAGAAAACTATGATCCCGAGGAGAATGAACACCCCGAAAAAATTCATCAGCAGACTTTGAAATCACTTCTTGCCGACGTCAAAACCGGTGATCTTGAATCGTCCATTGAGGGGCTGAAAAAACTTCATACAAGATTCCTGGATCAAAACCTTAATATAACTGAAAAACGGGTTTATGACACTGTATCCCAGTTTTTAATGGGAGAGCTGATGTGTATAGAAGATTGTTCCCGAGCGGAAGCTGAAGAGAAACTTAACCAGTATCTACCGTGCAGCCTCGAAGAGCTTAGCTAAGAACGATTACGCTACTTCTACAGTCGCCTCAAGGGGCGAATTTTTTGAACTGTAACGTTCAATCAGCTCATTACGAAAATCTTCTACTGTTTTATAATCCTGGCGCTGGAATCTAAATCCAGGAAAACGCTCGACGTTACCCGGGCTATATTTCATGTTCTTTTCTTTCAGATACTCTCGTTCTTCTTCAGGCAGCCTTTTATTAAACCGGAGTTCAAACCGGTGACACATGACCCCGCTCACATCCACCTTCTCAATTCCAGTTATCTGAACTACGGCTTTCTCCTCCTCCTGCAGCCGATCAATCCACTCGCTTGTCATTTCCTTCGATTCGTAAACTTCAGGCGGGACCTCCCGCTCGGCCCGTTTTTCCAGTTGTTTTAAAAATTTAACTTGAGCCGGAGTAGGACGGTTCCCACTCAGCCAGCCGCTTTTATTTGCTTTTTCGTAAGGCTCGCGCAGCCACTTAAACTCTTGCTGCAAAAACTCTTCGTAACTGCTTTCGGCTCGTTCAATTCTGTCCAGCTCTTCCTCCATTCCACTCGTATATTCATAAGAAATTACCTGCTCGTATTTTTCTCTCAAATATTCACAAAGCCTTTCTCCTTTTTCCGTCGGTCTCAACTTTCCCCCTTGTTTGCGAACATAGCCAAAACCACCGCGACCGCGCTTTATCTTGCCTAAAATATCTCCGTACGTGGAGGGGCGTCCTATTCCTTTCTCCTTCAACGCCCGGACAAGACTTCCCTCTCTGTAGCGCGCCGGCGGATAGGTCTGCATGGCCTCGGGCCAGGCGCGCTTTAAATTCAGTTCGGCTCTCGCCTTAATCTCAGGCAGTTTAACCTCTTCACGACCATAATCCGGACGAATTTTTCTATAAATTTCCAGGAACCCGGAACTCAACAGTTCATCACCGCGCGCCTGTGCGGTTACATCTTCTACGCTTAAATTTATCTCTGTTGTTTTATAAACTGCCGGACGGGACTGTGAAGCTAAAAACCGATAGTAAATCAGACGATAAAGTTCCCAGAGATCGGGTCTAATTTGTTCCTCCAACACCTCCGGACGCAAGTCGGAGTCCTCGGGCGAGGCTGGTCGTATTGCTTCGTGAGCATCCTGCTCTGCCCCCCCGGGGCGCCAGGGACGGCCTTTGTATAAGTCTTCAGAATAAAAATTTTCAAGAGCTTCGCGGGCCTGATTGAGTGCCTGAGGCGAAACGCGAGTTGAATCCGTACGCATGTAAGTTATCAAAGCCTGTGGCTTGCCGTCTATCTCCACCCCCTGGTAAAGCTCCTGGGCCAGCGCCATAGTTTTTTCCGGCGAAAAATTCAATAGTGTGTCAGCCGCATCCTGCAACGCATCTGTAGTGTAGGGCGGACGGGGATTTTGTTTGTCCTCCGGGACCAGATCAACACTATCAACTTTCATGCTTCCTATTTCGTTTAATTTCAGAACCTGTTCCTTAATTTGCTCAAATTCTTCCCATTCATCATTGACCACAGCTTCAATTTCTTCATCTCCTGCTTCGAGAAGCGCGTGTAGCTTCCAGTAATGACGTACGGTAAAACTCTCAATTTCACGCTCGCGATCAACCACCAGTGCCACAGCGGGACACATAACTCTACCGGCTGCCGGCAGGCCGGGTCCATCCGGGTCAAATTGGGTAATTGAAGAAATAATAAATCCAATTAGACGATCGAGCACCCGTCTTGCCCGTTGGGCTTCTACACGATTTGAATCTATCTGCCGCGGCGCCTCCAGAGCCTCACGAACCGCCCGATAAACAATTGCGTTAAACTCAATCCTTTTTACTTCTGCCCCGTAAGGAGTACAATGTTCTCGCAGGTCCGCCGCGATGGCTTCCCCTTCCCTGTCGGGGTCGGTGGCCAGATATATCTCATCCGCGTCAGCAAGCCGCTCGCGCACCTTTTTTACTTTGTCATTCCCACGAAAGTATATTGGCTCCCAGTGCGCCCGGTATCCCTGGTCAACATCGATCCCAAGCTCATCAGCAGGAAGGTCCACTATATGCCCGCCACACGCTATTACGTCATACTCTCCCGCCAAAAATCTACGAATAGTTTTAGTTTTGGCTGCGGACTCAACAACAATTACCTTTTTCACCTGAATCTACCTCGTTTACTCTGTTTTATTTTCTTGCCCCCCACATATTTCGGGTGGTTTCCACAACGACACTTCTCCACAACACTCCCCGGCCAATTTCCAAGAACAGTTTTAGTTACCCGGGGAATATCTATAAACCACTGCGCTGGTGGTAATAACTGAAATTAAGGAAGGGATAATTGGTGGTTCAACTAATCTAAACCCTTTAGTTCGCGCGGCGTTGCCTCCCCCATCAACATCTTACAGATGTTTTTGTAACCGACCGAACGGTTTTTTTTGAATAATCCTGAAAAATCTGAGTAAGCGTCCGGATATTTCATTTCAAGACTCTCCAGTTCGTTGCTCACCCGTTCCAGCTCTTCAAGTGGTGCCTCGGCTGCCATATTTTCACCTCGCTCTCAAATTTATTTACAATTGAATAGACAACCATAATAAATTTTTCCCCGCTTTGCAACTATTTTTCTGAGCCCCACAAAATCCCGCGGTGGCATTCGACACAAGAAAAAGTAGTGACCGCAGACCCGAAATCTATAGTTTTTTAAAGAAAAAAGATGTGGAAGGTCCTAACCTGATTAATTCATCAGCTGATGAATTAATCACCCGTAGGGCCGCCCATTCGTAGGAATGGGCGGGGTTAGCCCAGCTGTTTACATAAAAACTGG
>Ga0207421_10001284_pt1 | contig 32584 bp, 34 predicted proteins | sample SodLakKL_010_SED_4_FD_187542 | JGI IMG/M metagenome (GOLD analysis project Ga0207421, IMG submission 187542) | Alkaline sediment microbial communities from Lake Tanatar, Kulunda Steppe, Russia - 8KL_010_SED (SPAdes) (version 2) | ecosystem: Environmental > Aquatic > Non-marine Saline and...
CCTAGTGGGCCATGCGGAGAGTTCGGTATCAGATCGCTTCGCCAGAAGCGCCGGCGCAACGGTGGCGAGTCCGGCGTTTGCGGCGATGGATCTGGAGCCTGGGTTCGACGCGGTCTCCGAGGACGAGGCACTGCTGTTGGCCGAAGGTGCCTGCGGCGAGGGCAACGGCGGTGAAGAAGGCAGCTGCGGCGAAGGCGCCTGTGGCGAAGGAACCTGCGGTGGCTGATGAACGGCCTCCGGTGCGCCCGGCCCGCGTGAGCGGGCCGGGGCTGGGACTGCGGCGATGGGCAGGGGCATCTGTACGACCTGATGCCGATACCCTTCACCGAGGAGGCGGTGCATTACGTGGCGGACCGGGTGCGGCAGGTGCAGGAGGCACTGGACCGGCGGCTGGCGCTGGAAAACGTGTCCTACTATGCGCCGCTGGGTGGCGATCTGGACGAGGCGACATTTATTCGGGCGGTGCTGGAGGAGGCGGATTGTGATCTGCTTCTGGACGTGAACAACATTGTGGTGAACAGCATCAATCACCGTTATGATCCGGTCGCCTTTCTGGGTGCATTGCCGCTGGAGCGCACGCGGTACATCCACCTGGCCGGTCACGAGGAGGAGGCCGAAGACCTGCGGGTGGACACGCACGGTCGTCCGGTCGGGGCGCCGGCGTGGGACCTGCTGGCAAAGGCCTATGCGCGTCTGGGACCAGTGCCGACCCTGCTGGAGCGGGATTTCAACTTTCCGCCCCTGGAGGAGCTTCTGCAGGAGATCGATCGAATCCGGACCTTGCAGGAAGAGGCGCGGCCGGTCTCCGGGAACGCCGTGGAGGAACATTCGGTGCGGCAGGCGGCCTATGGCTGATCCGGGCTTCCAGCAGCTGCAGCAGGCCCTGGCCGATCACCTGCGCGATCCGGAGCGGTTTCCGCCGCCTGCGGACATCGAACCCCGCCGGCTCGCGATCTATCGGCGGTTGTTCTACAACAACGTACTGAATCTCCTCGGCAACGGTTTTCCGGTGCTGAAGGCGGTGGTGGGCCCGGAACAGTGGCCCCGTCTGGTGCGCGACTTCTACCGGGATCACGCTTCCCATACGCCATACTTTCCTCAGTTCGGCGAGGAGTTCGTCCGTTACCTCGCGAAAGAGCGCATGCCCCGTGAGAAAGACTGGCCCTTCATGGCGGAACTGGCGCACTTCGAACGAGTGGAGAGGACCCTGCTGAACGCGAGGGACTCCGAGGCAGCCCTCCCGGACGAGCGGGCCCTGGATCCGCTATCGGGCGTTCCGTCGCTGGTTCCGCACGCCCGTCTGCTGGCGTACGAGTTTCCGGTACATCGTATCGGCGAGGACTTCAGGCCAGCGCAACCGGGGAAGGCGCCGACTTACCTGCTGGCGTACCGTGCCGGCCCGAAGCGCGTACGCTTCGCGGTACTCAATGCGCTGGGTGCGCGGCTCCTATGGCGTATCCGGGAGGAACCCAGCACCGGGGACGAGCAGGTGCGCCGTACCCTCGATGACTTTGGCCTGGAGCAGGAAGCGGCCTTGCGTCGCCAGGGCGAGAGCCTGCTGCAGCGTTTTCGGAAGCTGGGTGTGCTGGTGGTGTCGCCGCCGGAGGCTGTGACGGGCGCGCATTGAGGTCCTGGCCTGCGAGCGGAGTGGAACCAGGACTCAGGGGCTGCCCTCTTCCCCCGCACCTTCTGCCGGCTCCAGAGCGGCCAGTTCCCGGATGCGCCAGAAGGAGGTGCAAGCGTCGTGCCCGAGAATGAAGTCTCCCCGCTGCCGCGGGGTCTCAGCGAAGGGTTGCGCTGGTCGGCGCAGCTTGGCGGCCGGTTCCTGCGCGCGGCGCCCGGTGGCACGATCCTCGTGGTGCTGGCCACACTCCTGTCGCAGGTGGCGATGCTGCTGGCCTTCTTCCTGCCGCTGAAGGTGGTGATCCTGCTGGGATCCGAGCGGATTCCGCGCTACTTCCCGTCGGCTCTCGCGGACCTTGACCGGAACACGCTGATCGTCGGGTTGACGCTCGCCACGGTTGGCGCCTTCGGGCTCTATCTGCTGGCCGAGCGACTGATCCGTTTCGGGTCCGATCAGGGAGCGCGCCGGATCCTGGAACACGGCCGCAAGGTCGTGCTGTTCGAGAACCAGGATGCGATCGCCACCCGGGCCTACCGGCGCTATGCGGTGATACCGGCCGGGCTGGTGTTCGTGCTGCTGGGAGCGGGCGTGCTGGCCCTGCTCTATGCCTCGGTACTGGGACTTCTGATCGCGTTCCTGCTGGTTGTTGCGCTCCTGATCGTGCTCTCGAGCCAGCTCGGTGGTGCGCCGCGCAAGCAGGTGCTCTCTCCCCCGGAGACATGGCTTCCGGGGGTCGCGGGCTTCGGGTTTTTGGTGGTGTTCGTGTGGCTGGTGGCGGATTATCTGTACCGTGACCCGCCGGGCCTGCTCGCCGCGATCGTGGCGCTGTTGCTGGCCCGGCAGATGCTGAACCGGGTGGCGGGGATGGTGACCAGCCTGGTCTCCCTGAATCGCGAACGGCCGCGCCTGGACGCCCTGTTCTTTCACCATCAGGTGTTTCAGCGACGCCGCCCTGGGCGCGCAGAGGGCCTGTGGGCGCTGCTGGCCGATTCGGCCCGGGAGGACTGGGTGCCGCGGGTGCTGAGCGAACTGGAGGGCGCCCCGGCACGGGTGCGCCGCAGCGAGTGGTGGCAGACCCGGGTCCCGGACGTGATCGCGATTCGTTGCGAGGTGGAAGGCTCCGAGCCGCGCCTGATCAAGGTCTTCGGCCCTAACCGTTCCGGAGAGGCCCGCCACGAGGCCAGTCTGCTGGGGGATCCCCCTGCAGGTCTGCCGGCCCCGGCGTGGATCGGCGCCACCCTGGTCGACGGCCTGCATTGCCACGTGCTGCACCTGCCCACGGACACGAGGCAGGTTGCCGTGCGTCCGGGTCCGATACCGGAAGACGGCGAGCGCGCGGAGGGCCCTGACGACTCGATTGATTCCACGGCCCCACGGGAGCCCGGCGATCCCGCGCGGGCCGGGGGCGGACCCGCAGCCGTCGATCTTGCGGAACTGGCACACCGGTTCCGGCAGTCGCTGATTGCGGTGGAACCGCCCGAAGAGCTCGCCGGCCGCTACGGGCGCTCGCGGCCGTTGCTCTGGCAACGCCTGGACCGGGCGATGTTCGAGCGTCCGCGACTCGTGGCCGACGTCACCGCGCGCGATACCATCGATGATCTGCTTGCGGACTTCCAGGCCATCGTGGACCGGGTGCGCAGCCTGCCGTGGGTGTTCGTGAACCGTCAGCTGAACCCGGGGACGCTGGCCACGGCGGGCGACGACGTGATCGCTCTGCACTGGGGGCGCTGGGGTCTGGAAACGCTGGGCACGGCCTGGCCGCTGGCGGCCCTGGAACCCGACACGCTCTCCAGCCTCCTGGCAGAGATGGGGCCCCGGCGTCCGGCCCTGGTTGATGTGCCTCCCGCGGGCGTGCGCCTGGCCGGGCTGCTGTCACTGATGGAACGCCTGTACCTTGCCCAGCGCTATGCCGACATGCTGGAACTGCTGCCTGACCTGAAAGAGGCATGGCTGACTCTCGGTCGCGGCGTCGGGCCACTGCCGGCGCGCGGCGCCGCTGCGGTTCCCGGTCAGGCCAGACCGGACTGACGATCATGGCGATGCAGACGACAGACTGGAGGTTCAGGGCGGCCGTGCTGCTGGCCCTGACGGTCCTCCCCTGCTATCTGAACCGGCAGCGGGGTGTTCGGCTCGCCCGCTGGCTGGGTCGCGACGTCGAATAAGCCATTCGCGGATCCAGTGGGCTCCGAACCAAGGGAGGCCAGCCTTTGGCCGATCTTCCCCGGCGCCGGAATCGGCGAGAGGCTCGCCTCCTGCAGGGGGGCGGGTCTTTGAGGCCAATCGGGTTGCCTGAAGCGGCCTGTGTTGGCTTCGAAACCGCGATCGGACTTATGCTGTGCGACCAAGCATTGCTGGGCCGGTTTGCCATGATCCTGATTGATTCCCTTGGACCCGCGCGGGAGAGCATCGTGAAGCTCTTCGAGGAGCTCTACGACCCGGCCCTGCTGATCGATCCGGAAAAGGGCGTCTTCGTTGGCGCGAACAGCGCAGCCTGCGAATTCCTGGGCTACAGCCCGGAGGAACTCGCGGCATTGAGTCCGACCGAGATCCACCCGCACGAGATACCGCGCCTCGATGCCTTCCTGGTCGCCGTTCGGGAGCAAGGGCGCTGGAAGGCGGACGACCTGTCCTGCCGAACCAAGCTCGGGGACCTGGTTCCCGCCCAGGTGCGTGCGACGCTGGTGCACATATCCGACCGTGAGTACGTGCTGTCGGTCGTGCACGATCGCCGCGAGGCCGAGCTGGCCGAACTGGGACGGTCGATCCGCAAGCTGACGCACGATCTGCGCAACACCATGGTCTCCTCCCGGCTGATGAGCGACCGGCTGCGCCGGCACGAGGATCCACTCGTCAGGCAGAGTGCGGACCTGATCGCGCGGTCGGTGGATCGGGCCGTCCGGATGTGCCAGCAGACGCTCGAGGTGGGCAGCGCGAAGGAGGGCAGGCCCCGGCGCGAACGCTTCCTGCTGTCCGACCTGATGGACGACCTGAATGCCGCGATCGGGCCGGGCGAGGTCGCGCGGGTGGAGATGGAGTCCCCGAACGCCGAAGAAATCGAGCTGGATGCCGATTTCGACCAGGTCTTCCGCATCCTGATGAACCTGATACGGAACGCGATCACCGCCGACAGCCGCCACATCCGGGTCGTTGGCTTCCGTGAAGACGGCCAGACCGTGATCGACTGCGAGGACGACGGGCCGGGGTTGCCGGAGTCCGTGCAGGGATGCCTGTTTGCCGAGAAGGGCGCCGGGAGTTCGGGTCTCGGGCTGGCGATTGCCTGGGAGCTTGCACGTAACCACGGGGGTGACCTGACGCTGCGCGAGACCGGTCCGACCGGTACCGTGTTCCGTGTGGTGTTGCCCGACCGGGCCGTTGTGCAGGAAGCCGCCGGGAACCTCGAGCCCTGAGTCTCCCCCGCGTCGGCCTGCCGCTCGCCTGGAAGGTGTCGGTGCTGCGGCCTGCCGATCTATGGGTTATTACCAATAGTGGCGGTCGCTGCCCCCGGGCATGCTTCCAGTGAGCCATGTTCACCGGGAGGCGCCGGATGGAAAACCCAGGCGGGCCAGAGACGCGCAGTATCCTGCACGAAGTTGCAGCCACCTTCGAAGACAACGTGCCGAACCTGTATCGGATGCTTGCACGCAGTCAGGTCGCCCTGACGGCCTTCGTGCGCCTCGAGGATATCCTCGAACGCCACGGGCGCCTCAGCCGGGACGAGCAGGCGATCGTCGCCCTCGAAGTGGCAATGAGCAACCGATGCAATTATTGCCGCGGCGTGATGTCCCGCGAGGCGCGGGAGGCAGGGGTGGCCGACGATACCGTGACCGCCGTGCTGCATGGCTTCGAGCCGAGGGAATCTCGCTACCGTTACCTGGTGGACGCGACGCGCCGGCTGATGGCCGATTCCGGCGATCTCGGACAGGCCGAGGTCGCGATGTTCGAGGAGAAGGGCATCACTTTCGACGAATTGCTGGAGGTCGTCTCGATCATCGCCACTTTCACTCTGGCGACCTACGCCAATAATCTCTCGCGCACCCGCCTCGATCCCGAATACCGCTGAACCGAGGCGTCGAAGGTGGTGTCGATGGGGGAGCCTGACGCGCCGCGCCCCCTCCCCGGCCCTCCCCGCAAGCGGGGGAGGGAGGCTCTCTGACTTTCCCGCGTGCGGGAGGGGGTCTGATCAAGTGGGGCGATGCTGCTCCTTCAGTGCGTTTCCGCAAGAATCAGCGGGCGGGCATGCCATACCAGCGGGCGACCGCGTGGTCCAGCGAAGCCTTGCCGGGACCCCAGGTCATGAGTGCCAGCAGCATTGCGGCCCATGGCAGGTGGTGAGTCGGCCACGCGTCGGGGACGGTGAGCTGGATGACGCCGGTCATGACCAGCAGTCCGAGTGCGGCGAAGCGTGTTCCAAGCCCGATGATCAGCAGGATCGGCAGCACGATCTCGCCGATCGCGGCGAGGTGGGCGCTGAGAACCGGCATCGGCATCGGGTAGGTCTCGCCAAGGATGTGTAGCTGGAAGTCGTTTTCGAAGAGCCAGCGGCTGCCCGGTGACAGTTCCAGGAATCCGTCCCACTTCTGCACACCGGAACGCCAGAAGGGAATGGCCGCGGCAAATCGCAGCACCAGCAATGTCAGCGAGGCGGGCAGGAACTGAAACAGGCCGATCAGGCCCTGTATTCCCTTCACGAGCCGTCCTGGACTGCGGGGGGCTTCATCAGCGGCGGTGTTCATCTCTGTTCTCCTTCGGGATCGGGGTTATCGAATTCCGGTGAACGCGCCGCTCGCCAGCAGCGCCTGCAGGGTGCGGGTCAGGTCGAAGTCCGGTGTCCGTTCGGCGGTGTGCCGCGTTGCTTCGGAAAGTGTTGTTTGTCCGGCGAGCGCGTGCAGGAAGTCGGCGCCGCCCGCAGGCAGCTGCCAGACTCCAACTTCGTGGGCCGGCCGGCAGACCAGCGTGTCCTCCCCGCCGGACCGCAGGTCGATCGGCTTTACCGTTTCGTCATGGCGGTTGGTGTGCCAGATCGACAGGGCCGGCCAGGGAGAAGACAGGGCGTCGACCGAGGGATGCAGCAGCATGCGGCGTTTGGCCAGCTCGTCGGCCGGGATTGTCGCGAACTGCTCCGGTGCAAGCGGCTGGGCCTCGGCGGCGTGATAGGCCTGGTGCCATGCCCAGTCGATGCGCGCGACATCCGCAAGGTAGGGCAGGCGCTGCGCGGGTTCGAAGGCGGCCACGAATTCGGGGAAGGTCGCGCCGTAGTGGATCAGGACCGGTGTCTCGGGCAACGCGTTGCCCACGTAGACCTGAACCATCGCGCGAAAGAATTGCGTACCGACCAAACGCTGGACCGTTGGATAGTTTGCCGCGACCGCATCGACGAGGCTGGACCCGACATTGTTGCGATAGACGCGGAAGCGGAGACTCGGAACCTCCCCCGCGCGGCCCAGCAGGCCCGGTGGCAACGCCGATTCGGGGTCGTGCACGGCGGCGGCGAAATCATTCTGTGTATCAAGCAGTCGCGGCATGGTGGCGGTGCTCCTGGGTGGTTCGGGCGTGCAGGATCTGCTGTGCGCGCGACGCCTCCCGCATCAGTCCGTCCCAGGCGGGAATGGAGGAATCCCACTCGACCAGCACCGGAATCGGTCCGGTGTCTTGCAGGGCCTGCTCCAGGAGGGCCCAGACCGGATCGGCGACCGGGGCGTCGTGGGAATCGATCAGCAGTGGCTTGCCCAGGTCATCCTCGCGACGGACGTGCCCGGCGACGTGGATCTCCTCGACAAAGCGCATCGGGAAGCGGTCGAGATAGGCAGCGGGGTCGAATCCGTGGTTGGTACCCGATACATGGACGTTGTTGACGTCGAGCAGCAGGCCGCAGCCCGTGCGCGTCGCCAGTTCCTCGAGGAACTGCGTCTCTGCGATCGAACTGTCCTCGAAACGCAGGTAGGTGGCCGGATTCTCCACCAGCATGCGGCGGCCCAGGGCATCCTGGACCTCGCCGATGTGCCCAGCGACGTGAGCCAGGGTCTCGTCGTTGTACGGCAACGGCAGCAGATCGTTCATGAAGCCGCGGGTATGGGTCGACCAGGCAAGGTGTTCGGAGAACAGGGCGGGCTGATACCGGCGCACCAGGGCCGCGAGACGTCCGAGATGCTCGCGATCGAGCGGATGCGCCCCGCCGATCGAGAGCCCGACGCCGTGCAGTGACAGCGGGTAGCGCTCGCGGATCGCCTCGAGGTAGCGATGCGGCGGACCGCCCGCGCCCATGTAGTTTTCCGGGTGCACCTCGAACCAGCCGATCGCCGGCCGATGCTCGAGAATGTGCTGATAGTGCGCGGGCTTGAGCCCGACCCCGGCGGATGCCGGGATCGGGCTGTCGGGCCGGGTGCGGGCGTTCGCCGCGCAAGCCCCCGTGTACCCGAGCATTGATGTGCGCTCGCGCATCTCCGGCTCAGGAGCCGCCCGGGAGGTCACGATCGAGCTCGGTCAGGCTGCCCGTGCGGTCGCCCGGCAGTTCGATCGATTCGCAGGTGCCCTCCGGAACCAGCGTCCAGGCGTTACCCTGGTAGTCGATCGTGGACGAGCCCTGGCAGCTTGTGCCCGCGCCGGCCGCGCAGTCGTTCTCGCCGGCAAGGGCGATGCCGTAGCAGCGCTCCATGCTGGCGGAGGCGGTCGGGGCAAAGGTCGCGCCAGCCATGGCCAGGGCAACGGCGCCGGCGATCCCGGCTGCGGAGAGGGCGGTGGTCTTGGTATCGGACATGGTCATTCTCCAGTGCTTGGGTTGTGAGCGTTGGCGCAAACGGTTGCGCCCGGGTCCCGTCCAGCGGGGCATCCCGCGTTGGACTGACTCGAAGTTAACCATCGGCAGGGCCGTTAGACCCTACGTGTGATTGCTTAGGGGTTATCCACAAATCGTGCGGTTCGACTGCCGCGCCTGCGCGCGGCCGGTGAGATCCGCACTTGCCGCTGAATCCGCCCGGAGGCCGGAAGATCCCTATGGACGGGAGCCCGGACGGGGCATAGCGCGAAACATCGGGATCTTGTTCCGGCGCTCGCGGAAACTGCCCGCCCTCGTGGTAACCCGTATGTGCAGACGCCCACGCAGGGGCTAGCCTCAGCTGCTGTACACGGCATCCGGCAGGCCGAGCTTTGCGGCCAGCGCCGGCGCGGCCCTGAACGATCGAGGCGGAGGGATGGGATGTACGTCGGATTCCTGGTTTCTGCGGGCGTCATCCTGCTGCTGCTGGCAGTGGGGTGGTGGTTATGGCCGCCGGTGCTCTGGGCCGGCGTGGTGATCGTGCCGCTGCTGGTTCTGGGGTTCTACGACCTCCTGCAGCCGCGGCATTCGATCCGGCGCAACTTCCCGCTGCTTGGCCGCGGCCGCTGGATGATGGAAGCGGTGCGGCCGTTCATGCGCCAGTACTTCGTGGAGTCGGACACCGATGGTGCGCCGATCAACCGAATGTTCCGGAGCATCGTGTACCAGCGAGCGAAGGGCGAGTTGGAGACCGTGCCGTTCGGCACCCGGGTGAACGTCTATCGCGATGGCTACGAATGGATCGGGCACTCGGTGGCGGCGATCCGCGCCTCGGACGTGCTGGACCTGCGAGTCGACGTCGGGGGGCCGCAATGCACCCAGCCGTATCGCGCCAGCATCCTGAACATTTCGGCAATGAGCTTTGGCGCGCTGAGCCGCAACGCGGTCCTCGCGCTGAACCGGGGCGCAGCGATCGGCGGGTTTGCCCACAACACGGGGGAGGGTGGTCTTGCACCCCATCACCTCGAGCACGGGGGCGATCTCGTCTGGCAGATCGGCACCGGTTACTTCGGTTGTCGGGACGCGGGCGGCCGGTTTTATCCGGAGGCCTTCGCAGAGAAGGCGACCCTTCCGACGGTGCGCATGATCGAGATCAAACTCTCGCAGGGCGCGAAGCCCGGACACGGCGGCATCCTTCCGGCCGAAAAGAACACCGCGGAGATCGCCGCGATACGCGGCGTGGAGCCCGGCACCATCGTGGACTCACCGCCGGTGCACAGTGCCTTCGATTCGCCGATCGGCCTGCTGGAGTTCGTGGCACGTCTGCGGGAACTGTCCGGCGGAAAGCCCGTCGGATTCAAGCTGACGATCGGGCGCGAGAGCGAATTCGTCGCGATCTGCAAGGCGATGGTGGCCACTGACATCCTGCCGGACTTCATCACCGTCGACGGCGGAGAGGGCGGTACCGGCGCGGCGCCGCTGGAATACGCGAACTCGGTGGGCATGCCGTTGCGCGAGGCGGTGGCCTTTGTAGACGACTGTCTGACCGGTTTCGGTGTGCGCGGCTCGATCCGCGTGATCGCCTCCGGCAAGGTGCTCACCGGATTCCACCTGGTGAAGAACCTCGCGCTCGGGGCCGATCTCTGCAACAGCGCCCGCGGCATGATGCTGGCGCTGGGCTGCGTCCACTCGCTGATCTGCAACACCAACCACTGCCCCTCCGGTGTCGCGACGCAGGATCCAAGGCTCTACCGGGGCCTCGTCGTGACCGAGAAGGCGCAGCGCGTTGCCCAGTTCCACGGGAAGACAGTGCACGCCACCGCCGAGCTGATCGCCTCCGCGGGTCTGTTCCACACCTCGGAATTGAACCGGACCCACATCTTCCGGCGCATCGATCAGTTCCAGGTGAGGCGCTACGACCAGATCTTTCCGTACGTGACGCCCGACGCGCTGCAGGATCCGGGAACCGCGCCATCGGCATTCGCGATGCATCTGGAGGAGGCCGATCCCGAACGTTTCATGCCGCGCTACTGCCTCACCAGGACAGACGATCCCTGCGGGGATCCACACCGCCCGTGCACCACACGCGAATACGAGGGGATAAACCGCTTATGAAGGCATCGGATCTGTTCGTGAAGGCCCTGGAGTCCGAGGGTGTCGAGTACGTCTTCGGGATTCCGGGAGAGGAGAACCTGGACCTTCTGGAATCGCTGCGCAAGTCGTCGATCCGGCTGGTTCTGACGCGGCACGAGCAGGCCGCCGGATTCATGGCGGCGACCTACGGTCGCCTCACGGGCAGGACCGGCGTGTGCCTGTCCACGCTCGGGCCAGGGGCCACCAACCTGGTTACGGCTGCCGCCTACGCGCAGCTGGGGGCGATGCCGATGCTGATGATCACCGGCCAGAAACCGATCAAGGCGAGCAAGCAGGGCGAGTTCCAGATCCTGGACGTCGTCGACATGATGCATCCGATCACCAAGTACACGCGGCAGATCAGCAGCGGCGCCAACATCCCGGCGCGCGTGCGCGAGGCCTTCCGCCGCGCCGAGGACGAACGCCCTGGAGCGGTCCACCTCGAGCTGCCGGAGGACATCGCCCAGGAGGAGACCGATGCACAGGTGATCCCGCGCAGCCGCTTCGAGACGCCGTGTGCCAGCGAGGGGTCGATCTCGGCCGCGGTAGAGATGATCCATGCCGCGCGCCGGCCGCTGCTGCTGATCGGTGCCGGTGCCAACCGGCGGCAGACCTGCCGCGCACTGCCCGCGTTCGTCGAGGCCACCGGGATTCCCTTCTTCAGCACCCAGATGGGGAAGGGCGTGGTCGACGAGCGCCACCCGCTGTTCCTCGGCAATGCCGCGCTGTCGGGCGACGATTTCCTGCATCGGGCGGTGGAGTCCGCGGACCTGATCATCAACGTGGGCCACGACGTAGTGGAGAAACCGCCGTTCATCATGGGGCAGCCGGAGAACGCGCCGCCGCACGTCGAGGAGGCGGCCCGGGCGGGCGAGGCCCGGGTGATCCACGTGAACTACGTGACCGCCTCCGTGGATGCGGTCTACCACCCGCATCAGGGCGTGATCGGCGACATCGCCGACAGCGTCGAGCGCCTGGCCGCCGCGGTCAAACCCCAGGCGCACTGGGATTTCGGCCGGTTTCTGGAGGTGAAGGGCCATCTCGACGCGCACCTGCTCGAGGGCGCCGACGACGCGCGCTTTCCGGTGTACCCGCAGCGTCTGGTGGCCGATATCCGGGCGGTGCTCCCGGACGACGGCACCATCGCGCTGGACAACGGTATCTACAAGCTCTGGTTTGCCCGCAACTGCCGGGCCCGCCAGCCGAACACGGTGCTGCTCGACAACGCGCTCGCCTCGATGGGCGCGGGGCTGCCCTCGGCGATGGCGGCAAAGATCGTGCATCCCGACCGGCCGGTGATCGCGGTCTGCGGCGACGGCGGCTTCATGATGAACTCGCAGGAACTCGAGACCGCGGTGCGCCTCGGGCTCGACCTCGTGGTGGTGGTCCTGCGCGACGATGCCTACGGGATGATCCGCTGGAAACAGTCGGCGATGGGCTTCGACGATTACGGCCTGGACTACGGGAATCCGGACTTCGTGCGCTACGCCGAGGCCTACGGGGCGCGTGGGCACCGACTGGAGTCCGTGGAGGCGCTGCGGCCGCTGCTCGAATCCTGCCTCGTCGCGCCGGGGGTGCACCTGATCGACGTGCCGGTGGACTACAGCGACAACGACCGCATCCTGAACGAGGAAATCAAGGCGAGGAGCCGCGCGATCTGAGATCCCGGTAATGCCCCGCAGTCTACGGCGATGGAGGTCACGATGACCGAACTTTTTGAATCCCTGGTCGCCGGCGAACACGAGCGTTCCGGTCGCCTTCCGGTATTCGCGCCGTACGACGGTGCGCTGATCGCCGAGGTGGAGACGGTTGGCGAGGCCGGCACCGGGCAGGCGCTGCATACCGCGTACCGCCTGTTCCGCGACCGCCACAGTTGGCTTCCCGTACATCAGCGGATCGAGATCCTCGAGCGCACCGCGCAGATGCTGCGAGAGCGAGCGGAGGATCTTGCTCTGGAGGCGGCCCGCGAGGGGGGTAAACCGCTGATCGACTCCCGGGTCGAGGTGGCCCGTGCGATCGACAGCATCCGCCTGTGCGTCGAGTGCCTGCGCAGCGATGGCGGCGAGGTTGTCCCGATGGACATCAACGCGGCTTCGGCCGGCAGGCGCGCCTTCACCGTGACGGAGCCCATCGGGGTCGTCGTGGCCGTGAGCGCATTCAACCACCCGCTGAACCTGATTGCGCATCAGGTCGGCCCGGCGATTGCGGCCGGTTGCCCGGTGATCGTGAAGCCCGCGGAGGATACTCCGTTGTCCTGCTTCCGCTTCGTGCGGATCCTGCGCGAGGCCGGGTTGCCGGAAGAATGGTGCCAGGCACTGGTGACCAGCGAGCTGGATGCGGCCACGGCGCTGGTGACCGACTCTCGCGTCGGGTTTCTCAGTTTCATCGGCAGCGCGAAGGTCGGCTGGAGACTGCGCTCGTTGCTGGCCCCGGGGACGCGCTGTGCATTGGAGCACGGTGGGGCGGCGCCGGTGATTGTCGCCGACGACGCCGATCTCGATGTTGCGATTCCGAAGCTGGCAAAAGGTGGCTTCTATCACGCCGGACAGGTTTGCGTATCCGTGCAGCGCGTCTTCGCGCAGCGTTCCATCGCGGAGGAAGTCGCGGCCCGCCTCGCCGAGACCGCACGCGGGTTGCGGATCGATGATCCGACGCTGTCGGACACGGAGGTGGGTCCGCTGATCCGCGAAGCGGAGGTGAAAAGGATCGATGGCTGGGTTCGCGAGGCCACATCCCGCGGTGCCCGTCTGCGCGCGGGTGGCCAGGTGTTGTCGAGGAGCACCTACGCCTGCACCGTGCTCGACGACCCGCCCCCGGACACCCGGGTCAGTACCGAAGAGGTCTTCGGCCCGGTCGTCTGTGTCTATCCCTTCGACGATCTCGGCGAGGCTGCGGCACGCGCCAACGCGCTGCGCTGGGCGTTCCAGGCGGCGGTGTTCACCCGTGACATGGACACGGCGATGCAGGCCTGCCATGCCCTCGATGCTTCGGCAGTGATGGTGAACGACCATACCGCCTTCCGGGTGGACTGGATGCCCTTCGCCGGCCTGCGCGAGTCTGGCCTTGGCGTCGGCGGCATCCCCTACACCCTGCACGATATGCAGGTTCGCAAGCTGATCGTGATCCAGTGACCGAATCCATTGACCGGGTCATCACCGATGCCGAACGCTCCTCCTCTCGGGGCAGGGCCGAGGACAGCCTGCTGCCCTGGGTCCGGGACGCCGGTTGTCAACTCGCCTCACGCCGATCCGTGCCCGGTCGCTGGAGGTGGTGCAACCGCGACGACGTGGCGCTCACGCACCGGCTCCGCGAAACGATGCTCGACGGCATGATTGGTAATGGAAAAGGCGCCGCGGGCGTGTGGCCAACCACGCGCCTGAACCTGAGCGTCCATCCACTGGTTCTGGCCATGCTCGACGAGCTGATGGACGACTTCGAGCGCGCGGTCCTCGCGCCCAGTCTGGAAGGGCCCGGATCCATCCGGGAACGGGTCGATGCCTTTGTGCAGGCGATCCACGCGTTCGAAGCCGCAGTGCAACGCGAGTCCGGCCATTTGCCGGGCTGCCCCTTTGGCAACCTGATCGTGGAGACGGGTACCTACAGCCCCGGGCTGCGACAGGCCGTGAAGCGTCACCTGGAGCGGGTGGCCGGGCACTTCCAGCGCTGTCTGCGGGAAGGCGTCGACCGTGGTGAACTTCCCCCCCAGATCGACGCGCGCGCCCTGGCGGAACGCTGGCTTGCACTGATGGAGGGCATCCTGGTGATGGCCAAGGTGGACCAGGATCCCGCCACCATCCTGCGGCTGGGACCGGCACTGCATGTGCTTATCGGGGTGTCCGGTCCACGCGCCAATGCTGACGACCAACCCCGGGCTGCGGCGGGCGGCAACGCTTCATCCCGAGAATCACCGAAAACGAGGAGGCAGCCATGAATGACCCCGATTTCCCTCTGCACGACCGCAACACCGCTCCCGGCGCCGCGGCGGCCTTCGACCGGGCCGAAGGCGTATTCGGCATGATCCCCAATCTCACGCGCAAAATGGCGACCTCACCCGCCCTTGCGCAGGCCTACATGGAGCTGACTGGCCTGTTCGAAGGCTGCTCTCTGTCGGCACAGGAGCGGAGCGTGGTCCTGCTGACGGTCAGCCGATTTCACGGCTGCGACTACTGCATGGCGGCCCACAGCATGACCGGAAGGATGTCCGGCCTGCCGGACGCGGCGGTCGATGCGCTGCGCGAGGACCGGCCACTCGAGGACTCGCGCCTGGAGGGGTTGCGGCAATTCGTGCACACGATGCTCGAGAAGCGCGGCTGGGTCGATCCGGCGGACATCAGGGCCTTTCATGCCACCGGGTTCAGCGAGCAGCAGGTGCTCGATGTGATCCTCGGGATTGGCCTGAAGACGCTATCGAACTACACCAACCACATCGCCGGGACTCCGGTCGACGAAGCCTTCGCACACGACCGCTGGACCGCTCCGTAGCTTCCGAAAGCTGCAGCAAGCGGCGCTTCGCAGGACATTCTTCAGGGCGTCTCGGGTGGGCTCAGCCGGTGACCTTTTGCACGCCCGTTGCCGAACCGACGAGCATGATGTCGGCGGGCCGGCGCGCGAACAGGCCGTTGGTCACGACGCCGGCGATGTGGTCCAGTTCGCCTTCCAGTTCCACCGGATTCAGGATGCGCAGGCCGTGGACGTCAAGGATCACGTTGCCGTTGTCGGTGCGGAAGTTTTCGCGCAGCACCGGGTTGCCGCCTTTTACGGCGAGGGCGCGTGCGACTTGGCTGCGAGCCATCGGAATCACCTCCACCGGCAACGGAAAGGCGCCGAGGTAGTCGACCTGCTTCGTCTCGTCGATCACGCAGATGAAGGTCTCCGATGCGGCGGCGACGATTTTCTCGCGCGTCAGCGCGCCGCCGCCGCCCTTGGTCAGGTGCAGGTGGCTGGTGGCCTCGTCGGCACCGTCCACGTAGATCGGCAGCGGTCCCGCGGCGTTCAGGTCAAGCACCTCGATGCCATGGCTGCGCAGCCGCTCGGCACTGGCCTCGCTGGACGCGACCGCGCCGTCGATGCGGCCCTTCATCTTCGCCAGCGCGTCGATGAAGTGGTTGGCGGTCGAGCCCGTGCCGACGCCGACGATCCAGCCGCTCTGCACGTATTCCAGGGCCGCTTCGGCGACGGCCTTCTTCATTTCGTCCTGATTCATGGGTTTTTCCGGCGGTGTTGTAAACCGACCGAGGATACCCAGCGCGAGCGCGGGTGTCCAAGCAGCCCGTGCGGCGGCCGCAGCCCGTGGTGGCGGATGTCGGGCCGCGGCCGGGGCATGGTATCTTCCGCGCATGACCTACCCCTACCTGGAAAAGATCCTGACCGCGTCGGTTTACGATGTGGCGAACGAGACTCCGCTGGAAACGATGCCGACACTGTCGCAGCGAATCGGCTCCTCTGTGTGGCTGAAGCGCGAGGATCTGCAGCCGGTGTTTTCGTTCAAGCTACGCGGCGCGTACAACCGGATCGCGCAACTGACGGAGGCCGAGCGGGCCCGCGGCGTGATCGCGGCCTCGGCCGGCAACCATGCGCAGGGGGTCGCGCTCGCGGCCTCGAAGCTGGGCATCAAGGCGGTGATCGTGATGCCGGTCACGACGCCGCGGATCAAGGTGGAGGCGGTCCGGCGCCTCGGCGGGCGGACGGTGCTCCATGGGGACTCCTTCGACGAGGCGTCGGCCCATTCGCAGATGTTGCAGGAGAAACACGGCTACAACTTCATCCACCCCTTCGACGATCCGGCGGTGATCGCCGGTCAGGGAACGGTCGCGATGGAACTCCTGCGGCAGCACCCGGGCCCGCTGGACGCCGTGTTCGTCTGTGTCGGCGGCGGCGGTCTGCTGGCCGGAATGGCGACCTACATCAAGCGGCTGCGCCCCGAGATACGGGTGATCGGCGTTGAGCCCGAGGACGCACCGTCCATGTACGAGGCGCTGCGCTGCAAGCGGCGCGTCGTGCTGGATCAGGTCGGGATTTTTGCCGACGGCGCGGCCGTGCGCCAGGTCGGGAAGGAGACGTTCCGGCTCGCCCGCAAGTTCGCCGACGAGATCCTGCTCGTCGATACCGACGAGATCTGTGCCGCGATCAAGGATATCTTCGACGACACGCGGGTGGTCGCCGAGCCTGCGGGGGCGCTGGGGGTGGCGGGCCTGAAGAAGTACGTGGAGCGCGAAGGGGTGCAGGGCGGACGATTCGCTGCGGTACTGAGCGGTGCCAACATGAACTTCGACCGGCTGCGGCACGTCGCGGAGCGGGCGGAAATCGGCGAGCGCCGGGAGGCGCTGTTCGCGGTGACGATTCCCGAGCGGCCCGGCAGCTTCCGGCAGTTCTGCAAGGCGATCGGCAAGCGCGGCATTACCGAGTTCAACTATCGCTACTCGGATGACGCGGACGCGCACGTCTTTGTCGGGCTGAAGCTGGAGCGCGGCGACGCCGAGAAGCAGGAGGTGCTGGACCGGCTCAAGGCCGCGGGCTACCCGCTGCTCGACATGACGGACAACGAGTTTGCAAAGCTGCACCTGCGGCACATGGTGGGCGGGCACGCCAGCCACGTGAAGAACGAGACCCTGTACCGCTTCGAGTTTCCGGAGCGGCCAGGGGCCCTGCTGAATTTCCTGACCCGCATGGGTGCGGACTGGAACATCAGTCTGTTTCACTACCGCAATCACGGCGCGGCCTACGGGCGAGTGCTGGTGGGGATGCAGGTGCCCGAGCAGGACAGCGCGCGCTTTCGGGCCTTCCTGAAGGAGATCGGATACCCGTGGTGGGAGGAGACGAACAACCCGGCGTATCCGTTGTTCCTGCGCTGAGGCTGGTTGCCGCCCGATGGTGCCGGGCCTGGCCACTGTAGGAGCGGCCTTCGGCCGCGATGGCCCTGGGCACTCAAGTCAAGGCCGCATCGCAGCTGAAAGCCGCTCCCACGACCCCCGTGGGAGGTGGGCCCGCTACGCAATCCGACATTCCATCACCGGGGGTCAGGACGTCCTGCTGGCCAGCGCCTCTTCGTTGTATGCGGCGTCGATGGTGACGATGGTCTTTTCCACGAGGCGAAACCCCTCGACCGGTGCGTCGTCCTTCATGTACTTCAGGCGCAGGGGGCCGATGGCCTTTACCGCGACCGCCCGCTCGAGTTCGGTGCCGGGGGAGTCGGCGCCTGCGCCATCCATCAATGCTGCGAGGATCTCCGCGACGATCGGGTCGCGGTGACTGCCGTCGCGGGCCTTCTTCAGCGTCTCGGCGGCGTCGCCGTCGAGGAAGTCCTGCTCCATGTGATCGTCGAGGTAGGTCAGCAGTTGTTCGAGGGTCATGGGGTGGTCTTCTCCCTGTGGGTTATGTGTTGGGGGCTGGCCCACTAGCCCTCCCCCGCAGGCGGGGGAGGGGGCTTTCATGGGTCGCGCGTGTCCCGTTGGCAATGGTCATTTTGCCAACCAGTCGCGGTTGAGGTCGACGTCGCAGGCCTCTTCGACGCGCCTGAGGTAGTAGAGCATATCCACCGGCAGGTTGATCCCGTCGTGCATCTGCAGCGGATACAGGTCGGCGGCGATGAGACAGTCGGCGATACTGAGCCGGCCGACATAGAAGCGCTCGCGGGCGAGATGCCGCGACAGCTCCGGGAGGCGCGACAGGCGGCTGAACTGATTGAAGCCGTCGTAGCGGTCGTTTGCGAGTTCCTCGAGCGTCATTCCGAAGCGGTGCTGCACGCCGGCCTTGAAATCTTTCAGCGCATCGGCGTCGTCGCCGATGCCATGGAAACCGGGCGCGAGCGGCGCGTACAGGCGTTCCAGTACCGCATCGACCTTCGTCCGCCAGTCCAGCAGCGCGGCCCAGGCCGCATCGTCGATCACCCCGCTGCGCAGCAATGGTTCGCCGGTCAGCAGGCGGTCGACGTCGTCTAGAAGGCCGACACTGTCGGTATGGAGCGTTCCGTCCGCCAGGCGCAACACCGGCGATTGCCGGGCGATGCCCAGGTCAAAGAAGGTCTCGTCGTCGAACCAGCCAACCGTCTCGAGATCCAGCGCGACGCGTTTCGCGCCGAAGGCCAGACGCAGGCGCTGAGCCCTGGGGTCGTGGGCGAAATAATAGAGCGTGTGCATGCGGTTCTGCGCGTGTCTCAGTGTGGCCGGTGACCGCGCCGCAGGCAGCGTGAGGCTGGTTTCCGTGAGAGCGGCGTTTGGCCGCGACAAGACCGTGCGGGATCGCGGCCAGAGGCCGCTCCCGCAGCAGGCATTCCTGAGCAGCGGGTGCTCATGCCCGGGACCGATCGGCGTGTTCGACGATGAAGTTCCACTGCGCTTCGGTGATCGGCATGATCGACAGGCGGTTGCCGCGCCGGACCAGCGGGCAGTCTTCCAGCTCGGGTTGCTGCTTCAGCCACGGCAGCGGAATCACTTCGTTGAACTTCTCCTCGAAGGCGACATCGACGCGGTACCAGCGGGGGTTTTCCGGGTCGCTCTTCGGATCGTAATACGTGTGTTCGGGGTCGAAGGCCGCGTCATCCGGATATCCCTCGCGGTGGATGCGCATGATGCCGACGATGCCGGGTACCTTGGTGTTGGAGTGGTAGAAGAAGGCGAGATCCCCCTTCTTCATCTCGTCGCGCATCATGTTTCGCGCCTGGTAATTGCGAACTCCCTCCCACGGCTCCACGCCGACGCGTTCGAGGTCGTCGATGCCGAAGACATCGGGTTCCGATTTCATCAACCAGTAAGCCATCGGGATTCCTTGCGGGCTTGTGGGGCGACGCCGGAAGCGGCAGCGCCGTTTTACCAGAAACTGGCCCCGGCCGCGCCGAAATCCGTGCGGGGCGGGCAGGAAATGCGGTGGCGGGGCGGCCCGTGGGCATGACGGTCAGCGCTGCTGGCGGAACCAGAACCAGCCGCGTTCGGTGATCACGGCGTCGAGCGGGACGTCCCAGGTCTGGCGTTCCAGTCGCGGGACCTGCTGGAAGGCGTGGGCGACGCCGACCAACCGCGGCCGTGCTGCGCCAAGGCGGCGGCGCGCGAAATAGCGGTCATAGTAGCCGCCGCCCATGCCGAGGCGGTGCCCCATCGCATCGAAGGCGACCAGCGGCAGAAACACCACGTCGAGCTCGCGGCGCCAGATGCGCGGTGCGTCCGGGCAGGGCTCGGGAATGCCGAAGTCGTTGTGGCAGAGGCGGTCTTCCGGAGACCACGCCCGGAAGTGCATGCGGCCGGGACGATGCCGCTCGAGCACCGGCATCGCGACACGGACGCCCGCCGCAGCCTGGCGCGCCAGCAGTCCGGTCAGGTCGATTTCGCCGCGGATTCCGAAGTAGCCGGCGAGGGTGCGCGGGCCCAGGATGCGCAGGCAGCGCAGCGCGTGCGCGGAGATCGCGGTCGAGTGCTCCCGCAGTGTGGCATCGGACAGCCGGGCACGCGCCCGGCGCAGTTGCAGGCGCGTCGCAAGCGGCGCCTCGGCAGGTGCGAAAGCGGGATGTTCCGACATCAGGAAAGTGGGCGTGCACCGCGCGCGCCGTGGCGGCTTTCGACCTTGAACCAGCGGTTCAGGTGGGACGAGGCTTCGGGTTTACAGGCTTTCCGCACGTAGCGGACATGCTCAACCACCCGAAAGTGCTCCAGTCCCGTGGTTGACGATTAGGCTCAAGGGTACCACCCAGCCACTCACGAACGCCGCAGAAGCACGCCCGAACCCATATTATGGGCCATTCGTGCCGTCGCGTGCAGTTTCCCCCAACTTTTTTTCAACCGCGTCCGCCAGTGCCTGGAGGCGATCCGGGGTTCGCACCTGCAGACGTTCGAGGTCCCGGCTGCACACCAGCATCTCGTGCGCCAGGTTCAGCGCGACCATCACCGCGATCCGATCGACGCCCACCACCCGGCCCGCGTCGCGGACGGTGCGCATGCGCTCGTCGAGCAGATTGGCCGAGGCGTAGAGGTCGGCTCGCTCCTCGGGCGGGCAGGCGATCTGGTACTCCTTGCCCAGGATGTTGACGCGGACAGGCTCGGCGGGACGGTTCATTCGGGGTGCTCCATGGTGCGCAGGCGGGCAATCATCCCCTCGACGCGGTGGCGGGCCTGTTCGGTGCGTTCCTTGGCGGCGGACCGGTCGGCGCGCAGCTGGCGGAGCTGCTCATGGAGCAGCCGGTTTTCCTCGTGCAGGGCCGAGCAGCGTTCCATCAGCCGGGAAACCTGCATCTCCAGCCGTTCGACGGCGGCGTCCACCCCGACGGGCTTCGTGGTGTCCATTGCGTATTCGGCCCCCGATTCATGGGATTAGCAGAGGATACTGGGTCCGAGTCTAGGAGTGGCGGCAGGCAAGCGTCAACTGAGCCCACCGCCTGAACGCGGGGTTGATTGGCACTGAGGCTCCGGCGAGGGATGATATCGGAGCGTGAACGACGCGTGCGAAGGCCAGTTTCGGGCCTCGCCGTCGTCGGAGGCAAGCCCTAACGGGGATCCGGCGCCGGGGGCTGTCGCCCGGCGCCTGGCCTGCTGCGGGGCGACCGCACGATGCGGGTTCAATGCTGTCTCTGACGACGGGCGGTTGCGGGGGCGCGCGCTCCGCGGCCAAAATGCAACAGGCAGGAGCCAGCGCTCCTCGGGGAACTTTTATGAGCGATATTCCTCCACCCGGACCGGGCGCCACCATCATCGAGTCGGTGGCGCACAACGGCAAGCCCTGTCGCGTGGTCGACAACACCGGGACGATCGATCGCGCGGAACTGGAGCGGTTGCTGGCCGATCTGATCGAGGAACGTCATTTCGGTCTTCGCGCGATGTCGGCGAAGGGCAGCAACTCGATCCGGCTTGGCGAGCCCGACTTCACTCACATGCAGTTTGGAGATCGCATCTACCGCATGCTGCTGTTCCCCTACGAAGCCCGACTGGAGGCCTTCTGATGCTTGCGGTGAAACCCGACGCCGGGCAGCTCGAGGGGCTGCTGCACGCTGCAGGCCTGGCCTGTGGTGCCGCCACGGCGCACGGCGTGCTCTCCGGTTGCCTGGTGGCTGATGACAGCCTGCCGGCGGCTCGTCTCGCGCGTGCTCTGGGCGAGCGTAATCCGGCCTCCGACTTCGAGGAGCCAGTGTTTCAGGAAGCCATCGAGGGCCTGCGGGTTGAGTTGCTGCGTGCGCTGAACGATCCGACCCTTGGCTTCGAGCCCTTGCTCGCGGACGACGACGATCTTTCGCTGCGCACTCGCTCCCTGGCCCAATGGGTCGACGGTTTTCTCGGCGGTCTGGGGCAGACGCCCCGGCTCGGCGGGCTCAAGCCGTCGGCGGAGGCGGCGGAAATTCTGCGCGACTTCGCCGAGATCGCCCGGATGGACCCGGAACCGGAGGACAGCGAGGAGAACGAGGAGGCCTTTGCCGAACTCGCCGAGTACGTACGCGTCGGGGTGATGCTGCTGGCCGACGAACTCGCGCCCGAGCGGCCCCGGCAGCCAATACCGCTGCAATGAAAGCGCCTGCGATCACCCTCAAGGCATTCGCACGTCGACGCCGGCGGCTGATGCACGCAATCGGCAGCGACGCGATCGCGGTCATACCGGCCGCAAGCGAGAGCCTGCGCAACCGGGATGTCGAGTATCCCTTCCGCCAGGACAGTGACTTCCTGTACCTGACCGGCTTCCCCGAGCCCGACGCGGTCGCGGTACTGGTGCCTGGGCGCGAGGCCGGCGAGTACGTGCTGTTCTGCCGCGACCGGGACCCGGACATGGAGACCTGGAACGGTCGCCGTGCCGGGCCGGACGGCGCGGTGGCGGACTATGGCGCCGACTGTGCATTTCCCATCGGGGACATCGACGAGATCCTGCCCGGGCTGATGGAAAACCGCCAGGCGTTGTGCGCGCCGTTCGGACACACCGAAGCGATGGACAAGCGACTGTTCGGTTGGGTGAAGCAGGTCCGGGCGAAGGCCCGCTCCGGCGTGCGCGCCCCTGCCGAATTCGTCGCGCTGGAGCACCACCTGCACGAGCAGCGCCTGTTCAAGCAGGCCGACGAGCTTCGCATGATGCGCCACGCCGCCCGGATCTCCACGCAGGCCCACGTACGCGCGATGCAGGCCTGCCGCCCCGGAATGAGCGAGTTCGAGATCGAGGCCGAACTGCTGCACGAGTTCCGGCGTCACGGGACCGAGCCGGCGTACCACTCCATCGTCGGGGGTGGCGAGAACGGCTGCATCCTGCACTATGTCGAGAACCGGAGCCGCCTGAAGGCGGGGGACATGCTGCTGATCGACGCGGGGTGCGAACACGGCGGCTACGCGTCGGATATCACCCGCAGCTTCCCGGTGTCCGGGCGCTTCGCCCCCGCCCAGCGCGAGATCCACGAGCTGGTGCTGGAGGCGCAGGCCGCTGCCATTGCCAGGGCGGTTCCCGGCAACCACTGGAACGATCCCCACGACGCGGCGGTTGGAGTGCTCACCCGCGGCCTGAAAACGCTCGGGATACTCAAGGGCCGGCCGGCGGACCTGATCCGCAAGGAGGCCTACAGGCCCTATTACATGCATCGCACCGGCCACTGGCTGGGGCTCGATGTGCACGATGTCGGCGATTACCGCATCGGCGAGGCATGGCGGTTGCTGGAGCCGGGCATGGTGATGACTGTGGAGCCCGGCCTCTACTTCGGTCCGCAGACGAAGGCCCCGAAGCGTTTTCGAGGCATCGGCATCCGGATCGAGGACGATGTCGCTGTGACCCGCGCCGGCAACGAGGTGCTGACCGACGATTGCCCGAAGACCGTCGAAGAGATCGAGGCCTGCATGGCCGCCGGGAGGATGGACCGGGCAGGAGCCGCCTGATGACGGCGCGCCGGCGCAACTGCGACGTGCTGATCGTGGGCGGCGGCCCGGTTGGTGGTCTGCTGGCGTGCCTTCTGGCCCGTGGCGGCCTGGACATTGCTCTTGTCGAACGCGGGACGCGCAAGGCTTCGGGCGCACCCGACGGCAACGGTGACACGCGCGGCTACGCGCTCGCCGCCGGGACGGTCCGCCTGCTCGACGACGTCGGCTACTGGCAGCCGCTGGTCACCGCGGCCGAGCCCATCCGCGCGGTTCACGTGAGCCGTCAGGGCGACTTCGGCAGCGTGGTGATGGATTCTAAGAGCCAGCAGGTTCCCGCGCTCGGGCAGGTGGTTCCGGCCGTGCGCATCGATGCGATGCTCGCGGATGCATTGTCGGCAACCGGGGTCGAACGTCTGGAACAAACCGCGCTCGAGACACTCGAGGCGGCCGGAGACGAACGGCGCGAGGCGGTCCTTGCCGGGCCGGACGGACGTCATCGCCTTGCGGCACGGCTCGTGGTGGCCGCCGATGGCACGGCATCGGCGACCCGTGCGGCGGCGGGGATCGAGGTGCAGCGGCGCCGGTATGCTGCGGACGCGCTGGTCTTCGATGTCCGCTCCGCCCGGCCGCACCGCGGCAGGGCCTTCGAGCGCTTCACGCCGGAGGGCCCGCTGGCGCTGTTGCCGCAGCCCGGCGGGCGGCTCAATGTGGTGTGGGTTGCGCCGCCCGAGGTCTGCGAAGAACGCGCGGCACTGGCCGAGTCCGAGCGCATCGCGGCGTTGCAGGAGCGGTTCGGGTGGCGCCTTGGCCGGCTCCGTGCAGCCGGGCCGGTCGCGCGGTTTCCGCTGGAACTGGTGCGGGCGCGCCGCCTGTACGATCGCCGGTTGGTGCTGGCAGGAAATGCCGCGCACGGATTGCACCCGGTCGCCGGTCAGGGCCTGAATCTGTCGCTGCGCGACGTGGCGGTTCTTGCCGGCGGGGTGCTGGCCGCTCGCGATCCCGGGGCGCCCGAGGTGCTCGCGGCGTACGCGCAGGCGCGTAAAGGCGACATCGACCGGGTGGCCACCGTCACGGATCTCCTCGCACGCGGCCTGCCGCTCGGCGAGCGGCTCGTGCCGGTTGCGCTGCGCAGGGGCATGCTGCTGCTCGACCGGATCGGCCCGTTGCGGCAGTTCTGGGCGGAGCAGGCGATGGGTCTGCAACCGCTGCCGCGCCGGATCCTGCGCGGCTTGCCACCTGTGCCGCGGGAAACCGGGACATCGGCATCGACCGCTGCACGGACGGGAGAGGGCCAATGAGCGGATCGACCGGGGTTCTCGATGCGGTGGTGGTTGGCGGTGGCGCCGTCGGGGCGGCCACGGCTCTGGGTCTTGCGCGCAACGGGCACCGTGTTCTGCTGCTGGATCGCAGGCCGAAGCCGGTCTTTTCCGAAGACGCTCCGGTCACGCGGGTGGCCACCCTGAATGAAGCGTCGATGCAATTGCTGAGGGATCTCGGTGTGGCCGAGGCGGTGCAGGGCCGGCGCGCGCACGCGTTTCACCGCATGACGGTGTGGGACGCGAACAGCAGCGCTGAACTCCATTTCGACGCCGACGATCTCGGGTTGCCGGTCCTGGGATGGACGGTCGAGCACCTGGCGCTGGAAGCGAGCCTGTGGGAGGCACTGGGGGCCGCGGGTGGCGCGGTGCTTCCGGAGACGGGCTGGCGCGCGCTCGACTGGCGGCCGGATCGGATCGATCTGCACCTCGATGGCGGCCGCGTGCTGGGGGCCAGGCTGCTGATCGCCGCGGATGGCGCCGAATCCGCGCTGCGGGCGCGCGCCGGCATCACGGTGCGCCGCAACCCCTACCACATGAGCGGTGTGGTCGCGACGGTCGCCACCCGTTTCCCGCACCAGGATACGGCCTGGCAGCGGTTCAACGGCGAGGAGATCCTCGCGTTCCTGCCGCTGGCAGACGGCCGCTGCTCCATTGTCTGGTCGCTGCCCGAGTTCGAGGCCGAGCGCGTGCTGTCGCTGGATGACAACGCATTCGCGGAGTCCCTCCGGGGTGCCATCGGGGGGCGGCTGGGCGATATGCTGTCGGTGTCGCCCCGGGCGGCCTGGCCGCTTGTCGGGCGCCACGCCGATGACTACGTCAGTGGCCGGCTGGTGCTGGTCGGCGATGCCGCGCACACCATCCATCCGCTGGCGGGGCAGGGTCTGAACCTCGGGTTGGCAGACGTTCGGGCGCTGCTCGATGCGGTTTCCGCCGGCGCGGGCGCGGATCCCGCGCATGCCGGATCCCTGCAGGCCTACACGCGCAGCCGGCGTCCGGACAACGAGTTGATGCTGCGTTCGATGGAAGGGCTGCGCTGGCTGTTCGGCTCGTCCCAGCCACCGCTTGCCTGGGCGCGCGCGTTCGGGGTCTCGCAGGTGGATCGCCGTCGGGCGCTGAAGCGCTTCTTCGCGTTCCGGGCGCTGGGACAGGATTCGGAACGGGTCGGCTGACGGCGTGCGCGAACGCGGACGCACCGACGCGCCCGCGAAGGGCTGCCGGGCCCGATCCTTCGGTAGAGAATCCGCCCGCTTATTCACATGCCTGTCCGCTGCAGCCGGGGTTTCGAATAGCCCTTGCCGCAAGGCTCGTTCAGCATATTAGACAGAAATTATAAGTCCGGTGAATCAATAACTTGGGATTTTCGGCTAAAAATTGGCCAGTTTGTCTCCGGATAGCAGGCACAAGCCCTGCAGGCCGTTGACGACAAACAGTCCACAGACTTTTCCACAGCCTTTGTGGAAAAATGACAAGCCGGTTTCAGGGACAAGCACTTACCGATCAAAGCTGCGAAGCGCTGCAACCAATGCGGCGCAATTGCCAGTCTCCCGGCAAGCCCCAATGGTCGGCGCCGGATTTTACCTTCCCCGCGGCTTGGGCTAGACTCGGAATCCTGCCGGTGGAGGACGCGGTCCACCACCACATCGACCTGGAAGAGTGCCGTTCGCAGACGTGGACGGCCGCCGAAGGCGCAACGTCCGCCCGGAATCGCTCAGGCCACCCGGACCGGGACGATGATCAAGGCAGACTCTGGAGAGCGGCCGAGTACGGCCCACCGAAGGGGGCGTTGATCGCAACGCAAACTCTCAGGTTTCAGGACAGAGGGGCGGCCGGTGCAAGTGTGCGCTGGCCGCCTTTTTTTTGATCTGTACCACGGAGGTTCCGCATGACGCTGAAGACCACGCCCCTCCACGCCGCACACCAGCAGGCCGGCGCGCGTCTGGTCGATTTTGCCGGGTGGGAGATGCCCCTGCACTACGGATCCCAGATCGACGAGCACCGCGCGGTTCGCAGTGGTGCCGGCGTCTTCGATGTTTCGCACATGCAGGTCGTGGATGTGTCGGGCCGACAGGCGCAGGCCTTCCTCCGCCGGCTACTGGCGAATGACGTCGCGAAGCTCCGGACACCGGGGCGCGCGCTTTACAGCTGCATGCTCAACGCCGACGGCGGGGTGGTGGACGACCTGATCGTGTATTTCAGGGGCGACGCGGGTTACCGCATGGTGGTGAACGCGGCGACCGCGGAGCGCGACGTCGCCCACATGCGCGCCGTCGCGCAGGGGCTGGATGCGTCCGTTGAGACGCGCCCGGAACTCGCGCTGCTCGCAGTGCAGGGGCCCGAGGCGGTGGCCAAGGTCGCCCCGCTGCTACCCGCCGAGTTGAGCACGGCGGGCGAACTGCGCCCCTTCCACGCGGTCGGGGGCGAGAAGTGGATGGCTGCCCGGACCGGTTACACCGGCGAGGACGGCTTCGAAATCATGCTGCCGGCGGAACGGGCGCGGGGTTTCTGGGACGAACTGCTCCGGGCCGGGACGCGACCGATCGGTCTCGGTGCGCGCGACACGCTTCGGCTGGAGGCGGGCATGAACCTTTACGGCACCGACATGGACGAGTCCACCACGCCGCTGGTGTCGAATCTGGGCTGGACCGTGGCCTGGGAGCCCGCGGATCGCGACTTCATCGGACGCGCCGCGCTGGAGCGGCAGAAAGCCGAGGGCGTGCCCGCGCAACTGGTCGGACTGGTGCTGGAGGGCCGTGGCGTGCTGCGCGGCGGTACCCGAATCGAAACCCCGGCCGGTGACGGCACCGTGACCTCGGGGAGTTTCTCGCCGACACTCGGCATGTCCATCGCGCTGGCGCGAATCCCGGCGGCCTCGGACGAGTTGGAGCTGACCGCGCACCTGCGCGGGAGAACGATGCCCGTGCGCCGCGTGAAGCCGCCCTTCGTGCGCCACGGAAAGTCGCTGCTGGACTGATTCCTGACCTGCAGCGCCGCGGGGCATCTCCGCGCGAGCCTGAACACCGACTTCGACAACGATCTGCGTCAGAGGGAAGAACACATGAGCGAAACACCGCAGGACCTGAAGTACAGCGAGAGTCACGAATGGGTGCGGGTGGAGTCCGACGGCTCGTTGACCGTGGGGATTACCGGCCACGCCCAGGAACTGCTCGGCGATCTCGTTTTCGTGGAGACGCCGGAGCCCGGGAGCGCCGCCGGCGCCGGCGAGGCCTGCGCCACCGTCGAGTCGGTGAAGGCCGCCTCGGACGTGTATGCACCGGTCTCCGGTGAGATCGTGGCCGTCAACGAGAATCTGGCCGACGCCCCGGAGCTCGTGAACGAGTCCCCCTATGGCGACGGCTGGCTGTTCCGCATCGAGCCCTCCGACACCACGGAACTCGATGCACTGATGGACGCCGACGCGTATGCCGCGAAGGTGGCCAGCGAATCCTGAGTCTGGAAACGGGGCTGTCCACGGCGCGGGGCAAGATCGCCGCGCGCCCGGCCCTGGTCGCGTGCCCTCTCCCCGCTGGCGGGCAAGGGGCTTGCTGCGCGACGTTGATTGTTGAAACCAAGTCTTGAGAGGCAACCGATGCCGTTCATTCCGCACACCGAAGACGACATCCGCGACATGCTGCAGCAGATTGGCGCGGGATCCATCGAGGATCTGTTCGAGGAGATCCCGGACGAGCTGCGCGCGCCGCCGCTCTCGGGCATCCCGGAAGGCCTGCCGGAGATGGACGTGACGCGCCTGATGCAGGAGCGCGCGGCGCGCGACGGGGCGCCGCTGAATTTCATCGGGGCCGGTGCCTACGAGCATCACATCCCGGCCGCGGTGTGGCAGATCGCGACGCGAGGCGAGTTCTACAGTGCCTACACCCCGTACCAGGCCGAGGCCTCGCAGGGTACGCTGCAGCTGATCTACGAATACCAGACCATGATCACCCGCCTGACCGGCATGGAGGTGTCCAACGCCTCCCTGTACGACGGCGCCTCTGCGCTCGCGGAGGCGGTATTGATGGCGGTGCGAATCAACCGCCGGTCGAAGAGCAACCGCATCCTGGTGCCCGGAGCTCTGCACCCCGCCTATCGCGCGGTCGTCCGCAGCATCGTGGGCAACCAGAACATCGAACTGGTCGAGCTCCCGTGGGACGACCGCCTCGGATCCATCGACCCGGGCGGCCTGGAGGCCTTCGACGGGCAGGACATCACCGGGCTGGTGATCGCGCAGCCGAACTTCTTCGGGGTGCTCGAGGACGTGGACGCGCTGACGCGCTGGGCCGAGGCGCGCGGCGTGCCGGTAATCGCAGTGGTGAACCCGGTGTCGCTTGCGCTGCTGAAGCCGCCCGGCGACTGGGGCGAGCGTGGCGCCGACATCGCGGTGGGCGAAGGACAGCCGCTGGGCGCTCCGCTCTCCGGCGGCGGACCGTATTTCGGGTTCATGACCACGCGCCGCGAGCACATCCGCCAGATGCCCGGCCGCATCGTCGGGCGCGCCGAGGACGCCGACGGGCGACCGGGTTTCGTACTGACGCTGCAGGCCCGCGAACAGCACATCCGGCGCTCGAAGGCGACCTCCAACATCTGCACCAACCAGGGGCTGGTGGTGACCGCTGCGACCATCCACATGGCGCTGCTCGGGGATGCCGGGCTGAAGCGGGTCGCCGAGGCCTGCTGGCAGAACACGCACCAGCTCGCGGCACGCCTCTCGAGCGAGGGTATCCAGCCGCGTTTTGCGGGCGATCACTTCCACGAAATGGTCTTCGATTTCGGATCGGATGCGCAGGCACGCGTCGCGCGGATGTCGCGTCAGGGCGTGCTCGCGGGTCACCCGCTCGCGCCCGAGTATCCCGACCTGGCGAACTGCGTGCTGGCCTGTGCGACCGAGACCAAGACCGCACGCGATCTGGAGCGCTATGTCGAGGCGCTGGCCTGAGGCCGCGCCCGGTTTCCCGTCTGTTCCACACCCCACCCAAAGGAAAGTCGCGATGGCTGAAATCACGCTGAAGGGCAACCCCATCCACACCAACGGTGACCTGCCGGCCGCGGGATCGACCGCTCCGGACTTCAGGCTCACGACCAACGAGCTCAATGATGTCGGACTCGAGGACTTCGCGGGCAAGCGCAAGATCCTCTCGATCGTGCCCAGTCTGGATACGGGCGTCTGCGCGGAATCGACGCGGAAGTTCAACGAACTGGTCGCCCGTCACGACGATGTCGTCATGCTGGTGGTTTCGGCGGACCTGCCCTTCGCCCAGGCCCGCTTCTGCGGCGCCGAGGGCATCGACCGGCTGCACACGCTGTCGATGATGCGCTCGAAGAACTTTGCCAAGGACTACGGCGTGCTGGTGCAGGATGGCCCGCTGGCCGGAGTCACTGCGCGCGCCGTCGTAGTGCTCGATGCCGGCAACAAGGTCCTCTACACGGAGCTGGTTCCGGAGATCGGGCAGGAGCCCGACTACGACGCGGCCTTTGCCGCGCTCGATTGAGTTCGTTCGGCACCGGCAGCTGCTGGCCCCCGGCACAACCCGCCGGGGGCCCCAACACGGGAGCAAGACATGACCCCAGATGACCACAGCCTGATCTTCGATCGTTCACGACCGGGCCGGTCCGCGACCGCGCAGGCACCGGCGTCGGCCGGCGATGCCGTCGGCATTCCGGATTCTCTTCGGCGTGGGGCCGACCCGGGGCTGCCCGCGGCATCGGAACTCGACGTGGTGCGGCACTACACCCGGCTGTCGCAGAAGAACTTCGCCATCGACACGCAGTTCTACCCGCTCGGGTCGTGCACGATGAAGTACAACCCGCGGGCCTGTAACAGCCTGGCTATGCTGCCCGGCTTCCTGAACCGGCACCCGCTGGCTCCGGCCGAACACAGTCAGGGCTTCCTCGAGACGATGTTCGAGCTCCAGGAGATGCTGCGCGAGGTTACCGGCATGAACGGCGTGTCGTTGACGCCGATGGCGGGGGCACAGGGCGAATTCGCCGGAGTGGCGATGATCCGCGCCTATCACCGGGCGCGTGGCGACGACGAACGCCGGGAAATCATCGTGCCGGATGCGGCACACGGTACCAATCCCGCGACCGCGATCATGTGCGGCTACCAGGTGCGGGAGATCCCGACGGATGCCAGTGGCGACGTGGACCTCGAGGCATTGAAAGGGGTGGTGGGTCCGCAGACCGCGGGCATCATGCTGACCAATCCCTCCACGGTCGGCGTGTTCGAGCGGCACATTGGCGAGATCGCGGCAATCGTGCACGAGGCCGGCGGGCTGCTGTACTACGACGGGGCCAACCTGAATGCGATCCTCGGCAAGGTGCGCCCGGGTGACATGGGCTTCGACGTGATCCACATGAACCTGCACAAGACCTTCTCGACCCCGCACGGCGGGGGCGGGCCGGGGGCGGGCGCGGTCGGCGTGAGCGAGCGCCTGCTGCCGTTTTTGCCGGTTCCGGTGGTCATGCGGGAGGACTCGGGTGAGTACCGGCATGCGACGGAGACCGATTTCCCTCAGACGATCGGGCGTCTTTCGGCCTTCGCGGGCAACGCCGGGGTGCTGCTGCGGGCCTACGTCTACATGCGCATGCTCGGGCGCGACGGCATGACCCGTGTCGCCGAATTCTCGACGCTGAACGCGAACTACCTGCTGGCCGAGTTGCGGAACGCGGGCTTCGATCTGGCCTTCCCGGAGCGCCGCGCCACGCACGAATTCATCGTGACGCTGAAACGTCAGGCGAAAGAGACCGGCCTGACCGCAATGGATGTCGCCAAGCGCCTGCTCGATCACGGCTACCACGCGCCGACGACCTACTTCCCCCTGCTGGTCCCGGAGTGCCTGCTGATCGAGCCGACGGAGACCGAGGCCAAGGAGACGCTCGACGGCTTCGTTGCGGCGATGGCCTCGATACTCGAGGAGTCGCAGCGGGACATCGACACCGTAAAGAGTGCGCCGCACCGACTGCCCAACCGTCGCTTCAACGAGGTTGCCGCCGCGAAGCGCCTGGATGTGATCTACCAACCCGAAACGGCGTTCTGATTTCGAGCGGGCTGGCCTCGTGCAGGACGCCTGAACGAGCGTTGTCCGAGGCCAGCCTCTGGCCCATCTTCCCTGGCGCCGAAATCGGCGAGAGGGCTCGCCTCCTGCAGGGGCCGGGGTGAACTTTGTAGGAGGCCAGCCTCTGGCCGATTTTCCCCGGTGCTGGCTGATCGCCGGTGCTCAGCTCTCCGCTGGCGCGAGACAGGCCACCAGGTCGTCCGCGAGCCCGCGCATCAGCTCGAACCAGGCATCCGGTCCCGGTTCAATGTTGCTACCGAGAGGGTCGAGTTCGCCCAGACGCGTCGAGTGACCCTCGACCAGCGTGTGCGCGAGCGCAGGCCGGAACTGGGGCTCCGTGAACAGGCAGGCGACGTGGTCGGTGCTCATCCGGTTGCGGAGTTCGACGATGCGTCCGGCACCCGGTTGCACCGATGGATCGATCGTGATGGAGCCGGCGGGATTGAGGTCGTAGGCCTGCTCGAAATACTGGTAGGCGTCGTGGAAGACGATGAAGGGACGATCCTGGACCGGCTCCAGTTGGCGGGCGAGTTCCGCGTCCAGCGCGTCGATGCGTTCCAGCAGCGCGTCCCGATTGTTCGCATAGGCCTGGGCGTTCTCGGGATCCCATTGTGCAAGCTGTTCGGTCAGGCCGGTTGCGATGCGCCGGGCATTTTCCGGGGACAGCCACACGTGCGCATCCCGCTCGTCGTGGGCGTGCCCATGGTCGTGATGATGTCCGTTTCCGTGATCGTGGCCATGCCCGTTGTCGTGCCCATGATCGTGGCCGTGGTCGTGGTCGTGCCCGTGGCCGTGCCCGTGGTCATGCCCGTGGTCGTGGTCGTGGTCGTGGTCGTGGTCGTGGTCGTGGTCGTGGTCGTGGTCGTGGTCGTGGCCGTGGTCGTGGCCGTGGTCGTGGCCGTGGT
>Ga0207421_10001285_pt1 | contig 32579 bp, 28 predicted proteins | sample SodLakKL_010_SED_4_FD_187542 | JGI IMG/M metagenome (GOLD analysis project Ga0207421, IMG submission 187542) | Alkaline sediment microbial communities from Lake Tanatar, Kulunda Steppe, Russia - 8KL_010_SED (SPAdes) (version 2) | ecosystem: Environmental > Aquatic > Non-marine Saline and...
CGCTTTCACACTCACTCTGTCGATAGAGACGCCAAGGATCCCGGCGATCCGTTCTCGCATGGAATCGATGTGGGAAGCGAGTTTCGGTCGCTCGAGATGCACGGTCGCATCGAGATTGACAAGGTGGAAATCATGTTCCCGCACCAGGCGATAGACAGCTTCGAGCATCTTGGCGGAGTCACGCCCCTCATCCTTGCCGGGAGTATCGGGGAAATGTTTTCCGAGGTCTCCCAGCGCCAAGGCGCCGAGAAAGGCCTCGGCAATGGCGTGCAAGAGACAATCACCGTCGCTATGCGCATCCACAGCATATGGGGACGGAATATCGATTCCCCCCAAAACAAGCGATTTCCCGGTTATAAGCCGGTGGGTGTCCCTACTTTGTCCAATCCTCTGCATCGGCTATCATCTCCAACAAGGGTACGTCTTCGGCACGGGTGAGTTTGATGTTGAAGGGATGACCCTTGACAACACGGGCCTTCACACCCAGCGTCTCTTCCAGGATGGTCACGTCACAAGTCGCTTCCAAACCTTTCTTTTCCGCTTCGTCGTGGGCTTTCCTGATCAGATCCGTCTCAAACGCCTGAGGCGTTTGGATCCGGTGGATGCCCTCGCGGTCCATATGTTCGGTGACGATGTCGTCCTTCACACGTTTCAAGGTCTCATCGACAATCAGCGCCGGCGTCGCCGCCCCCGTGTCACCCAAGGCCCCCAAAAGGGTCTTGATGACTTCTTTCCCGATGAAGGGCCGCGCTCCGTCATGGATGAAGACATAGGGACTGCTCACGTGCTTGAGTCCGGCATAGACGCTTTCCCTTCTCGTTTTGCCGCCCTCGACATAGGCGTTGGCCTTGAAATGATCACGCATGTATTCCATGTCGTCGGCGGCGACCACGAGGATGATTTCTTCACAGAGCCCATCCTCTTTGAACCATTCCATCGCCCGTTCGAGGATCGATTTGTGGTTGAGGTTCAAAAGGACCTTGTTCGCACTCATATCTTCCATGCGGCTCCCCTCTCCGGCCGCAAGAATGACAACGCTATACATCATCGTGCCTGCTTTCATAAATCTGGTTGTCGGTCACAAGCATGTCCACGGGGATGTCATGGCTCCGGGAGGGGAGGGCCTCCATGCGGAACTTCTCGAAACAGACCCCGACGGAAAGCCCCTTGTAGTCCCTGAGGAAATCGTCAAAATAGCCTTTGCCGTAGCCCAGACGATAGAGTGCGTCATCATAGACCAATCCCGGGACGATGACGGCATCCAGTCCGTCCTTGTCGATGGCCTCATCACTCTTGGGCTCTCTTGTGCCCAAGGGTCCCTTTTCGAATTCTCCGGTGTCTTTGTAGAAGACCAGACGGTCGCCTTCGATCCGGGGATAATAGAGGGTGTAGTGCTCTTTGAGGGAGCGGATGTCGACTTCGTTCTTGATGGGATAATACACGCCCACATTCTCCAGCTCGTGTTCGGCGAGCACTTCTTTCAGATTCTCCATGAGCATGAAGTTCAGCATCTTGTGCATGCGATCCTCCAGCGCTTCCCTTTCGCGCAGAAAGGTCTTCCGCAATGACTTCTTGTCCATGATACCCTCCTCATTCTTGACATGTCGATTCTTGTCATTTGATGATGAAATAGTTCTCGGGGGTGCGGTCCTCGAGCGCGATCCGCAAAGCCCGGTGGCCCCGGGAGATGGTCTCTGTCACCGGTTCATCGAAGTAGTCGATGTTCTGGATGCCGAAATAGGGATATACGCTCTCTTTCAATTCACCGAAGGTCATGGTGAAATTGACGAGGTCCCCTCCCTCTTCGAGGGCCCTCCGCAACATCTCGAATTTGCGGTGGTCGGTGATGACCATCGCGAAACGGATACCGCTCAGACGGAAGATGGCCTCGGTGTCTTTGAGGAAATGATAGACGAGCTTGTTGAGGAATTTTCCCATCATGAGGTCGCCGATGTCGCGTCCGTACTGTTCGTTGATGTTCTTGATGTTCGAAAGTTCAAAAAAGACGAGGGCGTAGGGCTCTTGTCGCCGGTTGAACCGCTGCAAGGCTTCTTCGAGGGCGTCACCGATGTTGATCTCGTTCAGAAGGTCGACCTCGGTTTTGGGATAGCGACGGACATCGAGGCCGCGCACAATGGCGATATACATCTTGCGCCCTTCATGGATGACGATGGTCCCGGTCTCTTTCACCCATTCATAGATGGCGCCGCGCTTCATGCGGTAATGTGTACGGTATTTCGGGTTTCTACGTGAACACTTGTCGAGTACGGCGAGGTAGGCCGCACGGTCATCCGGGTGGAGTCTCTCGAGAAATTCCTCCAATGAGAATTGGTGCTCGGAGAGGCCGGAAAGTTTCAAGAAAGTCTCTGTTCCGTATATCGTGTTGTCATCGGTGCGGAAGACGATACCGTCATCCATGAGGTCCAGCATGGTGATGAACCGTTGCCGCAAGAGTTCGGAACGGTCTTTCAGATCCTCATGGGTTTTGTTGAGTTCCTTGAGCTTTTCTCGTGAATGGTCCCGCTTGCTGAGAATTTTGACATCGAACATGAAAACCGTATAGAGGAAACCGCCATAGGTCAAGATATCGATGTAGACCTCGTCGATCTCGACAACGGCGAGTCTCGCGAAGACCACATAGGAAGTCAGGGCGAGGATGAAAAGGAATATGTCGAAATCGCCCTTTTTGGTACGCCACTTCTTGAGGACGACAAGAACGAGCCAGACGAGATAGATGATGAACTTGTGTTCGTACCAATCGAACATGGCGGACGCACCTTTCCGGGAAATGTCTTGGGAATGTGATACAATCAATTCTGTAGGTATTTCTCTAAATAAAGAAGCAAGGATTCCTGGCTGATGTCCTGGTCCAGATACCCTTCGATGGCGACGCTGATGTCTCCGGTCTGTTCACTGACGACGACGGTCAAAGAGTCCGTCGCTTCGCTGATGCCGATGGCCGCCCGGTGTCTCGAACCGAGGTATTTCGGCACCTTGGCCTGGTCGCTCGAAGGGAAATAGGCGCCGGCGCATTTGATGACGTTCTCCTTGATGATCACGGCCCCATCATGCAGAGGGGTGTTGGGGATGAAGATGCTCGAGACCAGTTCGCTCGATACCACAGCTTCGATGCCGAAGGCGTTGTCGATGTATTCCTGCAAAGAATCCGAACGTTCGAAGGTGATGAGCGCGCCGATTCTGTGGCGGCTGAGATAGCTGACACTGTGGAGGATTTCCTCCTTGACATCGTCCTCGATGGCATTGGTCACCAAAAGACCGCTCTTCAAGCCGATTTGCACAAGGAGCGTTCGAATCTCCTGTCGCAACATCAACATCAGCACCCCGACCATGACCACGGCCTGAAAATAAACGAGAAAGGCGTAGTCACCTGGAAGGGGAAACCTTATGAGCCTGATAAAAAAATAGACGACCATGGCGGCGGTGGCATAACGGAAGAACCGGAGGACCATCGTGTGCAACATGGTGCGGACGAGAATCGTGAAAATGGCCATCAGATACACCAAGAAGGCTATCATGAGAATATCTTCCATTGTCGTCACCACCTTTCTCGGTCAGGGATTCATCTCACCGTAGATTATAACACATCAAAGGGTGCGAACGTAATGAAATCATGTGCCTTCCGACCCATGCGCCCTTATTGGAATTTTTTCAATGTGGAGATAGGCACATCACAATTGACTTTCACATCGAAAAGGAAATGTCAACCCTTTAACCATCCGTGGATTTACTTTAGAATATAATGTTACACTCATTCATTTTTCCTTTGTCAGGGAGGGGCCATCTATGGCGGACTATGACAAACGTTTGCTTGAAAGCATCAACGAAGACATCGAGATACATTTTCCCCATCTTTGCCCGATCCGGGCGGACATGGAGAAATCCTTCGACGGAGTCTCCCGCCTTGTCATGCTGGACCGCTACAGTCAGAAGGATTTGAACCTCAAGACTCTCAAGGAGGGTGACCTGGTTCTCACCATTGTCCGCGACGATCCGAAATTCCCCGCCCGGGGTGTGGGGTATGTGGAAAGGATCGACGGCAACAAACTCACAATCCGGGTCACCCCCGATTATCTCGCCAACACGGAGGATGCCGACGAGAACGGCTTTGTCGAACGTACGAGGAAACAGGTCGACAAACCCCTCGAACTCTATTTCGAACAGATCGCCCGCCGGGTGGCCGACCACCTCGGCGAAGAAGAGAGCGAAGAGGTCAGAGAACGTTTCTACCAGGAAGTCAAGGACCTCAATCTCGTGCCCGCGGGGCGCATCCTCTTCGGCGCCGGCTCCCGGACACAAGTCACCTATTTCAACTGTTTCGTCATGCCCTTCATCCATGATTCCCGCGAGGGCATCAGCGACCACAGGAAACAGGTCATGGAAATCATGTCGCGCGGGGGCGGCGTGGGCACCAACGGCTCGACACTCCGGCCGAAGAACGCTCTGGCCAAAGGCGTGAACGGAAAATCGAGCGGCGCTGTGAGCTGGCTCAACGACATCTCACAGCTGACGCACCTCGTCGAACAGGGCGGATCCCGCCGCGGCGCGCAAATGATCATGCTTGCCGATTGGCATCCCGACATCATCGAGTTCATCGTCTCCAAGATGCAGAACCCGAAAATCCTGCAATTCCTCATCGACACCATCGACGATCCTTTGGTCAAAAAGACCGCCCAGGCGAAACTGAAATTCATCCCCCTTTCCGAAGAAGAGACAGAGATCAATGAATACATCCTCGAACAATCCAAGAAGAACGGCAATTTCTCAAAACGCATCGTCGACAAGGCTTTCGAACGGTTGAACAAAGGCGGCCACTACGAGGTCCACGACGAGGAGTTCCTCTCCGGCGCGAACATCTCCGTAGCCATTTCCAAGGATTTCATGGAAGCTCTCGAAAAAGAGGAGGACTTCGATCTCAAGTTCCCGGACATCGACACCTACGACGACGACGAAAAACGTTTCTACGATGAGAAATGGCAAGAAATAGGCGACGTCCGCGAATGGGAGGCCATGGGGCAACGCACCAAAGTCCATTACACGATCAAAGCCAAAGACCTCTGGAATTTGATCAACATCTGCGCCACCTATTCCGCGGAGCCCGGCATCTTCTTCATCGACAACGCCAACAAAGAGACGAACGCCGTCGGCTACGACCAGAAGGTCGTCTGCACGAACCCTTGCGGAGAACAGCCCCTGGCCCCGCATTCCGTCTGCAACCTCGCGGCCTTGAACCTCGCGAACATGGTCGATCATGAAAAGAGAAAGGTCGACTACGACAAACTCGAACGGACCATCGCGACCGCCATCCGCTTGCAAGACAATGTCATCGACAAGACGCACTACTTCCTCGAAGAGAACCGGCAACAGGCCCTCGGAGAAAGACGCATCGGCCTCGGTGTCATGGGACTGCAAGACCTTCTCATCTGGTGTGACCATCGCTACGGTTCACCGGAGGGTCTCGCCTTCATCGACGAACTGTTCCGTTTCATCGCCACCAAAGCCTACGAGAACAGTATCCAGCTCGCCGAAGAGAAAGGATCCTTCCCCTTCCTGGAGACCGAGGAGAACCGGAAGAAGTTCACTCATAGCGGCTACATGCGACGGATGGCTGAACACATCCGCTCGGACGTGTTGGAAAAAGGTATACGGAACTCCCATCTTCTCACCATCGCCCCGACGGGATCCACCGGCACCATGGTCGGGGTCTCGACGGGCCTCGAGCCCTATTTCGCCTTCAGCTATTTCCGCAGCGGCCGACTCGGCAAATTCATCGAGGTGAACGCGCCGATTGTCGACGACTATCTGGAAAAATACCCCGGTAACGACCGGGAATCCCTGCCCGACATCTTCGTGAGCGCCATGGACCTCTCTCCCGAAGAGCATGTCGATGTGCAATGCACCATCCAGAAATGGGTTGATTCCTCCATATCGAAGACCGTGAACGCGCCCAAAGGCTACAGTGTCGAAGAGGTCGAGCGGGTCTACCGCCGCCTGTATTACGGAGGCGCGAAAGGCGGCACCGTCTATGTCGACGGATCTCGTGACGCACAAGTCCTCACCCTGACCAAGGACGACAAGGACCATAAGCCCAAGCAGGTCGAAATCGCCGACCTCGGTCTCGAGGTCGAGGAAAAATCCGTGAAGAAGAAAAAAGAGCCCCGTACGAAGGGACTCAGATCCGACCGCCAGGATAGGAACATCGGCATCGAGGAGGGCGACCTCTGCCCCATCTGCCTCGAGGGAACGGTGGAGAATCTCGGGGGATGCCACACTTGTTCCAACTGCAACGCCCAGTTGAAATGCGGACTCTGAAGAGGTGCGGAAGCGCCTCTTTTTCTTGATTGTGTCAAAAGGGTCCCTGCTGTTATAATGAAGGTGAGGTGATTGTATGAAAAAGGCCTTTCTCGTCGCTATCGATCGCTATCCCGACGAAATGGTCCGCTACTATGCCGAGGAACTCGGAAATCTCGCCCTCTCCTTGAACATCAAGACGGTGAGGACATTCTCCCAACCGGCGCGGGCGACCACCCCGGCCTACAAAGTGGGGGAAGGGAAACTCGACGAGATCCTCCGGGCCACAAGAGAGGATGCTCCCGATTACATCATCTTCAACGAGGAACTCACCAACAGCCAGATCCGCAATCTTGAAGACGTCCTCGACACGGCAGTCATCGACCGGACCCTCCTCATCCTCGAAATCTTCGCCAAGCGGGCCAAGACGAAAGAGGCCATGTTGCAAGTGGAAATCGCCCAGTTGAAATATCTGAAACCGCGATTGAGCGCGATGCGGAACTCCCTCGAACAACAACAAGGCGGCATCGGTTCGCGAGGCCCCGGTGAAAAGAAACTCGAACTCGACCGTCGCAGAATCGAAAGAGACATAAGAAATGCTGAAACAGCCTTGAAGAATATCGTCCGCACCCGCCAGAACAACCGTCGGAAACGTCGTAGGTCGCTTGTCAAGAATGTCGCTGTTGTCGGTTACACCAATACCGGAAAGAGCACCCTGCTGAACACTCTCCTGCAACATTCCAAGAACGGACGTGAAGAAAAGAGCGCTCATGTCGAAGACCGTCTTTTCGCCACATTGGAGACCTCGACACGTCTCATCCGTTTCAAGGATAAAAAACGTTTCACGCTCACCGACACCATCGGCTTCATCTCCAACCTCCCGCATGAACTCGTCAACTCCTTCAAAGCCACGCTAGAAGAAATCAAAGAAGCCGACCTCCTCTTGCATGTGGTCGATTTTTCACATCCCTACTACCTGGATCAAATCCAGACCACCGAAGGGGTGCTGAAGGAACTCGGCGCCGACGGTATCGAGACCCTCTACGTCTTCAACAAGATCGACCTCGCCAACAACATCCTCCCCCCGGCTTACAACCCGGCTGTCAAAGTGAGCCTCCGCGAGAACCAAAACATCGACACCCTCATCGAGAAGATCAACGACATCCTCTTCCGGGACGACACCGTGAAGGTCTATGCCATCCCCCAAAGCCGCGGCGATGTCGTCCACACCCTGAACGAACACGCCGAAATCCTGGAAGAACGCTACGACAACGATTCCATCCGGGTCAAAGCACGCGTGTCCGGACCGTTACGCGAACATCTCCGCCACTACGAAATATGACACAAAAAACCGCCTTTCAAAGGGCGGTTTTCATTCGGAAAAGATATTCATCCAGGATCGCGGACATCCTTTCGCGTGAATCGGCGCGCGAAAGGGCTTTTTTCGCTTTCGAACTGTCGGAAAGACCCTTCAGATACCAAGGTGCCTGGCTCCTCATCTCGAGGGTGGCACGACGTTCGCCATAGTGTGCTGCGAGGAGTTCCGCATGGCGTTTCGCCATCGCGACCCGCTCCTCGGGTGAGGGGGGATCTTCACAACGGCCGTTTTGCAGGAAGTCGTTGCTGCGGCGGATGAGCCAGGGATTCCCCAAAAGGCCGCGTCCGACCATCACCCCGTCACATCCGGTGGCTTCCATCATGTTCGCCGCATCCAAGGGGGTCTTGACATCTCCGTTGGCGAGCACGGGAACGCCCACGGCATCCTTGACAGCCTTGATGATGTCGAGGTCGACCTCACCGCCATACATCTGGCTGCGTGTCCGCCCGTGAACAGCTATGAGCGAGGCGCCGGCATCTTCGCAAATCCGGGCGATCTCCACCGCGTTCTTGTGGGCCTCATCCCAGCCGCTCCGTATTTTCACCGTGACGGGGAGACGGGTCCTTTCCACCATCAAGGAGACGAGTCTTTTGACTTTTTCGGGATGTCTCATCAGACTCGCCCCGCCGTTGTTCTTGACGACCTTGGGAACGGGACATCCGAGATTCAAGTCGACTGCTGCCGCCCTTGTGTGCTTGTCGACATATTCGGTCGCGAAGGCCAGAGCTTCTTCATCCGCGCCGAAGAGCTGCAAGACGACATGCTCCTCTTCGGGAAGGATTTCGGTCATCTTGCGGGTGCGGCGGCTTCCGTATTTCAGCCCCTTGTCGCTTATCATCTCGGTGTAGATGAGCCCCGCGCCCATCTCCTTGGCGATCAGTCGGAAGGCCTTGTTCGTGACGCCCGCCATCGGGGCCACGACAACGGGGTTCTCTTGCAGACGTCTTTTGAAATCCATCTCGATCACTCTCCGGAATCACGGATATTCTGCCATAGAATCCCCCATACCGCAACACATTTCTATTTCCATCTCCACATGTTATAATGAGCCGGGTGATCACGATGAAGGACTATCTCGCGAAGGCCTACGCCTTCGACGGCACGGTCCGTCTCTATGCGGCGGACACGACGAAACTCGTCTATGAAGCGCAAAAAACCCACGACCTCTGGCCGACGAGCGCCGTGGCGCTCGGAAGGTTCCTCACCGGCAGTATCATCATGGGGGCGATGTACCAACATGACCATGAACTGACCGTCCGGATCGATGCGGACGGTCCCCTCGAAGGTATGGTCGCCACCACGAACGCCAAGGGGGAAGTGCGGGGTTACGTCGGGAATCCCCATGTGTTCATGCAGCATTCTTCGGGCAATCTTCCCGTCAGCCAAGCGGTCGGTCAAGGCAAACTGCATGTGACCAAGGATTTGAAGGTCCGCGACATCTTCACCGGCAGTGTCGAACTGCAAACGGGAGAGATCGCCACCGATTTCGCCTATTACTTCAGCGCGAGCGAGCAGATTCCTTCGGCCGTCGCCTTGGGTGTGCGGATTGACGAAGACAATTCCGTCCTGAACGCCGGCGGTTTCATCCTTCAACGCATGCCCGGATGCAAAGAAGAGACGGTGAACCGGATCGAGAAGCGGCTGGAGAGCCTGCCGCCGATGACGGAACTTCTCGAGGAAGGCTACAAGCCCGAAGATATCATCGCCCGCATCGCCGGAAAAGACCACGAACTCCTCCACACCATGCCGCTCAGATACCATTGCGATTGCGACAGGGAAAAATTCGAACGGGGCTTGATATCGCTCGGCGACGAACAACTGCGAGACCTCCTCGAGAAGGACAAGGGCATCGAGACCGTCTGTCACTTTTGCAAGACCAAATACCATTTCGGTGAGAACGACGTGCAAAGACTCATCGATACTGCGCAGAAGAAGTGATTCTTTGAAACCTCCCGCACAAAACACCTCCGGACCGGCCGGAGGTGTTTTTGTGCGGGGTAATCGTCATGCTTTGTACAAGGGATAGGTCCCGGTCAGCTTGGCGACCTCATCGCGCACTTCGTCCAGCGCCTCTTCGTCTTCAGGGTTCATGAGCGTTTTCTTGATGAGTCCCGCGACGATACGCATGGCGTCCTTGGTGAATCCGCGGGTGGTGAGAGCCGGGCTGCCGAGGCGGATGCCGCTTGTGATGAAGGGCTTTTCCGGGTCGTTCGGCACCGTGTTCTTGTTGCAGGTTATGTTCACGTTTTCGAGGACCTGTTCGGCCTTCTTGCCAGTGAGTCCCGTCAGACTCTTGACCTCGACGAGGACGAGGTGGGTGTCCGTGCCGCCGCTTATGACTTTGAAGCCGAGTCGTTGCAATTCGTCGGCCAACGCTTTGGCGTTTTCAATCACACGTCGCTGGTAGTCTTTGAAACCCGGAGTCAGAGCTTCCTTGAACGCGGCCGCCTTGGCGGCGATGATATGCATGAGGGGACCACCCTGGATGCCGGGGAAGACGGTCTTGTTGATTTCTTTGTAGATTTCTTTGTCGTTCGTCATGATGATGCCGCCTCGCGGTCCGCGCAACGTCTTGTGCGTCGTCGAGGTCACGATATCGGCATACTCGCAGGGATTCTGATGTAAGTCCGCGGCCACAAGACCGGCGATATGCGCCATGTCGACCATGAGCCGGGCACCGACTCGGTCGGCGATCTCCTTGAACCGCTTGAAATCGATCTCCCGGGGATAGGCGCTCGCACCGGCAACGATGAGGTCGGGCTTGAACGACTCGGCTTTGCGTAAAACATCGTCGTAGTCGATGGTCTCGTTTTCGTCACTGACACCGTAGCTTTGAAACTCGTAGTCGATGCCGCTGAAATTCAAGGGGTGTCCGTGGGTGAGATGCCCACCATGGTCTAGGCTCATGCCGAGGACTTTCGCTCCATGTTTCAAGACGGCACGATAGGCCCCCATGTTGGCGGTGGATCCCGAATGCGCCTGGACATTCACGTATTTGACGTGGAAAAGTTCTTTCAGCCTGTCGCGGGCGAGGTTCTCGACCGTGTCGACATGTTCGCATCCTCCGTAGTAGCGTTTCTTCGGGTAGCCTTCGGCGTATTTGTTGGTGAGGATGCTGCCGTCAGCTTCGAGTACGGCTTCCGAGACGAAATTCTCGCTGGCGATGAGCTCGAGATGCCCCTCTTGCCTTTCCTTCTCGGCATGAATGGCATCATAGAGCTCCCGGTCTTGCTCTTGCAATGACTTCATCATGATGGTCCTCCTTCGTTTGGAATGCGTGGTTTCATGAAACGATGGTTCATAAACATAGAAAATGAGATGACGAGAATCAAGAATCCGATCACGAGCAGTCCGCTCATGAGCCAGAAACTCTCGGGAACCAAGGTGATGAGCGTCTCTTCACCTTCGCCACCGAATCTCCAAGTCCCTTCTTCGAAGAATATGCGGTGGAAGACATCGAATGCGCGATTGAAATCGATCAAGAACCAACCACCGACGAAAGCGCCGAAGAAGGCAGGAAAATAGAAGATGTCGCGATAGGCCTCATAGAACGTTCTCTTGTCTTTTTGATAGAGGAAGATGCTCGCTGTCAAGAGGATGACAAGACTCACACCCGCGATAATCCGGAGAAGGGTGTAGACATCGCGTACATCCTCCATATGGTGGATTTCCGCCTCGCTCATGATCGGATGCTCGTCATCCTCATGAGCGCCGAAGGTCAAATCGTCGTGGCGGTAGTTGAGATAATCGATCAATTTCCGGCTGACATGGGTGTAATCGTAATCGATATCCTCATGAGTCGCATAGCGACCTTCGGAAATCCACATGTAGGTGTGACTCGTGAGGAGAGAGGCTCCGATCATGATGATGACGATCGGCGCGGTGATCCAGATCAGCCATTTGCATACCCGCATGGGCGAAATCCTCCCCTCTCACCTTCATTATGGCATCTACCGGGTCCAAAAGAGGAAAAGCGAGTCGCTGCCGACTCACTTCATTCCCGTATGCCTTCGAGATCCTCGAAACATTCCAGGGTGTTCTCGAGTAGCGAAGCGATGGTCATCGGACCCACACCCCCGGGTACGGGGGTGATGTGGGAGGCTTTATCCAAAAGGCCCTCATAGTCCACATCACCGACCAGTTTGCCCTCGACGCGGTTGATGCCGACATCGATGATGATGACGCCGTCTTTGACCATGTCGGCTGTGACGAGGTTGACGACACCGGCGGCGCTGACGATGAGGTCCGCTTCTTGTGCGTGTTTTTTCAGATCGCGTGTTTTCGAATGTGCATAGGTCACGGTCGCTTTCGCATCCACAAGCAGCATGCCGATGGGTTTTCCGGCGATGTTGCTGGTACCGATGACAAGCGCGTCCATACCCGTGACATCGATACCGGCGTTCTCGATCATGGTCATGACACCTTTCGGGGTCGCGGGCACGATGCCTTTCTCCCCGGTATGGATTGCGGCGATGTTCAAGGGGTGGAAACCGTCCACATCCTTGTCTTTCCTTATGGTCCTGATCACGAGGTTCTTGTCGATGTGGTCGGGAAGCGGAAGCTGCACGAGCAGGCCGTGGACGTCCTTATCGTCGTTCAATTCCTCGATCAGGGCGACGAGTTCCTCTTCGGTGATCGAGGTGTCTTTGCGGATGATGGTGCTTTTCATGCCGGCGCGCTCGCAATCACGTTTCTTTCTTGTCACATAGGAAACGCTCGCGGGATTGTCGCCGACGAGAACCACGACGAGGTGGGGCACCTTGTCGTATTTCTCCTTGTAAGAAGCGACACGTTCTTTCACGTTGTTGCGGATGTCTTTTGAGAGTTTTTTTCCGTCGATGATGTTGGCTGCCATTTCAATCTCCTTCCGTCAGATACGAATCCACGATCTCCCCGAAGAACATGATGTGGGTGTCGTGTGTGGGATAGTAGCGTTCTTTGACTTTGTCGTCAATCAGTGCCGGTTCCTGTGTCTGGGTGTAGAGCATCTTGCATTCATACTGCAGAGCGCACTCGGCGATGATGGGACTTTGGACCTTCCGTGCCGGAGCGAGCTTCAGTGAAGCCTTTTCGAACTTGTCGATGTCACGTCCGGACTTCGTTCCGCAAAGGGCGAGTTCCTTTTTCATGGTGCCTTCCTTCGGAACGTTGATCGTGTAGTCCTCGGCATTGACCAAAAGGTCATAGGTATAACGTGAATACCGGACATAGGCGATGAAGACGGGCCGCCCCCAGATGACACCGATGTGTCCCCAGGCGATGGTCATCGTGTTCACCCTGCCGTCAGCGTCCTTGGTGGTGATGAACACACCTTTGGGAAGCTGGCGCAGGAAATCTTCGGCATGTTCATGAAAACCTTCGTGATATTCGTCAACCATGAAGAAACCTCCTCATTTCAAATAGATATCGCGGTATTTCTCTTTGAGATAACGTGCATAATATTGCGGATTGAAAGGTTCTCCCGTCAAGGCGACGAGAATTTCTTCCGGTGTCTTCGATTTCCCGTAACAATGCACTTTCTCCTTGAGGAAGCGGTTGATTTCGGCGATATCGTCCTCGCGGACGAGTCTTTCGAAATCGAGCTCCTCTTTGATCGTGTAGTAGATCTGGGCCGCATAGGCGCTTCCGAGCGCATAGGTCGGAAAATAGCCGAACATGCCCGTGCTCCAGTGCACATCCTGGAGGATGCCTTGGCTCGGCTTTTCGACATCGAGGTTCAAGTACTGTTTCATCTTCTTGTTCCAGATGGCGGGAAGGTCATCGACATCGATTTGCCCCTCGAAGATCATCCGTTCGATCTCATAGCGGATGAGAATGTGCAAGGGATAGGTCAGTTCATCGGCCTCGACCCGGATGAAGGTCTCGTCGACACGATTGGCGGCGCGGAAGAACTCTTCCGCATCCACCCCTTTGAGCTGGCGCGGGAACAACTTCTTCAGTTTGGGAAGATGGGCCTCCCAGAAGGGAAGACTCCTCCCGACGACGTTCTCGTAGAAACGCGACTGCGATTCGTGCATACCCATGGAAGCACCGCTCTTCAGGTTCGTCATGTCGAACATCTCGTCGACTTGTTGTTCGTAGAGGGCGTGGCCGAGTTCGTGAATGGCCGCGAAGACCGATGAGAAGAGATAGTTCTCGAGGTAACGGACCGTGAAACGGACATCCTTCGAGTGGGTGTTCCAGGTGAAGGGGTGGACACTCTCCTTGAGAAGACCCCGGTTCTTGTCGAAAGCGAGAACATCCATGAGGTATTCGCCGAACTGTTTCTGCTTGTCTCGCGGGTATGTCGCCACCATGAATTCAGGGGGTTTTTCGTCCTTCACGGCGAGAACCTCTTTCGCGAAAGGAGCGATTTCTTCCTTCACGATGCGGAAGAACCCGTCGTATTTTTCCATGTCCATCCCTTCCTCGAAGTCGTCGAGGAACACATTGTAGGGATGTGCGTCGGGGTCCCTTTGGTGTGCCATCTTCTTCCGGAAACCGATGATTTTTTCGAGATACGGCTTGAAGTGGTCGTAATCATCTTTCGCTTTCGCTTCTTCCCACTCCCGCTGGGAGAGGTTCACGAGTCGGGAGTATTCCACATAGTCTTCCCGGGGAATAGGGAGGATCTTGTCTATATCTTTTTTCGCCTTGCGGATTTCCTTCTTTTGGATCTCACTCAGATCTTCCGGGTCTTGATGGAGTGCGTTGACGATCTCTTGGTACTCCTCGGAAGTCGAAAGGGCGTAGTATTCACCGCTGATGAGAGAAAGCATCTCCGAACGATAGGGGAAGCACGCCTTGGGGGCTTCGGTGTTCGAATCCCACGAGGCGATTCCCAAGACGAGTTGATATGCCTTCTGTTTCTTCTGGAGTTCTTTGAAACGGTCGAATCCGTTCATGGTATCATCTCCCATAAGACTCAGAAGAGACCTTTGGCGTTCCCTTCGTCGTCGATATCCATGTCCATGGCCGCCGGCCGCTTGGGTAGGCCGGGCATGGTCATCATGTCACCGGTGAGCGCGACAATGAAGCCGGCACCGATGGAGGGGCTCAATTCGCGGACGGTGATGGTGAAGTCACGGGGACGTCCCTGCTCCTTGGGATCATCCGACAACGAAAGCTGGGTCTTCGCCATGCACACCTGAAGATTGTCCCAACCTTCACGCTTGTAGCGGCGCAGCTGGTTTTTCGCTTTCTTGGTATAGTTGACATCTTTGGCGCCATAGGCCGTCTTGGCGATGGATTCGATCTTCTTTTCGAGCGAGTCGTCATCTTCATAGAAGCGTTTGAATTTCCGGGTGTTCCCTTCGATACGGGCGAGGACCTTTTCGGCGAGATCGACGGCTCCTTCGCCGCCTTTCGCCCAGACTTCGCTGAGCGAATAGGGATGGTCGTTCTCTTCGAGCCATTCGGTGAGAGCCTTGATTTCTTCATCGGTGTCGTTGACGAAGGGGTTGATGGCGACGACATGGGGAAGGTTGAAGGCTTGCATGGTCTCGATGTGTTTCTCGAGGTTCTCTATGCCCTTTTTCAGGGCTTCGACGTTCTCTTCGCCGAGGCTGGCCTTCTTCACGCCGCCATGCATTTTCAAAGCGCGGATCGTGGCGACGATTACCACGGCGCTCGGCTCGAAGCCGGCCTGGCGACTCTTGATATTGCAGAACTTCTCAGCACCGAGGTCCACCCCGAAGCCCGCTTCGGTGATGCAGTAGTCGGCGAGCTTCCGTCCCATGTTGGTGGCGATGATGCTGTTGCATCCGTGGGCGATGTTGGCGAACGGTCCACCATGCATGAGGGCCGGAGTGTTTTCTAGAGTCTGTACGAGATTCGGTTTGACGGCATCGCGGAGAATGAGGGTGACGGCGCCTTCGGCACCGAGATCGCCGACGGTGACGACCTTGCGGTCGTAGGTGTTGGCGATGACGATGCGACGGATGCGCTCTTTCAAGTCATGGATGTCGCGGGCGAGACAGAGCACCGCCATGATTTCGGAAGCGACGCTGATGTTGAAGCCGTCTTCGCGGGGAATGGAGTTGCCCACACCACCGAGACCCACGACGACTTGGCGCAAGGCGCGGTCGTTCATGTCGAGGGCGCGTTTCCATGTGATGCGGCGGGGGTCGATGTTCAAATCGTTCCCTTGATGGATGTGGTTGTCAATCATGGCTGCAATAGCGTTCGTGGCCGTGGTCACGGCGTGGATGTCACCGGTGAAATGCAGATTGATGTCTTCCATCGGCACGACTTGGGCGTGGCCGCCGCCGGCGGCACCGCCCTTTACGCCCATGACAGGGCCGAAAGAGGGTTCTCTGAGGGCGATGATGGCGTTTTTTCCCAGTTTGCCGAAGGCTTGCCCCAATCCGACGGTCGTCGTGGACTTCCCTTCGCCGGCGGGGGTCGGGGTGATGGCCGAGACCAGTATCACTTTCCCGTCCTTTTTGTGCTTGTGGCGTTCCAGCGCCTCGAGTTTGACTTTGGCCTTGTAGTTGCCGTAACGCTCGATGTCCTTCTCTTCAAGACCGATCTGTTCGGCGATTTCGCCGATGTCTTTCATCGAGGCTTGTTGTGCGATTTTCAAATCATTGTTGACCATGGGTCGTACCTCCATTAATGAGAATATGTATACGCTTTCTAAATCACTCTTTTTCTATTATCACACAAAAGATGTGCAAATTCAACAACTCGTTGCCGTCCCGCCCCTATCTCTCAAGGTTCCCTTGGTGTATAATGAAACCAAGAAGACGGCTGGTGAAAGAAGGGATCATCCATGGCGTACGATGTGTTCGTCCACCCATCCAGACTCCAGGGACGCGTCCGTGTCCCTCCCTCGAAAAGCCTGTTGCACCGGGCGCTCTTTTCGGCATTGTTGTCCCGTGGGACGAGTGTCATCTTCCCGTTTGTGGAAAGCGACGACATCCTGGCCACCCTCAACGTCTTGAAGGCCTTCGGCGCCTCATGGAAAATCAAGGACGGCCGACTGCGTGTGAAGGGTGTCGGTCGCCCGCGACCCCCGAAAAGACCCATAGATGTCAAAGCCTCGGCTTCTTCCTTGCGCTTCGCCATTCCCCTGGCGATGCTGACGGGGGGCGATGTCACCTTCCAAATGGACGAATCATTGGCCAATAGACCTCTTAAACCTTATGTCGAGCTCTTCCCGGAATCCCTGGAGAGGGATGGCCGGATGCTCGTCGTCCGTCCGGGTCTCTCGGGGGGAGACATCGTGATCGACGGCAGTTTCGGCTCCCAATTCGCAAGCGGCCTCCTATTCGTTCTCCCCTTTTTAGACAAGACATCCACCCTCCGCATCGAAAACCCCACATCCCGACCCTACATCAACCTCACCCTCAAGACGCTCGAAGATGCCGGTGTCAAAATCATCAAACAGAACGGCGGATTCCGTGTACCGCCGTCACAAGTCTTCCGACCCCGTGATACAACCATCGAGGGTGACTACTCGCTGGCTTCGCTCTTTCTCGTCGCCGGACTGCGTAGCGCAGGTGTTGAAGTCCATCCGCTCGCGAGCGACTCCTTGCAGGCGGACAAAAGCATCATCGATACCATCAGAGACGCGGGGGGCAAGATCATCCACACGGAAGAAGGCTACCGGAGCAGTTCATCCCGCCCATCCGCTTTTATCGCCGATATCGAAGACAACCCCGATCTCGCTTTCGCTTTCGCGCTCCTTGCCTCGTTCTCGGAAGGAGAGAGCATCCTCCAAAACGCGAAAAGACTGCGATACAAGGAAAGCGACCGTGTCGCAAGCATTTTGGAGCTCATGAGAAGCCTGCATGTCGATATCGTGGTCGAAGAAGATTCCATCCGTATCCGAGGACCCGTGTCTAGGTTTTCGGGGACGTCCGTGGAGAGCCATGACGACCACCGTCTCGTCATGTTGGCGGCCATAGCGGGAACCATGGCGAAAGGCCCCGTGCACATACTTCATGCGGAAGCGGTGCACAAGTCCTACCCCGCCTTTTTCCGCGACCTCGCGTCTTTGGGCGCGAACCTTTCTATCGTGAAGAGAGGTGATATCGCTTGAAAACGACCATAAAGGAACTTCAAAGCGACTATGCGTATCATATCGGCGAAGGACTCCTCGCCAAACTGGATGAACTCGTGGACAGCGACGTTCCTTCCTTCCTAATCGTCGATGGGAACATTCCCTCTTCCTTCATCCGTTCCGTTGAGAAAAATCTTTCGTCCAGCGGCCGTTTCACGGTCACCGCCGGCGAAGCCTCCAAAACGATTCACACGTATGAGCTTATCATCGATGCCCTCCAAGAAGAAAAAATGCCGCGCGAGGGAAGAATCGTGGCTTTGGGCGGCGGCATGGTGAACGACCTTGCCGGTTTTGTGGCGGCGACCTACAAGCGGGGAGTGCGGTTGTTGCTTCTGCCCACGAGTCTTATCGCCATGGCGGACGCCTCTGTCGGGGGCAAATTCGCTTTGAACACGAGCCGGTCTAAAAACGCCATCGGGACCTTCTACACCCCGGAGGCTGTCGTTGCCGATACATCTACCCTGGAAAGCCTCCCGGAAAGGGAACTTGCCAGCGGTATGGCGGAGATTGTGAAAATCGCCCTCTTGAAAGACGCGGGGCTTTTCGACCGTTTGAAACGAGAAACCGTCTCGCTGCGCGATGCGCATCTGATCAAGAAAGCTGTGGAACTGAAGCGCGATATCGTGGAAAATGACCCTTGCGACCGAGGGGGACGCGCTCTCTTGAATTACGGCCACACCATCGCTCACGCCCTCGAACACCTTCATGCGGGGGCTTTCCTCCATGGGGAGTGTGTCGCCTTCGGGATGCGCCTCATGGCCAAAGACAAGCCTTTTTGGAAAGATCTGGAAAAGGTGTTGGCCTCTTTCGGTCTGGACAAGGACATTCCCTACGATAAAGAAGAGTTGGCACCTTTCCTCCGCCAGGACAAGAAACGTCGCAAAGATGATATCTATGTGCTAGCCGACGTCGAAGAACCGGGAAATGGCTTTTTGAAGCGGTTGAGTTTCAATGATCTCTTGAAAAAGATTCCCAAAGGAGGCCCCTCATGAGTACATTCGGGAAAGCTATAGAAGTGAGTCTTTTCGGCGAGAGCCACGGTCCCGGGGTGGGTGTCACAATCCACAATCTCCCCCCGGGAATCACGATTGCGAAGGACAGGCTCGATGAATTGCTCGAAACAAGGCGCCCGAAGCAGCCCTTTGCCACAAAGAGGCGGGAAAAGGACCGCTACGACATCCTGAGCGGACTCCATGAAGGCATCACCACGGGAGCGCCACTCACATTCTTCATCGAGAACAGCGCCGCCGATGCAACCGAATATGTCAAAGGACGCATACGTCCGTCTCATGCGGACTACACCGCTTATCTCAAGGCCCGGGGAAACCCCGATCACCGCGGCGGCGGTCATTTCTCCGGCCGGTTGACGGCCCCGTTGGTGCTATTGGGTGCCGTCTCGGAAACGATCCTCGCCAAGCGGGGTGTCACCGTGGCCTCCCACATCAAGGGGATCCATACCCTCGAGGGGGGATCATTCCTCGATTCTCCTCCGGATAGCGAGACATTACATAGGCTTTTGTCAAGCGATTTCCCGGTTATCAATCCGGATGATGCCGACCGTTTCCGAGAACAAATCCGCAAAGCGCATGAAGCGGGCGACAGTGTCGGCGGTATCGCCGAGACCGCCATCATCGGTCACGACACCGCTCTCGGTGAACCGTTCTTCGATTCGTTCGAAAGTCTCCTTTCGCATCTGCTCTTTGCCATCCCCGGTGTCAAGGGGGTCTCTTTCGGATTGGGGTTCACCGCCGCCCGGCGCACGGGCAGCGAGGTGAACGACCCCTTGCGGTACAAGGGTTCTCGCGTCACATTCACAAAGAACGATGCCGGCGGCATTCTCGGCGGTCTTTCGACCGGTGCGCCTGTCATCTTCCAAACGGCCTTCAAACCGACGCCTTCCATCACCATGGAACAACACTCCATCAACATGGAGAATGGCAAAAACACGATTATCAAGAGCTCGAAACGGCACGATGCCTGCCTGCTGCCCCGGGCACTACCCGTCGTGAACGCGCTCGCTTATTATTGCGTGCTGGAATTCACCATCCGGAAGGAGGGTCGGGAATGGACAAGATGAACGGACTCCGCACTCGCATCGACAAGTTGGACGATACCATCCTTTCCGCTTTGGAAGAACGTTTCGCGATTGCTGAAGAGATCGGCGCTGGGAAACGGGAGAGAAACATGCCCGTGCGGGATGTGAAGCGCGAAAGGGAAATCTATGATAGAATAGGCGCATACCGTTACAGTGATGGTCTGAGAGAGGTCTATTCCGAGGTTTTCGCCCAGAGCCGTCGTTTGCAAAAGTGAGGTGTCCCAGGATGTATGGATTATTGGGAAAATCGCTTTCCCACAGTTTCTCCAAGACCATTCACGAGCATTTCCGAGAAGGCATGACCTATCACCTCTATGAAACAGCTGATGTGAAATCCTTCTTGCAAGTGAAATCCTTCCGGGGCCTAAACGTGACACACCCCTACAAGAAAAACGTGATGTCCTCCCTCGACGAACTCGATGAAACGGCGAAGAAAACCGGAATCGTCAACACCGTCATCCGGGAAAACGGCAAACTCAAGGGGTATAACACCGATTATCTCGCCTTGGAATCTCTCATCCGTCGCCATTTCCCCCGGGATCCGACCAAAGTGGCAATCATGGGAAACGGCGCCACCATGCGATCGACAAAATGCGCTCTCGAGACGTGCGGGTACGCCGGAGTGGATGTTTTCGCAAGGAGACCGCAAGCCGGAGAATACCCCCTTGACGAACTCGAGGGTTCTTACGGCGTTCTCATCAACACGACACCTGTCGGCATGTATCCGGATAACGAAGCCGTCCTTCCCGTCGACTTTGAACGTCTCCCGGAACTGACGCTCGTCTTCGATGTCGTCTACAATCCCTTGAAAACCCGTCTCCTCCAAAAAGCCGAAGCCGCCGGAAAACGAATTCACAACGGATTGGAGATGCTTGTCCGCCAGGCGGCAGAGAGCCAAGCGCTCTTCTTCGGTGAAATACTCGATGAGTCGGATATCCTGAGCGCTCTGAAAGAGTTCGAGAAACGTTTCCAAAACATCGCACTCATCGGACTGCCTTTCGCGGGAAAGACCCATTACGGCCTCCGGTTGGCCAAAGAGACGGAAAAACCCTTCATCGACATCGACAAAACGATCGAGAAACAGCAAGGGACATCCGTCGAGAACATCTTTCGCATGAAAGGGGAAAAGGCCTTCCGGAAACTTGAAAGGGAAAAGGTTATTGAAATCGCGAAGGGACACGGCCAATGGATCGCCCCCGGCGGCGGCATCGTCGAAGATGAAAAAGCGATGCTCGCTTTGAAACAAAACGGCGTGTTGGTGTTTCTCGACCTCGATGAGAGCATCCTCACCGCAAAGAATCTGAAGAACCGCCCGCTCATCGAAGACATGGCGGATCTCAAAGAACTGAAACACAAGCGCCAATGTCTCTACGAGAAATACGCCGATGTCACCGTCGCCAAGGACACTTGGGACGAATTGACGATCATCGGGCGGATCAAGGAGGCCCTTGATGCGTATTTTGATTCTTAACGGACCCAATCTCAATCTTTTGGGCCAAAGAGAGACGGAAATCTATGGCGAAAGAGATTACGAAGAAACGATGCGCGCCATCGGCGAGTATGCCGCGAGTTTGGGTTTTTCCGCCGATATCCGGCAGACGAACCACGAGGGCACACTCATCGATTGGCTCCATGAAGCCGATTCCGAAGGGGTTCAAGCCGCCCTTCTGAACGCCGGGGCCCTCACCCACTACTCCTATGCCCTCCATGACGCCATCATGAGTGTGAATACGACTGTCTATGAGATCCATCTCAGTGATCCCCGAAAACGGAAGGAGACCTTCCGTCATCATTCTGTCATCAAGAATGCCTGTGCCGGCACGTTCGCCGGAGAAGAGGCCGAGAGCTACAAAAAGGCTTTGGAACATGTACGAAAGGAATGGTCGCCTTGATCATCGTCCTCGATATCGATGCCGCCACCGAAGAACTGGAAAGGGACCTCCATGACAGAGGGTATGTCGTCCACATCCTAAAAGGGGACGACCACATCCTCCTTTACGTCATGGGAGACACGACGGAACTCGAATCCCGGGCCTTGAACGCCTACGACGGTGTGAAAAACGTACTTCGCACCAAGGACCCCTACCGCTATGTGAACCGCTCTCTCTTCGCGGATCGTCCCCTTCGCATCGGCAAAAAACCGTTCTCCGAGATGAAACCGTTCATCATCGCCGGTCCCTGCGCCGTCGAAAGCCGTGAACAGATCGTCAAAATCGCGGAAAAAGTCGCGAGTGCTGGCGCCCATGCGCTGCGAGGCGGGGCTTTCAAGCCGCGGACGAGCCCACACGCCTTCCAGGGTCTCGAACGGGAGGGCCTCATGCATCTGCGAAAGGCCGCGGATGCGTTCGACCTTTTCGCCGTGAGTGAGATCATGGACAAGGAAGACCTCCCGTTTTTCGAAGAACACGTCGACATCATCCAGGTGGGTGCGAGGAACATGCAAAACCATGATTTGCTCAAGGCTTTGGGTAAAGCGAAAAAGCCCATCCTCTTGAAACGCGGATTCGCCAACACCGTCGAAGAATGGCTTTTGAGCGCCGAATACCTCATCATGCACGGAAACCGCGATGTCATCCTCTGTGAGCGCGGAATCCGGACATTCGATTCCGCCACACGCCACACCTTGGATTTGAACGGTATGCTCTATGCCAAACAGATCACCGAGCTCCCGGTGATTGTCGATCCCTCGCACGCAGCCGGCGACTATCGACTCGTCGAAGGTCTCTCCAAGGCTTCCATCGCCGCCGGAGCGGACGGACTCATGATCGAGGTCCACAACAACCCCTTCCAGGCTTTCAGCGACGGCGCTCAATCCTTGAAACCGAAGCGTTTCGAAAAACTCATGAAGGCCATCGCCGTCTACACGGAATGAAGGGGGCGGTTTCGCAATAAACGGATATATGATATAATTCGTTTGGACATGCATGAAAAATCCCGCCATCCGTGATTTTCATCCCCGGACACACAAGGAGGAGCCCATGCGCAACATCATCCTGATCGCCCGCCTTGTCATAGTGGCGACATTCGCCGTCTATTTCACCGGCATCTATGCTCATGTCTTCGTCGGCGACCGTTGGGCCGAAATCTTCTCGACGAGCGTCTTCTTCTACACGTTCATCCTCCATCCCCTGGTCTTTTTTCTCATCGGCAGGAAGATGGTCAAACTGAGCACAGCCGACAGCGTGCCGATATCTCTTTTGGTCCTGCTTCTGGTTCTTCCCCTGATTCCGACGACCTATGTCATCACCGTCAACGCGCTCGAATGGGCCGGAGACCTTCCCGCCGTCACCGCGATGGACATCGTCTTCATCGTTTTTGAGTCGGCGGCGCTTCTTGCCGGGATTTACGTCTTCGGCTATTATCTCCGGCGTTACGTGAAGGGCATCATCATCAACCGCGATCTGATATCCATCCACCACTACCTTTTCGGAACGCTCATCTATTTCTATTTCGTCCGGCTGACATTGATCTCGACGCTGCTCATCACGAACATCTGAATCCAAAAACCCCGGCCTCGAAAAGGTCGGGGTTTTTCATATGCTCTCCAACAACGGGACGATGAACTCGAGCGGGTGTCTTGACACCTTCCCCTTCTCGATCATGATCGAGAGTCTTCCTTGTTTGTAATTGAGATGGATGAACCGGGAGAGTTCGTTCGCCTTCCCGAAGAGGAGGTCGCCGTGGATGTTCTGGCTGGCCTCTTTCGAGAGGGTGAAAACAATCCTGCGGGCATCTTCCCGGACTTTCTCCACATCCTTCGCCAAGGCGAGATTCTCATACAGTTTCGCGTACATGTAGATGCGCATGTCTTCGGGAAGCGGACCGAAACGGTCTTCGCATTCCTCTTGCAGGGCTTTCAACTCTTCGCGATCCCGCAAGGCGGCGATACGGCGATGGATTGCCACCCGTTGGTCGTCATCGGGAATGTAGTCTTCGGGGATGGAGCGGCTGACCGCGAGTTTCAGGGTCTTCCTTCGCTCTTCTGTCACCTGGGTGTCTTCGGTCCCGGTTTCATCCTTGGCCTTGTCGATTTCCTCTTTCAGAATCTCCATGAAGAGGTCGATGCCGACGCTGTCGATGAAACCGGACTGTTCGGTGCCGAGGAGGTCACCCGCCCCGCGGATGGCCAGATCCCTCTGGGCGATCTTGTAGCCGCTTCCGAGTTCGGTGAACTCCTTGATGGCCTGCAGACGCTTGGCCGCTTCCTCGTTGAGTTTCTTTTCTTTGTCGTACATGAGATAGCTGTAGGCGATACGGTTGCTTCTGCCGACGCGGCCGCGGATCTGGTAGAGTTGGGCGAGGCCCAGCCGGTCGGCTTCGTGCACGATCAACGTGTTGGCGTTGGGGATGTCGAGACCGGTCTCGATGATGGTCGTGGACACAAGCACGTCGAAACGGTGGTCCAGGAAGCCTCGCATAACGTTCTCTAACTTGAACCTGTCCATCCGGCCGTGGGCGACACCGATGCGGGCGTCGGGGACGAGCTTGCGCAAATTGTGGGCCACCTCCTCGATGGTCTCGATGCGGTTGTGGAGGTAGAAGATTTGGCCTTTACGCCCCAGTTCACGCTCGATGGCGTCCTTGATGACGTGATCGTTCCTCCGGAGGACATAGGTCTGCACGGGGAAACGGTCCTTCGGCGGTGTCTCGATGAGACTCATCTGTTTCACGTCGGTCATCGCCATCTGCAGCGTCCTCGGAATCGGCGTGGCCGACAGCGAGAGCACGTCGATGTTCAGTTTCAGCTGTTTGATTTTCTCTTTGTGTTCAACGCCGAATCGCTGCTCCTCGTCGACGATGAGAAGTCCGAGGTTCTTGTAGCGGATGTCTCGGGAAAGCAGCCGGTGAGTGCCGATGACGACATCGACCGTGCCTTCTTCGATGCCCTTGATGAATTCTTTTTGCCGTTTTCTTCTGACGAAACGGTTCAAGAGGGCCACTTTCACCCCGTGGCGCTCGAGACGGTCCTTGAAGGTGTAGTAGTGCTGCCTCGAGAGCACCGTCGTCGGTGCGAGATAGACGACCTGCTTGTTGTCGAGGACGGCTTTGAAGGCGGCGCGGAGAGCGACTTCCGTCTTGCCGTAGCCCACATCGCCGCAGATGAGGCGGTCCATGGGGGTCTCTTCCTCCATGTCGGCCTTGACCGCTTCGATCGCTCTCTTTTGGTCCTCGGTCTCTTCATAGAGGAACTCCGCCTCGAATTCCGTCATCAAATCCGTGTCTTCGCTGAAAGCGTGTCCCTTGACCCGTTTTCTCGCCGCATAGAGCTCGATGAGTCCCGCGGCGATGTCCGCGGCCTTCTTCCGGACCCTTCGCTTCGTCTTCGCCCATTCGGCACTGCCGAGTTTGTTGAGTTTGGGAACGGTCCCTTCGCTTGCCACATAGCGCTGGATGAGATGGATACTCTCGACCGGGATGTAGAGCTTGTCGTCACCCTTGTAGGCGATGACGATATAGTCGTTCGTTTTGTCCTGCACCTCCATGGTCTCGATCCCCAGGAATCTCCCGATCCCGTGGTCGTAGTGGACGATGTAGTCGCCTTTTTGCAGGGATTCGGCCGTGGGGACCCTTTCGGTGTCCTTGAACACCCGGCGACGACGTTTGGATTTCTTCGGCGAGACCTCTTTGAAGATGTCCGCGTCCGAAAGGAGGACGAACGAGGCGTCGAACCATTCGAACGAGAGGGGGTTGTCCTGGACGACGAGGTTCAGACTCTTCTTGAACGGCGGATCGTCGCTTCCCAGGATCCTATAGGGGACCTTTCCCTCGAGGATGTCCGTGAGACGGTCGAGACGTTTCTCGTCGGTGAGCGTCACGAGGACTGTCACATGCCCCTCATAGCGTTTGAGGTCCTTCATGAACATGTGGATGTTGTTGTTGTAGCGGATCCCTTCTTTGACGCGCAAGGGGATGCGGACGGCGGATGGCTCCTCCATCGGGAGGGGGTTCAAGGCTATCCGTTTCGCGTAGGATATCTTATCGGGGTCTTTGAGGAAAGAAAAGCCCAACTTGGGATAGTCGCCCGATTCCATCATCCATTCGGCGAGGTCGTCACGGATGTGGACGTAGGCGCTCTTGATCCGTTCATGGTCGATTGTTACCAGCAAAGGATCGTCGAGATAGTCGGTGATGGTCTCCGGATCTTCGTCCAAAAAGGCCATGTAGCGGGCGAGCTGGTCTTTCTTCTCATGGTTCTTCAAGGCTTCAAGCTCTTCGGCGACCCTTTCAACCGTGTCTTCGGAGAAATCCTCCCGTTCGAGTCTTTCCCGGACATTCTTCTCGATGGAGGCGCCCTCTCCGGCCGTATAGAAGAATTCGGCCCGGGGCGTCAATGTGAAAGCGTCGAGCCGCTTTTTCGAGCGTTGGGTCTTGACATCGAAGTGACGGAGCGAGTCGATTTCCGTGTCGAAGAAATCGATCCGCACCGGGTCGTCGTGGTCGGGAAGATAGATGTCCACGATACTGCCCCGACGTGCGAATTCGCCCACCTTCTCCACCGTCGGTGTGGCTTGATAGCCGAGTTCGACGAGTCTTGCGAAGAATTTTTCGAGGTCGACATCGTCACCGACCTTGAACGTCGCATACACACCTTCGAACCGTTTCCGGGGAAGAAGGTGTTTCACCAGGCCGGTCGTGTGTGTGACCACAAGATTCTTTTTCTTTCCGAAAAGGTTCGTGACCGTCTCGAGCCGTTGGAATTTCAGCTCCTCGCTCATCGCGAGCATCTCGGTGGTCAGAAATTCATCCTGCGGGAAGAAGTCCACATCTCCATCGAGCAGGGCGCTGAGGCTGTCATAGGTCTTCTGGGCGTGATAGAGGTTGTGGTTGACGACCAGAATGTCCCGGTCGGTCATATGATACAGGGCGATGACGAAAAACACGGCGAAATCTTCCGTGGTGTTTGTGATTTCGATGGTGCGTTTCGTTTTCAACGCTTCGGAAAACCTCCGGAAAATCTCCGCGTCTTCCAATAGTGAGAGAAGTCTCCTCATGGGGAACCTCCATGCAGACAAGCGGACGTCCGGCGTTGGACGCCCGTGTTCATCCGCATTTTTCCTGTTCGTTTCTCAATCGTCGTCATTATCATCTTCATATCGGCGCACATTGTGCTTATTCATGAGCGTGGTGAAATCCTCGCCATCCGCGAGGGCATCGATGATTTCCGTGACCGCACGGATACTTTCGATGACCGCATCCCCCTCTTCCTCGGCGAAGCGGGAGAGGACATAGTCGCTCGCGTCGAGGAGGCCGCTTTCGCCGATGCCGAACCGGATGCGTTTGAAGGATTCATCACCGACATGGGCGAGGATGGAGGAAAGACCCTTGTGGCCGCCCGTTCCCCCTTTTTCCCGCAAGCGGAGCCGCCCCGTCTCGAGGTCCAGATCGTCATGGATGACGACGAGTTCGGAAAGCGGGATCCGATAATAGTCCAACGCCGCTTTCACACTCTCTCCCGAGAGGTTCATGTAGGTCGAGGGTCGCAAAAGGAGCATGTCCTTGTGGCGGGCGATTTTTCCCTTGACTTTCTTCTGGTGCTTGAAAGCGAGCCCTTTTTTCGACGCGAAGGCTTCCAGACAGAGAAAACCGATATTGTGGCGGGTGCGGGAATATTTCCTGCCGGGATTGCCGAGCCCTGCGATGAGTCTCATTTCTTTTTCGGCTTGATGACGAGGTGGCGTTTGTCCTTTTCGCCCTCGGATTTGGTGTAGACGTCATTCCAGTCGGCGAGCTTGGTATGGACGATACGCCTCTCATAGGCGTTCATCGGGCTCAGCTTCACCTCGGTTTTCGTTCGTGCGACTTCCTTGGCCGTCTGGGTGGCGAGAATCTCGAGTTTCTTCTTGCGATTCTTCCTGTAGCCCCCGATGTCGACGACGACAAGGAGATGCTCGTCAGTGTAGACGTTCAACAGGTTCCGGAGATACACCTGTATCCCCTCGAGTGTCTTGCCGTTCTTGCCGATGAGAACAGGATTGGCGTTCGTATCGCAATCATAGACGATTTCTCTGTCCGCGGGCTCATCGACCCTGATCTCGGCTTTGACGCGCATATCCTCGAAAAGGGTCGCCAAGGTCTTCCTCCCGAGTTCGGCGGGGTCGACATCGATCGAGGCTTCGACTTCATAGCCCTTTCTCAGGCTGAGAAATCCTTTTCTCTCTCGGGCATCGAGCTTGATGAAACGACGGTTGACCCGGAGCTTCTCTTCAGCGATTTCCTTCGCATCTTCAAGAGTTTTGGCTTCAAACGTGGCTCTTTTCATGATTCTCACCCTCACGCGCTTTCTTTGTTCGCGAAGAATTTCTGGTGCATGCGTTTGCGGTTCACATAGGTCTGGATGAACTGGAAGAGGTTACCGACAATCCAATAGAAGGCGATGCCGAGGTTCGTGAACGCGATTGCCGTCAGCATGATGACCATGAAATACATCATGTACTTCATCGTCTTCTGGGTCTGTTGTTGCTGGGTGGTCTCGTATTTCTTGTTCCGCATGTAGTCGGGGCGTTTCATCGCGTAACGCTGATAGAGGAACATGGTGGTCCCGACAATCGCGGCGAGAAGATAGAATTGCCAGTTCGCGGCGATGCCGTATCCGACAGGTTCCGCTTGGAAATCGAACCAGAGGAACTGGAAGTCCAAGTCCTGATAACGCTCGGTCAACGGAAGCCTTCTCACGACCTGATACATCGCGATGAAGATCGGCATCTGCAGGAGGGGGAAGAGGCAGCCCAACGGATTGATGTTGTATTTGCGATAGATCTGGAGCATCTCCTGTTGCATCTTCTGTTGGCTCGCCTGGTCCTTCTTGTCCTGGTATCTCTCCTTGAGTTTCTCGAGCTCCGGTTGCGCGATTTGCATGTTCGCGCTCATCGCGGTGCTCTTGGAATAGATCGGCCAACCGACGACCCGGATGATGAGCGTCATGATGAGAAGCCCCGCGATGTAGAGGCCGCCGAGAGCATGGCTGATATTGTAGATCAGGTTCGCGAGTTGCCCGACGATCCATTGCACCCAGCCGAAACCGCTGATGTCACCGGTCTCGTCGGTGAAATCCGTGAAGGTCTGGGTGTGGGTGGCCGGGTCCTCCTCATATTCGGTCCAGGTCACGGATTCGATGAGGGGTTGGCCTTCGACGTTTCGGATCCTGAGGGTGACATCTCCCGACATCTCGAGATCCGCGAGGGTCATGGTGTGAAGCTCCCTCACCGGACCGTCATATTCCCTGTCGGCTACCGGATTGCCGTCTATGAGCACCTCGATGGTGACGAACGAGTCGAATTCATGTCTTGTGAATTCGATTTCGAGCTCATCAAGGCCTTTGTCGAATATCACTTCGAGATATCCGTTCTCTCCGAGCCGGGCGCGGTGAGCGTCGCGGATCGCACTCCGGTATGTCCATTCGTATTCTTCCACGCCTTCGAAGAAACCGTCTGTATAATCCGTCTCCGCGCCGACGTAGCCGACGGGTCTTGTATAGTGTTCCGTGTTGCAGCCGCTCAAGAGAAACACACTGCCGATGATTAGCAGGAGCATGAGCGTCTTCATGATGGTCTTTCGTCTCATCTTCTCACCTCTGGGTTGCAAAATTTGATATGGTGTCTTTTCACGAGTTTCACGAACTCCCTTTCCAATTCCCGAAAACGCAACTTCGCGGAACGGGCGTGGACGATGACGAAAAGGTCGATGTTCTCGTGGATGTCCAAGTCCTTGATGATCATGCGCAGTTGACGTTTCACTTTGTTGCGGCGCACAGCTTTGCCGAATTTCTGCGGAACACTGATCGCGTAACGGAAATTCCCCTTTTTCCCCGGGCCTTTGTAAACGCTGAAATAAGCGTTCCTTTTGACATTTCGCGCTTCAAGGAGTTCCTTGATCTCATCCGGTTTCTTGATGCGGAATTTCTTTATCACCCGTCCACCTCCGGTAGTTCGTGCTGTCTCGGCTTTTACAATGAAAAACACCTGAAATAAATCTTTTCAGGTGTTCACAGGTACAAAGATTCGTTTTTTTCTTTTCGGTTGTCAAGCCGAAAGGCGGCTTCGTTTCTTCGCACGCCTTCTGGCGAGTATCCTCCGCCCCGAGGGCGAAGACATGCGTTTGCGAAAACCCTGTTTCCGCGCTTTCTTCTTCCGGTTGGGCTGATAAGTCCTTTTCATGGGTCGCACCTCCAACACTGCGGCGAAACCGCGCGTTTATAAATTATATACAATCCGTGGCTCTCTGTCAACTGATAACAGGAAAACGTTGTGTTTGTAAATATTCCAAACAAGTTTTCCACATACAAAAACTGCATGGTGTCAATGTTTCCGCACCCGGGTATGTGGAAAAGAGGAAATGGGGAAACACGGGTGGTGTGGAAAAGTGGAAAGTGTGTTTTTTGGCCTTTTTAAGAGGTTGTGGGCATTATGCTACTTGTGTGGAATGGTTATGGAAAGAAATGTTTTCCACATTTTTCGTCGATAATTTAGAGTTTTTTTTGCCAATGTGTTGTGCTAGAATAGAACCGCCCGGGAGGTGAAAACATGGACCAACACATCGACATATGGCAAGAAGTCAAGGGCCAGCTCGAGATGCAGCTCGAAGACAGCACTTTTGAAGAGATCTTCGCGTCCGTCGACTCTGTCTACAAAGTGAAAAACAATTATGTCTACCTCATGGTCGACAACGAGTTCATCAAGAAAAGGATCGAGCTCGTCTATCTCCAGAAAATGAACCGGCTTTTGGAAAACTATGTCGATGAGCGCTATGAATACCGCCTCATCACCAAAAACCAGGCCGAAAAGGAAATGAGCAACGACAAGTCGTTCGGTGTCAACGTTCCCGACCACCAAAGATGCGAGGAAGCTCACTTGAACGCGAACCTGAACCCTTCCTACACGTTCGGCAATTTCGTCGTGGGCCATTCCAACCGGCTCGCCTACACCTCCGCGATCAAGATCGCCGACCAACCGGGCATCGTCGCCAACCCGCTATACATTTTCGGTGATGTGGGTCTCGGCAAGACCCATCTCATGCAATGTATCGGCAACTACATCCTGGAAGGCGAAATCAACACGAGGGTCCTCTATGTCAAAGCCGACCAGTTCGTCGAGGACTATGTCCGCTATGCGAGCAAAAAGAAATACAACGAATTCAACAACATCTATCGTGCCGTCGATGTCCTGCTCGTCGACGACATCCAGTTCCTGGCGAAAAAAGAAAAATCGCAAGAGGAGTTCTTCAAGCTTTTCGAACAACTCCACAACCAGCAAAAGCAGATCGTCATCACCTCGGACCGCAAAGCGAGCGACCTCAGCGACATCATGAACCGCCTGACTTCCCGCTTTTCCTGGGGGGTCACCGTCGATATCAACCGTCCGGATCTGGACCATCGCATCAAGATTCTGCAAAAGAAACTCCTCGCGGAGACGAGCGAGACCGACATGATCCCCGACAAAGTCATCGAATACATCGCGAGTGTCTTCGACAACAACGTCCGCGAACTCGAAGGCGCCTTGAAACGCGTCCTTTTCTATTGTACCGCATTCGATTACGATTTCACAGTGAAGAACGCCGAGATCGCCCTCGAGAATCTTGTCCGTCCACGTCGTGGTGAACACGACTTCCTCCGCAACAAGATCCGCAACCTCCTTTCCGTCGTGAGCGACTACTACAACATCACCACAAGCGATCTCATCTCCAAGAAAAGGGCCCGTCAATATGTCTATCCCCGCCAGATCGCCATGCATCTCATCAAAGACCTCTATGACCTCCCCTACAAGCGGATCGGCACCTATTTCAACAACCGCGACCACTCCACCGTCATGCATTCCATCAAGAAAATCAACAATGAATTGCAGCTCGACCACAATGTGAAGAATGATGTTGAAAAACTCAAACACAAGTGTGGAGAAAACTCTTGAAAAACCCCACATGGACAGCCCCTTTTGTGGTATAATAGATATGAAATACAGAGATTTCCCCATTTCCACACGACACCAATAATCAATAACAAAGAAAAAGAGAATGAATGTACAAATGAAACCGAGGTGATGACATGCGCATCCAAGTGAACAAGGACCGTTTGCTCTACCATCTTCTTATAGCTCAAAAAGCCCTTTCCAGCAAAACCCCCAATCCGGCGTTGCAAGGAATCAAGATCGATGTGGAGGGGAAGTCCCTCGCCATCACCACCAGCAATTCCGACATATCCATCAAAGTCTTGATGGAAGGAAACGGACTCGATGTGGAAAAAGAGGGCTCCGTTCTCGTTCCCGGCAAATATTTCATCGAGATCGTGAGGAGACTCGACGGACAGATGGTCTCCCTCACGGAAGGCGAAGACAATCTCCTGCGGATCGAAGCCGACCATTCCGACATCACCCTCAACCTCCTCGACCTCGAAGACTATCCCAACATCGTCTTCAAAAAACAATCCGGGGTCGTCGAAGTCAACGTCCGTACGTTGAAGACCATCATCCGCCAGACGGCATTCGCCACCTCGACCATCGAGAACCGGCCCATCCTCACCGGCGTGAACTTCACCATCGACGGCGAACAACTGACCGGTATCGCCACGGACAGCTATAGACTCAGCCAGAAGAAGATCCAACTCGAGAACACCTATGATCCCATGAACGTCATCATCCCCGGCAAAAGCCTGGAAGAACTCATGAAAATCCTTGAGAACAACCAGGAAAACGTCCGCATACATTTCGACCAGAACCGCGTCCTTTTCGAGTACGACAACGTCCTTTTCCTCTCGAGGCTCCTCG
>Ga0207421_10001286_pt1 | contig 32568 bp, 28 predicted proteins | sample SodLakKL_010_SED_4_FD_187542 | JGI IMG/M metagenome (GOLD analysis project Ga0207421, IMG submission 187542) | Alkaline sediment microbial communities from Lake Tanatar, Kulunda Steppe, Russia - 8KL_010_SED (SPAdes) (version 2) | ecosystem: Environmental > Aquatic > Non-marine Saline and...
GGATGTATTCACGGCGTCCCGCGAACAGGGCTGCGCCCTCCACTGGGATCCACCGCGACCCGCCGTCAAGCCTACAGGGATGTATTCACGGCGTCCCGCGAACAGGGCTGCGCCCTCCACTGGGATTCACCCCTTACTCGGGCGTTCGGAAAGCCCGAGGCGGCAGACACCGGGCCTCAGCCGCCCCCCCAGGCGCGCGACGTTAATGCAAGGTCGCGTGCCTGGGGCGGGTTCTGGGTCAGATCTCCTGGGCCTTGATCAGGTCGACGCGGGAACGGGCGTACAGGTAGTAGAGCATCGGGATGATCACCAGGGTCAGCAGGGTGGAGACCAGGATGCCGAAGATCAGCGAGATCGCCAGGCCGTTGAAGATCGGATCGTCGATGATGAAACCGGCGCCGACCATCGCCGCAAGCCCGGTGAGCACGATGGGCTTCGCCCGCACCGCGCCGGCATTCACCACCGCGTCGATCACCTCGACGCCGCGGCGGATCTCGAAGTTGATGAAGTCCACCAGCAGGATCGAGTTGCGCACGATGATCCCGGCCAGCGCGATCATGCCGATCATCGAGGTCGCGGTGAACTTCGCGTCCATGAAGAAGGCATCGACGAAGGCATGCCCGGGCATCACGCCGATCACCGTCAACGGAATCGGCGCCATGATGATCAGCGGCACCATGTAGGATCGGAACTGCGCCACCACCAGCAGATAGATCAGCAGCAGCCCCACCGAATAGGCGATGCCCATGTCACGGAAGGTCTCGTAGGTCACCTGCCATTCCCCATCCCACTTCAGACTGAAGTTGTAGGGATTGTCGGGCTGGGCGATGAACAGCTGCGCCAGCGGTGCACCAAAGGACAGCGGCATCTCGCGCAGCTGGGCATGGAGATCGAACATGCCGTAGAGCGGGCTGTCGACACCACCTGCGAGATCGCCGACCACGTAGGTCACCGGCAACAGGTTCTTGTGGTGGATCGAATACTCGCGAGTGGTATCGACCACGTTCACGACCTCGGAGATCGGCACCAGCGCGCCGTTCTGCGCGCGAACGTGCAGGCCCAGGATGGCGTCCAGACCGGACAGGTCGGCCTCCTCGAACTGCAACCGCACCGGCACCGCGTATTTCACGTTGGTGCCGTAGAGGAAAGTCACGTCGTCCCCCGACAGGGCGGTCTGCACCGCCGAGACCACCGCTTGCTGCGACACGCCCAGACGCGCAGCGCGCTCCCGATCCACGCGCAGGATCTGCTTGGGTCCCGGGTGTTCCACCGAATCGTCGATGTCGGTGATCAGCGGCGTGCCCTCGAACACCCGACGAACCTCCTGCGCCAGTGCGACCTGGCCGGCATAATCCGGGCCGTAGATTTCGGCCACGATCGGCGACATCACCGGCGGCCCCGGCGGCACCTCGACCACCTTCACCCGACCACCGTGGTAATGGGAAATCCGGTTGATCTCGGCTCGGGTGGACAGGGCGATGTCGTGGCTGTTGCGCTTGCGGTCGGCGGCATCGACCAGATTCACCTGAATGTCGCCGACGTTGGAGCCCTCACGCAGGTAGTACTGGCGCACCAGGCCGTTGAAGTTGATCGGCGCCGCGGTGCCGGAATAGATCTGCAGGTCGTGCACCTCGGGGATTCCCTTCAGGTAATCGCCGATCTCGGCCAACACCTGGGAGGTGTGTTCCAGACTCGTGCCTTCGGGCATGTCCAGCACCACCTGAAACTCCGACTTGTCGTCGAAGGGCAACATCTTCAAGACCACGACCTGGAAGTAGACCAGCGAAACCGAGCCGAGAATCAGCACCATGGTCCCGGCGAACATCACCAGGCGGGACAGCTTGGCCTTGCGGGTGACCCCCAGGAACGGCCGCAGGATGGTGTCGAAGAGTCGCGTCAGGCGTTTGGAGGCCTCTTCCCCAGTGTGTTCGGTATGCCCGGCCTCGATCGCAAGCTCGTGGCGCTCGGCTTGGCGCCGGAGCACCTTGTAGGTCAGCCAGGGAGTGACCACGTACGCGACCGCGAGCGAGATCACCATCCCCATGCTGGCATTGATCGGGATCGGGCTCATGTACGGGCCCATCAGGCCACTGACGAAGGCCATCGGCAGCAAGGCCGCGATCACGGTGAAGGTGGCCAAAATCGTCGGACCGCCAACCTCGTCGACGGCCTCAGGAATGGCATCGAGGAATTTCCGGCCGCCCATCGCCATGTGTCGATGGATGTTCTCGACCACGACAATGGCATCGTCCACCAGGATTCCGATGGAGAAGATCAGCGCGAACAGCGAGACGCGGTTCAATGTGAAGCCCCAGGCCCAGGACGCGAACAGGGTGATCGCCAGCGTGATCACCACTGCGGTACCGACGATGAAGGCCTCGCGCCAGCCGAGCGCGATCCATACCAGCACCACCACCGAGGCGGTGGCAAAGATCAGCTTGGTAATCAAGGTCTTCGCCTTGTGATCCGCGGTGGCGCCGTAATCCCGCGTGACCGTGGCGTTGACCCCGTCGGGAATGTAGGTCCCGCGCAGTTGCTCGATGCGGTCGCTCAGCGCATTGGCGATATCCACCGCATTGGCGCCGGGCTGCTTGGCGATCGCCACCGTGACCGCCGGCTGCAGCTCGCCGAAATGTGCCGGTGCCGATGCCCCGGCGCCATAGGCGAAGCTGACATGCTGGGTCGTATACCCCGGTCCCTGCACCACCTCGGCCACATCGGAGAGGTACACCGGCCGGCCCTGCTGCATACCGACCACCAGCGCGGCAAAATCCTCCGGACGGGTGATGAAGTCGCCCGCCTGCACCAGGATCGCCTGATCGTCCCGATACAGCAATCCGGCATCACGGCTGAAGTTGCTCGCGATCAGGGCGGTGCGCAGCTCGTCCACCGACAGGTTGTAGCCGGCCAGCGCCTCCGGCCGGAACCGCACATGCACCACGTGATCCGGGCCGCCGACGGTATAGACGTTGCGGGTTCCGGGGACACGTTTGAGTTCCGATTCGATCGCATGGGCCACTGCAGCCAGATCGTGGCCGCCGCGGGTCTCGTCCTCGGTCCACAGGGTCACGGTGACGATGGGCACGTCGTCGATCCCCATCGGCTTGATCAGCGGCTCCCCGACCCCAAGGTTGGCCGGCAACCAATCCTGGTGCGAGAAAACCTGGGTGTAGAGGCGCACCAGCGCATCGGTGCGGCTCTCGCCCACCTTGAACTGGACCGTGATCTTGGCCATGTTCGGCTGGGAGGTCGAAAAGATGTCGTCGATCCCGGTGATCTCGGAAAGCACCTGCTCCGCCGGCGTGGTGACCAGCTGCGCGACCTCCTCGGCCGTCGCCCCCGGGAACGGGATGAAGACGTCGACGATGGTGACGTTGATCTGGGGCTCTTCCTCGCGCGGTGTGACCATCACGGCGAAGGCGCCCAGCAGCAACCCGACCAGCGCCAGCAGCGGCGTGATCTGGGTGGTCAGGAATTTCTTCGCGATGCGTCCGGAGATGCCCATCGGACGGGCCTGCTCGCTCATCGGGACACCTGCTGCATTTCCTTCAGGTGGATGCCGGCATGCACCGGATCCAGCGCCACCCGCTCACCCGCCCGCAGGCCGGCCAGCACCTCAAAGCCCTCGGGCAGTTCGCGGCCGACCCGGATCTGACGGAACCCGAGGCGCCCCTCGGCATCGATCACATAGACGGCCACGACTTCGCTGCGAAAGACCACGGCCTCGGACGGCACCACCAGGCGGTCGTCCTCACTGAGCTTGATCGCGGTCTTCACGAACATGCCCGGAAACAGGCCGATGTCCTCGCCAAGTTCGGGCAGGTTCGCGCGCACCCGGAAGGTGTTCGTCGCCGGATCGGCGAAGGGGAAAATGGTCAGGGTCTCGGCCGGGATTCGGTGGCCGTTGTCCAGCACCACCTCCACCTCCCGATGCCGGCGCAGGGTGTCGATCACCCGTTGCGGCACGTTGATCTCGACCCGGAGCCGGTCCAGGCTGATGCCGGTCAGCAGCGGCGATCCGGGGCTGACCGCCTCGCCCACCTCGACGTGGCGATCGGTGACGATGCCGGGATACGGGGCGCGAACCTCGGCGTAACCGAGCTGCTCACGCGCCTCGGCCACCGCGGCCCGGGCCGATTCCAGCCGCGCCTGGGCGCTTTCCAGGCTGGCCCTGGCGCGATCGAACTCCGCACGGGACACCAGGTCGCGCTCGAAGATACTCTCAATGCGCTCGAACTCGGAGCGGGCCTCGACCTCGCGGGCGCGGGCCTCGCTCAGCTGGCCCTCCGCCTGGCGCACGCGGGCGCGCAGCTCGGTATCGCTCAAGCGGATCACCAACTCGCCCTGTTCGACGAAATCATCGACGTCGAAGAGGACTTCGAGGACACGGCCGGAGGTCTGTGCGGAGATCGTGGAACGCTGCACGGCCTCGACCCGGCCATCGACGATGCGCTCCTGAGTCAGCATCTGGCGCTCGACGATTTGCGTCAGAAAGGGAAAATCGGCCATCACCGTCATCGGCATGACCAACACCACCCACACCGCTCCTGCGGCCAGCTTCATCCCTTCCAACTTCATGATCCCATCCTTAAAGGTACGGACCGGTCCCACAACCGACCCGGTATATTAGTACGCGCTAATGTACAGTCGCCGCAGCCTCCTGCACAACAACCCCAATCGATCTAGTGTAGTGCAGATCCTGCGGCGGAGTAGCTCCCAGCCCACCTCGGCAAGCTGATATCATGGAAGCGCCCAGTCCCGACCACACGGATGTAGCGCCATGCCCTTGCTCAGCATCGAGACCAATACGCCCCTGCCCGCGAACAGCGGCCGCCTGACGGCGGATCTCTCGGCGGAGCTCGCCCGGTGGCTCGGCAAACCGGAGGCCTACGTGATGGTGCGCCTGCAGCACAATTCGGCGATGCGCTTTGCCGGCACCACCGAGGCGCTGGCCTATTGCGAGCTGAAGAGCATCGGGCTGCCCGAGGCGCGCACCGAGGACTTGTCCAAGGCCCTCTGCGGCCAATTGCAGACCCTGCTGGGCATCCCGCCCGAGCGGGTGTACATCGAATTCAGCGACCTGCCCCGCAAGTACTGGGGCTGGAACGGCACCACCTTCTGATCGAGGCCGCAGGCCGCGGCTCCCTTCCCTCACTCCCGATGGACTCCCCATGCGCGTTTCGCAGTTCCCCCTGAACACCCTGAAGGAGACCCCGGCCGAGGCCGAGGTCGTCAGCCACCAGTTGCTGTTGCGTGCGGGCTACATCCGCCAGCTGGCCTCGGGCCTGTACACCTGGCTGCCGCTGGGCCTGCGCGTGCTGCGCCGGGTCGAGGCCGTGGTCCGCGAGGAGATGAACCGCGCCGGCGCGCTGGAACTGCTGATGCCAGCGGTGCAGCCGGCGGAACTGTGGCAGGAGTCCGGGCGCTGGGAGCAGTACGGCGCCGAATTGCTGCGGCTGCACGACCGCCATCAGCGCGAATTCTGCTTCGGCCCGACGCACGAGGAGGTGATCACCGATCTGGTGCGCCGCGAGATCCGCAGCTACAAGCAGCTGCCGGTGAACTACTACCAGATCCAGACCAAGTTCCGCGACGAGCGCCGGCCCCGCTTCGGCATCATGCGTGCGCGGGAATTCCTGATGAAGGACGCCTATTCCTTCCACGCCGATCCCGCGAGCCTCGAGGCCACCTACCAGGCGATGCACGCGGCCTACACCCGGATCTTCAACCGTTGCGGACTCGAATTCCGCGCGGTGGAGGCCGACCCCGGCTCGATCGGCGGCAACGCCTCGCACGAGTTCCATGTGCTCGCCGATTCCGGCGAGGATCGCATCGCCTTCTCGGCCGGGGGCTACGCCGCGAACGTCGAACTCGCCCCGGCCGCCCCGCCGCCGCCGGCGCCACCGCCCGCGGCCGCCCTGGCCCGGGTCGCGACCCCCGGCGTGCACACCATCGACGAACTCGCGGCCTTCCTGGACGTGCCCGTCACCCAGACCGTGAAGACCCTGGTGCTCGCGGCCAGCACGGAGTTGAAGGCCCCGCTGGTCGCCGTGCTGCTGCGCGGGGATCATGAACTGAACGCGGTGAAGGCCGAGAAGCACCCCTGGATCGCCGCGCCGCTGCGCATGGCGACCGATGCCGAGATCCGCACGGCGATGGGCGTGGGCACCGGGTCGCTGGGACCGGTGGACTGTCTGGTGCCGCTGCTGGCCGATCAGGCGGTGCTGGGGCTTGCGGACTTCGTCGCCGGCGCGAACGAAGACGGCCAGCACCTGACGGGCGTCAACTGGGGCCGCGACCTCCCGGCGCCGGAGACGGCCGACCTGCGCAACATCACCGCCGGCGAACCGGCGCCGGACGGCTCCGGCGCGATCGAGATCCGGCGCGGCATCGAGGTCGGCCACGTGTTCCAGCTCGGCGAGAAATACAGCCGGGCGCTGAAGGCCAGCGTGCTCGACGAAACCGGGCGTGAATGCACCCTGACCATGGGCTGCTACGGGATCGGGGTCTCGCGCGTGGTCGCGGCCGCGATCGAACAGAACCATGACGAGCGCGGGATCTGCTGGCCGCCCGGCCTCGCCCCCTTCGACATCGCCCTGTGCCCGATGGGGGCCAAGAAGTCGCAGCGCGTGCGGGAGGCCGCCGCCCAGTGGCACGACGACCTGGAGGCCGCCGGCTTCTCGGTGCTGCTGGACGACCGCGGCACCCGCCCGGGGGTGATGTTCGCCGACATGGAACTCATCGGCCTGCCGCACCGGGTGGTGATCGGTGAACGCAATCTGGACGCCGGCCTGATCGAATACCAGGGCCGCCGCGACCCGCAAGCACAAACCATCGCCGCCGAGGGACTCGTCGATTTTCTGCGCCAGCGGATGGCCCTCCCCGCTTGAGGAGGCTCCTGGGTGGGACCGGGCGCCTGCCTGGCGGGACGCCGTGGATACGTCCCTGTAGGCTTGACGACAGCATCCCTGCTGCCGACACCCGCCAGGCAGGCGCCCGATCCCACCCAGGAGCAGCTTTTTTGTTTTTTTTGAAAAACACATTGCCGCGCCGAGGGCGGGGGTTCTGCTGCAGGCAATCGGACGGCCCGGTCGTTGGAAACCGGTGCGGGCGGGCGGTCAGCGCGTGTCGAAGTTCTGGGGCCTAGGGTCGGGGACGGGGACCGGCTCACAGTCGACGGCGGCGACATGGGCCTGTGGTGGGCCGATGTGGAGCCAATCGCGCAGGGCCTGCAGGGCCTCGGGCGGACCGACGGCCAGGACCTCGACGCCGCCGTCGGATCGATTGCACGCATAGCCGGCCAAGCCGAGCGATTCGGCCTGGCGCTGGGTAGAGGCGCGAAAGAACACGCCCTGGACGCGTCCCGAAATGCGGCAGCGCAGGGCCTCGGTAGCATGAGCCTTGGATTCCATCCCATTTCTCCACTGGAGGCAGTCGTGAGCGATTCTCCCCGTATTTACCACAATCCGCGCTGCAGCAAGTCGCGCGCCGCATTGAGCCTGCTGCAGGAGCACGGGCTGGAGCCGGAGGTCGTCGAGTACCTGAAGACACCACCGGACGCCGCCGAACTGACCGCGCTGCTCGACCTGCTCGGCCTGCGTCCGCACGAACTGCTGCGCACCGGTGAGGCGGAATATCGCGAACTGGGCCTGGATGATCCCACGCGCTCCGATGCACAGATCATCGAGGCGATGGCCGCACATCCTCGATTGATCGAACGACCGATCGTGGTCCACGCGGGGCGTGCCAGCCTCGGCCGTCCGCCCGAACGCGTCCTGGAGATCCTCTGATGACCGAGATTCTGGTGCTGTATTACAGCCGCTACGGGGCGACCGCGCAATTGGCTCGCCACATCGCCACTGGCGTCGAGAAGACCGGCGCCGAGGCCCGGGTGCGCACGGTCCCGCCGGTCACCACCGGACTCGAGGGCGCCCCCCGTCCGGCCGTCCCGGAACAGGGACCACCCTACGCCACCGTGCAGGATCTAGAGGAAACCGATGGGCTGATCCTGGGCTCGCCGACCCGATTCGGCAACATGGCCGCCCCCCTGAAACATTTCATCGATGGCACCAGCGGCCTGTGGGCCAGCGGCGGTCTGGTCGATCGGCCCTTTGGCGTCTTCACCAGCACCGCCAGCATGCACGGTGGGCAAGAGACCACCTTGCTCAGCATGGCCCTGCCGTTGATCCACCAGGGAATGATCTGGGTCGGCGTGCCCTACACCCTGCCCGAATTGACCGACACCACCAGCGGTGGCTCCCCGTATGGGCCCTCCCACGTCGCCGGCGCACAGGGCGAACGCGCGATCACCCGTGAGGAACGCCGCATCGCCGAGGCACTCGGGGAACGCATCGGCCGCCTGGCCGGGCAACTGCGTCCGGGCGGAACGATGGGCGGAGCACCATGAACCTGGTCCAGCTCGGACGCTGGCTGACCTTCAGCGGCTATTTCGGCCTCTTCTTCCTGATCCTGATCTGGACCAGCCTGATCGACCCGCCCGAGCATCTGCCGCAATCGCTGGTCCTGGTAGTGCTGCTGGTGCCGCTGCTCCTGCCGCTGCGCGGATTGCTGTACGGCCGTCGCCACACCCATGTCTGGACGAGCTTTCTCGCCCTGTTCTACCTCGCCCTGGGAATCACCCTTGCGGCCGCCGCCGCCGACCGCCTCTACGGCCTGTCGATGCTGGGCTTCAGCCTCGCCCTGTTCGCCGGCTGTCTGCTGTATGTCCGCGCCGCCAACGTTGCCGCAGCCCCCCCGTCCCATTCCCCCCGCGGCTAACCCACCGGATCGACGTAGGATGGGCCAAGCGCAGCGGGCTCACCAAAGGCCCCCTGCTGGGAGTGCTACCTAGGTGGTGTCCAGGCTTCAAGTGCTTGGCCGGCTTCCGTTAGCTTGAAGGTATCGAGGTTCCAGCGAAGGGGCGGGACAGTCCTGGGACACACGGTCGTGGAGGGATTCGGTTTCGGCAGTGGCCTTGGCTACGCCGAGAGTCGCCTGATAAGGAGACCCAGTCATGGAACACCGGGATGAGGCGTTGACCGAGTATCTCGAGCACGTGGTCGAGGAGGAATTGCAGGTGCATCACGAGGGCAGCATGCCCTCCTACATGGAGCAGATCGGCAAGGCCGACAAGGATCTGGTCGGTGTTGCGGTCATGGACGTGAATGGCGAGTGCCGGCAGGCAGGCAATGCGCAGGAGGCCTTCCCGCTGGAGAGCACCTCGAAGGTGCTCTCGCTGGCGCTGGCTCTGGAGGATTGCGGAGCCGAGGCCGTCTTCCAGTCGGTGGGCAAGGAACCCACCGGCGAGCCCTACCATGCGATCGCGGCACTGCAGGAAGGCGATCGCGGGGTTCCACCCAATCCGATGATCAACGCCGGTGCCATCGTGGCGACGTCGATGATCCATGGCCGCGATGGCGACGAACGCTTCGCTCGGCTGCTGCACTTCATTCGCACCCTCGCGAACGATCTCGAGCTCGCCTTCAATCAGGCGATGTTCGAGGCCGAAGAAAAGGACCTGAATCGCGCGCTCTTCTATTACATGCGCAGCCATCAGGTGATCGAGGGCAGCGAGGACGATCATCTGGTGCCCTACCTGAAGCAGACCTCGATCGAGATGAACTGCGTGGATCTGGCCCGGATCGGTGCCGTCCTCGCCAATCAGGGCCGGGATCCGGATTCCGGCGAGCCCCTGATCCGACCCGAGAACGTACGCATTCTCCTGACCCTGATGTTCACCACCGGGATGTATGGCGGATCGGGAGAATTCGCGGTCGACGTCGGCATTCCGGCCAAGAGCGGTCTGTCCGGCGCGATCCTGGCGGTGGTGCCGGGACGGATGGGGCTGGGTCTGATCGGCCCGGCGCTCAACGAGCGCGGCAACAGCATCGCGGGGGTGCGCATTCTGAAACGGCTCAGCACCCGGTGGGGTCTGGGGGTGTTTTCCTGAGGCGGAGCCACCGAACCCCTGGTGCGCATTAGACCGGCCCCTCGGCAAGATCCTGGATTCCGGCTCGTTCACCAGAGGAAGGCGACCATGACACCACGCGACACGACAACAAAAGGCGGAATGCCGAAGGCCTCACTTCGGGAGACCGCGGGGTTCATGGCCGGTGTGGCCATGCCGACCATCGCCAAGGGCGTGCTCATTCGCCGTCCGCGGGTCATGCGCATGGGCGAGCGCCTGAACCTCGACCAGCGGGCCGTGATGCGCCTGCAGCGACTGCGCGCCCGGCATGGCTACGGGCCGGTGATCCTGCCCATCCCCCTGCAACCACGGGCCATCATTCTGGCACCGGATGACGTGCACCGGGTGCTCGAGGGCTCGCCAGTGCCCTTCGCCACGGCGAGCCCCGAAAAAAGCGCGGCACTCGCGCATTTCGAGCCGAAAGGGGCGCTGATCTCCGACGGCCTGGAGCGGACCGTGCGGCGCCGCTTCAATGAAGAGACTCTCGACACGGCGGCCGCGGTGCACCGGTTGGCGGACGACTTCCTGGCGGTGGTCGATCAGGAGGCGGCCGCCCTGCTGGCCACGGTGAACGCCGAGGGCGTGCTGGACTGGGATCGCTTCTTCACCGGCTGGATGCGGATGGTGCGACGGGTGGTGCTCGGCGATGGCGCCCGGGACGACCACGCCCTCACCGACACCCTGGAACAGTTGCGCGCGGCCGCCAATTGGGCCTTCCTGCGACCGAAGAACCGGCCCTTGCGCGCGCAGTTTCATCACCACCTGAACCGGCATCTGGCACGCGCCGAAGCCGGCAGCCTGGCCGCGGCGATCGCCGCCGCGCCCAAGACCGCGGTGACCGCGCCCTCGCACCAGGTCGCGCAGTGGCTGTTTGCCTTCGACCCCGGTGGCATGAACACCCTGCGCACCCTGGCGCTACTCGCCTCACATCCGGAGCACCAGGCACGGGCCCGAGAGGAGGTCGATACCGCGAGCGACTGGCGCCAGCTCAGCTACCTGCGAGCCTGCTATCTGGATACCCTGCGCCTGTGGCCGACCACACCCGTCATTCTCCGGCAGACGACACACGAGACCGAATGGGCGTCGGGCCTGATGCCGGCGGGCACGGGCATCGTCATCTTCGCACCCTTCTTCCATCGCGATGACGAACGTCTGCCCTACGCCCACCGCTTCGCCCCGGAGGTCTGGCTGGAGCCATGGCCACCGAACGGCTGGCCGCTGATTCCGTTCAGCGCGGGTCCGGCGGCCTGCCCCGCGCGCAACCTGGTGCCCATGCTGGGGAGCGCGATGCTCGCGGCGCTGCTGACCCGGTGTCGAATGGCGGTGGAGACGAACCGGGTTGAACCCGATCAGCCCTTGCCGGGCACCTTGAACCCCTACACGCTGCGCTTTCACATCGCCTGTTGAAGTGCGGCCACTAGGGTCGTTCGCGGGGCTGAATTCGCAACTGTGCCCGAATGAAGGGGATCGTCAACGCGCGCTGCGCCGCCAGCGCAGCCAGGTCCAGGCGATCCAGCAGGTCCAGCAGGCCCTCCAGATCACGGGACTCGTGCCGCAGCAAGTATTCGGCCACCGCAGGACTCAGCTGCAGGCCGCGCTGGGTCGCGCGCGCTTGCAGGATCGCCTTGATTTCGAGGTCGCCCGGCAGGTCCAGGCGAAAGACCGGACCCCAACTGAGGCGTGAAGTCAGATCCGGCAAGCCGCAGCCGAGCCCGTCCGGAGCCCGGCGCGCCGCCAACAGCAATCGGCCTTCGCGCTCGCGCAGGCGGTTGATCAGCCCGAACAAGGCCCGCTCCCAGTCGGTATGCCCCGCCACCGCCTGCAGGTCGTCGAGCACCAGCAGGTCGAGCGCGTCCATCCCCTCCAGGATCACCGCGGGATCCCGCGGCGCCCATTGCGCCAGTGGCAGGTAGGCACACGAGCGGCCACCGGCGAAGGCCTGATGGCACGCCGCCTGCAGCAGGTGAGTCTTGCCGGTCATTGGGGCGCCGTGCAGGTAGATCTGCCGTTCGCCGCCCCCGAGCGGTCCTGGCTTGGCCAGCAAGCGCACCGAGGACGCCGCCAGGCCATTACCACCGCCGTGAAAGGTCTCGAAGCGCGAACTGTCACGCAAGCGCAAGTCCAGTGGCAACTGCTCGAGCGGCATCAGTTCCCCCGAGGGACGGGCCAACGGCCCGCACCCACCAGCCGCGACTTCGCTCGCAGGGTGGCCGAGGGACCGCGACTCCGGCCGCGGCGTGGCGTAGGCAAGAAGTGGCAGAAGGAGTCCCTCATGTCGGGGGAACCCGGCCGGAACTTGCGTCGGCCGTGAAGTGTAACCAGGTCTGCCAACCGTGGATGACCGTGTAGACCAGCCCACTGGTGATCGTGGTCAGCGCTACGATCACCACCAGACCCTGGAGCACCCAACTCGGCTCGAGACCCAGGATGCCCACCTTGAGGATGGCCCCCAACACCAGCAGAATCTGCAGCACGGTATTGATCTTGCTTATAAAAACCGGTTGGACCCGCAACGGGCCGATCCAGCGCCGATAGGCCAGCCAGCCCGCCGACAGCCACAGATCCCGGCCAACAACGAGGAACAGCAGCCACAACGGCAGCACACCGCTGAGGGTGACTGCCAGGTAGATCGCCAGCATCAGGATCTTGTCGGCGGCGGGATCCAGCCACGCGCCCACCTCGGAGACCCAACGGTAACGACGCGCCAGATAACCATCAGCGGCATCGCTCAGGCCGGCGACCGCCAGCAGCACCAGCGCCGGCCAGTAATCGCCCCGAAACAGGAACCACGCGATCGGCACCGACAGCAACAGGCGGATTAGCGTGATCAGATTGGGCAGGTGACGGAGGGTCATGGCCTCAGCGCGACATCCGGAACCAGGTGCCGCCGGCATCAGCTGGCCAACCGTCCGGAGACCGACCATCCGGGGACCGGCCATCCGCGGGCTGGGGGGCCGCGGTCACGTTGAAGCCTTCGGCCGCCAGCACCTCCGCCAAGGCCGTCCCATCCAGGCCGCTGCGCAGGTCCAGTAGAACGGCGCCCGGCAGCAACTGGCCGAGTTGCACCGAACGCACCCCATCCAGGGCATTGAGACGCGCCCGCAGAGCCTGCAGCTCGGCAAGGCTGCCGATCCCCGTGAAGCCAAACCGAATCGTCTCCGGTCCCGCTAGCACGCGCGCCAACTGCCGGCCCAGGGCGTCGACGGCCTGCGCCACAGCAACCCGACCGGCCTCTGCCGCCGTGGCGGCCTGCGCCCGACCGTAGACTTCACGCCCGCGGTACGCGACCCAGGCCTGTGCCCGCACCGTATCACCACGCTCGATCAGATGCAGCAGCAACAGGCCATCCGGTGCATAACGCTGGCTGGGACCGGACAGCGCCTCGGTGACACCACCCACCACATCCGACGGATTGACCGCTTGGCGATCCTCCAGGTCCCCCAAGGGAAACACCATCGGCAGGGCGCGCCCCCCGGCCCACTCCTGCAGGGACGCCAAGACCTGCTGCTGGTCCACCGCCGAGCCCAGCAGCAACCGGCGCTCGCCCTGCTCCAGGACCACCCAGGCCAACAACGCGGGCCGGCTGCCGACCCAGACCGGCACCTGAGCATCCTCCAACCGGGCCTGCAGCCGCGCCTGATCGAAGGCCAGCAGAAAACGCGACTGCCCGCGCCGCTCGCGTGCTCGCAACCAGGGCTGGTCGTCCCGATCGAGCAAGGCCTCGACCAGGGCATCGAGTTCCGGTGAACGCACGCCGGCCAACCGCAGCAAGGCCGTTTCCAGACCCGCGGTCAGCGCTGAGGCCTCGTCCTCGGCCTCGACCGTCAGCTCGATCAGCGTCGCCGAGGCCGATGCCACGCCCCAGAGCAGCCACCACAACAACGCACTGTGGAGCAGCAGGCGCCACGGTGCGCCCCGGCGGGGGTGCATTGGGACCGGCGGCCCACCGGCGCGTTCGGGGCGGCCCACCCACCCCGGGCATGATCTGTGTTGAAATGGCACGATAGGCTCCCTTGCACCCATGCAACGGCAAACAGCGGGCAACATAGCACAGGCCAGCCGGTTTTCCGGAGCCTTTATCTTTGCATGCGTCACCCGCGCTCGGTACTATTTCCCACCCCTTTTCACGAGGTCTCCCATGTCCGAACCCCATAGCGGTCTGACCTATCGCGATGCCGGCGTCGATATCGCAGCCGGCGGCGCACTGGTCGAGCGGATCAAGCCGCATGCCGCGCGCACCCTGCGCCCAGGCGTTCTGGCGGGCCTGGGCGGCTTCGGATCCTTGTTCGAATTGCCGGTCGAGCGGTACCGTCGGCCGGTGCTGGTTTCGGGGACCGATGGCGTCGGCACCAAGCTGCGCGTCGCCCAGGCCCTCGGACAACACGACAGCATCGGGATCGACCTGGTCGCGATGTGCGTGAACGACATCATCGTGCAGGGCGCGGAGCCGCTGTTCTTCCTCGATTATTACGCCACCGGACGCCTGGACGTCGACATCGCCGCCGAGGTCATTCAGGGCATTGCCGAAGGCTGCGCACAGGCGGGCTGCGCGCTGGTGGGGGGCGAGACCGCCGAGATGCCGGGCATGTATCAGGGCGAGGACTACGATCTGGCGGGCTTTGCGGTCGGCATCGTCGAAAAGGACGAGATCCTCGACGGTACACGGGTGCAAGCCGGCGATGTACTGCTGGGCCTGGCCTCCAGCGGGCCGCATTCGAACGGCTATTCGCTGATCCGGCGCGTGCTGGAACACAGCGGCGCCGAACTCCAGCATCCGCTGGCCGGTTCCGGCGCCGAGGCCATCCCGCTCGGGGCCGCGCTGCTGGCCCCGACGCGCATCTATGTCCGCGCCCTGCTGCCGCTGCTGCAGACCCAGGTGCTGCACGCGTTGGCGCACATCACCGGCGGCGGCCTCACCGAGAACCTGCCGCGGGTACTGCCGCAGGGGTTGGATGCCCACATCGACCTGTCGTCGTGGCCCCGTCCGGCGGTCTTCGGCTGGCTGCAACACGCCGGCAGCATTGCCGAGGCCGAGATGCTGCGCACCTTCAATTGCGGCATCGGCATGGTGGCCGTGCTGCCAGCCGCCGACGTCGCTGCAGCGACCGCCGCGCTCGAACAGGCAGGCGTGACCGCCTGGCCTATTGGCCAGGTCCGCGCCGGATCCGGAACGCCGACGGTGCACTACACCGCCTCATGAGCACCGAAGGGGACGGCACGGCCATCCCCTTGGCCGGGGGCGGGATTCCGCCCGCAGCACACGGGCGCGCGCGCCGGCCCTGGCGGTTTGCGGTCCTGATCTCCGGGCGGGGCAGCAATCTTCAGGCCGTGATCGAAGCCTGCGCAGCGGGCCGCATCAACGGCCGGGTCGAATGCGTGATCAGCAACCGACCCGAGGCCCCCGGCCTGCACTTCGCGCACCGCGCAGGCATCCCGCAAACCGTGGTGGATCATCGAGAGCATGCGGATCGCGCAGGCTTCGAGCGGGCCCTGCGGCACGCGCTCGCGGCGTGCAACCCGGACCTGATCATCCTGGCGGGCTTCATGCGCATCCTGACCCCGGACTTCGTGAACCAATTTTCGGGTCGCATGGTCAATATACACCCCTCCCTGCTGCCGAAGTTGCGCGGTCTCGACACCCATGCCCGCGCACTGGCCACGGGCGAGACCCGCCACGGGGCCAGCGTGCACTTCGTGACCTCAGAACTCGATGGAGGCCCGGTAATCCTGCAGAGTACGGTCCCGATGCACGAACACGATACCCCCGAAACCCTGGCGGCACGGGTCCAGGCGGCCGAACACCGGCTGTATCCCGCGGCCCTCAGGCTGATCTGTTCAGGACGGATTCAGGCCGCTGGCGACAGGGTGTTGTACGACGGGCGGCCATTGAACGCGCCGCTCCAACTCGAGTCCCTTTCCGAGGTCACCTGATGCGTTGGTTGCTCCTGATTCTCCTCCTGCCGCTGGCCGGACCCGCGGTTGCCACACCGGGCACACCGATCCCCTCCTACACCGCCACCTATGAGGCCCATCTCCTCGGCAATCGCCTGGTCGCGTTGAGCACCCTGAGCCAGGAGGGCGCCAACTTGCGAATGGCGATGGATGCCCACGTCACCGGATTCGTACGCGTCCTCGGGCGCTTCGAGTTCAATCGGGAGTCCGTGCTTCAAGCCGAGGACAACGGTGTGCGCCTGCTGCAGACGCGAACCCAACAGGTCACACCGCGCCGGGACCGCATCGTCGAAACCCGTTTCGACTGGACCACGGAACACGCCCATGGGCACATCAACGGCGAGCGCTTTGCCGTGGAGGTCCCACCGCAGACCCAGGACTTTCTGTCCTCCCTCTACCTGATCATGCAGCGACTGCGCAGCGGCGAATTCGAGGGCGACATCCACGTCGACCTGCTGGAACGCGACCGCCTGCGCCGGTATTCGCTGGAGCATCGTGGGGAAGAGCGGATTCAGACGCCGCTCGGCACCCAGGACACGGTGCAGATCGTGCGCAAGGACACCAGCAACGACGTCGAACTGGCGGCCTGGTTCGCCCCCGATCTGCACTATCTCCCGGTCCGCTTCGACTACGAGACCAACGGGACCGTGTATCAGCTGGATCTGACGCAAGTCGAGTGGCACGAGCCGCTGATCGATCCACAGCGAATGGATCCGGAGTCGAACGACCCGGGATCGACAGAACCGGGGTCGACAGAACCAGGCGGCGTCGCGCAATGAGTACCGTCTTCGATCTCGCGGTGATCGGCAGCGGCCCCGGCGGCTATCGTGCCGCCGTTCTCGGCGCCCTGCGCGGCCTGAAGGTCGTGATCATCGAGCGGGCGCAGTGGGGCGGCTGCTGTCTGAATCGGGGCTGCGTACCGAAGAAGGCCTGGTACCACAGCGCCCGACTGATCGCGGCGCAGCGCCATTTCTCCGGACGTGGCATTCGGGGCACACTGGCCGGGGACCTCGACGGGGCATGGGATCACCAGCACACGGTCGTGACCACAGTGCGCGACAGCTATCGCAGCTATCTGAAGCACCTGAAGGTCCAGTTTCGCGAGGGGCATGCCCGTTTCCTCGACCCGGAAACCCTCGAGATCGAGACGCTCGCGCACGACTCCGGCACGGGGCCGGGCGCCCAAGGCCGCGAGGTCCTGCAGGCGCGGTACACCATCATCGCCACCGGCGCGACCCCGATCGTACCCGAACCCTTTGCCCTGCACGCAGGGCAGATCCTCAGCACCGACATGCTGTTCGACCAGCAGCCACCGGAGGGATCCCGGGTCGCAGTGATCGGCAGCGGTGTGGTCGCCACCGAATTCGCGTTCATCCTGCAGTTGCTCGGGCGCGAGGTCACCTGGCTCGCGCGCTCGCCACCCTTATCCCGCCTGGGCTTCAGCCCGCAGGCCCTCTCCACGCTGCGGGCGCAACTGACCCTGCACGGCATCACCCCGAGACAGGTGTCGGGCTATACCGCCGTGCGGATTGACCCCCGCCCTTCGGAGCCCGGATCGTCGGATACCGGCTCTTCAGTGACCATCACCACGGCCGACGGCGAAGCGGTCCACGTCGACTGGGTGCTGCTGGGCACCGGGCGCAGACCCTGCAGCGAGGATCTGGGCCTGGAACGGATCGGGGTGGCCACGGATGACGAGGGCTTCATCGAACGCCGCGAGTCCCTGCAGACCACGGTACCGACGATCTATGCGATCGGCGACGTCGCCTCGCGCTGGATGACGGCGAACCATGCGTTGTCCGACGCCAGTACCGCCGTGGAGAACATCCTGGGCGGAGAGCGCAGGCAGGACGGACGCTTCGTGCCGATGGTCGTCTATAGCGCGGTGGAGATGGCACGCCTGGGCCTGGACGAAGATGCGGCCGAGGATGCGGGTCTGGAGCCGGCGGTCGGCTTTGCGGCCTTCGAGACCTCGCCCCGGGCCCTGGGACAGGATGAGCCGGAGGGCTTCGTGCGCCTGCTCGGGGATCTGGACAGTGGTGCCCTGTTGGGCGGCGAGATCATCGGGAGCGACGCCGGCGAACTGATCCACCTGCTCTCGCTCGCGCCCGATCGCGAGACCGCGCTGGCCTGGATCGCCCGCGGCACGTGGAATCATCCGGCCCGCGCCGAGGAAATCCTCAACGCAACCGAAACCCTCGCCGCCAAATGGCACCTGCAGGCCTCTATTTTTGGAACCGGCCCGCAGGGCGGATGAATGAACAAGCCCTGCCCGGCCTTGCGCCGGGAAGGGCGTCGCCGAGCGGGTTCGCCTCCTACAGGGGCTTCCGTGATCATCAGGAGGCACCGTGCTTCGGCGCGCGACCCGGGCGACTCACTCGCCCGCGACGGTCATCGCCTCGACCAGGATCGACCCGGTGCGCACGTTCCCGCGGATGTCGATGTCATTGCCGACCGCCGCGATGCGCGGGTAGATTTCCTTGAGGTTGCCGGCAATCGTCACCTCCTCCACCGGATGCACGATTTCGCCGTTCTCGACCCAGAAGCCGGCGGCACCCCGGGAATAATCGCCCGTGACCGCGTTCACCCCCTGCCCGATCAATTCCATCACCACCAGGCCGGTCCCCATCTCCGCGAGCAGGTCCCGGAAGCCCTGGTCTCCCGGATGCGGCTGCACCGTGACATTGCGTGCACCACCGGCATTGCCAGTGGTCTGCAGCCCCAGACGCCGAGCGGCGTAACTGTCCAGAATGTAGCCCTGCAGGATACCGCCGTCGATCAGGCGGCGCGCCCGCGTGCGAACGCCCTCGCCATCGAAGGGTGCGCTGCCCAGCGCCCCCGGCAGGTGCGGGTCCTCCGCGATCTGCATCCAGTCCGGAAAGACCGACTCGCCGGCCGCATCGAGCAGAAAGGAACTCTTGCGGTACTGTGCGCCACCGCCGATCGCCCGGGTGAAATGGCCGATCAGGCTTCGGGCCATCTCCGGCACGAACAGTACCGGGCATTGACGCGTCCCGATCCGGCGCGATCCCAGCCGCTTCAGGGTACGTTCGGCGGCCTCCCGGCCGATGCCCTCCGGATCGCCCAGAGCGTCTGGGTTGCGCGACATGCTGTAGGCATCGTCACGCTGCATGCCCGCCGCATCCCGCGCCACCAGGCTGCAGGAAAGTGAATGCCGAGTGCTACGATAGCCGCCCGCGAAGCCCTGGCTGTCGCCCAGGTAGGCCATTGCGCGTTGGGTGCTGACGCTGGCGCCCTCGGAATTCTCCACCCGCGGATCGAAGGCGAAGCCGGCGGCCTCGATCCGGCGCGCCAGTTCGATGGCGCGATCCGAGGTGCAGTCCCAGGGATGGTCGAGATCCAGATCGTTCCAGTCCCGGGCCTGATCCTCCGGGTCCGGCAGGCCGGCATGGGGATCGGGCTCGGTGTAGCGGGCGATTCGGCAGGCGGCTTCTGCGGTCTGGCGCAGGGCCGCCACGCTGAAATCGGTGGTCGAGGCCGATCCCTTGGACTGGCCGAAGTACGCCACCAGGCCCATCTGCTGATCGCGCTCGTGCTCCAGCGTATCGACCGCGCCCTTGCGCACCGTCACGCTCAGCCCGACGTTGTGGCTGACCACCACCTGCGCCGCCGAGGCGCCGCAGGCGCGCGCGTGATCGAGGACCATCTGCACCCGCTCCTCGAGCGACTCGGAGGTGTGCGACAGCGCCTGTACTTCGTTTGTCTGATTCATGCTCTTCATCGGTTGGTGGTGAGTTCAGGATGCTGCGCCCGCCGGAACCGGCCGCTCAGGGACTCGCCCCGTGCTTGTTGACCGCCGCGCGGTTGCCCCAGCCTTCCAGATCGTCGACCTGCACGCCCACCCAGTACAGGATCCCGACGCTGTCGCGCGTACGGCCACCGACCAGATGCTGGCCCGATTCCAGATGCACGCCCCCGGCAAACTGCTCCGCCTGATTCCGCGCCCGGAAGACGTGCCATTGCACGATGTGATCGTGGCCATGCCCCTCGGGGAGTGATCGTTCTTCTTCCAGAAACTCCAATGGCTGCATAGGTGCTCCTTCATCATGTTGAGGAAGGAGTCCAGCGCTGATCCGTTCCGCTGGCTCCGTTCCGCTGGCTCCGTTCCATTGAATGCGTTCCATTGACCTGGTGGCCTCGCTTCGGCCCCGGCGCCCCCGGGACGCCTCAGGCCGCCTGGGTGCCGCCCACGGTCATGCCGTCGATGCGCAGCGTCGGTTGGCCCACGCCCACGGGCACACCTTGCCCTTCCTTGCCGCAGGTGCCGACGCCGGTATCGAGTTCGAGGTCGTTGCCGATCATCGAGACCCTTGTCAGCACATCCGGACCATTGCCGATCAGGGTGGCGCCCTTGACCGGCCGGGTCACACGACCGTTTTCGATCAGGTAGGCCTCCGAGGCGGAGAAGACGAACTTGCCGGAGGTGATATCCACCTGGCCGCCGCCGAAGTTGACCGCATAGAGGCCGTGATCGACCGAGGCGATGATCTCCGCAGGGTCGTGCTGGCCGGCCAGCATGTAGGTGTTGGTCATGCGCGGCATCGGCAGGTGGGCATAGGACTCGCGCCGGCCATTGCCGGTGGAGCGGCTGCCGCTCAGGCGGCCGTTCAGGCGATCCTGCATGAACCCGCGCAGGATGCCGTTCTCGATCAGGACCGTCTGCTGGGTGGGCGTCCCCTCGTCATCGACATTCAGTGAGCCGCGGCGCCCCGGCAGGGTGCCATCATCGACGATGGTGATCCCGTCGGCCGCGACCCGCTCGCCCATGCGTCCGGCAAAGGCCGAGGTGCCCTTGCGATTGAAGTCGCCCTCCAGGCCATGGCCGATCGCCTCGTGCAACAACACACCCGGCCAGCCGGGCCCGAGCACGACCTTCATCGTGCCCGCGGGGGCATCGACCGCTTCGAGGTTGACCAGCGCCTGGCGCACGGCTTCGCGGGCGTAGTCGCCGGCACGGTCCTCGTCGATGAAATACCGATAGCCCGAGCGGCCGCCGCCGCCGGCCGATCCCGACTCGCGCCGGCCGTTCTCCTCGACCAGCACCTGCACGTTCAGGCGCACCAGCGGACGCACGTCGGTGACCAGTTCGCCGTCGGAATTGAGCACCAGGATGACCTCGCGCACACCGGCCATCGAACACATCACCTGGCTGACCCGGGAATCCGCGGCGCGGGCAATCGCATCGACATGCTTCAACAACGCGATCTTGCGGCCCTCATCCAGCGAGCCGAGCGGATCGTCGGGCAGGTACAGCGACGTTGGGCGGACCCCGCGCGGGGCGATCGCCACCGAGCCGGTCTGCCCGGCGCCGGCGATGCTGCGGGCGGCGCGTCCCGCCTCCTGCATCGCCGGCAAGGTGATTTCATCGGAGTAGGCAAAGCCGGTTTGCTCCCCGGAGATCACCCGAATCCCGACCCCCCGCTCGATGTTGAAGCTGGCGTTCTTGACCAGGCCATCCTCCAGCGCCCAGCCCTCCTGGCAGATGAACTGAAAATAGCAGTCGCCGCCGTCGGTCCCCGGACCGAAGGCGGTGCCGAGCACACCCGCCAACACGTCCTCGGTGATGCCGGTGGGGTCGAGGAGGGTTTCGCGAACGAAGGTGTCGATCATGATGAGTCCTGTTTCCGAAGGGTTTGGAAGCCGCGCTGAAGGTCTTGGAATCGTGCCGAAGGTCTTGAAATCGCGATGGGAAGCGGTCGCCGATCGAACACGCTGCATGGGCAGCCTGCCGATGCCTCAGGGCACCGGCTACGGCGTCTCGACCGCAACCGGCAGGCGCCGATGATGAACCGCGGGGAATAGCCTACGGATCTTGCTGACACATTCGCCGCTGAAGTCCCCAACCAGCACCCCGGGATTGCGCCCGAGCTGTGCGACCACCCGGCCCCAGGGATCGATCAACGCACTGTGCCCGTGGGTTTCGCGCCCATTCACGTGGAAACCGCCCTGAGCCGCCGCCAGCATGAACAGCTGATTCTCGATCGCGCGGGCCCTCAACAGGATGTCCCAATGCGCCTGACCGGTCTGGGCGGTGAAGGCCGCGGGCATCACCACCAGCTCCGCACCCTGGTCCAGCAGGCCGCGAAAGAGCTCAGGAAAGCGAAGATCGTAACAGATCGACAAGCCCATCCGGCCGAAAGGCGTATCCAGCGTAACGGTATGCGCACCCGGTTCGTAGGTCCGGGATTCGGCGTAGCTCTCGTCGCCATCGGGCAGGCGCACATCGAACAGGTGGATCTTGTCGTAGCGGGCCACCCGCTCCCCCCGGTCGTCGTAGACCAGGCAGGCCGAGCGCACCCGATCGCCGCGTTCGGTCTGCAGCGGAACAGTTCCACCGACCAGCCAGAGCTTCAGGCGCCGGGCCTGTTGCGCCAGGAAGGCCTGCACCGGACCCTGATCCGGGATCTCGGCGAGGTCCAGGATGTCGGCATCCTGCATGCCCATGGCAGCGAAGTTCTCGGGCAACACCACCAGCTGCGCCCCCTGGTCCGCCGCCTCCCGCAGCAGGCGTTCAGCCTCCAGCAGGTTCGCCTGCGGCTGCGGGCCCGAGGCCATCTGAATCGCAGCCACCTTTGTCATGCCGGGTATCCTTGCGTGATCAATCCGAAACCTCCTGGGGGGTTCGCACACGGGCCCGGATCTCTGGATCGGACCAGGGACCCGTCACGAAATACTCCACGCGCGCGGCCTCTTCCACTTGGTCCCCGATTCCCAGCGCGCGTTCCACCAGCAGCACGATCGCACCCGTCACCGGCCCACCGAGCAGAGCCCCGACGATCGGCAGAGTCGAACGCAGCCGCGGCACCACCACGATGGTTTGATCGTAATCCCGGGTCACCAGACCGGTGCGGCCGCTCACCCGAACCACCGCCGATGGTCCGCGAATCCGCAGTTCCGGCACGTGCAGCATGCCATCCTCGAGCCGTGCATGCCCAGTGATGTCATCGAAGGCCAGGCCCTGAGTATAGACATCCCGAAAATCCAGGCGCAGCCGGCGCGGAATCAGATCCAGGCTGACCAGCCCCAACAGACGCCCGGCGCCCGGATCGACGTCTCGCAGGCGACCGTCCGTCAGATCGATCTCGACCCGCCCGCGAACCGCCGCCAGGCCGGAGGCCAAGGGCGCACCCGGCCAAGAGGCCTGGATTCGAGCCTCACCGGACCCGGCCTCCAGGGCCTCGGAGATGCCCATCAGGGCCAGATTGCGGCCCCAGTCATCGCCGCTCGCCTGTGCCGAGACATGGGTTTCCAGTATCCCTTCGGACGACCAGGCCCAGTGCCCCTCGCCGTCGATCCGCAACCCCGTGCCCGATCCGGTGCCGCCCAAGGCCGCGGGCCCCTGCAACCGCAGGTGCTGCAGCGTTAATCCGGCCGGGGAAGGCACGAGCTTCAGATCAAGATCGGTCAAATGGACTTCGCCCAGCCGAAGATCGGCTAAGCGCAAATCCACGCCGGGCCAAGCACGTGGATCGGCGAAGCGGCCGTGCACTCCAACCCGATCATCGGCTCGCTCCTGGGCCCGATCATCGTCCCCGCGGGGCGATCGCGCCGCAGGCGGCCGATCCGGCCATCGCTTCAGATGCAGGTGCTCCAGGTCCACCAGCCAATGACCATGCCCCGCCCGCTCGGCATCCGGTGCCTGGCCACCCCGATGGGCCCCGTTGGTGTGCGGCCCGTTGGTGCTGGAATTCTCGGGGTACGGCTTATCGCTGGAGGCGGCGGCGATCCGTCGCGCTGTCCCCCGCAGCCAGTCGGCCTCCACATGCAAGCCGCGTCCAAGGATCGGCGTGTCCTCGGATTCGGGATCGAGACGCAGGTGCGCGCCAGGGAACACCTGCCCCCCCCAGCGCCACGCGGTCACCGCTTCGATGGCGACGCGACTCAGGGGCAAGCCACCCGCCAAGGGCTCTGCATCGGTGCGCAGAGGGTCCCACATGGCCAGCCAGGCATCGGCATCGATGGTATCCAGACGCGCGGTGAGATCGATCCCGCTCGCGGGCAGCGTCAGCGTCTCGGCGGGGATCGGCCCCAGGTGCAGGGCCAGCGCCTCGATGTTCGCGCGCCCGCCCTCTACCGGCGGGACCAGGCGGAAATCGGCCGCCAGCACGTTAGCGAAGCGCACGTGCGCCTCGGCGGGCGCAGGGTGGCGCAGGGGCCAGGAGATCTGCACCGGCCGCCGGGTACCGCGGGTCTTGGCCAGGGGCTGCGGCCAGTCCAGTTGCACGCCCTCCAGGTCCGAGCGCAGTTCCAGACGGGAATCGGCGTCCGTGTCGCCCAGCAGCAGCTCCGCCTCCCAGTGCGCACGGCCCTGCATGCTGTCGCGCAAGGCGGGGGCAGCTTCCAGCCACGGGGCCAGCGACTGATAGCCGCGGGCCCACACCCGCGTGCGGGCGCCATCGAATGCACGCCGCAGGTCCAGGTGCACGCGCTCGTCATGGAGCCGGGCCTCGATGCCGTCGGCACGGATGCCCCGCTCCGGATCGAAGGCCACCGCACCGGAGATGGCCTCCAGGGTCAGCGGGACCTCCGGAAACTCCAGCCGCGCCCCGTGAATCGCCAGGCGCCCGGCAATGCGCGTTTCCTCCGTGCGCCCCTGCTGCAACGGGATCGTCAGATTCAAGCTCAGGTCGCTTTGCCCCCCGGGCTTCGGGCCGTCCCGGTAGGACGCGAAGCCGTCGCCAAGCCCGGCCTGACGCAGGTACTCGGGAAGGTCATCCAGCGGACCGGTGGCTCGGCCGTCGATCACCAGGCTCGGCGTATCGAGCATGTCGGCCACGACCACGGTGGTGTCGTGGACGGTGGAACCGAGCATCCGGCCGGTCACTCCGTCGGCGCGCAGCCCAGCATTGCGAAAGCGCAGGGTACCGAAGACCGCCTGCGCCTCGGGCCAATCGGGCTGATACGCCAGCACGCCATCCTCGATCACCGCCCACGCATCGAAGACCCCCTGCGCGTGTCGAAACGGGAAGTCCGCGGGACGCCCGTGAAACACCAGCCCCCCCTCGGTCACCCGCCCGGCTCGGATACCTTCCGCCAGCCATTCATAGGTCTTCGCCGGCAGGATATGTACCGGGAGATAGGGTGTAATCCGGGCCGCGTCACCACGCAGGAAACGCAACGCCAGATCCAGATGGGGCTGGGCCGTGAGATCGATGCGACCGCGTCCCACGACGGCCGCATCCGCATTTTCGACTCGGGCGTCCTGCACCTCCAGGGTCCAGGCCGACCCGTTTTGCCGCCCGTTTTGCCTTATGGCGATCTGCGCCTCGAGCCGGTCCACCCACAAGGGGCCGGCAAACAGCGTGGGCATGGCCACCGCCAGGCCATGACTGTCCAGGGCCAGGGTTCCGGCGTCCTGCTGCCACTGCAGCCGCGCATCCAGACCCGCAAGGCCCGGCAGCGTGCCGAAGGCCCGAAAGGCCAGATTCCGAAACTGTGCCGTGGCCGTCGCCACCTGCCAATCCGAATCCACCTGAATTAGTTCGAGCTCGAGGGTTTCCAGGATGCCGGAGGCGTCGCTGGCGGACAAGCGCTCGATCTCCGGCAAGTGATCCGGAAACAAGCCGGCAATGACACGGGGGTAGTGCTCCAGATTCAGTTGTGTAGCGCCCAGGGTAATGCGGTCGACACCGCGGCCCGTGGCATCGGATAGGCGATACTCCAGCGAGAGATCCCCGGAACCGGGCGTTGCTGCACGCCAATAGGAGACGGCCCGGGTGGCGTCGCGGCGCCACTGGAAGGCATGCCCCACGGGGTGCACCTGCCACCCCGCGCGATCGGGCACCAGCAACCGGGTCTGATGATCCCCCTGGAGGTGGCGTACACGCCCGTCCTCCATATGCCCCCACACGCGCACCGAACTGGTGCCGGTCCAGTCCCCCGACAAGCGCCGGCCGAGCCCGGCCCAGTACGGCAATTGCAGATCCCGGGCGTCCAGAAAGAAGTCGAGGCGGTCCGGTCCGCTGGGGGGCACCTCGATCCCCAGATCAATGGCCCCGCCCGCCTCCGGCTGCAGGCGCCCGCGCCCCACGAGCCGCAAGCCGGTGCGATCCGAACGCAGGATCACCGAGTCCACCTGGACCTCGGCCTCGAGATCGTGGGCCGCATCGCGCCATTGCACCGTGGCATCCTCGATGTGCAGGCGGTCCATGCCCGCGAAGTGACGGGTCCAATCGAGCGCCAGGGAGGGACCACCACCGAACCGCCAGCCGTGCACATCCCACACCCCATCCAGATCGCGCTCCACGCGCAGGGTGATCCCGCGCAGGCGGGCCCCGCCCAGCACCGGAGCGCGCAGGCGCAGGCTTCGCAGGGGTGCGAGGCGAACCCCCAGTTGCCGCGCTTCCAGCCGGTGGTCCTCGGGCTGGCCCTCGGACGGCGCAATCCACACCTCGTTCGCCACCAGTTCCGGCGCCCAGCCGGACCAGCCGAGGCTCAGCGATCCCAACCGCACCTGGCGATCCATCTGCGCTCCGACCCGATCCTCGATCTGACTCGCCAACCCGGCCCAGTGTGGCAACAGCAGCCGTAGCGACATCAGGCTGAGAGCGAGCACCACGAGCACGAGCATCAGCAGACTCAAGCTGTACCGCAGACTCCGGCGAATCATCGGTCCGCTCCGGTCACCGCCACCGCCCACCGGCCAGCGCTTGCGCGCCCGCTGGCGTCCATGCCTCGGCGCTGAGGGTGAACCCGGGTGGCAACCTCAGTCCCGCCGCGGGTCCGGGCAGGCGCCCCATGGCCGGGGATCCAGTGGGTCAGATGAACACCACGTCGAATTGCTCCTGCTGATACAGCGTCTCCACCTGAAACCGGATGGGGACACCGATGAATTCCTGCAACTCGGCCAGACTCGAGGACTCCTCGTCGAGCAGCAGATCGATCACGTTCTGGGCGGCCAGCACCCGCAGCTCCCGGGCATCGTATTGGCGCGCCTCGCGCAGGATCTCCCGGAACAATTCGTAGCAAACGGTCTCGGCCGACTTCAGGAAACCGCGCCCGCTGCAGGTGGGGCAGGGTTCGCACAACAGGTGTTCCAGACTCTCGCGGGTGCGCTTTCGGGTCATCTCGACCAGCCCGAGCGGCGAGACCTCGCAGATCTGGCACTTCGAATGGTCCCGTTCCAGCGCCCGGTCCAGCGCCCGGCCGACCTGACGCTTGTGCTCATCGTCCTGCATGTCGATGAAGTCGATGATGATGATGCCGCCGAGGTTGCGCAGCCGCAGCTGCCGGCCGATCGCCTGGGCCGCCTCGAGATTGGTCTTGAAGATGGTTTCTTCGAGATTGCGATGGCCGACGAAGCCGCCGGTGTTCACGTCGACCGTGGTCATCGCCTCGGTCTGGTCGAAGATCAGGTAGCCGCCGGATTTCAGCTCGACCTTGCGCTCGAGGGCGCGCTGGATCTCCTCCTCGACATTGAACAGTTCGAAGATCGGCCGTTCGCCGGGATAATGCTCGATGCGGTCGACGAGTTCGGGGATATACCGCTCCGCGAAGCCACGCACCCGCTGCCAGGTTTCGCGTGAATCGATGCGGATACGCTCCAGGTCCACGCCGACCATGTCGCGCAGGATCCGCAGGACCAGCGGCAGATCGGCGTGGATTTCCTCGCCGGTGGCGCAGGCGATGGCATTTTCCTGCAAGGATTCCCAGAGTTTCTTCAGAAACAGCACGTCGTTGCGCAACGCCCCCTCGTCGGCCAGCTCCGCCGCGGTGCGGACGATGAAGCCGTGTTCCGGCGCCAGTTCGCGGCGCAATTCCTCCATGTTCGCGCGCAGCCGGGTGCGCGTCGCGTCATCCTCGATCCGGGTGCTGATGCCGATGTTGTTCTGGTGCGGCATCAGCACCAGATGCCGCGAGGGCACGGTGACGTAGGTGGTCAGGCGCGCGCCCTTGGTCCCCAATGGATCCTTGATCACCTGCACCAGCAGGTCCTGGCCTTCGCGCAGCAATTGGCTGATCGACTGATCGCGACGCGGGGCATCGCCGTTGGACAATTCCTCGCGTTCCACCGGCGCCACATCCGAGGCGTGCAGGAAGGCGGTGCGTTCCAGGCCGATATCGATGAAGGCCGCATCCATGCCCGGCAGCACCCGGCACACTCGGCCCTTGTAGATGCTCCCGACCAGGCCCCGGCGCCGGGTCCGCTCGAGGTGGAGTTCGGTCAGGATGCCGTTCTCCACCAGCGCGACACGGCTCTCTTGCGGGGTCACGTTCATCAACAGTTCGGTGCCGGTCATGGATCTCCTTTTGGACTGGAATCCGCGAACCGGCGTGGCTCACGGCCCCGCGACGGGGGTGGGAATGCCCGAAAACGGGCGATCAGGGCGTGTAGGGATGCGAGGGCCCACCCTGCGGCACACCATCACCGGATTCCGTTTCCTCCAATACCAGGTTGTGGCGGGGCCAGGACTTCAACACGGCATGCACCAGTGTGGCCAGCGGAATGGCAAAAAAGACGCCCCACAGCCCCCAGATGCCGCCGAAAATGAACACGGCGGCGATGATCGCCACCGGATGCAGATTCACCACCTCGGAAAACAGCAGCGGCACCAGCACATTGCCGTCCAGGAACTGGATCACGCCGTAGGCGATCAGCACCCAAGCGAACTCGCTCGAGAGGCCGAACTGGAAATAGGCCACCAAGGCCACCGGAATCGTCACCACCGCGGCACCGATGTAGGGGATGATCACCGAGATCCCGACCATGAACGACAAGAGCACCGCATACTGCAGACCGAACCAGTGAAAGGTGATGAAGCTGACCGCCCAGACCAGCAGGATTTCGATGAACTTGCCGCGCACGTAGCTCGCGATCTTCTGGTTCACCTCGTTCCAGACCTGACCCGCCAGGCGCCGATCGCGCGGCATGAAGCCCATAAACCAGGCCAGAATCTTGTCCCGATCCTTCAGCATGAAGAACACCATCAGCGGCACCACGATCAGGTAGATCACCACCGTCACCAGATGCTGCGCCGAGGCCAGCGAAAACTTGACCAGTTGCTGCCCGAACAGCGCGGCCTCGGCGCGGATCGCCGTCATCAGCTCGAAGACCTGCTCCTCGGAGATGATCTGCGGATACCGCTCGGGCAGCTGCAGCAGCAGCGCCTGTCCCTGGGAAATCATCATCGGCAGCTCCCGCGCCAGCTGCGTCACCTGCTGCGACATCAGCGGCACCAGCCCGAACAGCGCCGCCGTAACCAGCGCAATGAACCCGAGCATCACCAGGATCACCGCGAAGAGCCGCGGCATTCGCAAGCGCGTCAGCTTCGCCACCGCACCGTCGAGCAGGTAGGCGATGATCAGGCTGGCCAGCAGCGGTGCCAGGATGCGCCCGGCCACGATCACCAACAAAAATCCGATCAGCAGCAGGAAGGCCAGGATCACCACCTGCGGGTCGGTAAAATGCCGCTCGTACCAGCGTCGTAACACCTGGATCATGACGTGGATCGCACCCGCTCGTAGTGGGTCGCAAACAGGGCCTCGAGTTCGTCGATGACTTCGACGGCCGGACGCCCCTGCATCACATGCTGGGTCATCAGGGCGGAGGTTTCATTCAACAGGCGGCCACGCTCCAGCATGAAATAGGTTTCGGAGAGCCGGCGCATCGCCTTGATCACCGACTCCTCGGGCGGGCGCGGAATCGCCTTGGGCTCCGGCAACGGCACGGGTTCAGCCGTCGCCACCTGGGTGCGCAGAAATTCCGCGAAGTGCAACAGCGTCTGCTGCTCCGCCTCCGGCAACCCCTTGGCGATCTCGGCCAAGCGCCGTGTGGGGGTCGTCTTGCGCGTCATGTTCATGTTCATCTCAAGGGAGGCACACTCATGCATCCGTCTCTAGTTTCAGGCTGAAGATCGGCATCTTGCGCCGTTCCTGCATCAATCCGAGTTCCGACACCAGCCCGACCACGACCTGCTGGGTCACGGCCTGCATCCCCTGCCATTCCATGCGCGCCTCGCCCAGCAACTCGCCCATGTTGGGTGGCGGATTATGCCGCGCCTCCATGATGATATCTTCTAGCATGCCCGGTTTCATTTCCGGGCGAAACAGCAGACCGTAGGTCAGGGCATCGGGGCGTACCGCCAGCCACTGGCCGGCGTCATCGACCAGCGTGGGCTCCAGCCCCTCGGGCAGGTCGACCCGCCCATGCACCAACACCAGCACCCGATGGCCGTCCACCGCCTCGGCCAGCGCATCGCCCGCTCCGGCCGGGGTTTTGTGGGCGGTCACGAACGCGGCCCGATAGGGAGGGTCTTCATGGGGCGTGCCACCGGCCTGCTGGGCCACCAGCAGACCGCCCATGCCGATGCCGATGACCGGCCGGCGGGAGCGCCGGAAGATGTCGATCAGCGCCAACTCCTCGGGCACCTGCGGATTGTGTTCGAGATCGGCGGTGGGCCAGGCGCCGCCCAACAACCAGAGACCATCGAACTGGGCCGCCGAACCCGGTAGCGGCTGGCCGACGAAGGGACGGTGGTAGGCAAAACCGATATCCCGCTTCTCGAGTTGGGACTCGATCAGGCCCAGGAATTCCGAATAGGTATGCTGAACGACACAATAGTTCTTCATGGCTGCTCCTTATTTTACCAAGAGACGGGGCGACCGAGCGGGGCTATCGAGCGGGGCTACCGAGCGGTGACTGCAGGGTGGCGGGTCGGCGGATCACCGGCGGCATCATCCCGGGTGCAGTATTCGCGGATGAAGCGCAACAACACCTCGAGAGTCGGCACGCGAAACTTCTGGCGGGCGTGCACCAGGGAGATCGGTCGCTCCAGCGGCGGATCCAGCGGGATGGCTACCAACTGACCCAGTGCCACCTCCTTGGCGATCACCGACTCCGACAGCACCGAAACGCCCATGCCCGCCGCCACGGCACCCTTGATCGCCTCCGGGCTGCCGAGTTCCATACACAGATTCAGGCGATTACGGCTAAAACCCTGGCGCGTCAGGTAGTCCATGATCACCTCCCGGGTCCCGGACCCCTCCTCCCGACAGACGAAGGGCTCGTCGAGGAAGTCGTCCAGGGTCACGCGCTTCACCGGCGCCAACCGGTGATCGTGTGGCACGATCAGGCGCAGTTGGTCGATCAGGCAGGCCTGCACGATCAGGTTGCGGTTACCCACCGGCGCCTCGACCACGCCGAGATCGATCTCGCTCTCCTCGACCATCGCGACCACGGCATCGGAATTGCCCACCCGCAGGCTGATGCCGACCCCCGGATGGCTGCGCAGGAAGGCCCCGAGCAAGGTGGGCAGCAGGTACTCCGCCACCGTGGTGCTGGCACCGAGCACCAGGGCTCCGCCGACCGCACCCTTCAGCTCGCGCATCGCCGCCTCCATCTCCGCATAGGACTCGAAGATCCGCTCGGCATAACGGAACACCAGGCGACCGGCCTCGGTCAGCGTGACCCGGTTGTGATTCCGGTCGAACAACCGGGTATCGAACTGCTCCTCGAGCTGGCGCACCTGGAAGGTGACCGCCGGCTGGGTCATGTGCAGCACCTCGGCCGCCCGCGTGAACGAAAGCAGCCGGGCCACGGTAAAAAAGACTTGCAAGCGCCGATCCGACATCAACAGGATTCCCATTTGGTGCCACGCATGCTAGCAAGCCCGACAAGGCCGCAATAGCAGACGGACTTTCCCTGCGCGAAATCAGCCCGAGGGTAGACTGGCAACATACACGATCCGGGACACCCCGATGGGCAGGCAACGATGAGCACGGGCTGGCAAAAATTGGACCTCGAGGGCGGTGGGCTGCAGGCGATGAATGCCCGGCTCACCGCGCGCATGCGCTCCCGCGCCTGGGCCTACGCGGCCTGGGTGCTGTTTCCGCTCGGCCTGCACCGCTGGTACCTGGCCGAGCCGCGGGGCGCGAGCGCCTTTGCGGGATTGACGGCCATCACCGTGGCCACGGCATGGCTCGCCCCGGCGGCGTGGTGGCTGGTACCGCTGGCCGCCCTGCTGGGCTTCGCCGCCTTTGATCTCTACTGGATCGATCGCCGCGTGGTGACCTACAACAAGGAACTGCGCATGAAATTGTTCCTGCGCAAGGGCCGCAAGCCACCCACCGATTACCGCGGGCGCTACACCGAAACCACCGACGCCGAACAGGCCCACCGGGACCTGGCCGACTACCAGGCCCTGAAGGAAACCGAACGGGCCGGCCATACCCCCAGTCGCTCGACCGCAAGCCCCGCCCCCGCTCCCGGCCGCAGCCGCGTCCCCTCGTTCAACGACCAGGAAGCCATGCTCCGCCACCTCCGCAAAAAGCCCCGCCCCTAACCCTTCCCGGGTGGATCCCGTGGAGGGCGGTACGCGGCGTCGGAGGTCCACGCGTCGGGATTGCACCGTCGCCGTGCTTGAATTCGAACCCAAAACGCCGGCCCCGAAGGCCCTGCACGCAACGGCTCGGGCACGGCCACGGCAGGCCCACGGCGCTCGGCCCGGCCACCCCAGGCGCCGAACGCGTGCAGCTATCCCCACTAAGCCCAACCGCCGGCAGCACGCCCTTGGGGTTTACACCCAACACTGAAGAGCCGTGCGGGGTGTGCCCGGTCCGGACCGTAGATGGCCATGGATGGCCATCTTCGAGCGCTCATGGACGACTTGAGCGTGTCCGGACCGGGCACA
>Ga0207421_10001287_pt1 | contig 32562 bp, 34 predicted proteins | sample SodLakKL_010_SED_4_FD_187542 | JGI IMG/M metagenome (GOLD analysis project Ga0207421, IMG submission 187542) | Alkaline sediment microbial communities from Lake Tanatar, Kulunda Steppe, Russia - 8KL_010_SED (SPAdes) (version 2) | ecosystem: Environmental > Aquatic > Non-marine Saline and...
AGTCAGAATCTGATTATATAATGTTAGAGCAGCGGGTAGAAGTTGAAGTTACTTCAGGAGAATACCAGGGAGAAGTTTTTACTGTTAAAAATACTTTAATGGATCATTATTATGATTTTTATCTGGAGGAAGGGCAAGAAATACTTCTTTTAGCAGAGCTGGAAGACGGATTAATCGGTAACGTGTACTTTAAAGAAGTGGTGCGGGATAAGTACTTATATTATTTCATAGGGATTTTTATTTTTTTATTGCTTTTAGTAGGCGGAAAAAAAGGCTTTAAAACTATAATAGCTCTTGGTTTCACCGGCTTTGTTATTATAAAAATGTTACTGCCCTTGATATTACAGGGCTATAATCCAATTTTAACCTCTGTTGTTCTTGCCAGTGCTACTGCTATATTTACCCTTTTAATTATTGGAGGCCTGGAGAAGAAAACTATTGCTGCTATAGTCGGAACTATTTTTGGGGTTTTGACTGCCGGTTTTTTAGCCCTTTGGATTGGGAATTTAGCTCATCTTACCGGTTTTAGCAGTGAAGAAGCTCAAATGCTTATGTACATGGATAATGTAGAAATAGATGTGAGGGGAATTCTTTTTGCCGGTATTATAATCGGCTCACTGGGAGCGGTTACAGATGTGGGTATCTCCATAGCATCGGCTGTTTCCGAAGTTGTAAAGGTTAATCCTAGAATAGATTCTTATTCACTACTGGTTTCCGGCATAAATGTAGGCAGGGATATTATGGGCACCATGGCCAATACCTTAATTTTAGCTTATGTGGGCAGTGCCACTCCATTATTACTGCTTATCACAGGATATGAAATGCCGTGGATTAAGGTATCTAATTTAGATCTCATAGCAACAGAAATAGTAAGAAGTGTTGCGGGAAGTATTGGTCTGGTAATAACTATTCCTGTTACTGCCATTGTGGCTGCCTGGCTTTTCAAAACTGGATCTTCCCGCTAAGGGATAATCTTTTAATAATAACTATTGACAAAGTTTACTCTTTTAGTATGTAATAAAAGAGTAAAGGCGGTTAAATAGCAATAATATTTAAGGTAGGAGTTACAATATATGAATGTTCTAAGAGAGATCACATCAGAAGTATTACAAGCTGTTCTTCCTCTAGCTGTAGTAGTCTTTGTATTGCAGCTAATTGTATTATCTTCACCAATAGAGGAAGTTTTGCAGTTTTTAGTTGGCCTTGTATTCGTAACTTTAGGTCTTATTTTTTTCCTCGTTGGCATAAGAATAGGATTACTTCCCATTGGTGAATCCATTGGAAATACAATTCCCCAGACGAGAAATATAAATTTGATTGTTTTTTATGGTTTTTTACTGGGATTTTTAGTGACCTCAGCTGAGCCCGATGTGAGAGTGCTTGCTTCACAAATTGATATAGTATCAGGTGGAGCTATCCCTCACCATATCCTGATTTATAGCGTGGCTTTAGGGGTGGGTATATTTGTAGCTCTATCCTTGATAAAAATTGTATTTGGGGTTCCCTTAAAATACTTTTTAATAATCGGTTACATAGCTATTTTTGTTATTTCTACATTTACACCAGAATATTTTGTCCCCATATCTTTTGATGCAGGAGGGGTTACTACGGGCCCATTAACGGCCCCCTTTATTTTAGCCATGGGGGTTGGGGTTGCCTCTGTATTAAGCGGAAAAAGTGCTTCTCAAGACAGTTTTGGTTTTGTAGCTTTGGCTTCAATCGGGCCGGTTATTAGTGTGATGATTTTAGGGGTGATTTACGGATGAACGGGGTTACTATATTTAAAGGATTTACGGGTGTTTTGGGGGAAGTAACTATAGCTCTTTTACCTTTGGCTTTATTTTTTTTATTTTTCCAGTTAGTATATCTTAAACTGCCCCGCATAGAAGTAATTAATATGGTAAAAGGTGTGATATTGGCCTTTATAGGAATTGCACTATTTTTACAGGGTGTGCATGTAGGCTTTTTACCTGTAGGAGAATTATTAGGGCAGGGCTTAATTGAAAACGCAGGTAAATGGGTAGTAATACCCGTAGGATTCATCCTGGGAGCTACTGCTACTTTTGCAGAACCGGCTGTAAAGGTTTTAAATCAAGAAGTAGAAAAAGTATCAGCCGGGTATATTCCTCAAATTATTTTGCTTATAACTTTATCTCTAGGTGTTGGCTTTTCCATTTCTCTTGCCATGACAAGAATTATATATGGTATACCTTTAATGTATATTTTGCTGCCGGGCTATGGGTTAGCGCTATTATTAATATTTTTCTCAAAAGATAATTTTATTTCCATAGCTTTTGATGCTGGTGGAGTGGCTACAGGCCCCATGACAGTAACATTTATCATGGCATTTTCAGTTGGTGTGGCTTCTAAGATAGAAGGGAGCGACCCTTTAATAGAGGGGTTTGGCATGATTGCCCTGGTGGCCTTAGCGCCGATTTTATCAGTATTGTTATTGGGTTTAGTTTATACTAGAAAGGAGAAGCAAGATGAACGAGAGATTGAAGAGGGATAATAAACTTATAGTAACCATAGTAAAAAAGGGCAGGGCAAAAAAAATCTGTGAAGCTGCCAAAAAGGCTGGCACCAAAGGTGGCACCACATTAATGGGTAAAGGCACCAGTGCTAAGGAGTTTAAAAAGATGTTTGGAATTACTCTAAATGAAGAAAGAGAAGTGATTTTAACAGTAACAAAGAATGAGTTGGAGGAGGAAGTTTTTAACGAGATAGTTGAAAAAGGAGAAATAAATAAACCCGGTAAGGGAATAGTTTTTGTAATGGATTTAAAAAGAATCGACGGCATTGTACACTTGTTAAAGGAGGCTCAGGAATAAAGTGACTAAAAGTCGCAAAGCAAGAGAATGTAAGATAAAGTTTGACTTGATAGTTTCTATTGTTAATAGAGGTCATTCACAACTGGTGGTAGAAGCTTCTAAAAAAGCTGGCGCTGAAGGTGGTACAATTTTAGGGGGAAGGGGCTCTGGTGTTCATGAAAAATCCAGGCTGTTTGGCGTTACTATTGAGCCAGGAAAAGATATAATCTTGACTTTGGTTCCCAGAGACGATGCAGATGCTGTTCTTGATGCTATTCTAGATGAAGCAGAACTTAATAAGCCAGGTAAAGGGATATCCTTTATTTTAGAAGTTAAAAAGGTAGCCGGTATTACTCACTTGCTGGATGAAGACACCAGGGAGAAGATAGATAACGGTTTATAAATAAATAATCTATTATCTGATAAAAAGCATAAAGTTATTTGTATATTAAAAAAGAACCCTGGAGGTTCTTTTTAATGTACATTTAAAAATTGTGAAGATCTTATCTTTCTTTTTAAATTAACCTGCTAGCTTATCATTAAGCATCCGGCTAAGCTGTGACTTTTTACGGGCGGCATTATTTTTATGGACTATCCTCTTGGCTACAGCTTTGTCTATATTTTTAAATACTATGGCCAAAGATTTCTTTGCTTCTTCTATGTTATCAGAGGCAAGAACATTCTGGTAGCGGCGTATAGAGGATTTAATCAACGTTCTAACTGCTTTATTTTTCTCAGTTCTTTTTAAATTTGTTTTCGTTCTTTTTATGGCAGTTTTTGTGTTTGGCATTTAGTCTAATCTCTCCTTTCAAATAATTATATATACTTAACCACTAGATATTTTAACATTTAAAGTATTGAAATGCAACTAATTTGGCACCATAAATGCATATAACTTTTTCTATTGGTTAACATATATAATGTTAAATTATTTAAACAGCTAAGGAGGTGAAAAAATGTTTGGGTTGATTATTCGCTTTATTGTTTCTGCCCTGGTAATCATGTTCGTAGGGTTTCTGCTTCCCGGATTCGCAGTACTGGGATTTGGCGAGGCAATTCTTGCAGCTATTGTTATAGCTCTCTTGGGATTTATTGCAGAAAACTTACTGGGAGACATGATTTCTCCCCGTAATAGAGGTGTAGTAGGTTTTATTACTGCAGCAGTAGTTATTTATGCAGCACAATTTTTAGTGCCGGCTATGAGAGTGTCTGTTTTAGGCGCATTACTTGCAGCCTTGATTATTGGTATAATAGATGCTTTTGTGCCTACAGAATTGCGCTAATATAAATCCTAAAAAGGGGGCGTTTCTAATAGGGGCATGGGTTGGCGATAAAATAAGCATGTTTCGTACTGACCTGGCTATAGAAGCAACGGAAATGATAGAAACTGAACCAAAAGAGGAAATACCCGGGGTTAACATTGATACCCGGGAAGTAGAAGGCATCAATGTCAGCAGAGTATCAGTTATTAATGAGGAAGGTCAAAAAAAAATAGGTAAGGCTATGGGTAATTACGTTACCCTGGAAGCTCAAGGTCTGCGCAAGAGGAACATTCAGTTTCAGGACAGGGTAAGCCATATTTTTACAGAAGAATTAATTAAAATGGTTACTTTACAGGAAAATATGAATATTTTAGTGGTAGGTCTTGGAAACTGGAATGTTACACCTGATGCCCTGGGGCCTAGAGTGGTAAGGGATCTCCTGGTAACACGTCATCTTTTACAGCACAGCCCGGAAGTGCTGGGAGAAGGCTATAGTTCTGTTTGTGCTGTTGCTCCTGGAGTTTTGGGGATAACCGGTATTGAGACCAGTGAAATCATATTTGGAATTGTACAAAAAGTAAAGCCTGATCTGGTTATAGCCATAGATGCCCTGGCCTCTAAAAATGTGTCCAGGGTCAATACTACCATTCAAATAGCGGATACAGGCATTAATCCTGGCTCAGGGGTAGGTAACAAACGCATTGGAGTCAACAGGCAAACCCTGGGAGTTCCGGTGATAGCAGTTGGTGTGCCAACCGTGGTAGATGCCGTAAGCATAACCCTGGATACCCTGGATAGAGCTTCTGATAAACTTATTAAGCAGAACCCTGAAGAAAGTAAAATCTATAATATGCTAAATAGCATGGAGGGTGATGAAAGGGCTGCCCTTGTAAGAAAAGTACTGGAACCCTATAATGAAAATCTAATGGTAACACCTAAAGAAATTGATACCATAATAGAAGACATTTCAATAATTATTTCCGGCGGGTTAAATGCAGCGCTGCATCCCAAAGTTCTAGACGAAACCTCTACCAGGTATATGCATTAGTTTTTCTTTAAAAAAATAGTTTTCTAAGCAGGTAGATTAATTTACCTGCTTTTTTAAATTGAGAGTTTTAATTTTTGCAGGTATATATTATTCTAATTAACCATAATATTAATAAGAGATATCTTAACTTCTATAAATTAGGTGATACAATGATAAAAAAAAGATTTTTGGAAAAAAGAAAATACAGAAGATATCAAAAAAATAATAATCACTTTAAAGTAGGAATCTTTATAATCTTAATAATGGGAGCTGTCTTTTTTTTATGGAATAGTTTACCTCCTGGGGAGGGAACATTAAGGGCAATAAGCACTTCTACATCTGAAGACAGCAGCTGGCAGAAAAGCTTATACAGAAGTATTTTAAAACAAGCTATTCCCGGAATGGTTGAAGCGGAAGAAAGAAAGTCCAGTTTAGAGGAAAGCAATAAATCAGAAGTTAATTCCCATAACGATTCCCGAAATTTAATTAATTCCACCCTATATGCTTTAACCAACATTGATCCTAATAACCCTAAAACATTTTTAAATGCGCAAATTTGTACCATGCAGCAGGTTTCCTTTTTAAATGAACGATCTTTAAAGGAAAACACATATAATGTGGATGAAGGAAAATACGAAGAAAATGAGGCGGCTCAGTCTCCTCACCTGGAGCCGGAGGATTCTGAAGAAACAGAAGACATATCAAATACTTTGAGACCCCTGGTAATTATTTATCATACCCACACAACAGAATCTTTTATGCCTACAACGGGGAAACCTTTTACCGATAATTTAGATGAAACGGTCGTCCGTGTAGCGGAAGAACTGGCCCAACAATTGGAGAAAAATTATAATGTAAGGGTTATTCACAACAAAGAGATTCATGATATACCCAGAAGTGAGTCTTACCAAAAAGCTGTCAATACTGTAAAAGATTTAGTTAGCAAATATTCTGAAGCAGACCTGGTTATTGATTTACATCGGGATGGAACTACCAGAGAGGCTACGACTACACAGATAAATGGGGAGGATGTAGGGAAGACTTTAATGATGCTGGGCACGAATCACGAAAACTGGAATAAGAATTACGAAATTGCCATAAGGATACATGAGAAGAGTGAAGAATTATTTCCGGGTCTTTCCAGAGGAGTCAGGAAGAGAAGTTTAACCTATAACCAGGATGTTCACCCCGGAGCCGTTCTTTTAGAAATAGGGGGCCATAAAAATTCCCTGGAGGAAGCTTTAAGAACAAGCCGTTATGTTGCTACGATACTGGGAGAGGTTTTAAACGAGATGTAATAACTATAGTTTTGTTACACATATTTTAATATCATTGGGTTAAAACTATAATTTGCCGGTTTAGTTTAATAACTTTTACAGGATCACCAATTCCGGTAGGAGGGATAAAATGAAACATGCCCGGGCTGTAGTTTTAACCTTTATTTTTTTTATGTCTATCTTGTATTTTGGTTTAAACCAGGTAGAAAGGGAAGCAAATAAACTGGTGGGGATAGATTCGCCACCAGAAAGCTTTACCTTAAATATAGAGGAAGAAGAGATAATAGTTCTTACTTTTGTCGGGACAGACTATCCTTTATCAATTACAGGAGTAAAAGAAATAATAGTATCTTCCGGTCAACTTATGCATACTTTTTGGCAGAGGTTCCATTATTATTCTTTGGAGAACGATTAATAAGTAGTTTTAAAATACAAATTATTTAACATTTTAAGCTATGTATTCTTGACAAATTACCTGTACAATGGTATTTTTTTATATAGGATATTAGCACTCTCTAGAGGTGAGTGCTAACAGAGGTGGTACACATGAACCTTTCTGAAAGAAAAAAAGAGGTACTGCAGCTAGTCATCAGTGAATATATTAAATCAGCCGAACCGGTAGGGTCCAGGACTATTGCCCGGCGTTATGACCTGGGATTAAGTTCTGCAACTATTCGCAACGAGATGGCTGATTTAGAGGATTTGGGTTATCTAGAACAACCTTATACCTCGTCAGGAAGGATTCCATCGCAAAAGGGGTACCGTTTTTATGTGGATTCCCTTATGCAGATTAGAGACCTTTCAGCAAAAGAAGTAGCCTGGATACAAAAAATATTTAATTTTAAGCTCAAAGAAATAGACCAGGTAATTCAGCACGCAGCAAAAGTTCTCTCTACTTTAACCCACTATACATCTCTTGTCATGGGGCCCCAAATAGAAAAAAGTTGTTTCGAAAAGCTGCAAATTTATCCCCTGGATCATGAAAAAGCTTTAGTAGTTATGGTTACCGATACCGGTTTTGTAGAAAATAAAATCATAGAGCTTCCCTACATGCTTACTACGGATGAACTTTTTAGAATTGTAGATTATATGAATAAAAAGCTAAGTGGTTTATCTATTGATAAAATTACCGGTTCTCTGGTTAAGGAAATGAAGATGGAGCTTATCCATAAAATGGATTTTATCGAGCAGACTATAAACTTATTGGAACAGAGTTCTTTATTCCACAGGGAAAGCAGGATATACCTGGGAGGAACGGCCAACATATTAAATCAGCCTGAATTTAAAGATATAAATAAAATCAAAAAAATATTTAATGTGTTAGAAGAAGAGACAATGTTGTCCAGGTTATTGGAAGGAGCTTCAACAGAGAGCCTGAAAGTAACCATTGGGGAGGAAATTGAAATTGAAGAGATACAGGAATGCAGCCTTATAACAGCAACTTACAGTATTGGGGATAAGACTATTGGTACTATAGGAGTTATAGGTCCTACCAGAATGGATTATTCAAAAGTAATTACTATAGTAGGACATATAACTCACAAACTTACTCAAACTTTAAGTGAGGTTTATAAGAAAGATTAAAAGCCTCTATCGATAACCACAAAAGTTAACATATCCCCAGGTATGAACTTTTGGGGTATATTTTGTTGCTTATAGGATTTAATTTTTAACGGGGAGGGTATCTAAATAAAAATGGAAAACAAAATAGACAAGGAGAAAGAATTGTCCAGGGAGGAATCCATGGATGAGGATAACTTAACTAATGAGAATGTAAATGAGGGTGATGAAGAATTTCAGGGAGACCCAAAAAAAATTCGACAAAAAGACCTGGAAAAAAGAGGGTTTGAAGAGTCCTCTGAAGAAAATAATATCTTCGAAGAAAAGTTAGCAGAAGAATTTAAAAATCTACAGGAAGAGAAAGAAGAATTGGTTTATCGAGTGCAGAGGCTTCAGGCTGACTTTGACAATTATCGTAAAAGGGCAAGGGTAGAAAGATTTGAGGCAGCAGATAATGCAACAGCAGAGCTGCTAAAAGCTCTTCTTCCCGTAATAGATAACTTTGAAAGGGCTGTTAATTCTGCTGAAGAAGAGGGGGGTTTTGTTTCCGGTGTTAAGATGATTTACAAGCAGCTTAATGAAACCTTAGAAAAGGAAGGGCTGGAGCCTATACAAGCAGAAGGTGAAACTTTTGACCCCCATATTCATGAAGCGGTTATGCAGGTGGATAGCCCTGATCATCAGGAAAATATAGTTGTGGAAGAGCTTCAGAAGGGCTATAAATTTAAGGGAAAATTACTAAGGCCCAGTATGGTAAAGGTTGCAAAATAAAAGGAAATAGTATCTTATAAGGAGGGGTTTTTAATGAGTAAAATTATTGGTATTGATCTTGGAACAACTAACTCTGTTGTTTCGGTTATGGAAGGTGGAGAGCCTAAAATTATTCCTAATGCGGAAGGAGAACGCCTTACTCCTTCAATAATTGCATTCACTAAAACGGGAGAACGCCTGGTTGGTCAGGTAGCCAAGCGACAGGCTATTACCAATCCGGAAAAAACAGTTTTGTCTGTTAAAAGGCAGATGGGTACAAATTATACGGAAAAAATAGATGATAAAGATTATACTCCCCAGGAGATTTCCGCGATGGTTTTACAAAAATTAAAACAGGATGCGGAAAGTTACTTGGGTGAAAAAGCAGACCAGGCTGTTATTACTGTGCCTGCCTATTTTTCAGACAGCCAGAGGCAGGCAACTAAGGATGCCGGTAAGATTGCCGGGTTAGAGGTATTAAGAATAATCAACGAGCCTACAGCAGCCGCCCTGGCTTATGGCCTGGATAAAGAACAAGAACAGACTATTCTAGTTTTTGACCTGGGTGGCGGCACCTTTGATGTTTCTATTCTAGAACTGGGAGATGGAGTTTTTGAGGTTAAAGCTACCAGCGGTAACAATAAGCTGGGGGGCGATGATTTTGATGAAAGAATAGTTAATTATCTGGCTGATGAATTTAAAAAGGATCACGGTATTGACTTGAGAGAGGACAAGATGGCCCTGCAGAGGCTTAAAGAAGCTGCAGAAAAAGCCAAGGTTGAACTATCCAGTGTAACTACTACTAACATAAACTTACCTTTTATTACAGCTACCCAGGAAGGTCCAAAGCATATGGATTATGATGTAAGCAAGGCTAAGTTTGAAGAGTTGACCAGTGATTTAATAGAGAAAACAATGGGGCCAACCCGACAAGCCCTTTCTGATGCAGGTTTGGATGGCAATAAAATAGACAAAATTATACTGGTAGGAGGCTCTACCCGGATTCCAGCCGTTCAAAAAGCTATTAAAGATTTATTGGGCAAAGAGCCCAGCAAAGGGGTTAATCCTGATGAGGTTGTGGCCATGGGTGCAGCTATTCAAGCAGGAGTTCTGGGCGGTGATGTAAAAGACGTACTGCTCCTGGATGTAACCCCCCTTTCCCTGGGAATTGAAACTCTAGGAGGGGTTTTCACCCAGCTTATTGAAAGGAATACTACCATACCCACCTCTAAGAAGCAGACTTTCTCTACGGCAGCCGATAACCAGACCAGTGTAGAGATACATGTCTTACAGGGTGAAAGGCCTATGGCCACGGATAACAAGACTCTGGGAAGGTTTATTCTGGATGGCATTCCTCCAGCACCCCGGGGAGTTCCTCAAATTGAGGTTAGTTTTGATATAGATGCCAACGGTATTGTAAACGTTTCAGCTAAAGACCTGGGCACCGGTAAAGAGCAGAGTATTACCATCAAAGCTACTAGCGGCCTGTCTGATGAAGAAATAGATAAAATGGTAAAGGACGCGGAAAAGCAGGCAGAAGAAGACCAGAAGCGCAAAGAACTGGTTGAAGCTAAAAATAATGCTGATTCTGTAATATACAATACTGAAAAAACTTTAAAAGAATTAGAAGAACAGGTCTCCCAGGAGGAGCGGGATGAAATAGAGAAATCTATCGAAAAAGTAAAAGAAGCAATTAACAGTGATGAAGCCCAGACTATTAATGAAGCTGTTGAAGAACTAACCAAACACCTCCACAACCTGTCTACCAAAATGTACGAAAAGGCACAGCAGGAACAAGAGGCGGCGGCTGACGGAAATCCTTCCGGTGAAGGAGCAGATCAAGGGGAAGATGAAAATGTGGTGGATGCCGATTATCAGGACGTAGAAGAGGACAATAAATAAAGTGAGGAGTTAATTTATGACTAAGCGGGACTATTATGAAGTTCTTGGAGTAGACAAAAATGCTTCTCCCGAAGAAATAAAAAAAGCATACCGAAAGTTGGCCCGGCAATATCATCCCGATGTTAATACCGGGGATAAAGATACGGCGGAAAAATTTAAAGAAGTAAAAGAGGCGTATGATGTTTTAAGCGACTCCCAAAAGCGTTCTCAATACGACCAGTTTGGTCATGCCGCTACAGAAGGTTTTGCCGGCGGAGACCATGGTTTTGGTGATTTTGGGTTTGGCGACTTTGAAGATATATTCGAGAGTTTCTTTGGAGGAGGTTTTCGCCCCCGCCGGTCAGGTGGACCCCAAAGGGGTTCAGATCTTCGCTATGACGTGATAATAAGTTTTGAAGAAGCAGCTTTTGGTAAAACTCTTAATGTAGAAATTCCCAGGATGGAAAAATGCAGTAAGTGCCAGGGAAGCGGAGCTGAGCCCGGCAGTTCTCAGGAGACCTGTCCCCAGTGTAAAGGTTCAGGAGAGATTCGATATTCACAGAGCACAGCCTTTGGCCGGTTTATCAATGTGAAAGCCTGTGACCGGTGCCGTGGAGAAGGAACCATTACTCCTGATCCCTGTACTGAATGTCGTGGTCAGGGACGGATCAAGCAAACCAAGGAAATAGAAGTAAAAATACCTGCTGGAGTGGAGCATGGTTCCAGGTTAAGGGTATCTGGCGAAGGAGAATCAGGGGTTAAAGGAGGCCCTCCTGGAGATCTCTACGTTATAATAAGTGTCCGTCCCCACGAAGTATTCAAGCGGCGGGGAGACGATGTTTACTGTGAAGTTCCCATAAGTTTTGTTAAAGCTGCGCTGGGAGGAGAATTAACAGTCCCTACCCTTGATGGTCAGGCAAAAATAAAAATACCCGAAGGAACTCAAACTGACACTTATTTCAGGCTTAAGGCTAAAGGTGTTCACAGATTAAGAGGCATGGGACGGGGAGATCAGCACATTAAAGTTGTAGTTCAGGTTCCACAAAAGTTAAACACAAAACAAAAGGAACTTTTACGGGAGTTTGCCCATGAAAGTGGAGAAGATATGTCTAAAATAGATGAAAAAAGTATTTTTGGTAAATTTAAAAATGCCTTTGGAGGAAGCAAAGGATGAGCAGTTGGCTCCAACTAGAAGTACAGGTTAATAAAGAATCCTCTGAAGCAGTAGCTAACTTTTTACTGGAAAAGGGATCTCCAGGTATAAGCCTAAAGGAGCCTACAACTTCCCCTCTTATAGGGGATGACGTAATTAATATGACGAGGGATTCATCTGAAGAAGGTGTTTTAATAACAGGTTACTTTCCCGTAGATAGAAGGGATGTTAACCTCGTTATGTCTGAGTTGGAGGATTTTTTAAAAGACCTGGCTAATAGAGGCATTAATATAGGGAAAGGAACCTTTGAAGGAAACATTATTAAAGAAGAAAATTGGGCAGAGTCCTGGAAAAAACATTATAAGCCGGTCAAAGTAAGCAATTCGCTGGTAATTACACCTTCCTGGATTAATTACCAGCCCTCCAGTGATGAAATTGTTATAGAGATTGATCCCGGGGCAGCTTTCGGTACCGGGGATCATTCTACCACCCGGATGTGTCTCCAGGCCTTAGAGGATGTGCCTTTAAAAGGCAAGATAGTATATGATTTAGGATGCGGCACGGGAATATTATCCATAGCTGCAGCCAAACTGGGCGCTCAACGGGTTATAGCTGTTGACAGTGATCACCTGGCGGTAAAAACAGCTAAAGAAAATTGTCAGAAAAACATGGCAAATTTCCAGGTAGAGTTTTACTGTGGAAGTTTGCCGTCTTTTTTTTGGGAGACGGAAGGATTACCGCCGGGAGACCTTATCCTGGCTAATCTATTAACTGACCTGATAATTAAGGTTTTGCCTGAAATTCATAAACAGTGTAATGATAATGGTATAATAGTTCTATCCGGGATAATCCAGCAAAGATTACAGGAATTAAAAGAGAAAATTTGGGATGAATATTTGTTTATCGAGGAAATAACAACTGAAGATGGGTGGGCATGTATTCGCGTGAGTAAGTAAGGGTTAATATTTAAAGGAGTTTGGTAGATGCATCGATTCTTTGTTTCGCCAGGGGATATTAATAAAGAAGAAGGTAAAGCCATTATTAGCGGGGATACTGCCCTGCATATATCCAGAGTGCTGAGGCTTCAAAAGGGAGACAGTATTATACTGGCTGATGGTTCAGGTAATGCTTATTTAAGTATTATTTTAGATATAGAAAAATACAAGATTTTAGCTGAATTAAAGGAACCTGTAAGGGAGAAGTCCGAGCCTGCCACCAGGGTAATTTTGGCCCAGGGACTGGCCAAGGGAGAAAAAATGGACCATATTGTTCAAAAATGCACGGAACTGGGGATCGCTGAAATTATACCCCTGGTTTGTGAAAGGACAGTGGTAAGATTATCTTCCCAAAAAGTTCCAGGGAAAATAAAGAGATGGCAGAAGATTTCCCTGGCAGCAGCTGAACAGTCCCAAAGAGACCGTGTTCCTACGATAAAAGAACTATCAACCATAGAAGAAGTTCTTTCTGGAAAGAATGACCAAACCCTCTGTCTTTTTTTATGGGAGCAGGAAAAAAAGCAGGGGCTTAAAGAAATTTTAAGTAATAACCCGGCACATGAAGTGCTGCTTTTAGTTGGTCCAGAGGGAGGCTTCTCTGAAGCAGAAGCTGATTTTGCTTTGTCATATGGCGCTTTTCCCGTAACTTTGGGACCAAGAGTTTTAAGAACTGAAACGGCATCCCCGGCAGCGCTAACTATGGTTCTGTATGAATTAGATGATTTGGGTGGAGTATATGAGTAAAAAAGCTGCGTTTTACACTTTAGGTTGCAAGGTAAACCAGTACGAAACCGAGGCTCTGCACAACTTGTTTCGGTGTAAAAATTATGAAATAGTAGACTTTTCACATAAAGCGGATGTTTATGTGGTTAACACCTGTACTGTTACCCATTTGAGTGACAGAAAATCCAGGCAGATGATCAGAAGAGCTATGAAGAGAAACCCCCAGGGTATAGTGGCTGTAACGGGTTGTTATGCCCAGGTAGCTTCTGAAGCAATCCAAAAGATACCGGGAGTGGATATAATTATTGGAACCCATAACAGGCAACAGATAGTAGACTTGGTAGAAAAAGCGGAGAAGGAAAACGATCCTGTTGTACTGGTGGAGGAACTGGGAAATGCTTCCTTTGAAGAGCTCCCCTTGGGGGAAATACGTCGGACCAGGGCCTTTATTAAAGTTGAAGACGGGTGTGAACATTTTTGTTCCTACTGCCTGGTTCCCTACGCCCGGGGGCCGGTTCGCAGCAGAAAAATGGAAAATATTATAGCGGAAGCGGAAAGAATGGCTTCTTTTGACACAAAAGAATTAGTGTTAACAGGCGTAAACCTGGGCGTTTACGGGAAGGAACTGAAAGAAGATATTTCCCTGGCAGATGTTATAACCAAAATTGAAGGGATAAAGGGTATTGAAAGGATAAGATTAAGTTCCCTGGAACTAACGGACTTTACCATGGAACTTATGGAGACAATAGCAGATTCAAATAAAGTATGTGAACACCTGCATATACCTTTACAAAGCGGTGATGACTATGTGCTAAATAAAATGAACCGCCTCTACACAACTTCTGAATACCGCAAACTGGTTAACTATCTCAGATATATAATGCCCGATTTGGCTTTAACTACTGATGTAATGGTAGGTTTTCCCGGCGAGAAGGATAAAAACTTTAATAGTACTTATGAATTCGTAAAGGAAATGGCTTTTTCCCGGATACATGTATTTAAGTATTCTCCCAGGATCGGCACCCCGGCCAGTCAGTTTCCTGATCACGTTGCCCCGGAAGTTAAAGATTACAGGAGTAGTAAACTGGCTGAAATGGGCCGGAATTTGTCCCGGGAATACAGCAAACAATTTGTGGGGCAGCAGGTAAAAGTTCTCTTTGAGGAGGAAAAACAGGAGGGATTTATGGAGGGACTGACCGGGCATTACTTGCGGGTCAGGGTTAAAACATGTCCTTCGCTGAAAGGTCAGATAAGAAGAGTAAAAGTAATTGAGTTAAAAAACGGCTTTTTATCAGGTGATTTGCTGTAGCTATTTTTGCCATATTTTGCTGGGCTTTTTACAGGTGTTTTGCCCTGCATGGGAATAAGACAACAGTTTTAAGCTATTTATATTTTTTTTAAATCCGGGGAAACCCGGATATTTTTATTTGCCAGGGTAACATCGCATTAAGAATAAAGCGTTATTTTAGAATATTTTATTAAATACTTGAATATTAATTGAAAAGAAAACATAAAAAGGAGGTGGTAATATAAAGGGGAGACTCTTTGTAATAGAAGGTAAACGTTTAATTCCTATCTTATTTTTACTGGTTCTTTTAATTAGCCTTTCGCTATATGATAATTTCATGGTTGATACGGCCGACCCGGTTGTAGATGTAAAAGATGAAAATAAAATAGAATTTACTACTACAGACCAGGGTAAAATGAAAGTAACGCCAACAATAAGGCTGGCTGACCAACAGGAAGATTGGACTAAAATAGCCAGGGAATTTAACCTGGAACTTCCAGAGTACCCTTTTAACCCTCACGGTGAGGTAGGCATTTTTGTTTTAAACGGAAAAGTAAAAAATATTGAATTGTTACCCCAGGCCGATAAACAGGTCCAGGTGAGGGTTTCAGTTGATGTAAAGGACAATTATTATCATCTTGGCACAGTCAATAAGAGAGATTACTGGGAAGAAGGCAAAGAATACTTATGGGTTTTAACTGATCAAAAGGGGCAGGTATTTGAAGAAAAAGTTATAGAGGATGAAATAAAAGAAGGTGAAGAAGCAGAGAAAAGTGAAGAAGAAGCAGAAAGTAACACCGATAATTAAAAAAAAGCAGCTTCAGAGCTGCTTTTTTTTAAACTTTATATTTAAGTATTTTTTGTAAAATATCATCAGCCAGTTTGTTTAGCTTATCAAAATTCTGGGCCCTTACATAATACCTTTCCAGCAGGTCGTGGTTTCGCTTAGAGTTTTTGATAGATCTTACTGCTTTTCCTATCAGGTGCCAAAAACGTTCCCGGGCATCTTCAATATCGGGTTCAAAAGATTTTAGCTTTTCTTTATCCAGGCAGGTCGACAGGTCATAATTAGATATTTTTTCCAAATGCTGAGTTCTAGAAAGAGAAAAGATATGGGGATAAGTGTTTTTAACTACAGCTAAATTAATTTCAGGAAGAACCAGTGCATCAAGTCTCTCCGGTGAAAAACCACAGTGGTAGGCTTCTATGGTTAGGCCTTTTTCCTGAGCTTTATGGTACATTTTCTGAAGCATCGTAGATTTACCTGTTCCCGGATCTCCCATCAGGAGGTATAAATTAGAGATATTTTGTAAAACTGAAGAGTATTTATTAACCGGTCCTTCTGGTGTAATGGCACTGGCAAAAAGGTGTTGTTCCTTAGAAAGAGCATTGCCTGCCGGGATACCTTCAAAGATTTCATCCAGCAGTTTTACTGTATTTTGTGCAGCCTGTAACTTGTTTAAGCATCGATAGTGATAGAACTGCCAGTTTTCATAGGTTAATTTTGCCTCTTTCAAGTATCGGTAGGTGATATTAAAGGAATCAGAGATAATATTTTGTAAATATTCTATCTCCCGCATATAAGGCCTTAATACTTCTTCATTCCAGTATGCTCCTAAGTTTATGATTTCATCTCTGGCCCCGGGAACTTCCGGTTCTATAACGTGAGGTGTTGTTCCATCTAAGATAACTGTGCCAAGGGCCGGAACAGCCAACCCGTCAAGGGAATTGCTGTCTGATGAACAATAATAGAATTCAACATTGTATCCTTCGTTATATAAAGCATTGCCAATTTTTTTAATTATGGTAGATTTGCCTGTTCCGGGGCCTCCCTTAAAAATATATGTTCTATTACTACCTTTTTTAATTAAGGCACTATATAAAGAGTAAAACCCTTGACAGGTATTTCCCCCGGGGAAGTATTCTCTGATCCAATTACTGCCGGACATAAGAATGCTCCTTTCTCTATTCAAGTTATACATCATTATATTATCGAATAGATTTTTAGTGCTTGTCTTTCCCGAATTTTTTGTGTTTAGCTTTCTTGATACAGGGGTATAAAAATGATATAATAACGATTTAAGTGACATTTATAATATAATTTTTAGAAGGGGGTGTAAATATTACTGATTGCCTCTTTTGTAAGATTATTTCCAGGGAAGTTCCCAGTGAGATTGTTTATGAAGACGATAAAATAATAGCTTTTAAAGACATACAACCTCAGGCACCGGTTCATGTTCTTATTGTGCCGAAAGAACATATTCCTACAATAGTGGATTTAACGGAAGAGACTGCTGATTTAATAGGTTATCTTCATTTTAAAACTAATGAAATCGCTAAGGAGGCAGGTGTATTGGAAAATGGTTTTCGTTTGATTTGTAATTACGGAAAAGATGGGGACCAAATAATACAACATATACATTTTCACATATTAGGGGGTAGATTTCTTACCTGGCCTCCGGGCTAGTCGACCAGGGTCAGGTAAAGTTGACAGCCTTTTTTTCAGAGTGTATAATTGACTATATTGAAGTAACTTTACATATGCATTAATTCCTAGTTAAGAACTTACTAATGTATAAAGCTTAACCTTAATGCTGTTTGTAGCGAGGGGAGGGAAATTAGTGGCGGAAATTAAAGTTGGCAAAAATGAAACTTTAGATAGCGCTTTAAGAAGATTTAAAAAACAATGTTCCAAGTCGGGAGTATTACAAGAAGTACGGAAGCGTGAACACTATGAAAAACCCAGTGTTAGAAGAAAAAAGAAATCTGAAGCGGCTCGTAAAAAGAAACGTTTCTACTAGGAGGTAGGGATATGACTCTTAGGGGAAATAAAATGACTCTAAATGAGAAAATAAATGCAGATATGAAAGCAGCCATGAAATCTAAAGACAAGTTTAAGCTTTCTGTTATACGTATGTTGAAGTCTGAAATAATAAATGAGGAAATCCAACAAAAAGGGCAGCTGGAGGATGATAAGGTATTAGAGGTTCTAAATCGCGAGCTAAAAAAACGCAGAGATGCTTCAGAAGAATATAAAAATGCCGGCCGTGAAGAAACAGTTCAAGATCTGGACAAAGAAATAGAAATAATATTATCTTATATGCCGGAACAGTTGAGCGAAGAAGAAATCCAAGAATTTGTTAAAGAAGCTGTTGAACAAACTGGTGCCCAAACCAAAAAAGATATAGGAAAGGTTATGGGTGTTTTGATGCCAAAAGTTAAAGGTAAGGCAGATGGCCGAACAGTTAATAAAATACTGCAGTCATACCTGGAGTAATAATAATCAACTTGGTGTATTAACCATCACCAAGTTCTTTATTTAAAAAGGGGGTTTCATTGTGGTCGTCAGGCTAAGAGTATTGCTGATTGCAATAATATTACTACTACTGGTCTTTCCTCCTCTTTTGCAGGGCTCAGGGGAAAATGTGCACCTGATTTCTGTTGAAGGAGCTATTGAATATAGTTTAGAAAGATATCTGGACAGGGCATTTAAAGAGGCTCATCAACAGGGAGCTTCGGCAATAATTTTAGAGTTTAATACTCCTGGCGGCAGGATAGATGCGTCCCAGGATATTCGCGATTTAATTACGGAGTCTAATATTCCGGTGCATGCCTATGTTAGACCCCATGCCCTTTCTGCGGGGGCGTACCTATCGATGGCTTGTGATTCTCTTTTTATGGCTCCAGGAGGAACCATAGGGGCGGCAGAACCCAGAGTAGGTGTTGGGGCAGAAGAAGCTGCAGATGAAAAAATATTATCTGCCTGGGAAAGTGATATGCGAACCGTTGCGGAAATGAGAGATAGGGATCCGGATATAGCTGCCGCTATGGTCCGCAAGGAATTATCTATACCAGATATAGTTGAGACCGGGAATCTTTTAACTTTAACTTCACAGGAAGCTTTATCTATTGGGTTTATCGATGGAGTATTTGCCAGCAGGGGAGAGCTATTAGAACACCTGGGGTTACAGGATGCTCACTTAATACAGGAGGAAATGGCATATGCTGAAAGGTTGGCCCGCCTTATTACCCATCCTGTAGTATCCACACTGCTTTTAACTGTGGGCATGGCTGCTCTGGTCCTGGAAATTATGACAGCAGGATTTGGAGTGGCTGGCAGTATTAGTGTATTATCCTTTACTCTCTTCTTTGGAGGGCATATTATAGCCGGTCTGGCAGGCTACGAAGTAGTTATTTTATTTTTAACTGGTATCTTACTTTTAATTATTGAAGCATTTGTTACAGGCTTTGGGCTGCTGGGTGCGGGGGGTGCCGTAGCCATGGTAGCAGCCATTGTCCTTTCAGCAGCCAGTACCGGTGAAGGTTTAAGAAATTTGATTATTGCCCTAATTTTAGCCACTGTAATTATAGTTATTTCCTTCAAATACCTGATTAAGAGCACATGGCTGCGGAACATAATACTTAGTTATAAGGAGGATAAAGATCTGGGGTATGTGGGTCCTAAAGAAGCTTCTCAGCTTCTGGATAAGGAGGGCATCACCATCACTACTTTAAGACCCTCAGGTACAGCTGAAATCGAAGGGAACAGGATAGATGTAGTAAGTGACGGTGGCTATATACCTGGTGATACCAGGGTAAAAGTAGTAAAAATTGAAGGCACCCGGGTTGTAGTCCGGGAGGCCAAATCAAAGGAGGATTAACTTTTAATGAGTCAATTAGTATCGGTTTTAATTATTGTAGCTCTTGTGGTTATTGGTTTTTCATTTATTTTCAGTATAATTCCTCTAGGGCTGTGGATTTCAGCCCTGGCTGCCGGGGTTAAAATAAGTATTATAACCCTGGTTGGAATGCGTTTGCGAAGGGTCATCCCGGCCAGAATTGTATCTCCCTTAATCAAGGCTACTAAGGCCGGGTTGGACATAAATGTGAACAAACTAGAAGGACATTATCTGGCAGGGGGTAATGTAGACCGGGTAGTAGATGCTTTAATCGCTGCCCAGAGAGCAGATATTCCCCTGGAGTTTGAAAGGGCTGCTGCCATTGATCTGGCCGGAAGAGATGTCCTGCAGGCAGTTCAGATGAGTGTAAATCCTAAAGTTATTGAAACCCCTGTTGTGGCTGCTGTAGCCAAGGACGGTATTGAAGTAAAGGCGAAAGCAAAGGTTACCGTAAGGGCCAATATTGACCGCCTGGTAGGGGGCGCCGGGGAAGAAACTATTATCGCCAGAGTTGGTGAAGGTACTGTTACTTCCATTGGTTCTTCGGAAAACCACAAAAAAGTACTGGAAAACCCGGACTCTATTTCTAAAAATGTGTTGGGTAAAGGGTTGGATGCCGGTACTGCTTTTGAAATACTTTCTATTGATATTGCTGATGTAGACGTTGGTAAAAACATTGGAGCCATGCTTCAAACTGACCAGGCAGAAGCTGACAAGCAGATTGCCCAGGCCAAGGCAGAAGAAAGAAGAGCCATGGCTGTAGCTAAAGAACAAGAAATGAAAGCCTCTGTACAGGAAATGAGAGCCAGAGTTGTAGAAGCAGAAGCCGAAGTTCCCAAAGCAATGGCTCAGGCTTTAAGGGAAGGAAACCTGGGAGTTCTTGATTACCAGAACCTGCAAAATATTGTATCTGATACCAAGATGCGGGAATCTATAGGAAAAATGGCGCCTGAAGAAGGCGAAGAGGATGAAAATCAGTAAAACCCCTGGATAAGTTCTTATCAATAAACGGTGGTGATGAATTACATGGAAAATCTTGTTGTCGTTGTTCTTTTTATAGTATTTGCTTTTGTAAAAAAGGTAATTGAACAGCGAAATAAAGCTTCTGTTCCCACTCCTGTTCCAGAGGAGCCTAAAAGAAAAGCACCTTCTACGGAAGAGAACGGAGATATTTTACAGCCTGAACCCGTAAGAGAAGCTGCTTATAATAGGGTTAATAAGGCCAGGGAAAAGATTAAAAAAAATATTTCCCGCGGGAAGGCTGCAGATAGTGGTGAGCTGGGGGAACAGATAGGCTCCCAGGAAGAAGGCAAGAAAAGAGAGGCTTCCGGGAAAAGGAAGAGTGCTTCCCGGTTTGAAGAATTTAGTGGCGGGTTAGTCCAGGGAATAATATATTCAGAAGTACTGGGCGCTCCTCGGGCCAGGAAGCCTTTTCCTTTTAAACAGGTAAATAAGCTTTAAAATCTTGTTGTAACAGTAATATGTTTTTAAATTTTAAAAAGAGAGAGTTTAATTTAATTAAATTAAACTCTCTCTTTTAGTTTGTTTTTATAAATTCATACTTTTGGTAAAATGCGCATAAATTTTATAAAAGAACTAAGGAGGTTTCTATGGTTGAACTTTAAAAAAAAATTTCAAGGGGTTCTTGCTGAAACCTTTGAATTGCCTAAAGAAATATTACTTGATTTGCCCCGGGTTACTATAATAGGTAATCAACATCTATATGTACAAAATCATCGGGGGATTGTAGAATATACGGACAAGATTATAAGAATTAGTGTTAGTGGAGGCGAGTTAATAGTAAAGGGTGATAAGCTAATCATTAGAAACGTGTTTTCCGAAGAAATATTTATTGAAGGTGTTATTGACAGGCTTAACTATGAGATTTAACAGGGGGTGTTGACTGGTGTCTATAATTAATTTATGGTATTATATTAACGGGTATATTTTGATTTCCATACAGGGGAAAGGGACAGAAAGACTTATTAACCTGGCCATAAACAGGGGTATTTTTCTCAGGGATATTCGCCGCTATAAAAAGAAGGCCTTGATGAAAGTAGACAGCGAAGAGTTTAAGCGACTTCGCCCCCTGGTCCGAAAAACCAGGTGTAAAGTTAGAATTGAAGAAAAAGTAGGTTTGCCTTTTTTTATTTACAGGCTTACGATTCGTAAAGGATTCATAGCAGGTTTTGTTTTTTTTATTCTAGCCTTGTATACTTTATCTTCCTTTGTGTGGTTTGTAGAGATAGATGGTACAGAAAAAATTGATCCCCGGGAGGTAAAAGAAGCGACCAGGGAACTGGGGCTTCACCCCGGGGTTTTTAAGGATAGCCTGGATTTAGAAGATATAAGCAAGGACCTTGTTTTAAAAGTTCCCGACATATCCTGGGCGGGGATAGAAATATCCGGTACCAGGGCAAAGGTTCAAATAATTGAAAAGATTAAAGGAACTGAGTATGACCCGGAATTTAAGTCTCATATAGTAGCAGAAAAAGATGGTATAATATTAGAGATATTTGTAGTAGAAGGCCAGGCTGTAGTCAGTGAAGGAGACACGGTAAGTGCCGGAGATACCTTAATAAGCGGGTTGATCAGTTTTGAAGAAGGTGAAGTTGAAGATAATGACGAACCTCTGGAAGATAGAGAGAAAAGGGAAATGCATGTCAGAGCTCGGGGAACGGTGGAAGCAAGAGTTTGGTACGAAGGTCATGGTCATTCTACTCTTTTAATTGAAAAGCTTGTTCCTACAGGGAATTACGAGACAGGCTCTTTTTTGAGAATCGGCGAAAGGGAAATATTCCTGTGGGGAGTTTTGGAAAACCCTTATGAATTTTCTAAAAAGGATTTGGTAAAAAGAACTTTTGACTGGAGGAATATATTAGTTCCCGTCGAAATAGTAAGCTTAAGGTTTACAGAGTTAACTGCAAAAAAAGAAAAGTTAACGCCTGAGGAAGCTCTAGAAAGAGCCAAACAGCAAGCTTTAAAAGAAGCAAAAGAGCAGATCCCATCAGGAGTAAGTCCCGAAGAAGAATACTATGAAATTTTAGAAACAAAGGATGATCAGGTTTATAAAGTTAGATATGTTATGGAAACCATTGAGGATATTGGTATTGAACAAGGATATTAAAAAAATTTAACAACAGTTATACTATATTTTAGTATATAATATTATATCAAAACTAGGGGGGAAATGTTTTTTGACCCAGGCCAATTTTAATGAGCAGGAGCAGAAAATTATTTTTAAAGATCAGGATGAAGCTCTTCAGCTATTGGGAAAGCTTGACGAAAATATAAGCCTTATTGAAGATTCATTTAAGGTAAATATAATTCCCAGGGGAGATGTACTTTCAGTTAAGGGACAACCCCAGGAAGTAGAAAAAGTATTGTATTTAATCCAGCAACTCCAGAATATATTGAGAAAGGGTCATCAATTTACTCCTTCGGAAATACAGTATGCTGTAAATCTGGTTAAACAAGGTGAAGGGGATAAATTAGCAGATATTTTTTCGGATTCAGTTTTAATTACCTCCAGGGGTAAGCAAATAAAGCCAAAGACTGTAGGTCAAAGAAAGTATATTAGTGCATTGAGGCAAAATGATATTGTGTTCAGTATTGGGCCTGCCGGAACAGGTAAGACCTATATGGCCATGGCTATGGCTATAGCCAGTTTAAAAAATAAGGAAGTCCAAAGGTTAATTCTTACCAGGCCTGCAGTTGAAGCTGGTGAGCACCTGGGATTTTTGCCGGGGGATTTGCAGGAAAAAGTGGATCCCTATCTCAGGCCTTTATACGATGCCCTATATGATTTACTGGGACTGGAGACTTTCCAAAAGCATAAAGAAAAGGGGATCATTGAAATAGCTCCCCTGGCTTATATGAGGGGGAGAACCTTAGATGATTCCTTTATAATTTTAGATGAGGCACAAAACTCTACTACGGAGCAGATGAAAATGTTTTTAACCAGGATGGGTTTTGGTTCAAAGGCAGTAATAACAGGGGATATTACCCAGGTAGATCTTCCCAAGGGTAAATATTCTGGTTTGGCTGTTGTCCCAGATATTTTAGAGGATATTCCAGGTATTGAAATTATTTATTTGACTGATAAAGATGTAGTAAGGCACCCCCTGGTGCAAAAAATAATACAGGCCTATGAAGAATATGAGAAGAAATAGTTATGGAACTGTAAAGAGAGGGAAAAATGCATGGCTCCTAATGAAGAACCAAAAAACACTTTAAATAGTTTTACTTTTTTACAAAAAAATTTCTTATGGCAGCGCTTGTTATTAGTAGCGCTGTTATTTCTAATTGTCTTTGCCTTCCTATATTTTATTGTTATTCCCGAAAGAATTGCTTTAGAAGTTGGAAGGCCAAGCCCTACAACTATTTATGCCCCCAGGGAGGCTATTGATTATTATACTACGGAAAATTTGAAGGAAGCAGCGGCGGAAGCCGTTCCGGAGACCTATGAATATGAACCGGCAGTCCTGGAGCATATAACTGAAGAATTCCATTTGTTTATGGCCAGAATATATCAAATCAGGCAGAAGGACGTTGAAGAAGATGTGAAAGTAGACCTGTTAAAAGAACATTTCCCCTTTGATTTAGATCAAGATGAAGCTAAAGCTTTTATGGATACATCAAGAGATGAATTAGAAGGATTAGAAGACGATATTAAATCTATAGTTACCAGCATAATGGAACAGGGAATTAAAGCAAATGGACTGGAAAATGCCAGGGAGCAGGTTTTTCAGGAGATAACGCTGCTTCCCTATAGTAAAGAGCTGAGGGAGAATTTAGCCCAGGTTGCTGAAGAACAGCTAGCTCCTAATATGATATTTAACGAAGAGGCTACGCAACGCAACAGGGAACAGGCCCGGGAGGAAGTTGAACCGGTTAAAATTCTCAAGGGATCCCTCATTATTAGTGAAGGAGAGACAGTAACGGAAAAACATATGGCCCAAATGGAATCCGTGGGGCTGCAGAGGACCTATCATGACCACAGTGTTGTAATAGGTCTGGGTCTTTTACTTTTAGCCATTTTTTTAATAAGTGGAATATATTTATATTCATATGAGAAAGATGTTTTCTATAATCCATCTTTGTTACTGTTATTAGGTATTATATTATTCATATCTCTATTATTTGCTTTGGCAGCAAATATCTTCTCAGGATTTTTAATCCCGGTAGCCATGGGAATAATTTTAACTACTGTTTTATTTAATTCCAGGCTGGGAATTTTACTAACCATAGTTCTGTCTATTCTTACCGGTATTATAACCGGGGGAGAGTTTAGTTTTATCATAGTTGCGCTGCTAGGAGGATTAACGGCTGTATACAGTGTATCTCAGGTAAAACAGAGGTCAGATTTAACCAGGGCGGGGTTGTATGTATCTCTTATAAATATCCTGACAATCATCTCCGTGTTTTTGTTTTTTAGCGGTTTTCGTTTAGAATATGGATTAATAAGGGATTTCAGTGTAAGTATAATTTCAGGTTTAGGAAACGGGTTGTTTTCTGCAGTGATGGCCATAGGCCTGCTTCCTTTCCTGGAAAGTGCTTTTGGTTTGACAACATCCATAAGTTTATTGGAAATGGCTAACCCAAATCAGCCTTTATTGCGGCAGTTGATGTTTAAATCTCCAGGGACTTACCATCATAGTATTATTGTGGCCAACCTGGCTGAGGCAGCAGCAGAAACGTTAGAAGCTGACCCCCTTCTGTCCAGGGTAGGCGCTTATTACCATGATATTGGAAAGACCAGAAGACCGTACTTTTTTATTGAAAACCAGTTAACTAATGTAAACCCTCACAGCAAAATATCCTCTAGCCTGAGCACTTTAATTATTACGTCTCATGTTAAAGATGGAGTTGAGATGGCTCAGCAGGCCAAGCTTCCGGGGATAATACAAGATATTATCCGTCAGCACCATGGAACCAGCCTTATCTCGTATTTCTATCACCAGGCCCAGGAGATAGAAAAAAGAGAAGAACTCAACGAGGATAGATTTAGATACGAAGGTCCCAAGCCTCAAACCAAGGAGGCAGCCATAATAATGTTGGCTGATTCCGTAGAGGCAGCTGTAAGAGCCATGTCTAAGCCTAATGCCGGAAAGGTTGGAGGCCTTACCAGGAAAATTATAAAAGACAAGCTTAACGACGGGCAGCTTGATGAAAGTGATTTAACCTTAAAAGACCTGGATAAGATTGCGGAAGCTTTTACTAAAGTGTTATCGGGTATATTTCATTCCAGAATTGAATATCCTGAAAAGGAACTTAAAGCAGAGATAGAAAGGGGAAAAGCAATTGACTCTGGCAATAAACAATCAACAAAATAAAATAGCTGTCTCAGATGAGCTGATAGATCTTTTAAATAAGGCAACCCAAAAAGTATTAGTGGAGGAGAAAGTATCCCCGCAGGTTGAAGTAAGCCTGTGCTTTGTTGATATTAAATATATAAGGGAATTAAATTATAAATACCGGAACCGGGATGAGGCTACAGATGTTCTTTCTTTTCTTCAGGAGGAAGAACTGGGAGGCTCCCTGGAGTCTACCCTGGAAGAACCGGAGGTTCTTTTAGGTGATATTGTTATATCCCTGGAAAAGGCTGAAGAGCAGTCTCAAGCTGCGGGTCATTCTTTTAACCGGGAAGTGGCCTTGCTTTTCATTCACGGAATGCTTCACCTTCTGGGTTATAAACATGACAGCGAAGAAGAATACGAAAAAATATTTAATAGAACAGAAAAGATTATGGAAGCTATAAATTATCAGGAACTATAACCCCTTGGCCCAAACTGCGAAAAATATTGCAGCCGGTGCAGTATTATTAGCAGCTGTTTATTCTATTCTTGTGGCCTTATTTATATTCGGCCCAAAGCTTAATGCCCTTTTTAAGTTTTGGTAACATGTGAGGGGGATATTATTTTAGATGAAAAGTATTAATGTGCATGTTAAAGAGAGTAAACTACTGATATTTGCCCTTATCTTTTTAATTTTAAACACGGTATTACTTACCATCGGAGTTAACTACCTTAAGGCAGATGGTTTTGGGGCGGACTCCGAGGAATTAGATATAAAAAAACAGTTTGCAGAAGAGCTTGTGGAGTATAACCAAAGACTTGCTCAGAAACTGGATGTAGACACCCGTACTAAAGTAAGAGAAACCTTATCCCGTTTTCATTATGAAATTAGCCTGGCCTCCAGCAGCGATGATCTTTTTAAAGTCATTCTTGACAGCGGACGAAATGTTCAGGAAACCATTTTAAGGGAATATGAAAATTACCAGCAGGATTTAATCCTTGCTTTAATCAACCAGGACCCGGGAATAAAAAATATAGAATCCAAGCGGAATATGACTGTTACCTTTGATCAGGAATCAGGATTAGTAGTAGAACCGGTGACAATGCTTGAAGAAGCTACCCTGGAAAAAATTTCGGAAGTAGCTTTTCAAGCTGAATTTACCCCCAGGCAGACTCTAGAACTAGAAGTTGAAAAAGGTCAGGCCAGACCCATTGTCCCCTTTAACCCCGCTGACCATATAGATTCTTTAACCAGTGAGTTGGACTCTATACGCACATCTTTATATGATACAAGAGTTGCGGCAGGATTTACTGAGCTAAGCGGTCCGGGGGTTATCATAAAGATATATGATGCAGAAGATGGTCACACCTCAGAGACCATTGTTCATGATTCAGATATAAGGGATATTGTAAACGAGCTTAATACTATTGGTGCAAAAGGGATTGCCATAGGAGGTCAGCGCTTAACTGCTACCTCATCTATTAGATGCGTTGGGCCTGTTATTCGGGTTAATGATGAAAGTATACCGGTTAATCCAGTTGTAATAAAAGCCGTTGGTAATCCAGAGGTCTTAGCCAGTGGGTTGGACGTGTTTTCTATTGTTTTCGATTTTTATGGTGGGCTCAAGTTGGAAATTGAAAAGGTTGATAGCGTTAACCTGCCGGCATATTCTAGTTAATCCAGGGGTGGGTGATAGAAATGGATATTGAATTATTAATGAAAAAGTCAAAAGAAGCTAGAAAATATGCTTATGCCCCTTATTCAAATTTTACCGTGGGTGCTGCTTTACTTACCAAAGAAAAAAAAATATTTACCGGTTGTAATGTGGAAAATACCGCTTACAGTTCTACTATTTGTGCGGAAAGAGTTTGTCTGGTTAAGGCAGTATCTGAAGGTTACAGGGATTTTACAGCTATAGCTATTTATGCGGATACTGATTTTATTTCTCCCTGCGGAGAATGCCGTCAGGTCCTGGCAGAATTTAATGGTAATATTAAAGTCATAATAGGCAGTCCGGGCAATTATCAGGAAAAAACCCTGAATGATTTGCTTCCCTTTAGTTTTAATTTTTTCTCTGGCAAAAGTGAGGAATAAGTATGATTAGCAAAAACAAAATTACTTTTAATATAAGGAAGGATTTTTAATCTTGTTGTCGAATAGGGATTTCTAGAGCGCTTAACGCATAAAAATTTTTAAAATTAGAAGGAGGGAAGATAAGATGGGAGCAATTGTTGATAAGGAAAAATGTACCGGTTGTGGTGCTTGCGAAGAGGAGTGCCCTGCAGAATGCATTACTATGGAGGATGATATTGCGGTAGTAGATAATGATGAGTGTACAGACTGTGGCACATGTGAAGATGAATGCCCCGAGGAAGCTATCAAGGTAGTGGAATAATTATAAGTTTTTTTTAAAAAAAGCTTGTGAATTATGTCAATTATATTAAAAGCTTCATCTTATCAAATTATCTAAGATGAAGCTTTTTCTTTTTCGGGGGTTCTTTATAAGGTTATACTAATGTTGAACACTAACTTCTAAAGCTGAGGAGTTTTCAAATACGCTTTTCATAATCTGAGCATTGCTTTCTACAACATCAAGGCTGACAACATAACTGTTATCATTACCATATCCTTGTTGGTAGTCAATTCTGGTATCAATATCTGTATAGTCTAATCTTTCATCTAGTTCAGCAACAGATAACTGGTTGTTATATCCTGCCATTTCAAGTTTATCTACAAAGCTTGCCAGCAAGTCTTCTCGGGGGAATACTGCGGTTATCCGCATTTTTATTCTTCACCTCCTGACTGTATTTAATAATAGTTTTGACTTTTTAAAGAAAAATAAACATGGTACAAAAACAATATTTATTGACATAAAAATTTATTTCTTATATAATTTTTATAACAATATCATAGGCTTTAGCAGGTGCCGTTTTTAATAATGGAGAATAGGGAACCGGGTGGAAGTCCCGGACGGTCCCGCCACTGTAACCGGTGAGTTCTTTAAAGTTAACCACTGTTTCTTAACCTTTAAAGGGAAGGGAAATGGGAAGGTTTAAAGGGCAAAGAACCGGAAGTCAGGAGACCTGCCTGTTTGAGTAATTTGTTTTCCTCGTGGAAAAGGAAAACTGCTGAAGGATGATGGTAAAGTCCTCGGCCTGTATTTTTATTGGTCGGGGATTTTTGTATTGGGCAAATAATTAAATATAAAACCAGGAGGGATAATTAATGAAAATTTTAGAAAGTACAGTAGAAAGAATTTTACCCGTTAACGGTGAAGTAATGGAAAAAACCCAGGAAAGGTTGGATAGCTTAACCAAACCTGTAGGAAGTCTGGGGGTAATGGAGTACATTGCCAAAAAAATAGCTGGCATCACCAATGAGGTTAAACCTGGATTGCCTGAGAAGGCAAGCATTCTCATGGCGGGAGATCACGGAGTAGTCCAGGAGGGAGTAAGCGCATACCCCCAAGAAGTTACTCCCCAGATGGTTATGAATTTTATCAATGGCGGGGCTGCCATGAGTGTTCTTACAAAGCATGTGGGTTCAGAGTTAATAATTGTAGACATTGGAGTGGCCAGTGACTTGCCGGAGATGCCTTTTTTACATAAGAAAAAAGTAGCATATGGAACGTCTAACATGTGCAAGGGCCCGGCCATGACTCGGGAACAGGCTGTAGAGGCTATAGAAGTAGGAATTGAGGTAGCGGAAGATTGTATCAAGAAAGGGAAGGGTTTAATCAGTATTGGAGAAATGGGCATAGGTAATACAACTCCCAGCACGGCGATAATTTCCCTTTATGCAGGCAAGCCTGTGGAAGAAGTCGTAGGCCGGGGGACAGGAGTAGATGACGGAAGGCTTAAAATTAAAATAGAAGCCATAAACAGGGCTATAGAATTAAATCAGCCAGAGGTTAAAGACCCTATTGATGTGTTATCTAAAGTAGGAGGGTTGGAGATTGCTGGAATGGCAGGAATTATTTTGGGAGCTTCAGCAAACAGGGTGCCTGTGGTCATCGATGGTTTTATTTCAGGTGCTGCCGCAGTGATTGCCACAGCTATTAACCCTGAAATTAAGAATTATCTTCTAGCTTCACACCTGTCAGAAGAACCCGGGCATAAGGCCATGCTTGATTACCTGGATATAAGCCCGATGCTGTATATGAACATGCGCCTGGGGGAAGGTACCGGAGCGGCCCTGGCCACGACCATAATAGATGCCTCCTTAAAAATATTGAACGAAATGTCTACTTTTGCTGAAGCCGGAGTATCTGAAGCCATAGAAGAATAAAACAACAGGTTTTGCATGATAAAAGGTGCGCCCGTATGGTGAGAATTTTTCTGTTTTCAAATTGTGAAAGCTTTTTTCTTGACATGATTATTAAGGGCGTTTATAATCAGACTTGTCGAGAGGAAAGTGTTATTGCTTAAAATATCAAAAATCTTACATTTTCGAATTAAACCAGCTTTTTCCTCTTGTGTAAGTAGTTGTGATATTTAAACAACGAAGTTTAATCCAGTAACTATTACCAAGAGAAAAGGAGGGATATATGGTAGGATTGTTAAAATAGCTAGACGCTAACTTTTAATAATCTACCAGAGCAATATGAAGGTAGACATGGAAAAAGTTGATGAAATAATTGAAAAGTACCGTAGTGAAAAATCTCATAACATTCCTATTTTACAGGACATTAATGATGAATACCGTTACTTGCCTGAAGAGGCATTAAATCGGATTTCAGAGAAATTGGGAGTACCTTTAAGTGAACTTTACAGTCTGGCTACTTTCTACAAATGTTTTAGTTTATCCCCCAGGGGGGAACATGAAGTGTATGTTTGTATGGGTACAGCCTGTCATGTAAGGGGTGCACCCCGTATATTGGATAATATATCTGAAAAACTTCAAGTAAAGCCGGGAGAAACAACTGAAGATGGTAAGTACACCCTGGAAACAGTGAACTGTTTAGGGGCATGTGCGCGGGGTCCGTTGGTGATGATGGATGAAAAATATTTTGGCCTTCTTAATGTGGCCAAGATTGATAAGATGCTGGAGGGATACTATGAACAAAATAATAACTAGTCCAGCTGCACTGGTAGAGTTAAGAAAATCTATATTAACACAAATAGACACTGATAAGCCAGTTATTGCCATTTGTTGTGGGCCTGGTTGCCTGGCTTCTGGTTCTTTAGATGTGGCATCTTCTTTCAACAAAACATTGAAGGAAAAAGGCATTGAGGCTGATTTGACTACTAAAGCAACAGGTTGCCACGGCTTTTGTGAACAAGGTCCACTTTTAGTTATAGAGCCGGGTAATATTTTTTACCGTGGAGTTGAAGCAGAAGACGTGGAAGAAATTATTGAACGAACTATAATAAAGGGTGAAATTATAGATCGACTTTTATATGTTGATCCTGTTTCGGGAGAAAAAATAATAAAAGAGAATGAAATACCATTTTACAAAAAACAGATGCGATTAATTTTTAATGATATAAAAAATATTGTGCCTGAGAAAATTGATGATTATTTTGCCCTGGGGGGATATAACGCTCTGGCTAAAATACTTCTTGAAATGACCCCCCAGGAGGTTATTGATGAAGTCAAGGCTTCTGGTCTTCGGGGAAGAGGTGGAGCAGGCTTTCCTACCAGTATTAAGTGGCAATCATGTTATAATTCTAAAGGAGATAAAAAGTACGTTGTCTGTAATGCTGATGAAGGAGACCCGGGGTGTTTTCAGGACAGGAGTATTCTGGAGGGGAATCCCCACCTGGTTTTAGAAGGTATGATAATCGGTGCATATGCTGTTGGTTCCAGTTATGGTTTTATTTATGTACGCAATGAATATCCTCTGGCTATTAAGAACCTTAGCATTGCTATTGAGAAGGCCAGAGAATATGGTTTGCTGGGTGAAAATATTTTGGGCAGCAATTTTTCTTTTGATGTTGTAATAAGCCGCGGTGGTGGTGCTTTTGTTTGTGGTGAGTCCAGCGCCTTGATTGTTTCTATTGAAGATAAAGTTGGTGAACCACAGGAAAAGCATACCCATGCCACAGAAAAAGGGCTCTGGAATAAACCCACCGTTCTTAACAATGTAAAAACCTGGGCGAATGTTCCCTTTATTATTAATAAAGGAGCCCAATGGTATTCAGATATAGGAACTGAAACCAGCAAAGGCACCATGATTTTTTCGCTTACTGGAAATGTTAATAATACGGGCCTGGTGGAAGTTCCCATGGGCATTACCCTGAGGGAGCTTGTTCTTGATATTGGGGGAGGTGTTCCTGGAGGGGGCAAGATTAAAGCTGTACAGACCGGCGGCCCTTCCGGGGGTTGTATCCCGGAAAGTCTCCTGGATCTATCTGTTGATTATGAAAAACTGACGGAAGCAGGCTCCATGATGGGTTCCGGTGGCTTAATAGTAATGGATGAAACCACTTGCATGGTTGATGTTGCCAAATATTTTCTGAGATTTACGCAAGATGAGTCTTGCGGAGCTTGTTTTTCCTGCAGAGAAGGTATTACCAGGATGCTGGAAATAATCGATGATATTACTAAGGGAGAAAGTTCTTTAGAGCAGTTGGATCTTCTCTTTGAATTAGCACAAGTGGTTAAGGATTCTTCTTTATGTGGGCTGGGGCAAACCTGCCCAAATACTGTACTGTCTACGGTAAAATATTTTAAAGAAGAATATAAAGCTCATATTTTAGATAAAAAGTGTCCGGCGGGGGTATGCCCGGAACTAATCAGTTTTAGCATTAACGAAGAACTATGCAACGGGTGTGGAGTTTGCCGGAAGAAGTGTCCTGCTGAAGCTATTCAGGGAGAGAAAAAAGAGGTACATGTGATTACTCAGGATAAATGTACAA
>Ga0207421_10001288_pt1 | contig 32556 bp, 27 predicted proteins | sample SodLakKL_010_SED_4_FD_187542 | JGI IMG/M metagenome (GOLD analysis project Ga0207421, IMG submission 187542) | Alkaline sediment microbial communities from Lake Tanatar, Kulunda Steppe, Russia - 8KL_010_SED (SPAdes) (version 2) | ecosystem: Environmental > Aquatic > Non-marine Saline and...
GGCAGGCGACGCCGAGGACGCCGAGGACGCCGAGGACGCCGACGATGCCGAGGACGCCGACGACGCCGAGGACGCCGACGACGCCGACGACGCCGAGGGCACCGGGGACCTCGTCGCCGAGCCGCTGCGTCCGGCCGGCACCGACTGGGCCGTAGCCAGCCCGGTTGCCGACGCGCGCCACCTCCACGTGGCCAACCTCGGCGCGGAGCCCACCGCGGTCAACGTGACGGTGGCCGGCGAGGCGGTGGAGGGCTGGCAGGAGCGGGAGCTGCCGGCTGGCGCGCGCGCCGACCTGGCGTTGGACGAGCACGCCCGTGGCCCTGCTGCGGTGCGCGTGACCAGCGCCGATCCCGTCGCCGCCACGGTGGTCGCTGCCGATCAGGCGCCACTGCGCCAGCGTGTGCTGCCCCTGGTGGATCTGGGCGCGTTCCGTGCCGAGCCGGCGCCAGCGCACAGAGACCGCGGCCTGCCCGCGGGCCCCGACGCTGCCCACGACCCTTGAGCGGTTCCATCGCGCCAGCGCCCGCGTCGCGTACGGTCCCGGGCATGCCCCAACCGACCGCCGATCGCCGCTGCGGCAAGCCGGGCTGCTCGCGTCCCGCCGCGGCCACCGTGCTGCTGCGCTACGGCGATCGCGCTGCGGTCCTCGGTGATCTCGCGCCGCAGCGCGGCGCCTCGGAGCTCGACCTGTGCCAGGAGCACGCCGACCGCTTCACCGTGCCCCGGGGCTGGGAGCAGCGCGACGTTCGAGGTGCTGGTCCGCCGGGGATGGACGCGCAAGGCCCGCAGGACGCGCCGGACGCGGGTGACGCGGGCGATGCGGCCGGCGCGGGCGACGCGGCCGGCGCCGAGGCCGCCGCCACGCCGGGCGAGGTCGGCGGTGAGCCGGCACCAGCACGCGACGACGACGTCCTCGGAGAGCTCGCTGCCAGCACCGATGCCGCGGGGGCAGACCCCGCGGCTCGGCCGACGCGCCCGCGACGATCGGGCAACCGGTACGCCGCGCTCATGGCCGCACTGCCGCGGATCGCCGCCGAGCATGCGGCGGCCCGCCGCCGCGACCCCGCCGGGTCCTCCTCGCTGTTCGACGACGCGGCGACCGAGCCCGAGCAGCCATCAGGCCCCGAGCCCACGAGGGCAACCGACGCGCCAGGCGACGACGCGTCACGCGAGGACGTCGCACCAGCTGCTGGGCCGCCTCCCGAACCCCCCGATCCCCCCGAGCCCCCCGAGTCCAGCGAGCCCCCCGAGCCCCGCGCTGAGCACGATCCCCGCGAGGCCGAGACGGAGCACGGTGCTGACCCCGAGGCCGAGCCGCTCGCGCAGCCATCGCTGCCGTGGCCCGGCAGCACCGAGGAGCAGCAGCCCCCGCAAGCCGACGACACCGGCGCGGTCGTCGTCGACCTCCAGGGCGCGGCACGTCGCCGCGGCGCCCGCAACGGGCGCGCCGGGGAACCGCCCGCCGAGGACGAGCGCGAACGTCCCGAGACCTGACCGCGCCCAGACCGCAGGCAGCGCCCAGCGCGCGGTGCGGGACGCGCGGCACAGGCGGCTCGGACCAGGCGCGTGGCCCCGGCGGCTCCACTACCCTCGCGGGTGCTGGCGGCCCGGCCCGGCCCGCCGCCACCGACCACCGACCCGGGAGGACCGCATGCCCGTCGACCCCGACCTCATCGCGCTGCTGGTCTGCCCCGCCTGCCACGGCGACATCGAGTACAAGGAGCGGCGGGCGGTCATCGTGTGCACCGCCTGCGGTCTGCGCTACCCGGTGCGCGACAACATCCCGGTGATGCTGGTCGAGGAGGCCGAGCGCGCGTCCTCGAGCGGCTCCGGTGCGTCGAGCGGCCCGGCCGCTCCGGAACCCGACGGCGGCGAGGGCTCGACGTGAGCGGGCAGGAGCACGTGGCGGCGATCGCCGCCGACCTCGCCGAGCGGATCGCTCCGCGGCGCCCCGGCGCGCTGGTCACGCTGGGCTCGGGCCTCGGCCCGGTCGCCGACGAGGTCGCCGACGCCGTCGAGGTGCGCCCCGCAGACGTGGGCCTGCCCGCATCGACGGTGCCGGGCCACGCCGGTCGGCTGATCGCCGGCACCTTGGCCGGGCAGGAGGTGCTGGTCCAGCGGGGCCGGGTGCACCGCTACGAGGGCGTGCCCGCCGACGATGTGGTGGCCACGGTCCGCGTGGCCGCAGCGCTTGGCTGCACGGCCTTCCTCGTGACCAACGCCGCCGGTGGCGTGCGCGACGAGCAGTCGCCTGGCGACCTGATGGCGCTGTCGGACCACCTGAACCTCACCGGCGATACGCCGCTGGTGGGGCCGCAGTTCATCGACCTCGGCGGGGCCTACGACGCCGAGCTGCGCGAGCGCGCGCGCAGCGTGGCCGCTCGGGAGGGGATCGCGCTGCGCGAGGGGGTCTATGCCGGGGTGCGCGGGCCCGCCTACGAGACCCCCGCCGAGGTGGCGATGCTGCGCGGGATGGGCGCGGACGCGGTGGGCATGTCCACCGTCCTCGAGGTCATCGCCGCCCGCGCGGCCGGGCTGCGGGTGTGGGGCTGCTCGCTGCTGACCAACGTGCACCGTCCGGGCGGCACCCCGGTCGATCACGCCGAGGTGCTCGCCGCGGCCGAGCAGGCCGGCCCGAGCCTGGCGACCCTGCTGCGCGGTCTCCTCGCCGACGCCGCGGGCTGAGCGCAGCCCGAACGGCCGGGAGCGGGCGGCTACGCTGTCGTGCGGCTCGCGGCGCGGACGCGCGCCCGATGAGCCCGCCAACCCCGCCAGCCGCGCGCCGCGGCGGGTGCGCGTCCCGCCCGACCACCCCCGCCTCGGTCAGACCGTGCGATCCCTCGGAGGCAGCGATGAGCGAGCCCGCGGACACCCCACGCGCCGACGCGGCGGCACGCCCCGGCGCCGACCCCGCGGTGCTCGGCGAGCTCGAGGAGGTCCTGCGCCAGCGGGCCGTGGCACCACCCGAGGGCTCGTACTCGGCCACGCTCCTCGCTGACCCCGAGCGGGCGCAGCGAAAGATCATGGAGGAGGCGTTCGAGCTGTGCCTCGAGCTCGGACGCGAGCCCGTCGACGCCGACCGCACCGCCAGCGAGGCCGCCGATCTCGTGTTCCACGCGCTGGTCGCCCTCGTCGGCGCCGGCGTGTCGTGGGACGCGGTGCTGGCCGAGCTGGCCAGGCGGCGCGGCGCGCCCCCGCGTGACGCGCCCGCAGCCGCGCCCACCAGCACCGACGCCGGACAGGAGCCCGCGTGACCCCGACCATCGCCGTTCCCAGCCGAGGGCGCCTGCGCGACGAGGTCGCCCGCCTGCTCGGCGACGCCGGCTACCCCGTGGGGATGCTCCACGGCGCCGGGTCGATCGCCCGGCTCGACGGCCTGCGCGTCATCGAGATGCGACCGCGCGACGCCGCCGCCGCCCTGGCCGCCGACCAGCTGGACGCCGCCTTCATGGCCACCGACCTCGTGCTCGAGCACGAGCTCGACGAGCGACCCGCGCTGCCGCTGGGCTTCAACCGCTCCGACCTGGTGGTCGCCAGCCGCGAGGACGACGGGCGCACCGGGCTCGCCGACCTCTCCGGCGCGGTCATCTCCACCCACCTGCCCAACGCCACGCGCCGCCACCTCGCCGAGCGGGGCGTGGAGGCCACCGTGGTCGAGATGGGCGGGTCGCTGGAGGGCGTGGCCGCCGCCGGTCTGGCCGACGCGATCGTCGACCTGCGCGAGACCGGCACCTCCCTCGCCCAGAACGGGCTGCGGGTGCTGGAGGAGATCGCGGCCTGCCAGGCGCTGCTGGTCCGCGCCGTCGAGGACGCGCCGCCGGCGCTGCTCGACCTCGAGCTGCGCGCCCAGGCGGTGCTGGAGGCGCGCGCTCATCGCTACGTGATGCTGCACGTGCCGCGCGCGCACCTCGACAAGCTCCAGGACCTGTTCCCCGGCCTGGCCGCCCCCACGGTGCTGCCGCTGGCCGGCCGCGATGACCTCGTCGCTGTGCACCTGGTGCTGTCGGCCCGCGAGCTGTGGGACAAGCTCGGGCAGCTGCGCGCCCTGGGCGCCACCGGGATCGTGGCGCTACCACCGCAGGCGCTGGTGCCCTGACCGCCGCGTGGCGCGGGCTGTGGAGCGCCATCCGAGCGCGCGCCAGCCGTCGCGTAGCCTCGTGGGATGGCGCCGCCGTGGTCCGCTGTGGCCGACCTGCTCGTCCCACCGCGCTGTGCGGGCTGCGCGGTGCCCTGCCGGGGCGCCTGGTGCCCGCGGTGCGCTGACCGCCTCGCGTCCCTCGCGCTGGCCGATGGCGCCCGACTGGAGCTGGCCGAGGGCGTACGGGCCGTGGGCGCCTACCCCCACGAGGACCTCGCCCGCGAGGTGCTGCTGGCCGCGAAGCTGCGCGGGCGTCACGCCGCGCTGCCGGCCATGGCCGCCCTGCTGCGCCACCGCCTGGAGCTGCCGCCACCCGGCGAGGAGGTGGGCTGGACCTGGATCCCCTCGGGGTCGCGCAGCCAACGTCGCCGCGGCCTGGACGTGCCCGCCCGCCTCGCCGGACCCGGTGCGGTGCGCCTGCTCGCCCCGATCCGGGGCCGAGCGCGGCAGACCGGCCGCGACGCCCACGGTCGCCGCCGCGGCGCGCGGGACCGGTTCCGCGTCATCGGTCGTCCGCCGCCAGCGGTGGTGTGCGTGGACGACGTGCGCACCACCGGCTCCACCGCCCGGGCCGCGGGCCTCGCGCTGCGCGCCGCCGGCGCCCAGCGCGTGCTCGTGGCCACCTTCACGGTCCGACGCGACCCCGCCCAGCGGGCGGGTTGAGCGGGTCTGATCGGGGCCTGCCCGTCGGCGGCCACGAAAGGACTTGCCTACGACCGCGGCAGGGGGACATGATGCGGGTCGACCCGATCGCGCCGTCGGAGGGCCATGGTGGGGCATCAGCCGCACGACCCTCGCTTCGAGACCGCGCGCCCAGCGACCCCGGCCGGTGGCCGGGGTCGCTTCGTGTCAGCGCCCGGCCGGTGGCCGGGGTCGCTTCGTGTCAGCGCCCGGCCGGTGGCCGGGGTCGCTTCGTGTCAGCGCCCGGCCGGCCCGCGGGGCGGTGCCGGGCATGTCCGGGACACCACGTCGGAAGGAGCATGGCCATGGACGTGATCGTCACCGCGAAGAACTGCGAGCCTCCTGATCGGCTGAAGGACCAAGCCCGTGAGCAGGTGCACCACGCCGCGCGGATCTTCGATCGCCTGCTCGGAGTGGAGGTCGAGTTCAGCGAGGAGGGCAACGCGCGGATCCCCGATCCGGCGCGTGTGGCGGTGACCGCTCGCACCAAGGGCCACCACATCCGCGCCGAGGGCGCGGGCCCGGACCACCGTGAGGCCATCGACGTGGCCATCGGGCGCTTCGAGCGCCAGCTGCGGCGCTACAAGAGCCGCCAGGTGGACCGCAGCAAGAAGCGCAGCCGCCCCCAGCCCGCGCCCCAGGTGGCCGGGCAGCTGGCGCCCACCGACCGCATCGACGGCGACGGTGCGCTTGCCGGCGTCGGCGAGGGACCCTCGGATCCCGGGCCGGCCATCGTCCGCCGCAAGGCCTTCCCCATGAAGGCGATGCAGCCCGAGGAGGCCGCCTGGCAGCTGGAGCTGCTCGGCCACGACTTCTACCTGTTCGTCAACGAGGGCAACGGTCAGTGCGCGGTGGTCTATCGCCGCCGGGATGGCCAGCTCGGGCTGATCGAGGGGCTGGAGACCGACCCCGACGCCGACCTCGAGGAGGTCGAGGCCACCGCCCAGCGCTGACGCCGCGGCCCAGCGAGCGCTGACGTCGCAGCACCGGGGCCGCACACCAGCCGTCGGACGGGTCGGGCCGGGGCCCTCGCGCCCCGGCCCGCGGACGCGCCTACACTTGCCCCTTGACGCGTCACCCCCGCGAAAGGCGACGACGTGGTCCTCGACAAGCTCCTGCGCATGGGCGAGGGGCGACGGCTCAAGAAGATCTGGCAGCGCGTGGCCGAGGTCAACGCGCTGGAGGACGCCGCCCAGGCGTGCACCGACGAGGAGCTGCGCGCGCGCACCGAGCAGTACCGCCAGCGCATCGCCGACGGTGAGGAGCTCGACGCCCTGCTGCCCGAGGCCTTCGCCACCGTCCGCGAAGCCGCCCAGCGCACCCTCGGCCAGCGGCACTTCGACGTCCAGGTGCTCGGGGCCATCGCGCTCCACGAGGCCGACATCGCCGAGATGAAGACCGGCGAGGGCAAGACCCTCGCCTCGACGATGCCGGTCTACCTCAACGCCCTCACCGGCCGTGGGGTGCACGTGGTGACGGTCAACCCCTACCTCGCCAGCCGCGACGCGGAGTGGATGGGGCGCATCTATCGCTTCCTGGGCCTCGACGTGGGCCTGGTGTACTCGCGGCAGCCGCGGCGCGAGAAGCGCGCCGCCTACGCCGCCGATGTCACCTATGGCACCAACAACGAGTTCGGCTTCGACTACCTGCGTGACCACATGGTGGTCGATCCGCGGGACAAGACCCAGCGCGGGCACTACTACGCGATCGTCGACGAGGTCGACTCGATCCTCATCGACGAGGCCCGCACGCCGCTGGTCATCTCCGGTGCCGTGGAGGGGGCCACCGAGTGGTACGGGGTGTTCGCCAAGCGCGTCGCACCCAAGGTCGAGCGCGACGTCCACTACGAGGTCGACGAGACCAAGGGCACCATCTCGGTCACCGAGGAGGGGGTGGCCCGTGTCGAGGAGATCCTCGAGGTCGACAACCTCTACGAGAGCGTCAACACCCCCCTCATCCACCACCTGCAGAACGCGCTCAAGGCCAAGGAGCTCTACCGGCGCGACGACCAGTACGTCGTCGAGGACGGCGAGGTCCACATCATCGACGAGCACACCGGCCGCATCATGTACGGCCGGCGCTACTCCGAGGGGCTCCACCAGGCCATCGAGGCCAAGGAGGGAGTGGCCATCAAGCAGGAGAACCGCACGATGGCCTCGATCACCCTCCAGAACTACTACCGGCAGTACGACAAGCTCGCCGGCATGACGGGGACCGCCAAGACCGAGGAGGCGGAGTTCACCCACGTCTACGACATGGAGGTCGTGCCGGTCCCCACCCATCAGCCGATGATCCGCGAGGACCAGCCCGACCTCATCTACAAGACGCTGGAGGCGAAGCTCGACGCGGTCATCGACGACGTGGGCGAGCGTCATCGCCGCGGGCAGCCGGTGCTGCTCGGCACCGTGGCGGTCGACAAGAGCGAGGTGCTGTCCCAGCGCCTGACCGACGCCGGCATCCCCCACGAGGTCCTCAACGCCAAGAACCACTTCCGCGAGGCCGAGATCATCGCCCAGGCCGGGCGCCTCGGCGCGGTGACGGTGGCCACCAACATGGCCGGGCGCGGCGTGGACATCATGCTCGGCGGCAACCCCGAGGCTCAGGCCGATGAGCTGGCGCGCAAGCGCCTCGCCGGCGAGGGGGTCGACCCCGACGAGGATCCCGAGGCCTACACCGAGGCCTTCCGGGCCGCCCTGGAGGAGACCCAGCAGTCCTGCAAGGTCGAGGGCGACCAGGTGCGCGAGGCCGGTGGCGTGTACGTGTGCGGCACCGAGCGGCACGAGTCGCGTCGGATCGACGATCAGCTGCGTGGCCGGTCGGGCCGCCAGGGCGACCCCGGCGCGAGCCGCTTCTACCTCTCGCTCGAGGACGACCTGCTGCGCCTGTTCAACGCCAGCGCGGTCGAGTCGATCATGGAGCGCTTCAACCTGCCCGAGGACCAGCCCATCGAGGCGAAGATGGTCACCAAGGCGGTGCAGCGCGCCCAGACGCAGGTCGAGTCACGCAACTTCGAGCGCCGCAAGCAGGTCCTGAAGTACGACAACGTCCTCAACGACCAGCGCCAGGTCATCTACCAGCAGCGCAACACCGTCCTCGAGGGCCCCGACGAGGAGGTCGGGGAGATCGCCGAGGACTTCATCGAGGACGCGATCCGCGGGCACATCGACACCTACGCCCCCGAGGGCGTGCTGCCCGAGGAGTGGGACCTCGACGAGCTTTTCACCGTCCTTGGCCGGGTCTATCCCGTCACCGTGGCGCTCGAGGACCTCGGCCCGGTGCGCGACCTGTCACGCGAGCAGCTCGCCGAGACGCTGCTCGCCGACGCCTTCGACCGCTACAGCGCGCGCGAGGAGGAGCTCGGCGCCGATGTGCTCCGCAAGGTCGAGCGCCGCGTGATCCTGTCGGTGGTGGACCGCAACTGGCGCGACCACCTCTACGAGATGGACCACCTGCGCGACGGCATCGGCCTGCGGGCGGTGGGGCAGCGCGACCCGCTCATCGAGTACCAGAAGGAGGCCTTCGCAGCCTTCAACTCGATGATGTCGCGCATCAAGGAGGAGTCCACCGGCTACTTCTTCTTCCTGCCCGTGCGCGTCGAGCAGGAGGAGGACGAGCACGGGCGCACGCGCCGACGGGCGCTCATCGGCGGCCGCTCCACCGGGGACCAGCAGGACGCCGAGCCGGCGGAGCGCAACCTCGACTACACCTCCGCCGAGAGCGCCGGCACGGGTGCCGCCGGCGGCGGCAGCGGCGTGGCGGCCAGCACCGGCGTGACCACCGCACCGCGGCCGGTGGGTGTCGGCGGGGCACCGCCCAGCCCCCGCTCGCTCGCCCGTGCCACCGGTCAGGACCCGAGCAGCCGCGGCCGTGCGAGCGGCCAGCAGACGGTGCGTCACGACCGCAAGGTCGGCCGCAACGAGCCGTGCCCCTGCGGCTCGGGCAAGAAGTACAAGAACTGCCACGGCTGACCGGCAGGCCCCGCAGCCCCTTGACGCGCCGATGCGAGGACCGGCGCCGCTGCTGGTGAGCCCCGCCCGGCGGTGAGGCTCACGCGATGGTCTGCTGCCAGACCCCGCCGGGATGCTCCAGCGACCGGCGGACCTGCTCGGCGGTGTGGGGGGCGAAGCGCGCCAGCGCCTCGTCCAGCGGCAGCCAGGCCACGTCGGTGATCTCGTGCAGGTGCGCGGGCGCCTCGGCCGGGCCGTCTGGCTCCGCGGCGAACACGAACACCAGCCGGTCGGGCCACGACGCGCCGAAGACGCCCAGCAACTGGTCGATCCGCACCGGGATCCCGCTCTCCTCGCGGGCCTCGCGGGCAGCACCGGCATCCGGGCGCTCGTCGGCGTCGACGACGCCGCCAGGGATCGTCCAGCGCCCCTTGAAGGAGTCGTGCACGCACAGCACCCGGCCCTGGTCGTCGCGGCACAGCACCGCACCGGCCACCACCTTGCGTGGCAGCGTGCCGAAGAACGCGGCCTCGCGCTCGGTGCGGTCGTGCCAGCGGCGCCCGACGGCCAGCACCGTCGCGGCGGCATCGCGCAGCCCGGGGGTGCGGTCGGCGTGCTCGTCGAACGTGGGGGTACGACCACCGAGCAGCGCGGCCGCCCCGGGCGCGCACGCATCGGTCACGGTCAGCCCGGCGTGACCGAGGGCATCGGCGAGCTCGCGACCGGTGAGCGCCACCGACGCCTGACCGCCGAGGCGGTGCCACGCGTGCGCAGCCACCACCAGGCGCCCACCAGCGCGCAGCCGACGCGTCGCGGCCGCCAGCAGCGCCTCATGGCTCGGGCCGGCCGCAGCCAGGTCGTCGGGCAGCAGCGCCACCACCTCGTGTGGCCCCTCGGGTGCGGCGGCCATGGCGCCGGTCCACCGGGTGACCAGGCTCGCGGGATCGAGGGTCGGGTCGCGCTCGGCCTGGCGGTGCCCGGTGCTCAGGCGGGCGGCGCTGGCGGCGCTGGCCACGGCCACCGCCGCCCTGTCGGTCAGCACCGCGTGCAGCGCCGCGTCGAGGGGATCGGCACCGGCGGGAGCCTGGTCGGAGGAGGAAGCGTCGATCATCGCGCCCACGGTAGAGCCCGACCTGTCACCAGGGCGGCGATCCTGCCGGTCAGTGCGCTGCCGCGACCCGTGCTCCCGCCGGCACGTGGCGGGTGCGATCCTCGGGTCGGTCGGCCTCCTCGACGCACCAGCCGTCGTGGCGTCGGCGCAGGCGCAGCGCCACCGCGCCCACTCGCGCCTCGCGCTCGACGACGGCGACGACGTCGACCTGGTTGGCGGTGGCCGCCTGCACGTGGACCCGGCGCACGCGCGCCGGCGGCGCTCCGGTGATCCAGCGATGCTGCAGCCGCCGGTACAGGCGGTGATCGAGCAGGTGCGCCACCGAGCGGGGCGAGCGACGGCCCGACTCGACCTCGACCCACAGTCGGGCCACCGCGTGGGCCAGCGACACCAGCCGGGCATCCGGCGCGGTCTGCGCCGTGGCGGTGCCCTTGCCGGTGTTGCTGCTGGGGCGCGTGCCGGCGGGGCCGGTCGGGCGCGCGCCGGCCCGCCCGGCCGGTCGCGTGGGGGTGGCGATGGTCATCGGTCCTGCTCCTGGTCTGATGCGGCATCGGGCTGGGTGGCCTCTGGCGGGGTGTCTGGCGTGGCGTTGGGAGGTGGGTCGGGTGCAAACGGAGGCTCGTCGCCCTCCGCTGGGGGAGCGGGAGCGGCAGCGGGCGCAGCGCCGGCGCCGAGCACCGTCTCGGCGATCCGGTCCACCCACACGGTGTGGGCGGCGCGGTCGCGACCGCCCGGTGCGCGCGCCTCGACCTCGGCGCGTACCCAGCGCGTCCGATCGCCGTCGCGCTGGATGCCCGAGACCGACACGTCCTCGTAGCCGGCGTCCTCCAGGGCCGTGGTGACGGCATCCTCGGCGTCGTCCACCGCGACGAGGGCGTCGGGGTCGCGGGGCGGGGGCGCTGGCAGCGGCCACGGCGGGTCGACCACGTGGCCGCGCTCGAGGTCGACGAGCACGCCGTAGCGCACCGACTGCTGGCGCTCCCACTGCTCCTCGGTGCCGGTGAGCAGGCTCGCGACGACGGTGACGACGAGGCGGCTGCGGTCGAGCTCGCGGGTCTGCTCGGCGCGAGCGTGGTCGATCCAGCCCCCTTCGGCGCCTGCCTCTCCCTCGGCGGTTGCGTCGTCGGCGCTGCCCGCCCGTGGGGGCGCTCCCAGCACCGCGGCCTCCGCGAGCGCCTCGGCGCGCTGCTGCGCCTGCCCCGCGGGGCCTTGCGGGAGGCCGTCCTCGGGCGTCGGATCGGTGGCGGCGGAGTCCTTGTCGTCGGGTGCCTCACCCGAGCCCACGGAGCCTGGTGCGTCCTCGCGCTGGGCCTCAGCCCCGTCCTGGTGGTGCTCTGCTGTGACGGCGTCGTCGCCGTCGCTGTCCGCCGCAGGGTCCTCGACCAGGTCGCCGGCGTCGGCGCCCTCGGCGCCCTCGGCGTCCTGCGGGTCGTCCTCGCCGCCGGTGAGCAGCACGGCGGTCAGGCCGGCAGCCACCACCCACGGCAGGGTCGCCAGCGCCCACAGGCGCACGCGGCGCGGGCGCTGCTCGTCGTCGTCCTCACCCCACGCCGAGGCACCGAGATCCGGCGGGCCGGGCACGGTCGTCTGGCCGGCGGCGCTGCCGGCGCCGGGTGCGCGGTCTGCCCCGCCCCCGGGGTCGTGGGCCGGATCGGATGTGCTGGCGGGCTCGCGGAGCCAGGCGGTCAGGTGGTCATCGGCGTCGCGGTGCTGATCCATGACGGCATGGTGTACAACAGATAGCAAGAGCAATCAAGCACGTTTGACAAGTACTGTGAAGAACTCTGAAGTGTGGGATTGGTGGGTCACGGGGTAGGCTTGGGCGGTGACGGTGCCGTGCGGCGCTCGCTGCGGCGCCGGTGGTCGTCGAGTCCTGTCAGGAGCGGCTGGTGAACCAGCACAGAGGAGTCATGGCGGCGTGAGCGAGAGCCACGGGGGCGTTGCCCATCAGCGCGGACCGGTGCGGCGCGGCCTCGACGACGCGACGCGACGCGCCACGTTCGAGGCCGAGGCGCTGCCCCACCTCGACTCGCTGTACTCGGCGGCGCTGCGCTACACGCGCGACCGCACCGATGCCGAGGACCTGGTGCAGGACGCGTTCGCGCGCGCCTACGCCTCCTACCACCAATATGAGCCGGGCACCAACCTCCGGGCCTGGCTCCACCGGATCCTGCACACCACCTACATCAGCCAGTGGCGCAAGGCGCAGCGCCGCCCCCGGGAGGTGGCTGCCGACCAGCCCAGCGGCGACGGCGAGCCCGACGACGGCGAGTTCTCGCTGTTCGACCGGGTTGCTGCGGCCACCAGCCGACCCGCCGAGGTCGAGGTCCTAGAGCACCTGACCGATGCCGAGGTGCAGGAGGCGCTGCAGTCGCTGCCCGAGTCCTTTCGCACCGCGGTGTACCTCGCCGACGTCGAGGGCTTCCCCTACGCCGAGATCGCCGAGATCATGGACAGCCCCGTGGGCACCGTCATGAGCCGGCTGCACCGGGGAAGGCAGCGCCTGCAGCGTGCGTTGTGGGAGTACGCGCAGCGTCGTGGCCTCGTGGGGCCCGACCCCGACGATGCCGGCGAGGCCGGTGAGGGGCGCGGCGACGATGCTGGCCGCACCGGGCGCGCGCACCAAGACGACGCCCACGAGGGCGCCGCCGCACAGGAGCAGGCACACCATGGATGATCCCTGCGACGAGGTGCTCGCCGAGATCGAGCGCTACCTCGACGGTGAGTGCACGGCCGAGGCCGCGGCTGTGGTGCGCGCTCACCTGCACGACTGCTCGCCCTGCATGGACCGCGCCGACTTCCAGCGCCGCGTCCGGGCGCTGGTCGCCCAGCGCTGCCGCGAGTCCGCCCCGCCGGAGCTCGTGGCGCGGATCCGCGCCAGCCTCGAGTAGGCAGACGCGGCGGCCTTCACCGGGCGTCCTCCAGCGGCGGGTCGACCAGCTCGACGGCGTAGGCCTCACCGTCAACCGGGTCGGCCAGCGCCAGGCGCACCACCCACCCCAGCTCCGGAGCGTCGTGGCGCCACCAGCGCCACCACGTCAGCTCGTCGGCGGCGGCAGCGAGATCCTCGACGAGTCCGGTGGCATCGGTCCCGTCCCAGCCCAGGCCGCTGACGTCGGCCAACGTCGCCCAGGCCAGGAAGCGCCCGGCTGCGCCGCCGCGGCGCGGGCCGCGTGCCCCGCCCGATGCCGCCGCCCACTGCAGCCATGCCAGCGCTTGCGGCGTGGTCATCGCAGCGGCGTGCACCGCTGCGCCGTTGGCCAGCGCGGCCACCGCCTCGGCCGGCTCGCCGGTCGCTGACCGCGCCACGCGCAGCGAGAGCCCGCGGTCGCGGTCGCCGCCCGACCAGCCCTCGCCGGCTGCGACCAGCGCCGCGCACGCCTCGTCGGGCGGGGCAGTGGGCGCTGCCTCGACCTCGGCATCCGGCCAGCGCACGGCCTGCGTCGGCGCGGGCGCCTCGGGTCCGGGGAAGCGGGCCTCCCGGTCGCGGTAGGTCGGCCGCGGGTAGGCCGAGGGCTCGAACGGGGCGAGCGCCGGCGGCAGGTCGGTCTCGGCTGCCACCGGCAGGTCACGCAGGTCCTCGCCGCGCAGCGCACGCTCGGTGGCAACGACGGGGGCGGCGACGGGATCGGCGAGGTGCGGGGCGAGCTCGGCCCACGTGAAGCGCTCGGCGACCACCTCGGTCAGCGGGCCCAGCGCGAACCGGGCGGCGCCGGGTCGCACCACGGCTCCCGCCCAGGCGGGCGGTGCCTCCAGGGCCAGCCGGTACTCGATGTGCTGGCGGACGCCCCACAGCTGGCGGCCCAGCTCGACCGCGGCGTCGCAGCGCGCGGCCAGGTCGGTGAGCTCGTCCCAGGCCTGCAGCCCGCACAGCTGGTCGATGGCCACCAGCAGGCCCGCGTCGTCGGTGGCGTCGACCAGGCCCTGCAGCTCAGCGGCACGCACGGCGGCAGGGCCACCCGGCGAGGGCAGCGGGGACGGGGGTCCGGAGCGGTGACGGGCATGTGGACGAGGGCATCGACCGGCGAGCGTAGCGCACCTCGGTAGCATGAGCCTCATGGCAGACGGCCGGAAGCGACCCGACGGCGAGGACCCCGACGTCCGACGCCTGCGCAGCACGTTGAGCAACGCGCTGCGGCGCCTGCCTGACATCGAGCGGCAGGTCCTGGAGCTGCGCACCGGCCTGGCCGATGGCACGCCCCAGCGCCCCGGCCAGGTGGCGGACCGCCTCGGCCTGACCATCAACGAGGTCAACAAGATCGAGGCACGCGCGTTCGAGCGCATCCGCGAGGTCGGGCCCGTGAAGGGCCTGCAGCGCTTCCTCGACTCGGCCGAGCAGGACTCCTAGCCCCCGCTGCCGCCGCTGGCGCTCGTGATCCCGGTGCGGCCACGCGCTCGTCCCCTCTGACGCGCGCGCTGCGGTTGCGCCCTGGCCCACGCCGGCGATGCTGGACCCATGAGCGCTGCTGATGCGGAATCGCACCTGGGTCCGCTGGACGAGCTGCTGCTCGTCCGTGCGGGCCTCGACCGCCACAGCGCCGCGCACCTGCAGCTGTTGCTCGCTGACTGGCAGATCCTCGCGGACCTGTCGTTCGCCGACCTGCTGCTGTTCGTGCCGGTGCGCGCAGGCGGGTACCTGTGCGTGGGCCAGATGCGGCCCTACACCGCCCAGACCATCTATCTGGAGGACCTCGTCGGCCAGGAGTTCCCGGTCACCGACCGCCCCATGGTGGGGCGTGCGCTGGCCGAGGAGCGCATCATCCGCGACGCCGACCCGGACTGGTCCACCGGCGTCCCGGTGCGCGAGGAGGCGATCCCGGTGCGCTGCGGCGGCGAAGTCGTGGCCGTGGTCACCCGCGAGGCGAACGTGTCGACCGCGCGCCTGCCCAGCGCGCTGGAGCTGACCTACCTGCAGAGCGCCGCCGAGCTCGCGCAGATGATCGCCGAGGGGACGTTCCCCTTCGGCGGCGAGGTCCTCGACGAGCGGGGCTTGAGCCCGCGGGTGGGTGATGGCATCGCCCGAGTGGACACCGACAGCAAGCTGACCTACGCCTCACCCAACGCCGTCAGCGCCTACCGGCGGCTGGGGCGCCTGGGGCTGGTGGTGGGCCAGCGCCTCACCGACGCCGACCCGCGGCCCGAGGAGCTGCTCGACGCGCTGTCCACCGGCGAGCCGGTCGAGAGCGAGGTCGAGGGCGAGGGCGGGGTGGTGCTGCGGCGCCTCATCCCGCTGCTGGAGGACGGTCAGACCACCGGCGGGCTGATGCTCGTCAAGGAGGTGACCGAGATCCGCCGCACCGAGCGGGCGCTGCGGATCAAGGACGCCGCCATCCGCGAGATCCACCACCGGGTCAAGAACAACCTGCAGACGGTGGCCTCGCTGCTGCGCCTGCAGGGTCGACGCCTGCAGTCCGAGGAGGCCCGGGAGGCGCTCAGCGAGAGCGTGCGGCGCGTGGCCTCGATCGCGCTGGTGCACGAGACGCTGAGCCAGGAGGCGCATCAGCGCGTGCCGTTCGACCGCATCGCCCAACGGGTGGTCGACATGCTCGCCGAGGGCATCGTGGGTCCCGACACCCCCATCACCTTCGACCTGCGGGGCGAGGCCGGCGAGCTGCCCGCCGAGGTCGCCACCCCGCTCGCCCTGGTGCTCTCCGAGCTGCTCCAGAACACCGTGGAGCACGCCTTCGTCGGCACGGACAAGGGCTCGGTGGAGGTGCGGTTCGCGCGCAGCTCGACGCTGCTGCGGGTCACCGTCGCCGACGACGGTGTGGGCATGCCCGAGACCACCCAGTCCAGCACCAGCCTGGGCCTGCACATCGTGCGGACCCTGGTGGAGAGCGAGCTGTCGGGCACGTTCACACCGCGGCGAGCGGAGCAGGGCACCGAGGTCGAGCTGGTGATCCCGCTGGCCTGACGGCGGGGGTGCTAGCCCGCGAGCTTGCGCTGGCGGCTGCGCCGCAGCGCGCGGCGCTCCTCCTCGCTCATGCCGCCCCACACGCCCGAGTCCTGGTGGGTCTCCAGGGCCCACTGCAAGCACTCGTCGCGAACCTCGCAGGTGTGGCACACCGCCTTGGCCTGCTCGAGCTGCTCCAGGGCCTGACCTGTCGTGCCGACGGGGAAGAACAGCTCGGGATCCTCGTCGATGCACGCAGCTCGCTGGCGCCAGTCCATCAGTCGCCTGCCTTGGTCGTCACTCCATGGAACCGTCCGCCCGCGCCCGCAATCATGTGAACTCGCTCACAACGGCGGTCGGACGGTGCCCTCGACGCATCAGAGCGTAGCGCGGCAGGTGCGGGCCGTAAAGGGGTGTCTAGGCTTGCCATCGTCGTGACCCCGTCGGCTGCCGCGGGCGCGGCCCGAGCAGTGTCGTGCCGCGGGGGCCGAGGAGCGCTGCCCGATCGTGTCGCCGTTCGCCTCTCCGCCCGTCATCGTGGGTCACCGCGGCGCGCCGCGGACGGCGCCAGAGAACACCGTGGCCTCCTACCGCGCGGCGGTGTCGCAGGGCGCGGCATGGATCGAGGTCGATGCGCGACGCAGCCGCGATGACGTCGTGGTGCTGTGCCACGACGCGCGCCTGTCCGACGGTCGTGCCGTGGTCGACCTCGACGCCGACGAGCTCGCCGTGGGCGGGGTGCCGCGGCTGGACGAGGTCCTGGAGGGCCTGCCCGCAGGCATCGGGGTCGACGTCGAGCTCAAGAACCTGCCCGGCGAGCCCGACCACGACCCCGCCCTGCCGCTGGTGGCCCTGGCGGCCGAGGTCGTGCGCGCCAGCGCCCCACGCCCGCTGCTGCTCTCCTCGTTCGACGGGCAGGCCCTGTCGCGCGCCCGCGACCTGCTGCCCACGGTGCCCACCGGCTTTCTCTACGGCGGGGGGCTGGGCGCCGAGCCCGCCGCGTCGCTCGCGCAAGAGCTTGGCGCGGGGGTGCTGTGCCCGCCGGTCAGCGTCCCGCTGGATGCCGAGGCGGTCGCGGCGGTGCACGGACTGGACCTCGCGCTGCTCGTGTGGACCGTCAACGACGCCACCACCGCGGTCGCCCTCGCCGCAGCCGGCGTCGACGCGCTGTGCACCGACGTGCCCGGCGAGCTGGCTGCGGCGCTGGGGCCGGCGCGCTGCTAGCGGCCGCGCTGCTAGCGGGCGCGCTGCTAGCCGGCGCCCGCGCTCGCGCCTCGCGCCTCGCGGCGACCTCACACCAGCACGTCCAGCGCCTGGCGCACCGCGGTCAGCTCCAGCCGTGTGGTCGGCTCCAGCGGGTCCCCGTCCACCTGCACCGGCACCGGGCGATCGGCGGTGACGGTCAGCGTCGACTGGTCGTGCCAGCCGGTGGTGGCCTTCAGCCGCAGCGGATCCCGGTCGGTGAGCGCCGCCCGGGCCACGCGCAGCAGCGGCACCAGCGCGAGGGTGCGCAGGCCGAAGGCGTCGAGCCCGCCAGCCAGGTCGGCCTCGCGGCACAGCCGTGCGGGCCGGTCGCCCAGGTAGGTGTAGGGATCGGCGTTGCAGGCGACCAGCGCGCGCAGCTCCTCGACGGTCGTGCCGTCGTCACCGCTCACCGCGAGCCGCGCGCCTCGGTCGTAGCCGCCCGCCCAGGACTGCACGCCGCAGTACAGGAACGTGGCCTGGCGCACCGCCCGCTTGAGGCCGGTGCGCGCCTCCACGCGGTGGACCACGTCGGCATCGAAGCCGATGCCGGCGTTGAAGCAGAACCAGCGCTCGCCGGCGCGCCCCAGGCTGATCCGCTGGCTGCGCCCCTCGCGCAGGGCGCTGCGCAGCCGGCCGGTGGCGGTCACCGGGTCGGCGGTCAGGCCGAGCAGTCGGGCCAGCACGTTGGTGGAGCCCCCCGGGATGATCCCCAGGCGGACCGGGGTCCTCGCGAGGCCCTGCACGACCTCGTTGACGGTGCCGTCGCCGCCGAGGACCACCACGGCGTCGTGACCCTCGTGCACCGCGCCGGCGGCGAGGTATCCGGCGTGGTCGCGGCGCTTGGTGGGGGCCACCTCGAGCTCGCAGTCGCTGGCCAGCGCCCCGACGATCAGCTCGACCAGCTCGGCGGAGGTGGTGGTGGCCTTCGGGTTGTGGATCAGCAGCACGCGCACGCGGGACTCCTGGCGCCGGGCCGCGCCGCAGCGCCGCAGCGTCACGGTCGGTGGGGCACTGGCCGTGTCGGCGGTGGTGGCCTGTCGGCGGTGGTGGCCGTGTCGGCGGTGGTGGCCGAGGCGGCGGCCTAGGCCTCGGACTCGCTAGGCCTCGGACTCGTCGGGCTCCATGCCCTCGCGCAGGAACGACAGGATCCGCGACAGCAGCCGCGACACGTGCATCTGGCTGATGCCCACCTCCTCGGCGATCTTCGACTGGGTCATGCCCTTGAAGAAGCGCAGGTAGAGGATCTGGCGCTCGCGCTCGGGGAGCTGCTCGATGAGGGGCGCCAGCGACGCGAAGTACTCGAGGTTCTCGATGGCGGCGTCGTTCTCGCCCATGCGCTCGACTCGCTGCGGTGCGTCCTCGTCGTCGTTGGAGGGCGCGTCCAGCGAGGTGGTCGAGTACGCCTGCCCGGACTCGAGGGCCTCGAGGACCTCCTCCTCGGTCACCTCGGCGGCCTGCGCGAGCTCCGAGACGGTGGGGCTGCGCCCGAGCTCCTGGGTGCGCTGGGAGACGATCTTGTTCATCCGCAGGCTGAGCTCCTGCAGCCGGCGGGGCACGCGCACCGCCCAGCCCTTGTCGCGGAAGTAGCGCTTGAGCTCGCCGACGATCGTCGGCGTCGCGTAGGTCGAGAACTCGACGCCGCGGTCCAGGTCGAACCGGTCGATCGCCTTCAGCAGCCCTACTGAGCCGACTTGGATGAGATCATCCAGAGGCTCCCCGCGGTCCTTGAACCGCCGTGCGAGGTACTCCACCAAGGGCAGGTGCAGCTGCACCAGCGCGGCGCGGATCTCGGGGTCGCCGGTCTCCTGCAGCCTGCGGAACAGCTTCTTGGTGTCCTCGCGGGTGTAGGGCTCCTCCTGGGTCACGTGGGGTCCTCTGCCTGCAGGTCCGGCAGGCGCTTCTTGCGCATCACCACGGTCGTGCGGCCCTCGAGCGCGTCGACGTCGAGCTCGTCGGCCAGCGCCTGGAGGATGGTCCACGAGAACGACTCGCGGTCGATGACGGGCTGGCTGGCCTTGGTCTCGGCACCGACCCGGATCTCGAGGGCGTCCTCGTCGCTGGTGACGGTGAGCTCGATGGCGTCGCCCGCGACGTGCCGCAGCAGCTGCACCGCGGCCTCGTCGACGGCCATGCGCAGGTCGTCGACCTGGTCGAGGGTGAAGTCCTCGCGGCCGGCGCATCCGCCCACGACGGTGCGCAGCAGGGACAGGTGCCCCGCGGTCGGAGGCACGCGCATCTCCACGGATTGGCTGGTGGAAGGCTCGCCGGTCACGGTGGTCATGCTCCCGTCGCTTCCGCTCCGAGGCGCCGGTCGGCGCCCCGCTGCGCGCCTGGACGCGCGGCTCACCCTAGCGGCGCCCGATGTCGGACGCTCGCCGTGCCGGGTGGGCCCGCGGCCAAGCGCGCCCGTGCTGGGCGGGCTCGCGGCCCGCGGCGACGCCCAGTGTCGCACCTCGCCCGTACCCTGGCGCGGCCATGGCCGATGACCCCCGTGACGATCCGCTGGCGGTGCTGGGCGGGCCGACGCGCGCGTGGTTCGCCGAGACCTTCGCCGCTCCCACGCCGGCGCAGCGCCAGGCCTGGCCCCACGCCGCGGCGGGCCGCAACGTGCTCGTGTCCGCACCCACGGGCTCGGGCAAGACGCTGGCGGCGTTCCTGGTGGCCATCGATCGGCTGATCAGCTGGGCGCCTGGCGGCGGAGGCGGAGCCGTGGGGGAGCAGCGGCGCACCCGCGTGCTGTACGTGTCACCGCTCAAGGCGCTGGCCCATGACGTGGACCGCAACCTGCGTGCCCCGCTGGTGGGCATCCGACGCACCGCAGCGAGCCAGGGCGTGCAGGCGCCCGAGGTCGATGTGGCCATGCGCACCGGCGACACCCCCGCCGACGAGCGTCGGCGCATGGCGCGCCATCCGCCCGAGGTGCTGATCACCACGCCCGAGTCGCTCTTCCTGCTGCTGACCTCCAAGGCGCGCGAGATGCTCGCCGGCGTCGAGACCGTGATCGTCGACGAGGTCCACGCGGTGGCGGGCACCAAGCGCGGCGCGCACCTCGCGCTGAGCCTGGAGCGCGTCGCGGCGCTGGCCGAGCACCCGCTGCAGCGCCTGGGCCTGAGCGCCACCGTGCGCCCGCTGGAGGAGGTCGGCCGCTTCCTCGGCGGCGGCCGCCCCGACGGGCAGGGGGGCTGGACCCCGCGGCCGGTCGAGCTGGTGCACGTGCCCCCGGAGCGCAGCGTCGACGTCGACGTCGTGGTGCCGATCGAGGACATGGGCCGTCTCGGCGAGCGCGTGGAGGAGCCGCCCAGCGGGCCCGCCTCGTCGGGAGCGGCCGAGCAGCGCCGCTCCATCTGGCCGGCGGTGCACCCGCGGATCCTCGACATCATCGAGGCCAACCGGGCCACGATCGTCTTCGCCAACTCGCGGCGGTTGGCCGAGCGGCTGTGCGCGCGGCTCAACGAGCTCGCCGGCGAGCGCCTCGCGCTGCCGGTGCGCCCCGACGACGTGAACGAGGCGGCCGAGGCACACGACGTGGACGAGGCGGACGAGGCTGTCGACGCCCCGGCCGCCCAGGCTGCGGCGGCCGATGCCGCGGGCGCCCCGGATGTCGCGGCGGAACCCGTCGTGGCGCGCGCCCACCACGGGTCGGTGGCCCGCGAGGAGCGGCTGGGCATCGAGGAGGCGCTCAAGACCGGGCGGCTGCCGTGCGTGGTGGCGACCAGCTCGCTGGAGCTCGGCATCGACATGGGCGCGGTCGACCAGGTCGTCCAGGTCGAGTCACCCGGCTCGGTGGCCGCCGGCCTGCAGCGGGTGGGTCGCGCCGGCCACCACGTCGGCGAGCCCAGCCGCGGCACGATCTTCCCCAAGTTCCGCGGCGACCTGCTCGAGAGCGCGGTGGTGGCCGACCGCATGCGCGCCGGCGCGATCGAGTCGACCACCGTGCCGCGGCTGCCGCTGGACGTGCTCGCCCAGCAGGTGGTCGCGCTGGCGGCCATGGACGCCTGGGCGGTCGACGACGTCCTGGCGCTGTGCCAGCGCGCCGCACCGTTCGCCGAGCTGTCGCGCAGCCAGCTCGACGGGGTCCTCGACCTGCTCGCCGGCCGCTACCCCTCCGACGAGTTCGCCGAGCTGCGCCCGCGCGTGACTTGGGATCGCGTCGAGGACGTCATCCGCGGTCGTCGCGGCGCCCAGCGGGTCGCGGTGACCTCGGGCGGCACGATCCCCGACCGCGGCCTGTACCGCGTCGAGCTCGCCGCCGGCGAGGAGGACGGCAGCGGCGGTGGGGGCGCCGGCGCGCGAGCGCCCAAGCGGGTCGGCGAGCTCGACGAGGAGATGGTCTACGAGTGCCGCCCCGGAGAGACGGTGGTGCTGGGTGCCTCGACGTGGCGCATCACCGACATCGAGCGCGACCGCGTGCTGGTCGTGCCCGCCCCGGGCGAGCCCGGCAAGCTGCCCTTCTGGCACGGCGATGCGCCCAGCCGCCCGGCCGAGCTCGGCGCCGCGGTCGGGCAGTTCGTCCGCGAGCTCGGCGACGCGCCGGCCGACCAGGCCGGGGCCACCCTGCGCGAGCGCTACGGCCTCGACGACTGGGCCGCCGACAACCTCGTCACCTACCTCGCCGAGCAGCGCGAGGCCACCGGCACGCTGCCCCACGACCGTCAGCTCGTCATCGAGCGGTTCCGCGACGAGATCGGCGACTGGCGCATCGTCATCCACTCGCCCTTCGGTGGGGCGGTGCACGCCCCGTGGGCGATGGCGATCGCCGGTCGCGCTCGCGAGCGCCTCGGCCTCGAGGTGCAGACGATGCACGCCGACGACGGGATCGTGGTGCGCCTGCCCGAGGCCGACGAGGCCCCGCCCGCCGACTGGCTGCTGCTGGACGCCGAGGAGGTCGAGGACCTCGTCGTCGGCGAGCTCGGCGGCTCGGCGCTGCTGGCCGCGCGGTTCCGCGAGTGCGCCGCCCGCGCGCTGCTGCTGCCGCGCCGCGGTGGCCCCGGGCGGCGCACGCCGCTGTGGCAGCAGCGCCAGCGCGCCGCCGACCTGCTGCAGGTCGCCAGCCGCTACGGCTCCTTCCCGATCCTGCTGGAGACCTACCGCGAGATCCTCCAGGACACCTTCGACCTGCCCGGGCTGCAGCGCCTGCTCGGCGACATCGCCGCGCGACGCGTGCGCATCCACCAGGTCGAGACGCCACAGGCCAGCCCCTTCGCCTCGTCGCTGCTGTTCGACTACCTCGCCGGGTCGATCTACGACGGCGACGCCCCGCTGGCCGAGCGCCGCGCCAACGCCCTGGCCCTGGACCGCGAGCGGCTCGCGGAGCTGCTGGGCTCCGAGGAGCTGCGCGACCTCATCGACGCCGACGCCCTCGACCGGCTCGAGGGCGAGCTGCAGCGCCTCGCCGAGGACCGCCGGGCGCGCGACCTCGACGAGGTCGCCGACCTGCTGCGGGTGGTCGGCGACCTGCGCACCGACGAGGTCGCCGCGCGCGTGACGCCCCAGGCCCGCGAGGCGGTCGAGGAGTGGCTGCAGCGTCTCGCCGAGCAGCGCCGCGTGTTCCCCGCCCGCATCGGCGGCGAGGCCCGCTGGGCGGCCGCCGAGGACGCCGCGCGACTGCGCGACGCCCTCGGCGTGCCTCCGCCGGCCGGCCTGCCCGAGACGTTCCTGGAGCCCGTCGAGCGCCCCACCATCGACCTCGTCGCCCGGTATGCGCGCACCCACGGGCCGTTCCGCGCCGCCGACGTCGCGGGTCGCCTCGGCCTGCCGATCGACACCGTCGAGGTCGCCGGCAAGGAGCTCGAGGCCGAGGGTCGTCTGGTGGCCGGCGAGTTCCGACCCGGCGGTGCGCAGCGTGAATGGGTCGACGCCGAGGTGCTGCGCCGGCTGCGCCGCATGTCGCTGGCCGCGCTGCGCCGCGAGGTCGAGCCCGTCGACCCGCGCGCCCTCGCCCGGTTCCTGCCCGGCTGGCAGGGCATCGGCTCGGGCGTGCCCGGGGTGGACCGCGTGTTCGAGGCGGTCGAGCAGCTCCAGGGCGCCGCGGTGCCCGCCAGCGTGCTGGAGCGCGACGTCCTCGGCGTGCGCGTGGGGTCCTACCGGCCCGCCTGGCTCGACGAGCTGCTGGCCGCCGGCGAGGTCGTGTGGCTCGGCCGCGGGGCGCTGGGCTCCTCCGACGGGCGGGTGGCGCTGTACCTGCGCGATCAGGCGGCGCTGCTGGCCCCGCGGCCGCCGAGCGACCCGGCGGGCGCGCTGTCGTGGTGGTCCGAGCGGCACGCGGCCCTGTGGGAGCGGCTGTCGCAGGCCCCGGCGTTCTGGCCGGAGCTGCACGCCGCCGTCGGCGGGGGACCGGAGGCCGAGGCGGTCGAGGCGCTCTGGGACCTGGTGTGGGCCGGGCTGGTCACCAACGATGCCCTGCACCCGCTGCGTGCCCGCCTCGGGCTGGGCGGTGGTGCGCGCGGGTCTGGCGGCTCGCCGGCGCGGCGCCGGCGGCGCTCGCCCAGGGCCCTGTCGCGCAGCGGGCCGCCCACAGCGTCGGGCCGGTGGACCTCGGTGGCCGAGGTGCTCGCCGAGGGCGGGGCCGGCGCGCTCGGCGACAGTGATCGAGGCGCGGCGCTGGCCGCCCAGCTGCTCGACCGCCACGGGGTGCTCACCCGCGACGCCGTGGCCAGCGAGGAGGTGCCCGGAGGGTTCGCAGGGCTCTACCCGGTGCTGCAGCAGATGGAGGAGTCGGGCCGAGCCCGACGCGGCTACTTCGTCGAGGGGCTCGGCGGCGCGCAGTTCGCGCTGCCAGGAGCCGTGGACCGACTCCGCGCGGTGCGCGAGCCCGGCATGGAGGACGACGCTGACGCCGTGATCCTCGCCGCCACCGACCCCGCGAACCCCTACGGGGTCACGGTCCCCTGGCCCGAGGCGGGGGTGGTCGACGGGTCGGCTGGTGGCGGGGCGGCTGGTGGTAGGTCGGCTGGCGCGAGCCGTCATCGTCCGCAGCGCCGCGCGGGGGCCTGGGTGGTGCTGGCCGACGGCGCGCCGCTGGCCTACGTGGAGCGCGGAGGCCGCTCGCTGTTGACCTTCACCGACGATGACGAGGCGCTGGCGCTGGCCGCCGAGGCCCTCGCCGTCCTGGTCGACCGCGGTCGCGCCGACCAGCTGGCGATCTCGCGCATTGACGGAGCCGAGCTGGGCCGCCACCCCCTGCTCGACCACCTGCGGGCGGCGGGCTTCGTCGACCACCCCAAGGGCCTGATCCGCCGACCGAGCCGCTGACCGCCGCTGCCCAGGCGGCCTGCGCCCGGTGCTCTGCTGCCCAGCCGGCACCTCGCGCCGCACCCGGTCAGGGCGACCGCCCCCGAGAGCGCCTCGTTGCACCCGGTGCGCCGCGCCGCCCGATATCGGGTGCGCTCGGCAACGCATCGTGGTCGATCTGCACCCAATAGGCCGCGCGAGGCTGGACTGGGTGCGCCCGGGCGCGCGGCCTTCTCGGGTTTGCAGCTACTGGGTGCGGATCGCACCTCATGTGTGCACATCCGCACCCGGTTCAGCCGGGCAGGAAGCTCTGGGTGCGCTCGGCAACGCATGTGCAGCGATCTGCACCCAGTGCGCGATCTCGTGGCCGATCGGGTGCAGATCGCAACACATAGGGGCCGTTCTGCACCCAGTACGCCGCGCGAGGCGGTACTGGGTGCGCCCGGGCGCGTGGCCGCGAAGGGATTGCGGCGATTCGGTGCGGATCGCACCTCATGTGTGCGCATCCCCACCCGGTTCAGCCGGGCAGGGGCGACTGGGTGCATCCCGTGACATGCGGGCCGCGGCCGGGCCGCGGCCGGGCCGCGCCTCGGCGTGTGCTCAGCGCGCCGCGCGAGCACCCGCGCGCTGGCCGAACAGCGCCGCAAGCTCGCCGAGGAAGCCGTGCCAGTCGGTCTCGAAGCGCCACCAGCCCAGGCGGAGCACCTGCCAGCCGTCGAGCAGCAGCGCGTTGTGGCGCTGTTGGTCGCGGTGCAGGTGCGCGCGGTCGGAGTGCGCGCCGAAGCCATCGGTCTCGATGCCGATCCGCAGCTGCGGCCAGGGGATGTCGACCTGCACCGCGCCATGGGCGGTGGGCACCGTCACCGGTGCCCGCGCCGGTGGCGGGTAGCCGGCCTCGGCCAGGGCCCGCCGGACCCCGTGCTCCAGCATCGAGTCGCAGCGGTCAGCATCGAGCTCGTGGCACAGCTGCAGCAGCATCGCCGATCCGCGGGCGGGACGGCGACGAGCGGCGGCCTTGGCCACCTCGTCCAGCGTGAGCTGGCCCCGCTGGCGACCGTCGATGATCAGCGCGCGCAGGAACGGTCGCTCGAGGCGCCCCGACAGGTCCGAGCAGGTCCGCGCGAGCGTGGTGCTGGGGATGCCGGCGACGACCGTGCGCTCGTCGGGCTGCAGCGTGCGCGTCCGCAGCGTTCGCAGCTTGCGATGGGCACGCGATCGCTGGCTGTGCGGCACGAGGATCTCGAGCGGGGTCGGCAGCTGGCGCACCGCCTCCCACAACCACGCGGCGGTCCACCCTGCGGCCAGGGCCTGATCCCCGGCTGCGAGCACCGCCGCGGCGGCCAGTCCGACCGGGGTCTCGTCATGGCCCGGGCAGCGCCACACCGCGGGGAAGGGCGCCGGCCAGGCCTCTCGCCAAGCCCGCTGGCCCAGCGCGCGGGCGCCGACACCGGCCCGCTCGGCCATGGCCGGCGTCACGCAGCCGTGATGACGCGCGGCCTCGCCGAACAGTCGCTGCCAGCTCATGGCGGGCACGGTGCCCCAGCCGCGCGGGCCGCGCGCGTCACGGCCCTTCCAGCCTGTGGATCGCCGCACGCAACCGGTCGCGGCACGCAACGGAGCACGGCACCACCACCGAGCTCGCCCGACAGCACCACTCGGCTCGCCCCGCCACTGGGGGCGTGGGCAGCCGGGCGCCCACCGGGGCACACTGCGCTCATGCCCGAGGGCGACACGATCTATCGCAGCGCGCGCACCCTTGCCGCGGCGCTCGTCGGCGAGCGCGTCGAGCGCGCTGAGACCCGCGCGCCGCGCGTGGCCGACGTCGGCGTCAAGCGGCTCGAGGGCCAGACCGTCGCGCGCATCGAGCCCCGCGGCAAGCACCTGCTCCACTGGTTCGCGCCCAGCGACCTCGCCCTGCACACCCACATGGGCATGACCGGCTCGTGGCACGTCTACCGCCACGGCGAGCGCTGGCGCAAGCCGCCGGTCCGGGCGTGGGTGGTGCTGACCTTCCCCGAGGTGGTGGCGGTGTGCTTCACCCCGGCGGTGTGCGAGCTGCTCGGGCCCGATCAGGTCGCGCGCCACGCGAGCCTGGCCGGTCTGGGCCCCGATGCCCTGTCCGAGGTCGAGCCGACCCCGCGCTCCGCCCGAGGCGAGCCGGATCTGGCCGAGGCGCGCCGGCGGCTCGACGCGCGCGACGCGTGGACGGCCGGTGAGGCGCTGCTGGACCAGCGGGTGCTGGCCGGGGTCGGCAACGTCTACAAGAACGAGGTGCTGTTCATCCACGGGGTGGACCCCTGGACGCGGGTGGCTGAGCTCGCCGAGCCCACCCGGGACGCGCTGCTGGCCACCGCCACGCAGCTGCTGCGCAGCAACGTCGCCGACGGGGCGGTGCGGCGCACCACCACGGGGTCGCCGGTCGAGGACCGCCCGGGCCGGCGCGAGGCCGACCGGCTCCACGTGTACGGCAAGCCCCGCCAGCCGTGTCCGCGCTGTGGCACTCCGATCCGCGTCGCTCGCCAAGGCAGCCAGGCGCGCCCGACCTACTGGTGTCCCCACTGCCAGGGTCCGGGCCCCGACGGGGGACGCGGACAGAAGCGGGGCGGTGCGCAGACGCCGGCGCGGGGGCCGGGTCGCTCGCGCCGCGTCCGAGGCTGAGGGCCGTCCTCGCACCCCCGCCCGCGGGCCGGGTCGCTCGCGCCGCGTCCGAGGCTGAGCGCCGTCCACGCACCCCCCGCCCGGGGGTCGCTAGGTTGGCTGCCATGGAGATGGTGTATGCGCCGGCGAGGCGTGCCGTGGAAGCCGCGTTGGCTGTGGCCGACTGGCCGGTCCACGTCGCCGGCCTCGAGCACCTGCCGCGTCGGGGGCCCGCGGTGTTGGCCGCCAACCACGTCAGCTACCTCGACCCGGTGCTCGTGGCATGGGCGACCACGCGCCTGCGACCCGCCCGCTATCCGCGATTCCTCGCCAAGAGCGAGCTGTTCGAGGGCCGACTGGTCGGGCGTCTGCTCCACGGCATGCGGCACGTGCCCGTCGACCGGGAGCGCAGCCCGGCGCGCGCGCTCGTCGAGGGGACGCGACGGCTGTCCGAGGGCGACCTCGTCGCGCTGTTCCCCGAGGGCACCACCAGCCGAGCGCTCATGCCCACCAGGCTCAAGCCGGGTGCGGCCCGCATGGCGATGCGGGCCGGTGCGCCGCTGCTCCCCGTGGCGGTGTGGGGCGGGCACCGCGTGTGGCCCGAGGGGCGGCTGCGGCTCCAGCGCGGTGTGCCGCTGGTGACCCTGGTCGGCGCGCCGGTGACCTACGACGCCCACGAGCACCCGGCTGCGGTCACCGCACGGCTTGAGGAGGCGTTGACCGAGCTCGTCGAGGCCGCCCAGCGGGCGTACCCGGAGCGGCCTCGCACCGTCGAGGAGCTGTGGTGGCTGCCGCGCTACCTCGGTGGCACGGCGATGTCGGTGGCCGAGGCCGAGGCGCTCGCCGCCCGTGAGGCCGGCGAGCGCCGTGCGCAGCGCCCGGCCACAGCCCCCGCGCAGCGCCCGGCCGCAGCCTCCGCGCAGCGCGCTGCCGCAACGCCCGCGAAGCGCCAGGCAAGCATGGTGCGAGCCCGCGCCGCCCGCGCCGCCCGCGCGGCTCGCGCCGCCCGCATCGCCCGCGTCGGTCGACGCGCGGCGGCCCGCCGCGCCGTGCGTCTCGGCCGCAGCAAGCGCACGACCACCCAGCGCACGATCCGGTAGCCCACGCCGCGGGCCTCGCAGACCAGCCAACGCACGCCGCAGGCACCGCACGACCAACCAGCGCACGACGAGGCACCGCACGACCGATCACGACCAGGACCCGACGGCCGGAGCTGGAAACCCCATGTGTGGATTCGGTGGCGAGGTGCGACGCGACGGCGAGCCCGCCGACGCCAGCGCCGCAGCAGCGATGATCGATCGGCTGCGTCCGCGCGGCCCGGACGGCACCGGCGTGCAGGCCCAGGGTCGCGTGGCGCTGGCGCACTGCCGGCTGAAGATCATCGACCTGTCCGACCGTGCGGCCCAGCCGATGGTCGATCCCGACCTCGGCCTGACCGTCGCGTTCAACGGGGTGATCTACAACTACCCCGAGCTGCGCCGCGAGCTGCAGGAGCACGGGTACCGGTTCTTCTCCTCGGGCGACACCGAGGTGGTGCTCAAGGCCTACCACGCCTGGGGCGAGCGCTGCGTCGAGCGGTTCCACGGCATGTTCGCGTTCGTGATCACCGAGCGCGACACGGGCCGGGTGGTGCTGGGCCGTGACCGGCTGGGCATCAAGCCGCTGTACCTCGCCGAGCGCGGCACGCGGCTGCGGTTCGCCTCGTCGCTGCCGGCGCTGCTGGCCGCCGGCGACGTCGACACCTCCATCGACCCGATCGCGCTGCAGCACTACCTGACGTTCCACTCGATCGTGCCGCCGCCGCGCACGATCCTGAATGGGGTCCGCAAGCTCGAGCCGGCCACCCTGCTGATCCTCGAGCCCGACGGGAGCCAGCGCCGCGAGCGGTACTGGGAGCCGAGCTTCACCCGCCGCGCTGACCGCGCCGACTGGACGCGCCGCGACTGGCAGGACGCCACGCTCGAGGCGCTGCGCACCGCGGTGCGTCGACGCCTGGTCGCCGACGTGCCCGTGGGCGTGCTGCTGTCGGGCGGGCTCGACTCGAGCCTCGTGGTCGGCCTGCTCGCCGAGGAGGGCCAGCAGCACCTGTCGACGTTCAGCGTCGGCTTCGAGCCGGTCGGCGGTGAGGAGGGCGACGAGTTCCGCTACTCCGACGTGATCGCGCAGACCTATGGCACTGACCACCACCGCTTCCGCGTGCCCACCGAGCGGATGCTGCCCGCCCTTGACGACGCCGTCGCGGCGATGAGCGAGCCGATGGTCAGCCATGACGCGGTCGGCTTCTACCTGCTGAGCCAGGAGGTGTCGAAGTCCATCAGCGTGGTGCAGTCCGGTCAGGGCGCCGACGAGGTGTTCGGCGGCTACCACTGGTACCCGCCGATGCTGGAGGTCCCCGAGGGCGACCTCGGCGTCGACGCGTACGCCCAAGCGTTCTTCGATCGCACCTACGACGAGGTCGCTGCCACGGTGCGCCCGGAGCTGCTGCCGCCGCGCGACCACGCCCGCGAGCTCGTCGCGGCCCACTTCGCCAAGCCCGGCGCCGAGACGCCGGCCGACCGGGCGCTGCGCATCGACACCCAGGTGATGCTCGTCGACGACCCCGTCAAGCGCGTGGACAACATGACGATGGCGTGGGGGCTCGAGGCGCGGGTGCCGTTCCTCGACCACGAGCTGGTCGAGCTCGCCGCGAGCTGCCCGCCCGAGCTGCACCTCGAGCAGGGCGGCAAGGGCGTGCTCAAGGAGGCTGCCCGCCAGGTGATCCCCGCCGAGGTCATCGACCGGCCCAAGGGCTACTTCCCCGTGCCGGCGCTGACCTACCTGGAGGGCCCCTCGCTGGAGCTGGTGCGCGAGGCGCTGCGCGCGCCGGCGGCTCGCCAGCGCGGCCTGTTCCGCCCCGAGGAGGTCGATCGGTTGCTCGGCTTGGCCGACGCCGGCAAGTCCGAGCTCACCCCGCTGCACGGCAACAAGCTATGGCAGCTCGGGCTGCTGGAGCTGTGGCTGCAGACCCACGAGGTGTGAGCGGTGGCCAACCGACGCTACGACCCGCGCGTGGGTCGCGACGACGCGCTGTCCACGCGCAGCTGGGACGCGGTCGGTGAGCACAGCCGCCACTCCACCGACGCCGTCGAGGCCGAGGTGGCCCTGGACTGCGGCTGGGGGCGGGTGATCTTCGGCCAGACGTTCCCCGATCAGGCCGCGACCCTCGAGCTGCTGCGCGACGAGAGCGCCGGGCAGCGCGACATCGCCATCTACCTGCGCGACCCCCACGTGCTGGTGGCCCAGGCCCCCGACGAGGCGTTCATCGACCCCTCGCTGACCTACCGCCTGTGGCTGTGGCAGTACCGCCCCCGCCGACAGCCGCTGCGGGGCGTCACCGTGCGCACCATGCGGACCCAGGCCGACGCCGAGGCCACCAACGACCTCTACGCCGCCAACGGGATGGTGACCGCCGACCCCGAGGTGCTGTGGGCCAACCAGCGCACCCGCACCTTCACCTACCTGGTGGCCGAGGACGCCGACACCGGCCGGGTGGTGGGCACCGTCACCGGCATCGACCACGTCCGCGCGTTCGGCGATCCCGAGGGCGGCACCAGCCTGTGGTGCCTGGCGGTGGACCCGCAGGCCAGCCCGCCCGGGGTGGGCGAGGCCCTGGTGCGCACGCTGGTGGAGCGCTACCAGGCGCGGGGGCGCAGCTACCTCGACCTGTCGGTGCTGCACGACAACGCCGGGGCGATCCGCCTGTACGAGAAGCTCGGGTTCGAGCGCGTGCCGGTGTTCGTGGTCAAGCGCAAGAACCCGATCAACGAGCCGCTGTTCACCCCCAGCCCGCCCGAGCAGGAGCTCAACCCCTACGCCCGGCTGATCGCTGACGAGGCACGTCGCCGCGGCATCAGCGTCCGCGTGCTCGACGGCGACTGGGGCGAGATGGCGCTGTCGCACGGGGGGCGCCAGATCGTCACGCGCGAGTCGCTGTCCGAGCTGACCCACGCGGTGGCGATGAGCCGCTGCGACGACAAGCGCGCCACCCGTCGGGTGCTCGGCGAGGCAGGGCTGTCGCTGCCCGACGGGCGCCTGGCCACCGGCGACGAGGCCGACGCCGCCTTCCTCGCGCGCCACGGCGAGATCGTGGTCAAGCCCGCCCGCGGCGAGCAGGGCCGCGGGGTCACCGTCGGCGTGGCCGACGAGCCAGCCCTGCGCAGCGCGATCGCCGAGGCCGAGCGCCACTGCCCCGACGTGCTGCTCGAGGAGGTCGCGCAGGGCCAGGACCTGCGGGTGATCGTCATCGACCACCACGTGGTCGCCGCGGCGGTGCGTCGCCCCGCCCGCGTGCGCGGTGACGGCACCCGCACGATCGCCGACCTGATCGCGGTGCAGAGCCGACGCCGAGCGCGCGCCACCGACGGCGAGTCGACCATCCCGGTCGACGACCACACGCGCGACACCGTCGCCGCCGCGGGCTGGAGCCTCGACGACGTGCTGCCGCAGGGCGTGGAGCTCGAGGTGCGCCGTACCGCCAACCTGCACACCGGCGGCACGATCCACGACGTCACTGACCGGCTGCACCCGGCGCTGGCGCGGGCCTGCGTGGCCGCGTCCCACGCGCTGGACATCCGCCTGGTCGGCATGGACCTGCTCGTGCCCGACGTCGCCGGCCCCGACTACGTGGTGGTCGAGGCCAACGAGCGCCCGGGACTTGCCAACCACGAGCCCCAGCCCACGGCCGAGCGGTTCGTGGACATGCTGTTCCCCCAGACCCGGGCGCGCACCGGCCGTCGGTGATGCGCCCGGCGACGGCGCCTCCGGCCGCGCAGCCAGCCTGAGAGCAGCGAGCCGGCCGCTACCCTGCCGCGCAGCGTTGCTGTCGTCGAGGGCGCAGCCCGTCGAGGGTGCAGCCAGGGGAGCGCGGGATGTCGCTGCATCGTGTGCCGGTGGACATGGACCATGTCGTGGACCTGCTGCTGCGGCTGCTGCGCACCCCCAGCCCCTCGGGGCGCACCGACGAGGTGATGCGCCTGATCGGCGCGGAGCTCACCGACCTCGACATCGACTTCTCGCTGACGCGCCGAGGGTCGCTGGTGGCCGAGCTGCCCGGCCACGACGGTGACGGCGGCGCTCGCGCCCTGGTGGTGCACGCCGACACGATCGGCTGCATGGTCAAGGAGCGCAAGGACAACGGCCGGCTGCGGGTGGTGCCGATCGGCACGTGGAGCGCGCGCTTCGCCGAGGGCGCGCGCGTCACGATCTTCACCGACGACTTCGAGGCGACCTACACCGGCACCGTCCTGCCGCTCAAGGCCAGCGGCCACACGTTCGGCGACGCGATCGACGACCAGCCGGTCGGCTGGGATCACGTCGAGGTGCGCATCGACGAGCCGGTCGGCTCCGCCGACGACGTCGCCGCCCTGGGCATCGAGGTCGGCGACTTCGTCGCCGTCGACGCCTACCCGCAGCTCACGCGCAGCGGCTACCTCAAGGCGCGCCACCTCGACGACAAGGCCGGTGTGGCCGCCGCGCTCGGGGCGATCCGCGCGCTGTGCAGCCACGGCGTCACCCCGGCGGTGCCCACCCGGCTGCTGGTGACCATCGCCGAGGAGGTCGGCCAGGGCGCCACCCACGGGCTCGACGAGGACGTCGCCGAGATGGTCAGCATCGACAACGCCGTGGTGGCGCCGGG
>Ga0207421_10001290_pt1 | contig 32547 bp, 61 predicted proteins | sample SodLakKL_010_SED_4_FD_187542 | JGI IMG/M metagenome (GOLD analysis project Ga0207421, IMG submission 187542) | Alkaline sediment microbial communities from Lake Tanatar, Kulunda Steppe, Russia - 8KL_010_SED (SPAdes) (version 2) | ecosystem: Environmental > Aquatic > Non-marine Saline and...
CCCCACCGTCATGACGTGAATTCCTTCCTGGTATCAACCTACTAGCACCGTCTTTTATTTTCTTGCCTATACGTCTAGTGTGACCTCTAACACTGTGCTTTCCATCTGACTTTGGGTTTGACCTCTTATGTGGTTTAACATAGGTCTTCTTATCTGTCATTCAATCCACCTCTATCTCATTCTCCCTTCATTTTTTAACTTCAGAAGGTTGTCATGTATCCATGCAAACACTCTTGCTTCATCATGCTCACCAACATGCTCAGCAGTTTTGTAGTATTCATCAGCCTTCTCTATTAACTCTTCAAGTTCCCAGTTAGAAATCTTCTCTACTGATTCATGCTGTACTATCCGAATTTCATCTTTAGTTGCTTTTATCTCTACGCCATCAGCAGGACTATATCCACCACTGTATTGGTTATTAATTGCCTCTATGAAATTTTCATCTACTTCTTCTCTAGGTAGACCAAATACTTCTAAACTTTCACTGACCTCATCAACATTCCTACTTCCACCAACTTCTCTCCAATGCTCTCTCACATTAGTTTTCTTCCCTGTCTTCCTATAGTGTCCCTTGACATGGTGCTCTCCCGAACTCTTTGGGTTGCTCCTCTTATGGGGCTTTACTTTGGTTGTAACCTTTTTCCGTTTCTTATCATCTGACATATTTATCATTTCTCCATAAAGGTAAAAGAAAGAGTGTTTAGTCGTCCTTTACGTTTTGGGCGAGTTTGTTTAGCTGGTTTTTGAGTATGTTCATTTGTTCGTCGCAGGTATTCAACGAGGCGTCGAGTATTTCTTCATATTCCTTGCGCCTTTGGTTCAGCTCTTGCATCTTGTTGACAAATCGGTTGTAGGTAGAGGAGTCGATCGTTTCATCGTTCTCGATGATGTTTCGTGCTTTTGTCATTATTGCGCTGGCGTCTTCAACTGTTTCGGATTTGATTTTTCGTTTGATTATATCTTTTTGTTCGGGTTGTTTTATGACTGGTAATTGTCCGACTTCGAGTGCACTTGAGTCGTCGGCAATGTCGAGGAAGTCTTCTCGCAGTATTTTGATGGCCCGTGAAAACTTCTCTATGACATCGGCGTATTGTTCAGGTATGAAATACACGGAACCTCTTGATGTGATAGTGACGGGGTTGAGAGTTTTTAATGTGTCTCTAAACGCGTCTCTGATCTGGTCTTTCGTGTAGTGATTGCGGTATATTTCATATTGGTTGTACATTTCGTCGTACCATTCTTTTGCGACTTCTTCGCTTGCGTCGAGTGCTTCGTAGCTGATGTTTTCTTCTCCTTCGTATTTGAACCGCACTAATTTTTTGAATTCTATATCGTCTTCATCGCTGCGCCTGATTATTTTCACGATGATCCTTGTGTTGGGGTTAGGGCGCTTTCTTTCGTATGTTATCTTTCTTTCGTGGACTTCATCGTCCTTTTCGAATCTCTGGCGCTTTTTGTTCTGCAACCTACTGCAGGCCCGTTTCCAAGCACCTTTGTCCCTGATCTCGTTTGGGAATATATCTTCAGGAACATCTAATTTTCTGTATAGGTTGAGGAGTATATCTTCTTCTATAACGAATTCTGTGAATTTGTACCACATCACTCTTCCGTAGTATTCATCGGTATTTCCACCTTCGATACCTTCGATCTTGTGCCCGTTAACTTCAGCGTCTTTCGCTGACTGAACGGGGTCGAGCTTTATTCCGTCGTTGACGACGGGATTTTCAACAGCTTTTTCGCTTTCTTCGACGAGTTTATCGAGGCCAAATTCCTCAAAATCACTCAACCTTTTCGTTTTTTGTTTAGCCATATATAACACCTATTTGTATAATAGACGCTCTTCACACTGACTTGAGAGCGTCGAAAGATTGTTGGGAAGAGGTTCATTCATCTATTACTTGTTTGGCGAGTTTTTCTAGTTGTTGGTTTAGGATTTCAATTTGACTTTTGCACGTGTCGAGCTGTTCTCCTAACATGTCTTCGTATTCTTTACGCCTTTCGTTGAGTGTTTCTAGTTCATTGACCATTTCTTCGTATTCGGATGGGCTCATTTCTTGGCCCTGTTCGATGATTTCTTTTGCTTCCTGTAATGTTTGTCCAGCTCTTTTGACGGTATCGGTCTTCACTTTTTCTCTTATCATGTCTTTTTGTTCGGGTTCTCTCACGACGGGGATTTGTACTAGCTCAGTTCTGTAGGAGGAGCGGCTGAAGTTTTCGTTTAGCTGAATCGCGAGTCTGCTGAATTTTTCCATCAATCCCGCATATTCTTCAGGCACGAAGTATAAGCCACCTGATTCTCTCATGGATACGGGCGTGAGTTCTTGGATAGCTTCTCTTATGGTGTCTCTGATTTTTCTATTAGTGTAGGCGTTTTTCATCCTTTCGTACCTGCTCATCATTATCTTGTACCATTCTTTCGGAGTTTTTTCGCCTTCAGGAGACTCACCGTTTGCTATCGCTTTTTTGACACTGCTGACCTTTTTGTAGGTTCCGTTATCCTTTTCTTTGAGGCCGAGTTCTTTCTCGACGCACAGATTGAGGAATCCGTTGACGTAGCGTGTGAGTTCGTCTTTAGTTAACTGTATCGCTTCATGCTTATCTAAGGTTTCGTCTACGATCATTCCTGGTGTCAAAGAAGAGTTTTCTTCTCCTTTTTCATCTATTATCGTAGCTATTGCATCGAGTGCGAGGATGTTTTCTTGGTCGGGTTGGTATATTTTGAAGTTGCTGTAAGGAACTTCCGAAGAGTCTTCCAGTGGTCTGTATACGATTTTGTCGCGGTTGTGGAATTCGAATTCAACTATTTCGGAGTAATCTAATCGTCCTTTATCTTCTCTGCGTACTTCTTTGACAAGGTGTCTTCTATCTGGGTCCAGCTTTCTTGTCATGTATTCGGTAGTTCTTTCGATAATAGAACCGTTGTCTCCTTCGACTTTGATTTTATCTTTCGATTCCAGTGATTTGGCAGCACGTTTCCACGCACCCTTTTCGTGTATGGGGCCGGGCCAGTGATCTTCTGGGATTTCGAGTTCTTCGTAGAGTTTTTCGAGTTCATCCTTCGGGACCAAGAAGTCGCCAAAGGTGTACCAGAACAGTCGGCCGAAGTACTCCCCTTCGGCATCGCCTTCGACGGCTTTGATACTCTCGCCGTTAACATCCCCTTCCCGCGGGGATTGGAGGGCGTCTATTGTGGTTTGTTCGACGTCCTCATTTTCGTCTTTTTCGGTACTTTCAGTCATGATTATCAACCATCAGTCATTTTAGTTATGAGCCTGCTTGCTTGTTTAGACGTGAGCATTTTTAGGAGTTTCAGTCGGGTCTTTCTCTTTTCTTCGGCGGTTTTTTCTGGATCGCGGAGCAGTTTGATTATCTTTCGTTCATCCATATCGATTTCGCTTACGTCTTCTTTGCTCAGTCTTTGCGCGAACAGGACTTGGTTGCGCTTGTTTTCCAGGAGATCTTCCATATATTCGATCTGGTCGGGTGTTATTCCATTGTTGATAGAGGGCAAAGAGACGGACTGTGTCTTTTTTCTGTACCATTCGATGTTTTTCTGGAGCCAGTAGTGCAGGGGCTGTGTTGATTCCTGTTTAAGGAGATTTTTCTCTGATTCTTTTTTCTGTTTCCCAGCGTTCTCAAATTCTTCGTCTATGATGGAATATATTTTCATCTGTCGCTTTACCCACTTTCTACATTCTTTTTCTACATCTTCGTCAACTACCCTCTCACTGGAATCGTGTTCTTCGTTGTTTTGCGTTTCGTTTTTGCTTCCATTTTTATTCATCTTTTTCGTCCTCCGTCACTAGGGTTTTCAAGGTAGAATCAACGGGCAATGACTTTTTTTCCATCTCTGCAAGGCTCGAGAGGGCGTTACTGGGATCAAACTCAGGAACATCCTGAGCGTCAATAGTCAAGTGCAAACTGGTCGGATCACTCGATTTTATAGGATTTGTCATCTTTTCCGACCTCCGCTTCTTGGAGGGTCGGAAAAGTGTTGTCGGCAGTGTTATTGGTTGCGTCATCGACAGTGTCATCGGCATCGTCATCGGCGGTGTCAGCGGCAATGTCAGCGGTGGTGTCGGCGGCAACTAGTAGAGGGTGTTTTTAGACGTATGGTTTCCTGTCCACGGACAGCAAATAAAAAATGTTGGGCACCCTATATATAATTAACGCCCGTTAAATGAAGAAAGGGAGTGCTTGGCACATAAGTATAACACATTTTTGTGTAAGGATTTTTATCAACCTTCAAATTCTTTAGAAGGATCTTTTGCCCTTTGAAACATTTTCGGACAGTAACCGGCCTTTTCAGCTGCGCATCTGTATGTGTTTCCATTGGGCATGAGTCCCATTTTGTTTTCCTTCTGGCAGGGGATGTTAGGATTGATGCTGCATGCATCTTTTAGGATTTCGTCTTTTTCATCCCCTAATCTTTCCTTGAAGGCCATGTAACATCCTATAGGGTCTACGGGAACATCCATATCGATGCACGTTGTCGTGAGAGCCTGTTGGCCAAGAACCAAGCCTGCAACTCTCACAGCAGGAAGATCATATGCTATAGAAATTTCAAGAACGTTATCAAGATTGATATCATTTATGAATGGGGTTGTCAGCTCCACCTTGGTATCGGTCCTGGAAATGCACTTTTGAAGGTTATCCATGGCAGTTTCAAAGTTTTGGCCGTTTGTGAGATAGTTGTGGATTAGTTTATCGGAGAGGATGGAGAACCGGATAACATCAGCTTTTTCGATAGTGGGTTTCAGGTTTGAGAAAGAGAATTGACCTGATGTGTTGATTATCTGTGTTGTGTTGGGAAAGGCATTTCGAATGTCGTTGACGAAAAATGCGATTTTGCTTTTTGAAAGAGGCTCCCCACCGGACCACCTGATACTAGCGACATCGTGCTTCTTGATGGTCTTCTTTATGATGTCTATACCCAGTGAGTCTTGATCGCTCAATCCTGCTTCTCTTGAAGAGCAGAATATGCAGGACTGTGGGCAGTCGTACCAGGGTTCAACAGTGAGCCTCAGGTCCGTCATGTTTTCACCGTCTTGATATATATTCTTCTTCTTCGGGATCGAAGACTCCTTCATGAAGATATATGCTCAAGAGCTTCTTTTTGCAATCTTGACATTCGAGGGTGCGGGCAACTTCTTCGTCCGAGTGGATATGGGGATCGCCCTTTTCCTCGAAATCGCTCCCTTCGCATCTTGGACAGATCATATTTTTCCTCCTTTTTCTTTATTATTATTTGGTCGAGCATAAGTACTTTATGGGAATTTGTTTATTGGTTCAGGGTAGAAGATAACGGGCGTTAATTTCGCATTGAGAAAAACTAACCTTAAAGGGATGACAAGGAACCCTTGATTGTTTTGGATCATTTCTCTGACTTCAATTTTTTCAAGTTGATATTTCGGAGGTCTTTTCCGCGGACTTCTATGTCGTTTTCAAGGAGTTCGGTGATGAGTTTCTTGACTTCGTTTTCGGATGGTTCTGGTAGATTGACCTGTTTTGGTTTGGAGTTGAACCCCATCCAGGTATATTCGGGGTTTATATCTATTATCTTTTTCCCGAAGTTGTTGCTGAATTTCATTATCGGTTCTATCGTGATGATCTTCTTGGGATAGTCGATTTCTTTGAATGTTTCCAGCCGTTTTGAAGGGTGTGGTGCTTTTGATATGTCAGAGTATTCCCACTCGCTTTCATCGGGCAGAGAGTCGGTTTCTGCGGTTGTGAGAAGGCAACAGTTGTTGGGCAGGTCATCTTTGAACTTTTTGAAGACGGATGGTGCCTTTGATTGGAAATAATAGGTCTTATATGGGCAGTTTTTGTTGTGTTCTTTGATTCTATCGATGATCATGTCGATGTGTTTGTCTTTGTAGAAGCTGATGTCTCCGTTGCCACATACGAAGACGATATCGCTTGACGGTATCCGTTTCAGCCGTTCTTTGTGGAAATGGGGCTTATAATGGTAGCACTTTTCGCAGGCATCTTTCCCGATTCGTTTAGCTTGCTTCTGAAATGAAGCTTCGCAGTAGCTACAGCCGAATAGGCATCCTTTGCCTGGATTCCAGGTCATCGCGTTTTTGTACATATTCGAGTCCACAGGACCCCCTCTTCACTTTTCTTTGATGTATTCTTCTACCTTGATGATGTGTTTACATTTTGTGTTCCGGTGTTGATGATCCGGACAGGTGCAGCTGGGGTCGTCTAGGTCGACGACGTATTTGTCTTTGACCTTGTATCTGTTATTTACCAACCTTTCTATTTTCATTTCTTCTTCTTTTGCTCGCTTTTTACGGTTGTGATCTTTCATAAGGTGCTGATCGTATTTCTCATCGTCGTTGGCGTTTTTAGTTTTTTTGCTCGAGGATTGGTCTGTTTTCTCTTCATGTTGTGGCGAAACGTATTTTTGATCGGGGTCGACGTTTTTGATTATGTCTCTGAGTTTTCTTTTATCTCTTTGTTTGACGGGGTGTTCGGGTTCTACTGTGGAACATGGAATTTTTAGTTCTTGGTTGAGTTTTATTGCGTCGTGTACCACATATGTCAGTGCTTTCTTTGCAGGATTGTTTATGTTCGCCCTCGACAGTGCAGAATGGTAATGATAGAGTTTGTCTTCTATATGGTTGACTGTGTTTAACGTTTCCTGGCTATCGATTTTGAAAAATACCTTTTCGGAGGTGCCGTCTCCATTGTCCATCAAAAGGTCGGTATATGCTCGAACTATTTCTTCATCTTTGGCGACGAATATAGCTTCGATCCACACGTCGAAGTCTTCAACAGCATCCATGTCTGTGTATTCTTCGACATTTTCATCTTCGATGGTGTACTTCCCGGTTGCTGTTGAACTGACAGCTATTTCCATTTCAGGTTCACCATCACTTTTGGCGCTTTGTGCAGCTTGTCCTAAAGCGCCCACCATCCCTTTGAACCAGTTCTGTGTGGGCGCATTTCCTTCGAGGTGTTTCTTGACCTTTTCTGTGAGGTTATCGAAGCGTTTAAGATCGTGGAGCACTGCGGCGGCCCAGTGAAGATAGATTTTGACGCCCGCGTCCAGATCGACTAGGTAAGATCGGTGGCCCATTTGTATCACCTTTTAATACTCGCCGTAAAAGTGGAAGACTTCACGGTCATCGTGCTCGTCCATGTAATCTTTGTAAGCCTTGACCATTTGCCAGAAGTGGATTTGAGGGAGTACGTAGGTTCTGATGCATTCTCTTATTCCTTCTTTAAGACCGCCGACAGGAATCCCCTCATCGAACATAGTATCTTGTAGGGATTTCCATAGCTTGATGGCCTTCTTTCTTGTGAGTGGTTCGTGGTCTATTTGATCTACTTCTTTTTCATCTCTCTCTTTAAGTTGTTCTGCTAGTTCTTTGTCGATAACAGGATTGATGTCTACGATTGAGATAGAGATTTCTTCGTTGAGAAATTTTTCGAGTTCTTTTTTATCCTCTTGTGTTAGCGTGAGCGTGTCTCCATGAGGATGTTCGCTGAGTTGCCCTTCTTCGGTTTCGGGGTAGTTTCTTTCTACACTACCCACGCCGATTTCTTTGGCTATCCTTGCCTGCTCGCTTGCTTGTTCACCAAAAACGTATTTCCATACACAGTTGTTACTTTCATAAATTCTTCTACCCATATTGTCACCTTGATTTTGTTGAGGACATCCTCGCCCTCGGTATGCACGGGGCGAGGAGTTAAGACTTAAATATCCATGAGGGTGTAATGAAGAATGAGTACGTATGACGAACCCATCTTCCTGCCTAGAGGCTATCAGAGAAGAGATTGAGTCTAACCATGTAGAGTCGAGGTATTTTTCAGGTGATGATTCGTCAGATGCAGCTGTTTGGTGGCAGCTGACGAGGAGGAGTAGGGAAAAGATAAAAGAATTGGCTGGGAGGCTGGCAAGGGAACCCTATCTGATGACGTCTTCAGACATACAGAGCTTGATAGGCCCATACTTGAACATTTCAAAAGGTTATAAAGATGATTGGGATACGTATGGGGGACGAAGTGGTTTTCGTGCCTCTTCTTTTCTTGCAGATGTGCTTCCATCCTTGGATCCGGAAGGCATACAAATTTTAAAGGTTGGAAAGAGTTTCACTAATGATTTAGACGATGCTTTCAAGTGTCCTAAACTCGAGGATTTGATGAGCAAACCACACGGGTATATAGTTATAAACCCTGAAAAAAGGAGAGATTTTTTCACTGAGTCGGTTGTGAGACGGTTGATGTTTCGGAAAGGAAAACATGAGGTCGTGAAAGTGGTGAAAGATGAAGATTGGGTGCTGAGTTGTCTGCCTGATGGATAGGGTTTATATTTCGTATGAGTTTCACAGTTTTATGATTTTTTCTTTGCGTTTTTCTTCTATGTGTATTCTTCCTCAAATTCTTCTCGGATCTTTGAAATTGTTTTTCCTGTTTGTCCTGTCACGAACGATTCAGTTTGATGCTCGAGGTATAACATCCCGTGAAAATTCTACTTGTTCTTCGTATGGGAGTGAGAGGTGGTGTCCTAAATGGTGGTATATGACATCTTTAATAGACTCAAAAACTTTTTTGAAATTGAACCATGCCCACGAATTTGTTCTTTCACACCACCAGAACAATTTGATGGCTTTTTCTGTTTCGGCTCCATCAACTAGAAATTCGTCCCAGTCGACATACCTTATTCGGTTTGGAGGTGGTCTTTCGGGTAGCTTTGAGCTCTTTTTTATCATTGTGATATTGAGCGTTCTGTGAGATTGGGGATGATACCCCGTTAAGGGGTTCATAGATATTCCTTCTCAAATTTTTGCGTCAGATTTTTTTGTAATATCTTTGATTTTCACATTTCATCACATTGTGCCTCAAGACTGGTTTGTTTTAGTGTTTTCACTTTCATCATCATATTGTTTCCATTTTCCTTCGAGCTCTAGCCGTGCCTTACATTGCATAGTCATATCGCCTTCTTTATCTATCCACATCGCGCCTCTAAATCTACAGCTTTCGCATAATTTTTCTTTTACAGGTTCAGTGGGTGGAAGATCGGCATCATCGTCTATTTCTTCTCTGAGAAAAAATTCGGTTTTCTCTTCAAGTTCTAGCAGGTTTTCTGCTTCGCCCTCCAGTTTACCTACAACCGGGCAGGTATCGTTTTCTCTTTCTTTCAGATAGTCGCAAGGCATGGTGTTCACGTTTTTTGTGGGTTAATTATATTTTCTTTCAGCTGTTTTTCCTTCTTGTAGCATGTTTTTTCTTTTGTGGACTACACTTTTACTCGGCGTGTTTTTACTTTGCAGTTATCGTAGACGTGTTTGAGCAAGTCGTCCAACGGGAGTGTTCCCACTTCATTGGATACATTCTCTATGCAGTTTATTATGTCTGTGAGAAGTTTCTTTTTTAGTATGTTTGCTAGATCTTTTCCTTTTGAGGTTATCCTGTAGTCGTGTGGGGGCATGTAATCGTCTATTGGGAGCATAGTTTCTTCTACGATTTCGTCTCTTCGGTTTTTTGAGTGTTTATCGATATCTATTTTGTTGGCTTCTATGAATCCTGCATCGTCTAAGAGACGTATTTCATCGGTGAGACATGTAGAGAACGGTCCGTATAGTTCTTGTGTGAATCCTAGTTTTTCTTGCAGGTACTCGAGTTCATCTTCGTTTGATAGAAGGCATGTGAGCTTTTGTAGACGTGTCATCCCGTTGGGTTCGGGATTTTCGTCCAATGCGTCTAATAGGAGGATTACTACATCCTTCGCATCAGGCTTGCTCATGATGACCACATTACTCGTATTGTTGAGCTTCTACTTAAATTTAATGTTTGCATTGGGACACAAGTATACTTTTTGTTGTTTTTGAGCTCGGAAAATTTCTTTATATGCTTGCTAGTTCGCTATTTTCTTTTCGAGTTCTTCTTTCAATTCTTCCTCGACTTCGATAGCCCGTCTGTCGAGCTGTTTGAGAGCCCACTGTAGCGTTGCATGTGGGGACGCTTCTCCTCTTACCTTTGCTTCGGTTGAGAGTGAATAGAGAGGCAGTTCAGGGAGAAAATCCGCGAATTTTTCCGCAGTTTCTTTCTTGCACGGTGCGAGTATTTCATTTGCATCTAGGTCGACCATTTCGCCTGTTTCTATTTCTCTACAGGCGAACCATGAGGCTGCACCATTGGACCAACGAAGGCGCGTGGATAGTTGTTCTGCTTCTTCTTTTCTTCTTCCATAATTCTGTCTTTTTTCAACTTCGACAGCGCAGTAAAGATAGGCTTCGTACTCTTCAGGTTCTAAGTTCTTTAGTACTCTTTTTGGATTTTGTTCTCGGAGTTCGGCTATGACATCGCCTGTCAGCGATTCGAGGATATCATCTTTGACTTTCTCTATATCGACGTCGTCGTCTTCGACTAATTCTTCTATCGTTTCGAGGACATTATGGTTGACGTTTTGGTTGTATGCTTCGAGCAGTTCACCGAGCGTGGCGGTAAATCCTTTGTACGTGTACTCTTCGGACGTATCGAAAAAATCTTCAAAATCGTGTGTTTTTTCACTCATATTTATACCTCACTTTTTGATTTTAGAGCTGGTTCGAGGCGTAGCTCATAAATTTTGAACACGGAGCGGCCCTTGAGATCGGTGTGATAGTGTATTGTAAAATGACGGTTGCGATATTCAGACAGTAGTTTTCTCATACATGAAGCAGGATCGCTTATAGTTTCGGTCACTATTTCAGTGTGTGCTTTGATGGTTCTGACATCTTCATCTAGATCGTAGAATTCTTTGAATTCTTCGTAAAGTTCTTCTTTTTCTAGGAAGTGGTGTATTGAAGGGTATTCTTTGTAGTGTATGGCAGTAGCATCTTCTATAACTTGGTCTATGCTGTTTCCAAGAAGATTTTCGAGATCTCCAATCACATCTACAAACATCTGGTAGTACTCGGCCTCTTCTTTGAATTGGTCGTGATCTGTGTGGGATTCAAGTGTTTGTCTTATATTTTTGAGTTCTCTTATGAGTTCGTTGGGATCTGTGCTTTGATATCTGTTTTCAGGCATATTATCACCAGATTATGTAATATACGAAATCATCTTCTCTTTCTTCTAGATCTTCTCTGATATGGTCGTGTGCCATCTCAAGTTTGTCCAATTTTTCGGGCGGGTAGTAGTTTAGTCCATCGTTTTCTTTTCTGAATTCTTTGTTTTTCTCTCTCAGTTCGGTGATATATTCCTTTATATCGTCAAGGAGGTCTTCTTCTATATATAGGAGACCAACACCGGTACTTTCGACCCCACCACCAGCTGAATAGACGTCATTGCACCATCCCTTGTTGATCATATAATCCACGAGTTCTTCGTTGTATTTCAGGCGGTTACATTTGATTTTGTCGACACGATGTAGTTTTCTTGACATCTTTAGCACCGTTAAATTTTTAGAAAGGTCAATATTCCTCTGGGAAAAGGATGGTTGTAGCAGAGCGATCTGCTTCAGTGATTATCCAGATTTTGTTGTTTTCGTTTTCGTAGGCCGAGAAGATACGAAGGTTTCCCTCTTTGACGGCGAGGTCGTTTTCCTTTTCATCTTCTTTAGGTAGGTCGCCCCAGTCGCCTTTGAGATGGCGTTTGAGCGAGTTGATCACGAATTTGGCGAATTCCTCGTCGTCAGCTACTTTATTGTTGATTTTTCTGGTCATCACTATGCGGCCATGATCGAATTTTGTGTTTTCGGGTATGTTTTTATCATCTAACATAAGATACACCTTTTTGTTTGTGGAGGTGATTGACTCCTCCGTTTGAAAAAGGAGTCAATGAATTTGCGCGTACTGTTCAGCAAGTTTTTTTGCGAGTTTGGAGGGAGAGTCATCGTTGCCATGGTTACCCACAGCAGAGCTGGGTGATTCCCAGTTGCAGGACGTGCATCCCAGCCAAACTTTGAATATGCCGTTAGCTTCGTCTTTGGTAAAATATTGGATTTGACGTTTTTCATCGCATTCGGGGCAGTCAAATTTTTCTGGGAGTGGTGCATTTAACATATTATCACTCGAATCATGATTATGCTATTGATTTTGGTTCTTTTCTTTAGTGGTTGTCAGAAGGAGCATTTCTTTGTCTTCAAGAGAGATTTCTCGCTCGTTTGAAAGGATGTTTTCAATTTCCTCCAACTTTTCGATGATGTCTGTACCTTTCTCGGAGAGTTTGTAACTGGTTGCGTTGCCTTTCTTTTCTGTTTCGATAAATCCCGATTTAGCGAGTCGGTTCGCAGTCCGTCTTAATTTTTCGTACGAGCCGCTTATATCTCTGAATTCAGATGTTTGTACTTTCTCCCTTTTATCAAGAAACAGGAAGATTTTGATCCATGGGTTGTTCTTCATGAAACGTTTGGCGGATAGGATTGGCAGAATATCGACTTCTTCTATTGTACCGATTTTTTCATCCATGTTACCACCTTTTTTGTATTGTAGGTTAAGGATTACCTGATTTTTGCACGGGATTTCCCGACGCGTTTTGCAACACTAGTGGGATTTTCGTCGTTGGAATAGTTACCAGGGTAACTTCGAGTTTCCCATGAACAGGACACGCATTCGAGCCACACTTTGAACCGACAACCAGCTTCACTCTTTACAAAGAACATCAATCCATCATCACTGCAACATTCGGGACAAAGAAACCTTTCTGGTAACGGCGTGCCCATACCGACCATCGCTATGCCTCCATTTTAGGCTCGGGCGATGAGATTTCTCCTTCTCGTATTTTTTCATCTAAGACGAAACCTATGTCTTCTCTTATAGCCGCGCATATTTCGTCTTTATCTTCAGGTAGTTCTCCTTCAAAAGCGACTCCGCCTTCGACGTGTACGGTTTCTCTGAACCCGCAACCTGGGTATATATCGACTGTTCCTCTGTATTTCAGTGTGGCACAGGCTTTCTTGACTCCTTTGGATGTGATCTTGTATTCTATGTCTTCTAAATAACCTGGTCGACCGACGCTTTGCCATGCATCGTAGTCGTGGGCATATTTTGCTAGAGCAGTAGGGATCGGAAAATTTCGTGGTGCGATCACGATTATTTTTGTGTACAGCAGTTTATCCGGATCGGGCTCATGCTGGACTACGTGTCCACTATGTTCGCGCAGCAGTTTATATGCTCTCAGTGCGGATTCATCATTCATTGGTACTCTAAATCTTCGCCTTACGTTTTTGCTATCTCGCATATTTTACACCTTTTTTTGTCATAGAAATGGGTTTTCATTCATCTCGATCTTTTTCGTCATAGGTTGCTAGTGAGCTTTGATATATGTTATTGTTTTTTCCTGGAGTTCCGAGGAGAGAAAGCGGGTCAAACTCATTTTCATTTTCACTTTCGTTTTTCCATTCATTGCGGGGATCGTATCGAAGGTCGTAGTCAACTTTTCTTACGTATTCCTCAAAGAGCGGATCATCCGAACGAAAGGACGTATAAGGAATTTTGATCGTTTCATCCCGGCGTGAAACTTGTTTCAGAGCGACAACCAGTGCTTTGGCCCATGGTTTTACGAGGCTCACATTCTTGAGCGCCTCGTAATAATGATGTATTCGTGTTTTAACCAGGTTGTAGCCATAGAGGCTCTCGGAGTCGTCTATTCTATAGAATACCTGTTCGAATTTATTATCTTTTCGGTGAAAGGAATCGTTAGCGTAGGCCCTGACTATCTCTTCGTTCCTTGCGACAAACACCGCTTCTATTACCGGATCCTTCAAGTCGTCCACGGCGTCTCTATCGGTGTATTTTTCTATATTGTGTTCTTCGATGGTATATTTTCCTGTTGCAGTGGGGCTGACAGCCACGGATAATCCTTCATCGCCGTCTTCTTTTTCTTCTTCGTTGGCTTTTTCGACGGAGCCTGCTATGATTCCTGTTGTGGCCTGGAACCATTGCTGTGCGGGCGCTTTTCCTTCAAGATGGTCTTCGATTTTTCCGGTTAAGTTTTCGAATTTTTTAAGATCGTGGAGAGCACTAGCGCCCCAGTGGAGAAATATCTTTATACCATTATCTAAGTCGACGAGAAAAGATCCATGGCCCATTTTATCATCTCCTATGCAGGTCCAGCCGCAACATCACCGGCGTGCACTTTAGGATTTCTTTCGTACTCAGCGCAGTGACAGTTTCCGTTGCCTTTGTTTCCTTCGGGCTGGTTTTTTTCTTCTAACTGGATTTTACTCTTTTGACAGGTCCCAACGTAGTTGTGTTTACAGTGTGAGACTTCGCACTTTACTAGGGTTACATTTTCGACGGTTTCATCCCTCTCCAGATAATGATCCAGGAATGTTTTGAGTGTTAACCCTTTTTCGGTGAGAGCAACGCGAGTGCCGTCTTTTCTCACTATGTTGTAGTTTTCTAGAGTGTTAAGGGCATCCGATGCTTGATTGTAGTATTTTGGGAGGAGATCGTTGGGAATTTCTTTGTCTTTCACGGAGTTTTCGATGATATCGTCTTCGTTTTTGAGTTCTTTCGAGAGCCCGTCGACAAGCCGAAATATTTTATTGCCATGCTTTACTAATACGTCTTTAATTTGGATATTATCATTTTCAGTCATATTTTCACCTAAAAAAATCTTTCATCGTTGCCAACTTTGTTATTGGTGCTTCCAGTCGTCACGGGTTTTCCCAATTTTAATTCTGGCACTTTCATACTCGGAGAAACCACTGTTTTCTACGATGTCCTTTAATATGTTCTTCCTTCTTTGTTTCTGTTGAGTCCATTCGCCAAGAAACTCTAGGAGACATCGTTGGCAGGTGCCGCGACGATTTTCGAGATCCTTTTTTGCTTGTTTCATTGATTCGCTTTCATAGTATATTGTGGGGTGTAAATCCCCGCAGGATCTACATTCAAAGTTTTGACGGCCTCTACTATCAGAGAACCGATAAAGGCGTTTATCGTGGGACAGGAATTTAAATTCGACCACGGTGGTTTTATCATTTTCGTTCATAGTTTCACCTATTTTCAGAGTAATGTTTCAAGGCCTCGTCCAGATCACCTTCAAAATCCCAACTTGACTTTTCGAAGGCGTTCTCAGTGTCTCCATCCCACTTTGGGAAGCCGTTTCGGACGGACACTTTTACGTGCCATTTGACTCCGTTATCCCCTCTTTTTGTTTCTACTATATAGAGGAATTCTTCATCTCCATGGATACCATTACTTGGGAGCGCGACTCCTTGTCCGTTCAGGTAGCTGGCGCCGTCTATCATCAGGTTTTCAGGGACAGTCAGTTCTTCAGGTTCCACCACGTTGATGTGATCCCGGTAAGGACGCTCTTCAAAGTAGAGTCTCATGGAAACGAGTTTTGTCAAGAAGATGAAGTTACTTGCTATGTATGAAGGTTCCGAGCCGCAGTTTGTCATCTTGCACAATTCTTTTGTCTTCTTCAAGTGGGGCAGGATATTACTTGGGAGACCGTCACGGTGTATGTAGACCTGCGCTAGTTCACCGATCGGTCTGTCTTCATTTTTGAAACGGATCTGGCAGCGTGTGCTCATTCACCATCACCCGTCTTCACTAAAATTTGCCAGCTGTCGAGGATAGGATTGAAAACATCATCCCCACCGATTTTGGGACGGACGTTTTCGAGATACACACGTATTTTATATCCTTCTTTGTTGTATTCTTTGATTTTAACGTCTTGGAGAGTGCCTAATCTGGTAGAACGTCCACCGCCACCGGCAAGGAGAACGGTTTCGCCGATATGTTCTTCAAGTTCTTCGGCTTTTGGCTTTACTTCATCCATTGGGAAACCTGTTGGGGATGCTCCCCAATTCATATCGCCGAATTCTCCACGGCCACCTATTTTTTTCCAGGTGTTTTGATTTATTTCGTTTATGTCTTCAGGGTCTTGGGGGTGTTTTGATTCACCTAACATAATTATCACCACGAATTTATATCAATTCGATCTTTTTGTCAGAGATGTTGATGTCAGTTTTCTTTTCGAGGAAATCTCTAAACACATCTTCATGAACTTTGGCTTCCTTTTTAAAAACGTCTTTGTCGTCTCTTTGCAGTCTCTTGAAGATGAGGTTGTCTTTTACATAGAAGTAGGTACTGCATTCATAATATCCTTCCCCACCTTTACTCTTTCGCTGTGAAAGTATATTAAAACGATGCTGTCCCGGGACTGGGTTAGCGAGTATACTGTACTCTTTTTCTTCGAATTCAAACTCCAGGTTTTGTCGCCCTGGCAATTCATTCCTCAATTGTTTTTGGAGGGAGTCATTCGGACCATCTTCACTTTTTTCATTCATGTTTACACCATTATTATTCTCGAGAGGCACACACCTCACCACTATCATTTTGAGGTGTGTATTATCCACCTTGATCGGGGGCTTTGTTTTGCAGTTTTTCATCACGGAGTTCTTCGTCTTTTACGTATTTGTTTGCAACTCTGTATCGTTCTTCGAAGTCGATCCCGTTTGCTTTACAGTAGTGTATCAAGTCTGCCATTATATCGCTTACCAGCGAGGTTTCTTCGAGTTCGTCGTTATCGGGATGCGTTGCCATGTATTTTTTTGCATTTTCTATAGCTTTCTTTTTGTGTTTACCTTTTTCGGACATATTTTCACCTTTCTTGAGAGAAACCCACTCTTGCATTTAAAGACAAGAGTGGGAGTTTATTTCTTTGATGTTTTATTTCTTTTTCTAAATGTGTGCGTCTGCGCCTATTTGTATCTCAGATATCTTATTGTTTTCATAGTAAATTTCGACTTCCCAGCATCGGAAAGAACAGTGGTATCCGTCAAAGATGTGTTCGTATTCTTTGTACCAGTTGTTGAGTTTTTTCATCAATTCTTCTGGTGCTTTTGCTTTTTTGATTTTAAATCTTGCGAGTGCAGGTATGTATTCTTCATCCTGGTTCTTTAATGCTTTTTGTTTTTCCTCTTTGTATGTTGTTTCTCTAAAGGGTTCAAGCCAGGTCGGTAGGCGATCATCTTTCAATTTTTCCTTTATCTTTTCTTTGAATTTATTGAGATCTTTGTTCACTTCGTAGAATTCATGTCCCATATATTTTCACCACGATTGTTTTAGGAATGTATTTCGATTTTGAGTTCTAGTTCATCCATATTGGTATGCGGTGGTTGGACAAAAACCCACTGTAGTGTTAGGATAACAACTGTATCGCTTTCTTTCAGGTCGGGGTAATAGCGTCGCATCTTTTCAATGGCGTCTTCTCGCGATCTAGTGTCAGTATCGTATAAGAGAAAAGCGGTCGGGATATCCTTTAATTTGTATCTTTCTACCGAGAGCACTTCAGCTTCACCGATGGGCTCCCCTTCGGCTATAATCTTGACTATTTCTTTTTCTTCTAGGTCACTTTCGTCCCGCATAGTGGGAAATATCAACGAATTGAGTTTCGGGAAGTGTTGGGCAAATTTTAGTGATTTCTTCTTATTCATCATTTTCACCCTTTTCTTGGTTTCTTTTTAGTCTTTTGAGGTTGCTTTCAAAGGATTCGGTAAGAGAACTTACAAGGAATGGTTCTATTCCTATATAGTGCAGTTGTTCTTCAAGATCCATGGTGGCTTGGTCGATATCTTCAGCATCTATATAGATTGGTTCAATGATGTGTTTTGTGATGGCTTCGAGGAGCGCTTCTCGGACCAGATATTCGATATCTGTTTCGTTCTTAGCGATAAAGTGGTGATACCCGATAGCGCCGTAGATAGTCATATTTCGCACATTTCCTTGGGCCAAGTGCTCGTTAAAGTTTCTTATTTCGTCCTCTATTTTGTCCATTTCATCTTTTTCGGTCATCTTTTTTCACCTTTTTTTCATCGTATATTCTCGACAGTTCGAAAAACATGGAGTAAACGGTGCTCTGTAAGCAGTCGACGCAGTAGTATAGTGTTAGTTCATCATCTATCCTGATTTTAGCCAGGACGTCTTTTGACTTGTTATGACAGGAAGTACAGGGCTCTTTTTTCTCATCGTTTCTGATGATTTTGAAGTCCCGACATCGGTTGCCTTGGATGTGAAAGTCGACATCTTCTGCGTTTTGGGGGACTGGCTTTAACATCAGGGTATTGATTTCTTCAGACATATTATCAAGATTCTCATTTTCTTACTTTTTATTGAGCTTGCGGTCTCGGTACAACCTGAAACCCTCTTCAGGTCAATGTATAGGCTCATGAGAGCAAGGAGAGAGTCGAAACAGCACATCAACCCTCTATCAGGATTTGCTGCGCTTAAAACGGCGCAAATCCGTTTTGCGTTTTGGAACATCTATTCCTCGATAGGCGTGCAAAGTTCACATCGTTGGTCTTCTTTTTTATCGATGTTGTAGGTAGTGCTGTGAACGGAGTAGTTTTCTTCGGGTATGTTCTCGATACATTTTTCGCACACGAAGAACCAGCTATCGTCTTTCGTTCCTTCGCGGTGGAGGGATATAAGATGTAGAGTCTTAGGTTCTTGATCCTCACCTTCGAGAATTTCGGCTATTGCATATTTGATTTTTTGTGCGTTTTCGGTAAGACGCTCGTCTTTTTCAAGGTAATACGTTTCGTAGAGAAAGCGGAAATCGTCCAGCACTTCTTTGGTGGAAGGATAAGTGGGAACTCGTGCTTTTTTCCCGGTTATTCTCTCATAGGCTTCGGGACAAGCTTTCCGAAGGACAAAATCCACAAATTCTTTGTTAAGATCATCTTTTTCCAGCCTTTCTTTCATCCCGACTGTTATCTTGTGTTTGATTTCTTTGTCAAGGAGCTTTTGTGATAGGGCATAGTAGTTGGTTGTAACACCTTTTCCATCCCAGTACTCGTTGACATCTGATCTTTCTGCAGCTGAGAGATAAGCAAGGGCTTCGATTCTTTTTGAAGGATCAACACGTCGAAGATAGTTTGTGACGTCTTCGATTCCTATTCTTGATTCTAATTCGTCATCCGGGATGGATTGGTAATGTTCTTTAGTTTTTTTCAGTTCATTTGTGAGTCCCCATTTCATGTTCTTATCCAGTTTGTCAAACAGTTTGACAAGTATATCTTTTGCATCGTTGTCTGAAGCCACGAGCACGGCGGGTTCAAGACGAACGATGGACCGTGATATTTTTATTTTGTCTCCATGTGAGACATATTCGGATAGTATATCAGACATATTTTCACCATAGATTGTTTCTTATGGTCCAATGAGGTGTTTTTTCGGGGCTCTGTTAGGTTCACAGATGTGCCTGACTAGGTCAGTCGTTTTGAGAGATATCTCTTTCGTCATTTTTATCATCCTCTTTGATTCTCTCTTTTACTTCCTTGATATGATTTGTCATGCTGTTGACTCGTTTTTCCAGAGAATAGAAATCTTTGCCTTCATCGCCAGCTCGGTTTTTTCGAAGGTAACATTCACACTGGTGCGCGGAAGGATCAAGCGAGTGGCAGCGCCACCCATCTTTTTCATCGATGTGGTGGGCGAGGTCGTGCCCGCAGACACTACATGTATTTCCATCTGTCATCTTCAAACACCAGTTTTTTAGGAATGTTTTTTCTATCGATGTTTGGTTCTATCGATCCTTAACAGGCGTCCACAGATATGACATCGGCCGCTACCGAGATCGCCGGATGTGCATTTGTGGCCGCGTTTTGTAGCTTTATTATCTTCTTCATTTTCCATGATATCACATCAAGTTTGCGTTGAATCCTTGGATTTTCGTTGGATGACTCGAACCACACTCTTGACACACGCCAGTTTCGTTTCCATTGTCTTTTCCAGATTCAACTTCGTGTTCTGTCTTTTCTCCGCAGTAGTTACACCATCTTTTTGCCTTTTTTCCCATGTTTAGTCCTCCGTTTTATACTTTTTATACATTTGCTTGATTCGCTCGTTTCGAAGGCGAATCAAAGTAGATATTGTCATTGTGGAATGATGGGAGATTTTTTGAAGAGCGATAATAATTTCTCCCTTTTGATTTCATAGAAGTTTTCCCAGGGGCTTCTCTCTTTGCTAAATTCTTTATCGATGAACTCGTGAAATTTATAGGGGCTGGGAAAGTTAATGTTGTTTTGATTGAACTCTTTTTCGGCCCGTTTGGCTATGGCTTCGAAGTCGTTCGCTTCGTTTTCTTTGTGATTGAATTCGAGTGGTTTATCTTTATCCTGTAGGATAGTCACTATGAGGCCTTCATTGGAAATTCCACTATATTGGATCCTCATGAAGTCGATTTCAAGGATTTTCTTTAGGAGCATGATGAAATAGTATTCGATATTTGTGAAATTATGGCGAAAGTGAGTAAAGTATCCAAAGTAGAAATCCTCGTTGAAGGGCAGTTCTGAGAAGTGTATGTGGAGTTTGGATAGATTATCATTGTCGTGAGTTAATTCCCACAGTTCTTGTGCTTCTTCGGAAAGTTCTTGTTCGACTAACTCATCGAACAGTTCTGTGTAGGTTTTCTCGGCCGTTTCCTCGTTGACAGATTCGTACTCATTTTTCGCTTTAGCTAGAAGTTTTAATTGATTTTTTTCTAATTTGGATACTTCTTCGTACTCATCTGTTTTGTCGACGAATTTTAGATTCTCTAATTTTTTTGGAAGATCGCTATCCTTTTTGCAGATGAAGAATCTATATTTCAGAGACATGTTATTTTTCTCCTTTTTTCTCAATCGTTCAGGTAGTTGTCGAGTAGGGCGATCAGTTCTGAGCTTCGTATTTCGAAGTAGTGTTCCCACACGATTTTTTCATCTGAAAGTTCATCTTTTACAAAGTTGTGGAATTTTGTCAACGAAGGAGCACCCTTGAGTGATTTATCGAAGTCTGTAAGAATTTCTGAAAAGGTATTATTTTTTCTCGCTTCGGGGTCGGGTTCGAAGATGGAAAACTCATCGTGTTGTGGAGAGTGGATGGTTATGTTGCCGGTGTCGCTTATCCCCGAATAGCTAATCCTGATGAATTCAACATTTAGGATATCTTTAAGGAGAAAGAGGAATATTTGTTCTACATTGCTGGTGCCCATGCGGAAGTATGTAAAGTATCCGAAGATGTAATCTTCGTTGAAGGGCAGTTCTGAGAACCAGATATGCACACGGGAGAGGTCTTCACTGTCCCTTGTAACTTGCCAAAGGTTTCGAGCATCATCTGAAAGATTTTCTTCTGGAATTGATTCGAATTTATCCATCCATTTTTCGATTTCCTCGTCATCGCAAGGAGTTTCAACTTTATCGAATGAGTCGAGTTGTTTTCTTTCCGCTTTTATTATTTCTTCGTGTTCCTTGGACTTGTCCGTAAAGCGCATGTTCTCGAGTTGCTTTTCGAGGTTTTCTTCTTTGCTTATTATAAAGAACCTGTATTTCAATGACATTTTATCCCCTTCACATATTCATTTCATACTTGGGTATTTTAGCTTTTGGTTTGATGGGTTAGGAGTACACACCGACCTGGCCACACCCAAATTAACACCCGTTATTTTGCAAGAGCACATAACAACTTAACGGGAAAAGGGAGTGACGTGTTAGAATAACGGGCGTTAATTCACTCCACGCAATATTTAACGGGCCCGGGAGCATGTCTAATAAAAAAATCAAGGGTTGATTCCGGGAGGAAATTGAACTTCACCCTCTAAGAACTCCTTTCTAAGTTCGAACACCCCCTCTTCATCGTTCTTCGCACCGTAGTCGACTATTTCTTGGAAATCTATGTTGACTTTTACCCACATATCGTTGTGTAGTAACCAGTAAATACAGTTTTTCTTTACGCCACATACTCTTCCGTTATTCTTGATGAACTGAATTACATCTTCCTCTGGTATGTCATGTTCTAGGAGAAATCTCTGGTGTGGGCTCAAGTCTTTTCGTTTTACCATAATAGATTCCCGTAAATGTTGTGCTGTTTAAACAACTGAAGATATTTTCACTTTTTTATCGCAGTGTTCGCAGTAAACCTGTGTTGCATCCGGTTCTCCACGTACTTCGTATCCACATTCAGGACAGTTTGTTCTATGTACGCCTTCACGGACTGCTTCTTTCATCCGCATGCTGAGTGGCCTTTTCTTAAGATCAGGACGTATAAACTCAGCCTTATCGTATGCTTCTTCTATCATTTCCCCGGCTTCGTCTTCACCCATTTCACTCAATTTGTTGATCACGTCTTTGTCTTTTCCCTTTTCTAGAGTTTTTCTTTGCATCAGCCGGTCATTTTCTCGCAGATCTATCGAAGCGGATATTTCATCTCCAGACGTTACTTCTAAGGTGAGAAAAGCGCTACCGGTTGTGGTTACATGTATGGCATCGGGATAGCTTCTCTTGTAAGATCCCAGATAGGCGATTCCATTCAGGTGGGTTTCAGACCAGTACTCATATAGATTTTCAAATCCTTGTTCTTCAAAATTTTCTATTTCTTCGATTTTTTTGCTCATATTTATGTCCTCCTCAGGATATCTTCTCATCTTCAATTTTTACTTCTTTGAGTTTGAGATCTGGGCAGACAGTTCTTATGTTCCTGCAGCATCCTTCTTCTTGATGGATACAGGGACCGCTGCAATTTTGTTCTTTGTTGAAAGGTGTACCACCCATCAAGACGATAGTATTTCGTTCGTGTTTGCAGTAAGCGACTACAGCGTGTTTTCCTTTTCCCTCATCATTCTTATCATTATCCACGGTTACACCTCAAAGAAGAGAGACTCGTCTCACGCATGTGTGACGAGTCGAAAGATTTTGTTATGGTCGAGATTGATTTAGTATTACGTTTTTGATTTGACGTGTTTGTCTTCGATGTGGACTGCAGCATCGGCTTCGAGAAAGAGAAAATTCGGCTTGAGGGAGAATATACTCGCTTCGAATTTAGTTTCGCAGAAAGGGCAATCAAAGATGGCGGAAAAGATGGACTTTTTCTTTATAGATTCTTTTGCTATAGAGAGCGCTTTTTGTTCGCTTGCCGTGAAGCACATGACGAAAACCTCATAGAAGGGAATTGATTGCGAGTGTTTCCAGGAGCTCTTCGTTAGAGGTGTCTATTTCTGTCATATCTATATAGAGGTTCCAAAGTTCTTCTGCTGTTACGATTCCCCATGCATACCCAGAAAAGACGACCTCTTCACCTTCTTTTATTGCGTACTTAAAGCATAAATGTCCGGATTCGCCCGGCTTGTCGCCTTGTGGTTCTTTTTCCTTTTTGTAGTATTTATCGTTGGTGTTGATTTCGTAGTTTTCTTTCCACAATCCCTCTCTTTTCAGTATTGCTTCGATCAGTTCGTGGACGCTGTTTTCGTTTGGTTCGAGGAAAGCATCTGTTATTTCGAACCTGATGGGAAGGGGTTGGTCTTCCTTTTTTGAATCTGCTATGAGTTGTTCTTTTGCATCTTCAACGTCTTTCTTTGTGGGGGCGTCTCCTGGGATTTCTGCTACAAGGTCAGGATCATCGGCTTTTTTGATGATTTCTTCCTTTCTTTTGAATTCCCATTCGTTTTCTTCGTTATTTTCGTATGTAAAGATTTTGAGCGGATCGTCGTTGACGAAAACTTTTATTTTTATATCGTGTTCTTCGTAGAATTCGTTTTGTTCTCCAAGGGTGACGCCATATTCTCTGTGTAATAGGTAGTCGAAATCGCTCTTACCCGGAGCTCGATGCATTCCATAGTACGTTGCGGATACGTTACCGTCAACGATGAGTTCGAACACGAACTTGGGATTATTGGCGAGACAACCGATTCGTCGTAGGTCGTTGGTTTTTCCATCAAATCTTGCTCTTATTTTTTCTATATTCATGTTTTAGCCTCTATATTTAGTGCTTGATTTTTAAAGCATTTGGAGCTTCTCTCGATTGAGAGGAGAAGCGAGTTTTGTTTGGACGGTGTAGCTCTTATGATTTTGGTGCGAGCAGGTATGCTGTGTCTTCATCGCCCTCTATAAGGATGGGAGAGATGTTAAAGTCTTTTGAAAATCTGACATCGAGTTTAAAAGTAGTATCGCCGAATTCTTCTATCACATCTTTTTTACTGCGAGGGTGAGCACGTATTCTTTTTTCTTTCATTGACTCGATTATTTGTAAGATTTGGTGTTTGCTGAGTCGACCGGTTGGTGTTTGGATATAGTCGAAGTCAGGTTCTACCATTTGGTTTTTGATGTTAACGGACAGAGTTCTTGTTGATCCATATTTTTCACCAATATCTTCGCCGAATCTTTCTGAGATTTCATCGATAGTGCCTTTGATTATGAGGCGTGTTGTGTCGATTCTTCCTGGTTTATCGTCTACGTCCCAAGTTGGGCCGTATGGGCAAGGTTTCTCCATTTCCTCATCAAATTCGCCGTGTTTGTCTTCTAGCTCATCGGCCAGTTCTTTACAGCTCATGGCATGAGCTCTTAGTTGGTCTGGGCTCATGGTGACAGTGAATCCTTCGCCATCTCTTCGGGCTATCTGGAAATAGCCTAAATTCTGTATTATTCCTCCGGTAGTCATCACTGCTTTTAGTTGTTCGGGGTCTTTGTCGTTTTCGTTGTGATCTTCGTTGTTTTCATTTTCATTTTTGTTTTTTTCCGTTTTTTCATCCATATTACACATCTCCTTTGTTCTTTTTATTGGTATTTATTAAGCGATTTTGCCACCACAACTTTCGCAGTATTTCGCTTCAGCATCTGTTTTGTTACCACAGTGTTTGCAGTATTTTTCAGAAATGTTTGCATTGTTTGGTTTAGGTGCAGTAGGTTTAGGAGGAGTGGGTCTCCTATCTTCAGGTGTGGGCGGGTTATTGTTGGGCGTTTTTCCTGGTTCGTTCTTTGTTGCTTTGTTTGCGTTGGTGGATCTTATGTTCTTAAATTTCTGGTCTATATTTTTTACGTTTTTAACTCCTGTAAAGACGACTCCATAGTCTGCACCGGCTGCGGAATTGAATTGAAGATTGCCGAAATTGAGTAGTCTGCCTATGAGTCCTTGGTTGTAGGTGGTGTTAACTACTTTTTCAAGTGGTATTTCATTGACTTTTCTAGTTCCTATACCTCTTCTAGCGAAGACACGTTCGCTCGTTATGGCATGTTGGTATTTCTTTTCTACGAGGAAAGGACTGCCCCCAATAAGCACGAAGAACAGCAGTATAGAGATGGTACACATTTGTCCGAATGATATTCCTGAACTGATTGCGATTATAACAGAGAGGACTGAGAATAAAAGGATCATTCCCAAGATTGCTTTAAGTCCTTTCCCCCGTTGAGGAAACTATGCTTCTTTTTGCTCTATTTCCAGTCCATAGAAGGTCCTCTTCTGGTCCTAAAGATAGCCCATCTGGTTTTTCAGTCATGAATCATTCCTCCTTTCTTTTTCCGACATAGATATACATCTTTTCTTCTTCGAAGTCGATGTATGTGTCGTTGAGACCGTATTCTTCTACTAACTTGAGTACTTTTTTCAGTTTCTCGGAAGTGATTTTGTTTGATATGTCTCCTCTTGTGTTGGGGTAGCAGGAAACGTAGATGCTTAGGCTATCCTTTTCGACTTTTGCGTCCAGTCCAAAGGGGTCGTCTGGGTGATCCTTTATTTCGTTGGCCAACTCCCACGCTTTTGCTTTGGTACCATTGAAGCTCATTCTTTTTCACCTGGAAGTTGATATTCGGGATAGGATCCACAAATGTCGGCGGTTTCAGCTCGGTTGAAAAGCTTGAATACTATTTCATGTGGATCGAGTGCTACGTCGATCTGCATGGTCTTCCATGGTTGTTCTTCTTCGCCGCTAATCGAGACTTCTAGTATTTTGTACTCGATATCTTCATCGAATGCGAGCGAGGGAATTTCTCTTTCGAGGATGTCTTTGGCTTTTTCTATTTTAGTTTCTTGGTCGGCGTTTTTGCTCAACTTCGTTGGGAACGTAAAAGTATATGCTTGCTTTGTTCTCATAATATACACCTTTAAAGAGTTTTAAGCGATTTGCATGGTGGCATTTCCGTTCTTGCGCCAATTCTCCAAAGACTCGTCCAGATTTTCTAGGTTCGTGTTTTGCTTCATGAATTTCTCAGCTTGCTCTAGTGTTTTTCTTTCCATATTCACTTTTTCAGCGTTTTCAAGTGTAACTGTACCTTCGATGTGGGAGTGTATCCTCATGTCGTTATGCAGCACAAAGATTCCTTCCGGGCATACAAGTTCCAACTTGTTTGCCGGATCCCCTATCCAGGGCTCCCTTACCATTTCGTCTTCTGCGTACTCTTGTTGGAGTGAGGCGCGTATTACTCGCAAACGGGTGTTTGGCTTTTCTGTATGCGTAAACGCTTTGACTTCAGGGGCCAGAGCCCTTGTTGTTTTCCAGTTTTCTGCACTGGGGTGTGGTTCCATAAGTGGAGTACCTACCATTTTATCACCCGAGAAGGGCTAGAACCATTTCGAGAGCATCTTTTTGTCCTTTGTGGTACATCTCTGCGGGGTGATCGCCATCCTCTTTCTTTTCCTCTTCTTTTTTGGCATAGGTTTCTTTGTGTTTTTTGAGTTGCTCGGCAACGTCGGTGGGCTTTGTTTTATCCTCATCACCATCCATGACACGTCTAAAGTAGTAGTTGAAGTATTCCGCTTGCAGGTAGAGGACTGTGTTCGGCAATCTGATTGCTATTTTTGGACATCGGCTGTAGTACCTGGTGCAATCATCGTCGTAGTTCGTTTCGAAGTCAGGAGGCATCATTTTTCTTTCAGGTGGATTTGTTTGTGTTTGTTTGTTTGGGAGAGTGTCAAATACTTCCACACTCGGATGGTAATCATCCAGGGCTCTGTTGAGGTTGATATGTTTGTCCAACCCATCTTTTTGCATTGCTTTATAAAGTTCGACCAGTTTTCGTTTGAAAAAATCTTCAACGGATTCGTCTGGTGCGATGTCCCCGTCGATATCTTCTTCTTTGAATATCCACTCTATCATTTTGTCTATATATTCATTATCTATTTCATTTCCCATATTAATCCCTCTATATTTCAAGATTAGTATTCGTTCGAATCAGTTTCTTCTATGTGGTAGTTATCGTAGACGTAACAGCTGATTCCGCGGCCGGACGTAGGAATGTGGTGTTCTACAGGGGTAATGCCTTCTTTTTCCATGAATTTGTCCATGATTAGACCTATGCAGGTTTCTTCTTCGGATGTTAAGGCTTCTTTCCTTGCTTTTCTGAACCGCCTCATGATTTTCTTTTCATTTAGGTCGCTTTTGAAAGTTAACACTCCAGAGAACTGTTGGCCGCCCGGTCGTCCATCATCTATGAACACGGGCAAGACCTGGATTTCGTCTTTATTCATGTATATCACCATTTATTTGAGTTCGATCGTTCGTTCTGATCGTTCTTGTTTTTTTCCGTTTTCGAATTCGATTGTTAGGAGGTCAGAATCGCCAGGGCCTGCGTCTCTTTTGAGATCGACCACTTCACCTTCAACCCCAGTGGGGCTGACAACGGTGTCTCCAACTTCTATTTTTCTATCATGCTGTTTTGGTTCTATCATATTATCTTACCTTTTTTAAGATTTTAAAACCTCATCTCGGCACGAGAGGATGAGGTTGAGGAAGATTAAGCCTGAGATTCGTGGTTTACCAATTCTTTCACTTCGTTTCCTGAAAGATCTTCCACTTCAATTTCACCCGTTGCTATCTTTCGGATGTATTCAAGATTCTTTTCGGTAACGGAGTTCCCGAATATTTGTTTCCATGAGTCATCGTCTTCTTCGATTTTTTCTCTTACGTAAGCTTTCACCTTACCGTTCATGAGTATTGCACTCGGGGATACACAACCGTGTTTTTGGAAGCTTTTCCTGAGCTTTTCTATCTGTTCTTCTATGCTTAGCTCGTCTTTTTCTTCCATATTCATCACCTTTCACGATGGGCTGAGAGGTTAAAAACCTTTTGATTTCTACTTTAGAGAAACCTCTTCCCAAAGCCTTCGAAGTCGGGTTCAGGAATTTCGTTCGAACCGTGTTCTTTGTACGCCTTGATGCACTCTTCTATTACTCACCTTTCGTGGGAGCGTATATCAATTCATTACAGTTTTCTTTGTAGCATTCCCAGAAATAATTCGCTCTTTTTGGCAAGAGCTTGGAATTTCTTTTTCCTCTATCTATTCTAGGCCTTCCCATCGTTTTTCCTCCTTATTTTTCATCTTTAACCGGGCAACCATCTCTGTCCGGGCGACCGAGTCTTGTCCTTTTTTCTTTGCCACATTTCTCACATTTCCAAGTATCCTTGAGGGAGTTGTTGACTTCTTCTGTGATGAGATTTGTTTTTTCCCAGTCGTGTTTGTGATGTCCTTTTTCATCATCCTCTTTCTTTCGAAAGTATTCATGATTCTCTTTTCCTGAAATGGCTCGACGTCATAGTACTTATCTACTGTCCTGGCACACCCTTCGCACACGGGGATCCACCCATCTTTTGGCAGGTAGTACTTACCTATGGCTTCGGTACCATCTTCACCGCTAGTCCCGTTTCCATCAGGGTTGCAGAGCAAACAGTACTTTAACCCATGCCTTCCCATTGTATCTATTCCTCTAACCGCGCTTTTTTGGCCGTTACGGCAGAGACCTTTCTTTTAGTTTCTTTTATTTCTTTTTTCAGGCTTGTGCGTTTCTCATTTAGATTTCTAGTAGCGTTTCTGAGAGCTTTAATTTTGTCTTTTTCTGGAGGAGACTCTAAATAGGATTCACTAACAGCGTTTTTGGCGCAGTCCCTACACACGTATCCAAGTTTATCTTTTCTTACACTGTGTCCTTGAGGATAATGGACGGCACTGGTTTCGTAGAGCGTATGTGCAAACTCTGCGAGATCTATATTTTTTCCACGCAACTCACATTCTAAGCCCGGGATCAAGACCAAAATTTGCTCAACCCCGATTTCTTTGCCAAGGTCTCTAGTATCGCGGTGTTCTTCATTTTTTTCAAATAATATACTTCTCTCTTTTGTCATATTTTTTCACCTTCATTTGACTCTTTTTTGAGGCTGTTGACCATTTCATGGAGACAGTCTCGGCATTTCACGCCGAAGAATATGTTATACACGAGGTCTTCTTTTTTCCCACAGGAACATTTTAGCGACATGATTTTTCCTCAAACACCCATCCTTTTTCACAGTGCTCACATTCGTAGACGCGAGGGGCCATTATTGTTTTCATCTTGAGATTACAGTTAGGGCATCTTCTGAGATAAATTCTCTCGAGTAGTTCAAATTTCCACTTGTTCCAAAAGTAGTACTTGAACACCCATAGGAGTGAATTACTGCGCCTGAACTCAAAACTCGTTTTCAGGCGCTTTATGAGATTCTCGAACATTGTTTCACCAAAGGAAACACATGAATTCAATTTTGTCATCGGTTATTCAGGTGATCTTTCTCAAAGTATTTGTATCGTTCATCCTCAAGTTCTGCCAATTTTTTTCCGACAACTTCACCCATTTTGACACCCTAGTTGTTCTGTTTATCTTGAACGCGGATGATCTCTCGTGGGAAGTTTGAGATGTTTGCAACCTTCCAAACTTGTTCGTCCTCATCCCAAAACTTCACACTGTTTTTAGATATGGGTTTAGCGTATTTATATTTACTGGTTATTTTTTCCCATGTTTTTCTATCGAACCGTAGTGCGACCGGCGTAGTTTCGGTTTTCTTGAAGACTTGTTGGTACCATATTTTCTTACGGACGATTTCATCTTCACTGATGATTACGTCACGCCCGGTTTTTTCGCATTGGTCGCATATTTCATTTTTTGTTTCTTCAGGGAGAAGACCTTCTCCACAGCTTTTACAGAATGGACACATACATTTTCACCTCAAATAGTTTTGATAACTTCCTAACTCATCTAAAGGATGGTTAGGAAGGTGATTTGTTATGCTGTTGGTGGTGTTTTGCAATATTTTTTGTTGTGAAGCCTATGCGGGTTCCTCTAGGAGGTCTTAGTGTCTTTCCAACCTTCTGTAAGGCTTTTGTTTCCGGCTTTGTCTGCCGTCATGATAAAGGTTGGAGCCCATCCTTCTTCGATGAACTTGTCGGCTTGTTCTTCTGTTAGGTTTTCTTCATTGATTAACCACTTTCTCATTTCTTCTTTTGTTTCAAAGACCGGGCTGATGGGCGTGCCTTCGGTTACAGTTTCGTAGACTTGGAAGGCTGTGGGTTTTTCTTCGAATTCTGGTCGGTAGTATTCTGGCATTTTGGCTGGGTTTTGACCGGCCCATTCTCTGTAGTCTTCTAGAGTATCGTCGTATTTTTCTTGATCGGGATGTTCACCTTTATCCCACAGTTCTTTGTTTTTTTCCCATTCTTCGATAGCGCTTTTTAAGCTTTCATCGAACATCGGTTGGTGGTCTCCGTTTTCTTTTTTTGGGTGTTCCCATCCAGGAGGGACACGTCTTATTTCTTTTCCCATTTTTTCACTTCCAAATCATTTTGATTTTTTATCGGTTTCATACCAAATGTCAATATCATAAAAATTCATGAACCTTTCAATTTCATTCATGGAAAGAGAACCGTCCAAGCAACCGAAGTCATGATTTTCGATGAAGTCATGGAGTCTTCCCATCCATTTATTGTATGATTCGCCGTCTTTCAGACGTTTATACCGATATTTAGACTCGAGAATGTTTCCGATGTCCAATGCATCAGGGTTTTCGTGAGTTGTAAAAAGGAGCCCCAATGTTCGTATTCTGACATCACCGTTAAGGTTTGCTATGAGCAGTTCAATATCTTCTCTTTTCACGCTAGGATTTTCTCTGTCCAAATAGTTTTCGTTCACGAAAACAGCGATGTTACGGGGTCCACTTTGCCAATATCCTGTAGTGTTTTTATCCAGATATTCGTTGGTGATCATTTTTAATATATCATAGGCTTCTGCGCTCCCGGTTGCTAGGAATTTGATTAATACGTCAGATATCTTATTGGTTTTTTTTCCTATTGCGTCGTCTTTCATCAGGTCTGAACATCCGCCACTCATTTTATCTAATCCTCTAAACGGTCATTCTTTCTCGAGGTAGAAATTGAGTTCACGCTCAAAATTTTCATCTTTTACAGGGATGATATCGATTTTGATTTCACGATCGAGTTCTGGTGAGTATATTTTATTGTCTAATTCGTTTATTCTCATGAATTCATCGTAGTGCATCTCACCTTCATATCCCACGAGGACATCAAGATCTGAGCTTTCATCGTAATTCCCTTTTGCAAAACTTCCGACAAATCGCATTCTGGTTATTTTTTTGACGTCTTGGTTTGATATGTTCCATCGTTTTTTCCATTCCTTGACAAAATCTTTTACTATATCTTTGATATCTTTTTCTGAGTGTCCGATGATGTCTTCCATGGACATGTTCATGCATCCTCCAATATTGTTTTACACATGGCGCCCCATCCCGAGTCTTCTGAAACTCGGTGGGCATTAGTGAAAAGAGGTGCCATACGCTCCTCTAGGTCGTTGAGTGCGCTCACGTAGGCACCAGGTTTTCTTTTTGCTTTTAAGATGGTCCTGCCGAGGTCTGTTATTTCTTCTTGAATTTTTTCTCTTCTTTTTTCTTTGAGGTTGTCAGCGTTATCGAGGTACAGATAAGCCAGCGTGCAGAATCTGGAAAAGATGTAATTAAAATCTTCATTGTCATTGAGAGGGAGTTTTGATTCAGCAGTTAGCAAGAGTATCTGTTTTTTATTTTTGTTGCTGGTCCCAGCTTTGTTTCTTTCATCGAAAAGAGGTTGTACTTGTTGTCTATAGTATTTTTTAAATTTTTCAAATTCTTCATTTTCAGACATATTTGATCACCATTGATCATTTCAACCGACGGGGGGATTCTCTTCTATGGAATACATCTTATCGAGGAGTATCTTACCAAGGTGGTCATCGTGTTCTGGGCAGACAGCTACAGTGATGCTTGCAAGGTAACGGACAACACTTCGTTTTTCACTACTCTGTGATTCGATTTTTGACCAAGACCATCCTTTTTCTAACAGTTCTAATTCGTTTCCTTCTTCGGTTTCGTCACAGACATCGCATTTAAGGTAGAAGTACCTGCAATCTTCGGTGTCTTCGGGCTTGTGGAAACCCATGTCAATCCTCGAACATTTCGTTTCCTTTCTCTTGAAGTTTGTTCCGAGCCCACCAGAAGGCGATTCTGTATTCTTTTTTCTTCGGATCTTCATCTGTTCTGTTCACTATTTGTAGCGACGGTTTTGAGAGGATCGTTCCCGAGAAGTTGCCGCCTTCTTCGCCGTATGATACGGCTTGATCGGCGAGGTATTCTCTTGCATCGTCGATATTATCAAATTCTTTTTCTATTATATCGCTTTCTGATACTATACCGTCTTGACCGTGAGGGAGTTCAGACGGATTTGGGTTCCGTACTCGAGGTCTTGATCCGTATCCGATGACTATGTATTTAGACATTTTTTCACCATTTATGCGTTGATTTCGTTTTCACATTCTCTACAGATGTAATCGCCTTTTGGATGTGGTTTGTTCATCCTTTTTCTTTCTTCGATGGTATTGGTCGAGGGAATTCTATTGACAAATTTTCCACTACCTTCACTGACGTCGTCTTCACATTCGTTACATATTTCTTTTGTCATGGTATCAAACCTTTGAAGTTTGTAGGTCAAGATTATCCTGACCTGCTTCGTTACAAAAGAGCAGGTCAATAAATTTGAGAGAGTTTAGCGTTCCGGGTCGATTTCGG
>Ga0207421_10001291_pt1 | contig 32540 bp, 36 predicted proteins | sample SodLakKL_010_SED_4_FD_187542 | JGI IMG/M metagenome (GOLD analysis project Ga0207421, IMG submission 187542) | Alkaline sediment microbial communities from Lake Tanatar, Kulunda Steppe, Russia - 8KL_010_SED (SPAdes) (version 2) | ecosystem: Environmental > Aquatic > Non-marine Saline and...
GAAGAAGGCGTGCCTTCCAAGAACACGTTGAAGAGATTGGATCTTGCCGAGGTAGCGGAAGAACTCGGCTCTGTTAAGGAAAAAAAGTGAAGGACTAAGATACGAGATTCCAACTCTCAAAAACCCTATTTTCTTTTTTTGATCCTAAAAGATCTCATCTTCAAACACATCTAATACTTCATCTATATCTTCAGTGGAGATCTCACGATGTGTAACGAATCTCATCGAGTTCTTTCCCAATGCGAGCGTGAGTATATTTTTTTCTTCTAACTTCGTTCTCAATTTTTCAGCCGTCATGCCGAACTGGGAAGTATCCATCATCACGATGTTCGTTTTGAATCTATCGGGATCGATATCCACTCCAAGCTCTTTCAGACCTTCGGTCAATCTTCTAGCGTTAACGTGGTCTTCTTCGAGTCTATCGACCATCTTCTCTAAAGAGATTATACCTGGTGCTGCTATCACACCGGCCTGTCTCATCCCGCCGCCGAGTCTTTTCCTGTTCTTTCTAGCCTTTTCAATGAATTCTTTGCTCCCCACAAGCATCGAACCTACAGGAGCAGATAAACCTTTAGAAAGACAGAACTGGATTGAATCTACAGGTTCTACGAGATCAGAAACGTCTACATCTAGTGCGGTTGATGCGTTGAATATCCTAGCTCCGTCGAGATGTACTTTCAAGCCGTTGTCATGGGCTATATCACAAACTCTTTCGATGTGTTCTAGATCTACGGGAACGCCTCCAGCAACGTTATGAGTGTTCTCGATGCATAGCAGGGATGTCTCGGGATGGTGTATATTTTCTTCTCTGACAGCCCCAGCGATCTGAGATGGTTCCATATAACCTCCGCTATCATCAAGGGTTTTGGCCGATAGTCCCGCTAAAGAGGAATAACCCCCCACTTCATATTTGAAGATGTGACATATCTTCCCCATGATAATCTCTTGTCCGGGTCTGGTATGAGTCAAAAGTGAAGTTATATTTCCTTGAGTACCGGATGTCACGAAAAGACCCGCCTCTTTACCTAAAGTTTCAGCTGCTAGATCTTCAAGTTTTTTAACCGTCGGATCCTCCCCCAGAACGTCATCTCCGACTTCTGCCTCTTTCATAGCTTCTCTCATCTCTTCCGTTGGTTTCGTAACTGTGTCGCTTCGAAGGTCGATATCATCAAAGGTCATGGTAGAAAATCTGGATAAAGATATTTAGATATTTTGTAAGTGTTATCTTAGTTACCTTTATTTACCAGTTATATTATCACTTATGATCATCCTTTAGAAACTAAGAATGAATAAAAAGAGGGATCAAGATGTTCGATGGTGATGGTAAACACAGATGCATGATCATGTCTGTGATTTCGATGATCCTGATCATAACTTTATCAGTTTCGATACCGCTAGTTGAAGGTGGAACAAGAGTCAAGAACTCTAGTAGATTATCGATCCCTGAAGATGTCATGCATCACGAAAAATTAGACCTGCCTGACACTGTAACTAGCATCGATTTAAAGGTTGATTCTGAAAGACAGATAGATGTGTATATAATAGATAACGATAATTTTACCGCTCATGATATAGATGGCACCGATTTTGAAAATGCTAGCTATAGTATGGAGAATGTTACAGAACTTGAGGTCAGATGGGATGTGCCAGATGATGAAGATTATCATCTCGTACTGATAAACTATGGAGAAGAAGAAACATGGGTCGAATACTCATATTCATACGAGCTTGAAGAAGACGGCTTTGCGGAATTCATAGAGGATATATCGATTTTATTCCCGACCTTCTGCTGTTTCTTCGGCTTACTAATCATAGGAGCGTTTATTTTACTCCTTATCTTGTTCGTTCTGATTTTGGAGGATAAATAAACATGTTCACTTATACGTGCGGCATTTGGGGCAATAATGGCTCTGATACTCTTCTCGATACTCTAGTTCAGTCCCGCATTCGCTGCATCTTTTCTTTTTATCGAACGGATTAATCCTAGAAAAAATACTTTCTTTTTCACTAGATGATCGGATCGAACTTCTTTGTGTTGGATCCTCCATATCAGTCCGGACCGTTTGAGAGCCTCTTTCGTAAGATAAATCTTCAGACTTCTCACTTTCCATGCTTCCAGAGTCAGGCTCAAATAGATAGGCCATGATCTTAGGAAGTAAATATATCAAAGTAACGGCTATGAGGAAAGAGAAGACAAAAAGTAAGCAGCCTCCGATCAAGACCCAATTTATTTTTTCAGCCTCCGATCTTTCATCTCTCTTATGTCATCATTAGAGTAAAAAATTTTTTGTGATGGCGATCATAAGATTAAAATATTAGAATATTCTAATACCTTTGCAGATGAGAGGTAATTTATATGGATGGGCTGATCGATAGAGTGAGATTTGGTATCCAATTGTTTATGATATTTATTGCCGGATCTCTTTTTATCGCGGGTGTTTTCTACTTCAATATACTGTTCATCATAGCTTCGCTTGTCCTTGCCATGGTTTTCGGAAGGTTATTCTGCGGGTGGCTCTGTCCACTGGGCTTTTACACTGAAAGGGTATTAGGAAAGATAACCGATGACCGGGACTTTCCAAAAATATTGAAGAACAGTATCTTCAGATATTCATTTACAGCTTTCTTCATAGCAGTCTTCATTTCTCTCTGGTACGTGTTCCCCTACGAACCGTTCCTTTTCCCATTGATATTGATGGGCGCTATGTTCGGCTTTGCGACGCTCTTGGCCGTCACCAGTTTTGACAAAGCATGGTGCGCCTATGTTTGTCCCTGGGGTACTCTCTCGAGTCTGATCGGCAGGTCCGCCCCGTACCAACTCGCCGTAAAGGGTGGATGTGAAGGTTGTAAAGCATGTGTAGAAGCATGTCCCATAGATGAGGTCCCTGATCTAGCGGTCGAGACAAAGAAAGATGGTGAACCCTCCGAGATGCCTTCGAGATGTATCAGATGCCTGAAATGCAGTGAGTCGTGTCCTAATGATTCGATAGACGTTGTCAAAAGAGGGTCTTGATCCGTCAATATTCTTATATAATGATACTCATTTGTAAGCTGTGAAAAAAAGATGGAGAAAGAACAGATATATTCCATACATGCTGAAGCATGTAAGATGTTCTCCCACGAAGTCAGATTGGAGATAATAGACAAATTGAGAGAGGGAGAAAAAACGGTGGGTGAACTCGCTAACGCTACCGGTTTGAATCAGCCTAACGTCTCTCAACATCTGGCCAAGCTGCGCGAAAAGAACTTCGTTGAAACCAGGAAAGAGGGAACACAGATTTACTACTCGATAGCGAACGAAAAGATATTCGAAGCTTTCGATCTCATGCGTGAGATCATCAAGGAACAGATGATCGATCCCTCTTCATTATGAGATAAACGCATTTGTTTCATTCTAGAGCCGAGTCGACTGCGGCTTCAGCGTGGATGGCGGTGGTATCGAATAGAGGTATATCCATATCGTCCTCGTTTATGTAAAGCGGTATCTCGGTACAGCCCAATATTATACCTTCAGCTCCTCTATCGACCAGTTCCTGAAGTATGTGTAAAAGTATTTTCTTTGATCCGCTCTTCACATCCCCTTTACACAATTCGTTATATATTATATCGTGAACCCTGTCTCTATTCTCGTCACCTGGCACGAGTACTTCTATATCGTGTATATCCTTCATCCTTTTCCTGTAGAAGTCTCCTTCCATCACGTAATTGGTGCCGACGAGTCCCACCGTATCCATCCCTTTTTCTTCTATCACTTCGGCTGTCGCATCCCCGATGTGTATAACTGGTAGACCAACTCTTTGCTGAACATCGTCCGCCATCTTGTTCATGGTGTTAGCGCATATAAGCAGGATATCAGCTCCTGCTTCCTTTAAACCTTCACCAGCCTCCACCATCATATCTTCCAATCTTTCCCACTCGCCTTGTTCCTGCAACTGTACTATATCATAAAAATCGAAGGAGTAGATCACCGATTCAGCTGAGTGATCGTCACTTTTCATCTCTTTCATCCGTTCGTTGATTATCCTGTAATATTCAAGGGTGGATTCCCAGCTCATACCACCTATCAAACCTATAGTTCTCATTTCACCAAATATAGTTCGGTTTTAGTTATTAATTTTTGTTAAGATCGATCATCTATGATATCCAAAAATATTAAAAGCGACCTGACCTTCTGGATATCAAAGTGTTATAATGGACCCGGGAAATAGATTGGATGCTAGAACAGTAGCATTGAGTGCAGTCTTTGCAGCTGGTGTAGCTATCGCAACCATGGCCATAGCTATGCCCTTCGGGCAGGGTTACCTGAACTTCGGTGAGATAGTCATCTTCACAGCGGCTTTTCTCTTCGGGGGTGTGGTCGGCGGATTAGCAGGAGGAATAGGTGCCTCAGCAGCGGATATAATTTTAGGATATGCTTATTATGCGCCGATAACTCTGATCGTTAAGGGATTGGAAGGTTACGTCGTAGGTGAAGTCAGTGGAGAAAGCTCGATGAGCAAATTGATCGGAGTGGCCGCCGGCGCCCCATTCATGATCTTCGGTTATACTTTGGCTAGAGCTTACTTTGAAGGAGTCCCCGCAGCCCTGTTCATAGAACTTCCTATCAATATAGTCCAAGCCGGTGTTGGTGCCGCGATAGCCCTGCCTTTGACTGAAGCACTTCAGGAATTCGTACCTCAACTTACACATGATTGATATCCACTCTTTTACGATCAGAGATAGGGAAGGAGATCGGCTCCTTGACGATGTCGACCTGAGTATAGCTCCTGAAACTCTAACTGTGATCTGCGGTCAGCCCGGATCTGGAAAAACACTGCTGTTGAAAGCTATAAAAGGTATAATCAGTGAAGGACTTGAAAAAGATGGGACTATAAAAAAAGAGGGTAGAGCTGGTATCATTTTCCAGGAACCAAGGAAACAGATGGTGAGGAGAAAAGTGAAGATGGAAGCCGCTTTCGACTTAGAGAACCGATGTTGCGATAAAATAGAGATCGAAGCTAAGATAGGTGAGTATGCGGAGTTCCTAGATGCTGAAGATCTTTTAGAAAAAAACATCGACGAGCTCTCTCATGGTGAGCTGACCAAAACTGCATTGTTATCCATCCTTGTCACAGAGCCAGAGATAGTCTTATTCGACGAGCCGCTCTCGACCTTGGACCACTCAAACAAGATCATGTTGTTGCAAGTGATCAAGAGATTAAAAGAGAACGGTACAACGGTGGTGATCGCAGAGCACGACGTTAGAGAACTGGTAAGATCGGCGGATAGGATCGTTTTATTGAAAGACGGGCTGATAATGCGAGACGGAAAACCAGAAGATATCAAGAGAGAACTTTACCGAGAGGGTATCAAGATCCCTATAGAATGGAAACTAGGTTTGATGAAAGATGAGGCGCGAACTAAAGATTGAGATCAGAGGTCTGAATTTCAGCTATCCCGATAGCAGTAGTAGATCTATCCGTGATCTTGATCTATCGATCGAGGAAGGTAAGAATCATGCGATCATGGGGAAAAACGGTTCCGGCAAAACTACCCTGCTAAAACTCATAGCCGGCATCCATCCACCTGATTCAGGGAGTATCGAATTCATCGACGGTTCGGGTGAAACAGAGATAGGATTTTCTCCCGAGGATCCCGAACTGGGTTTTTTCTCGAAAACTGTGAGAGAAGAGGTAGAGTTCTATCCTAAAAATCTCGGAAAGGATCACGAAACGATCGCCGATAAAACTCTGAAAACGGTCGGGATAGCCCATCTGAGTGAAAAATTACCTACCGTACTATCTTCCGGACAGCAGCGACTCGTATCAATCGCTTCCGTCCTTTCCGGCCAACCAGAAATAATCATCATGGACGAACCAACACACAGCCTTCACAGCCATGGTGAGAAGATGATAGGGAGGATACTGGATAAGATAGATAAAACTATCCTCTTCTCGACACACTCTTCAGATTTTGCCTTCGAGTATGCTGACAAGGCGGTCCTTATGTCAGAAGGAACAGTTCAAAAAGTAGGCGATGTTCGCGACGTGCTCTCCGATCGAGAGCTGTTGAAGAAATTCGGTATAAGGATTCCCGGGCTTGTCGATTGGGCGTTCGAGAACCAGATCGAGCCGATACCTGAAAGCATGGAAGAGGCATCAAAATTATCAGAGGAGGTCAAAGATTGAGTCAAGGTCTCATCGACAGGTTAGACCCAAGATCAAAGGCCTTCTTTAGCCTGACCGTGATACTTCTTGCGATCATGATCCCTGAGATAGAATATATGACAGGTCTCATAATAATGACCGGGATCCTGGTAGTGATTAGTAGGAGCTTGGTCAGATGGCTTTCTTATCTATCGATATTCAAGGTCCTCATACCTCTTTTATTCTTTATGAATCTGTTCTTTTATGCACAAGGACAAACATTCTGGAGCTCGGATTTTTATCTTTTCAGGCTCTCTGTGACCAGAGGGGGGTTGATCACTTCGATAACTATACTATTGAGGTTGTTCTCTATAGCAGGGGCGGCTGCTTTATTCGCTATATCTACTGAATCTATCGAGTTAGAAACCGCTCTGACATATCTAAAAGTTCCATGGAAACTCTCATTTTTATTCTCACTGACCTTGAAGCTGATTCCAGAGATGAAAACTAGATACAGAAAGATAGAAGAGGCCCAATACTCAAGAGGGATACGGATAGAAGGAGGACCTTTGGAGAAGACCAAAAAGAAAATACCTATCTTGATACCTTTTTTAGCTTCTATAATCCGATATGGTTACGAGTTGACTGAAGCACTGGTTGCGAGAGATTTCAACGAGATAGAAAAAAGGTCGTCATTGATAGAATTGAAACACGGACCTCTAGACTTTCTCTTGTATGTGATATCGATATCCATCGTTTCGACTTACGCGTACTTATACTTTCTCTAGGATGATGGTTTTTAAACTATGGCAAGATAACTGATCAGCAAAAAGAAGACATTATAGATCGCATGTACCGCTATGGGCACTGTGAGATTTCGTGTTCGCTCGTATAACACACCCAAAATACCGCCGATCACGGCTATGAGAAGTACAGCGGAAATGATAGGATATATCTCACCTGTATAATTCCCAAGGTGTAGAGATCCAAAAAGAATACTAGCCCCTATGACGGACGGTAAGACTCCTAAACACTCTCGTAATCGGCCCTGAATAGCTCCTCTGAAGAGCAATTCCTCAGCAGGGGCGATCAGCACGACAGATAAGAAAGCTAGAGCGAGCAGAAATGACGGATCTGTAGATGCTATATCTTCTATCACAGATTCTGGCATGAGGTTCAGAAGCGATAGAATTCTGGATAGAACGGCAGCGGTAAGAAGCGCCGATATGGTCCCGACACTCAAGTATTTTAGATCAGACTTAGATGGTATGTCGATGGGGACCTTTATCTCTCTACTTCGGATGTAAAGATAAGCTACTACCAAAAATCCTACCTGTCCCAATACAGCTACACCCAAGATAACTAACATGGAATCTAGACCGTATCCGAGACCCAATAACGGGATCAGGAAGACAACACCTACAAAAACAGACGCGATGAAGGCCAAAAGTGTGATCCCGATAGCTTCTAATATCACATGTATCGAACACCGATCGAAGCTTGTCATGATATTAAGTTTGTAGATAGGCGAAAATAAAGTTTTTGATTGATCGCTTATAATTTACGAGAGGGATTCAAGTCATCTAGATATCAAAGTCATCTGTACGATCGATCTCTGCCAATCAATATGATTTTCATATTCGATCATCTCCTTCGATATGAGAATGAAATCTGTACTTAGAAGAAATATCAAATCCTATGACAGCATGTCAACGATCACTTTGGATCATATTGATCTGGCAGTTTAGATATCAGGAGATAGATGAGGATGAAACCTAAAATACCGGATCCAAAAGCCCCTAAAAAAGAGATCGTCTCGTCCTGATAAACGCTGAAATCTATCGAGGCATGGAATACAAAGACCGATATAAAAAATGATATGAAAAAACTCAAAGAGATGTATTTCACAAGAGAGATCGTCCAGTATTTTTTATATCTATCCCAACTTTCATCTGATCTCACTTCACCCTCATTGACAAGGATATCTCTTCCTATGAGTTCATCTACAAAAACTGCGGCAGAATAAAATAATATGAAAATACCTATAAAGAAGGATATGCTCTCAAGCGCCAATATCTGGTTAGTGTTGTTGAGTAAAATAGCAACACTTACTAGTGCAAAACCGGTATATATGAAATATCTTTTCTCTTTGATTATTCCGTAGAGGTCTATCGTACCGCCAAGCAAAACTAACAGCCAAAGTCTTGAAGGAGGTGATGTTAGTTCCATCCCGAGGAAGAAGAGGAAGACCGATATGAATAAGGCTGTCACCTTGTTTTGTTTTTTAGTCAGTTTTTCGGAAGATATGTGTTTCTTAAGGTCCTCGAATACATTCAACTTCTCATCTGGTATCTTCTCACCCCCTCTACAGCGACCTCAAGAGGTTCTTCTGGATTCCAATCGATCACCGGCCCAAAATCCCTAAGTCTGTTAATCTTAACATGTCTCTCTACCTTCTCAAGTTTCTCAGCGATCTCTTCATGCGTATCGAGATACTTTTTTTGAAGCTCGATAGGGGAAGGTGAAACAACTGCCAATTCATACCGGGTCATAGAAAGGTCGGCTATAGCATCCAATACTCTATCGTCGGTCAAAGGAGATATGAATATCAACATACATCTATCAGGAAATATTTTATCCAATATATATTGAGCATGTTCGAGTCTCCAGTAACTCCCGCTCTCAAGGTCCATCAGATTGTCCATGATCTTGTACAGCTGTTCTTCTCCAGAACGTGGATAGACCCACCTAACAAAGTTTCCGATTACCAAAAGACCTACTCTGTTTCGATCCGCTATGATATCGGATGCTAGACTCGCTGCGGCTTTGATAGAGTGAGATAATGTATTTTCCTCGAAAACCCCTATGTTGGATCCTTCGAACGCATCGACTATCAAAACTACGTCTCCGCTTTTCTCTGCTTCGTAAGAGTTCGTTTTAGGATCTAGATATCGTGCAGTAGCTTTCCAGTTTATATCTCTCAATTCGTCTCCTTGATGATATTCACGTATCGAAAAAAACTCTGAGCCGACTCCCATAGTGCTAGATTTTATATTCCCTAACCACCCGGTGGTACGTTTTGGTCTAAGTTTCGTCCTACCGAGATCTTCAATAGGAGGAAGTGCAACAACATGAGTTGTTTCATCGAATTCCCAATCCTTAGAAAAGAGCTTCAATGGATCGTTATATCGCAGTTTGACCGGTCCGATGGTGTAATTTTCGGCTCTCAGGAATTCTATTTTATATCCGATCTCTTTTTTTTCTTTTCCGTCTAGATAGAGATATCGGTGATTTGACCCCTCGATACGCTTAACGTTTTCAGGTAATCCATCTTTTATCTCCAAGAAGACAGAAGATTCGCTCTTATTCTCTATAGTCAGTTTGATAGTGAACCCTGCTCCTTGATAAGTTTCGGCTTCTATAGGACTTCTTTTGACCTGGATAGACCCACTAGAAGGGGGCAGTTGAAGGTAACCCACTACAAAGAGTGTCGCAGAAGTAAAGCCAAGGATAAGAAAGAAGAAATTGAAGAAAAAAATACCTGCTGCTGTGGAGGCAAATAATATCGTTACCAATCCCACAGATACTTTTGTCCTCTCCATCATCACACCATCATTCAATATCGTATATATCGGCTAGTTCGTCGATAGCTAGACGAATCCTTTTCTCAAAATCGATCTCATCCTCTGATGAGGAAGTATCAAACTCGTTATCTACGGTAGTGGGCCTCCTTTGATTACTTCCGTCTGTCAAATCTTTCAGATCTTTAGCATGTTTTAAGAACTTTCTTAGATTCTCATTGGGGACCTTATCCTCCAAAGAATCGGGGTCCGAGTCGAGTGATCTGAAATCTTCTTCTGAAAATCCATATCTATCTTTTAGAGTTGCATATACCTGTTCTTTGATTCTACCTTCGATTATGGCCTGATTTATCTCTTTATTTTCTTTGCCTTTAGTTATGTGTTCAACGGCTTTTTTAAGCGGCATTTCTGATCTTTGTCTTTTCTTTTCTTGACTCATCCAGTAATTTGCGGAGGAGCTTTTTGAATAAAACCACTCCAAGAGTATCCAGAAAGGAAATATAAAGACTCCAATAGCCAGTCCGGCCTCTATACTCCTTGCGAGAACGGCTATCAAGACAAAGACCATCACGAATACAAATTTTACAAATTTAAATAATCTTACTCCCGCTAAATTCAGAGAGTTTTCATCTAGATCGATCGATCTCATCTTTTTCACCTTCAATATCCTTTTTGATCTGCTTGAAGTTCTTGATCGCTCTGTCTCGGTGTTTCTCATCCAACATATGGTGACTGTATTTTGCCTTCTCGAAAAGTTTTGTCATCTCATCTATAGTTTTCTTTTTCAGTGGCAGTTTTCCCAGTGCTTCTCTTTCGAACTCCCTTGGTGTAAATGAGGTCTTCTGTTCAACACCTTGTTCCTCCAACTTAAAACTCATCCTCTGATAGTTACGGATTATCACGTCCTTTATATCTTCACCTTCATGAAGTTGTCTGATCGCTCTCTCAGCAGTATCTGAGAGAGTTTCCTTGCTTTTCTTCTCTTTTCCTTCTCTAGAACTCAATTTCTTACTTCTAGAATAAAATAAGAAGATCAATAGAACTCCGGTTATAATACCCAAGAGGATCATGCCAACGACATTTGTTCCTAAATTGAAGATCTCTGAACTGAGACCATTTCCAAAAGATATGTCCGGTAAAGAAGGCAAGCCTATATTTGGAAATAAACCATCGATCGCCGATAAAAGCATCGATCCAGCACTAGCTAAAGACCCACCAAAATATATGATAGCTATCAAAGAGAAGGCTATAAAAACTCTACCGATATGTCCAAAATATGTATCAGGCGGGGAGACTATTGCTCCTATCGCTAGGCTCGCAATTATGATCACGGGTAACATATAACTCAAAAGATTTTGGAGGAATGGGTATGAGTATTCTGAAACTTTTATTTCTTCTTTATATACATCTATATAATTATCTTCGATAGTGAGCCAGTATTCGTCTTCTTCGGCACTATCGATGTACCATCCTTTTTCTTCTCTTCTGAGTTGTGTTTCTTCATCGACAGCAATGCCTCCTTCTTCTAAGATCGAAGCCAAACGGGATGATATATTACCCTCTTGGAGATGACCTTCATAATCTCTTCTCGGGATGCTGAACTGATATGAGTTCCTATCTATATTGATCTTATACTCTCTATCATCTTCTATATAAAGATACCAGTTCATAGTATCAGGGTCGAGAATGATTTCAGAATTTATCCTATAAACATCTATATCTGCGTCGATCTCGTGGATCTGGTATTCTATTTCTCCGTCGATCATGATTGACCATACCTCGTCGTATCCCGTGATCTGTGCGCTTTCATCGATCTCCAGACCCTCTTCTTCAAAATCTTCTACCAAGTCCTCTGAGATAGTTCCGTTCTCTAAATAATTATAATAGATCCTTCTAGTTAATCTGAACAGATATTCGTCCAGCTCTATGTCTTCCTCTTCAAAACGATCCCTTAGATCAGGGTGGACAGGACCAGATTGTATATATTCTTCGTACTCGTCGATATCCAAAGTAAAGATGTAATCTTTCTGCTTCCTAACTATGATCTCATCTTCAACTCCTGTATCTCCCTCCGAGATCCAAAGATACGCTGAACTCATGTTACCTATAGTCCAGGCAAAGAACAAGAGAACAATGATACCTATGATGAAGAGTTCTCTTTTATCCAAACCCAAGTCCATCCTAGCAAAAAGATATCACGATCTTTAAATTATAAAAGTTTTGCTAGTTTGAATGCAAGATCATATCATCTCAGATCGATTTTTTGATTCAATCTTTATAGTACTCATAAACTAAATTATGACGGTATTTATCTGAATGGGTGAATCCGATCTCCTTAGCGGCCTCTACAACTTTATCCGATGCAGTTTTCAATCTGAATCTATCATGACCGTTCCTTATGCATCGTTCTGTTCCGAATCGGAATAATCCCTTGATACCCTCGACAGTCCCACAAGTAAAGGCGGCACTCAGAGACCCATAATTTTCTTCTACTTCCAGGAAGATCAAAGAGTCTATGTCTTTTCCGTCTCTTATCGAAAAACAACGCCCTTTCTCGACTCGATCCTTGATAAGGCTTTCATCTAGTGGGTATCCTATCCAGTGCTCTATATAAAGACCGGCATTCTCTTCGAATTCGGGGGACCCCTGTACGAATTCTATAACATCATCTACATCTTTTTCGACCGATGCTTCCATTTCGCTCTTTTCAGAGGACGTATGAACTCTTTCCATATCTTTTTCCTTCAGACGGAGATATTCGTACTTTTCTTTAAGTTCGAATCCTATATCTTCGGCTACTTTTATCACTGGGGTGTTATCTCCGGAGGTCAGAAATCTAGCGACACTATAATCTAGATCTTCGATAAAATCGATCTGTCCCTCTATCATCTTCCTACCGTAACCCTGTCCTTGATGGTCCGGATGAACTCTCAAACCTTCAAGCCAAAGTACATCATCCCTGTGCCACGTATGTTTAGCAAGCGCTATTATCTTTCCTCCCGATTTCCCACATATGAAACCTCCTTCTTCAAACCATCTATCGAAATAATCCGGTATGTAATCACGACCGTCCCATATGTGAGAGGCTAATTCCATGATCTCTTCTTTATCTGATCTCTCGACCTCTCTTATTTTAAGTTCAGATGCCATATTTGAGAGATATCGAAAAGGTATTAATTAATTCTATTATCAGATGTCACATTATCTTTTGAAGCACTCTTTCGATGAATTTTGTTTTACCTTCAGTATAAGCTTCACGATCGTCTCGATGTTCCACGGCCAATCTTCTCTTCAGTTCAGCGTACCTCTTACGGGTTCTGTCGTCCTCGCGTAGATGATCTCTGAAGGCGAGGTGCCTTTCCAACTCCCTGCTATCTTCAGGACAGACATAAAGATTATGAGGAGGTTTCACCGAGCTTATACCGTTCCACGGCACAATCTCATCTTTTCTTTTGAAGGACTCTCTTCCCTCGATGCCAAAATCCCCCTGGTATTCATATCCGAGCTCGTCGAGCTCGTCGATAACTTCAGGAAAACAGGAATAGTCCTCTATGATAAGATCTATGTCTATCTTGGGTTTAGCGCAGAGCCCTGGAACGGCTGTACTTCCGACATGCTCCACTCTTAACAGATGATCCTCTAGAGAATTCACATAGATGTTCCTCAATAACTTGAAGTCTTCGATCCAAGTGGCGTCATAATCAACGACTTTCACCATGTCTTCACACATCTCTTTCTGCAGTGAAAACAATGCCTAAAACTCCTATTTATATATGTGGAGTCGCCTCGATTCATTGCAAAAATATTAAATCTCTAGATGAACTTAACAGGGTGGAGATAAAGATGAGGATCCGATGGCATGGTCAATCTTGCTTTGAGATAGGTTATGAGGGGAACATATTGGTTACAGATCCTCATGACGGAAAGAATATAGGTATCAATCCGCCTCAGGTAGAGGGTGACATAATCCTGGTTTCACACGATCACTACGACCACAACGCTGTCAGGAAGGTTGAAAATCCCGATAGCGAGATAGTTAGAGATGCAGGAGTAAGAGATATCGGAGATATAAAGATCGAAGGCATCAAATCTTACCATGACGAAGAAGGAGGTAAAGTGAGAGGTGAAAATACCATCTTCAAATTCAGTATGAACGGTTTGGACCTCTGCCATATGGGAGACATCGGACACTTACCAGATGAAGAGCTCGTTGACGAGATAGGCAGTGTCGATTTCCTATTCATCCCTGTTGGTGGAAATTTCACCATAGGTCCTGAAGAAGCAAAAAAAACTATCGAGAAGATCGATCCTAAGATAGCTGTCCCTATGCACTTCAAGATAGGTGGCTTGTCTTTAGATATCAAAACTTTAGAACCCTTCCTATCTTTATACCCCGATGAAAAAACCTTCAAGCTGGGAGTTGAATTAGATTTTATAAAAGCCGACCTTCCAGAGGAAACTGAGATATGGGCATTCTCACTCTGACAAGTAGATCCGATATAGATGATGCTCTACAGATGAAGATTTAAATGATGTCCACTCCGTTCGACCCGCAAAATCGTAGAGGAGGTGTTGACATGTCTTTCTGTGATGAACTTTATGAAGAAGCTTCAGAAGTTTGGGAAGCCTACCACGAACATCCTTTCGTGAAAGGGATAGGTGATGGAACATTAGAGAGAGAAAAATTCGAATACTGGCTGCGGCAGGATTATGTTTATCTGATAGATTACGCTAGAGTTTTTGCCTTCGCCGTCGGAAGAGCTAGAGACCTAAAAGTGATGCAAAAATTCGCCGAATTATTGGATGGCGTGCTGAATACCGAGATGGAGCTCCATCGAGAATATGCCTGGGAGTTCGGTATCTCTGAAAAAGAGCTTGAAGATGTAGAAAGATCTCCCACTTGCCGGGCTTACACGGATTTTCTAGTGAGAACCGCATCTACGGGGACCCTCTCTGAGACTTTGGCCGCCTTACTTCCCTGTTTCTGGGGCTTCTTAGAGATCGGTAAAAGGTTGAGCGAAGAAGGTGATACCAGTGAAGAAAATCCATATCGAGATTGGATTGAGATGTACTCCTCAGAAGAATTCGAAGAGTTGGCAGATTGGAGTAAAGAATTGTTGAACGATATGGCGGCAGGAGCTGGTGAAGATGAAAAGAAAAGATTGAAAGAGATATTTTTAACGAGCAGTCGATTGGAATTGAAATTCTGGGATATGGCCTACGATATGGAGAGTTGGGAAACTCAAAAATAGACTATTCTAAATACCGGAGTCCTTCCTCGATCCTACCCATCTCTATTGGAGTCGTGGTATTACCTATCACTGCGCCGACTGTGTTAGCGACCAGACAGGTCCCTATCCAGCCCGATCCATGGTTCGCGGTACCTTTGCTCACGGGGACTTGAAAGAGCTCTTCTAAAATTTCTATCTCATCATCATCGACGTGTGGATGGCATAGTAAACCTTTATTTGTTGCGACAGCCACGGAGCCGACCATCTTGACACCTGCTATGGTGCCGCTTTTCACTTCCACCTCTAGTTCTTCCGCTATAGCTTCTTTGGCATCCTCACCGATATCCGGATGAAGCATCGCCCCGTTGTCATTCAAAAGTATATTATTTCCCAAAGCGTTCTGAGGATCAGGTATCACAGTGACGTTCACGTGGTCTACTAGTTTCTCTATCTCTCTCTCCTCGATTATATCGGATACGACAGCACCTTTAGAATTCAGGCCCATCAATGATCCGACCACTCTAGTACCGCCTATAGTCGTTTTAACGGCGGTACAATCGAGAGCCTCTTCGAAAACCTCTCCATCGATAGGAGGGATGACCACTAACTCTTCAGATCCTGCAGAAAAGACACCGATATATGGATGAGACTCTACAGCGTATTTTTTAAGCATAGATCACTCTCTCGGGATAGAGACTTCGACGATACCGTCTTCGAATTTTATCGCCTTCACCTTGATCTTCGAAGGCGGTTTCTTGATACCTCTGTCCCAGATGGTCTCATTGGTACTGGAATCGATCCAAACGTCTTCTTTGGGAACGTTCATGTTGTTTGAAACGAACTCCCTGATGATCTTCATAGCTTTTGAAGCCCTTTTACTGGCAGGTGTGTTTTTCGCCTCACTGAGCGGGATATTCATTATCCTCTCTTCTGTATCTACCATCTTTACACCAACTCATCTACTCGTCAGTATCGTGTCGCCGCCAGTTCCTTCTCTTCGGGTTGTTCGTGTGATTACGATTGGTCTTCTGCATAACCCAGGCTGGGACTCTCTTGTTCTGCTTACCCTTTTTCAAAAGTCTGCGTTTTTTCGGACCTGATTTATTGCTTGACATCTATTTTACCTCCTTTTGATATTAATCTCTTTCTTTTGACCGCTAAGCTTCTTTAATAATTCTTTGAGAGTATCATCATCGATCTTATCGTTCGTAGCTCCTCTCTGAGCTAGAGCGATTATCTGAGATTCGATCTGTTCCGCGAGCTCGGGTCTAGCCATTTTGACCCTCGCCAACCTCTCTCTTGCATCTGAAGTCATCACTTTTCTGAGCATGGCCTTCTTTTGGGCTTCCATCTGCCTTTGGGCCTCTTCTTGAGATTCACCCGACTGCTTTTTCTCTTTAAGTTCCTGCATCTTTTTCTTTTTGAGTTCTTCCAACTCATCTTCTTCGGTCATTGGACCACCCCATACAAAATTTATAGATATTTAGACATTTCAGGATCGTCTTTGGCCATCTCTTCCATGATATCACGAGAGATATCATCCAGGAAAGACTGTCCTTCAGAGGTCACGACTCTTCCGTTATCGGTTTTCTCGACGAAATTTGCAGATTCCAACTGCTGAAGTCCTTCTCTCACTATAGATCCAGAACCTTTAGCGAATTTTTCGGGTCTAGGACCTCTACTATGTTTCCCGCCGTACTTGGTCTTCAATTTCGAAACGCCGATAGGGCCATCGACGTAAACACTTCTGAATATCGCCGAAACTCTATCGAACCACCAGTCCGGCTGTTCTGGACCCTTTTCCTTATGTACTCCGGTTTTAACGAAGTCGGACCACTCAGGCTCTTCGATTTCGTCCATGCTCTTCATCTGCTTGCTTACTTCCTCTATCAACTTGTTGGGAGGAACATCATATACTGTTACCATAGGCTATTACACTCCAGATAAGATCAATGTCAGGTATCTCCTGCATACTTAAGACTTATTATTAAATATTTCCCCCGAAAGGTTCGTTTTCAACGATATAAGTCGGTTTTCAATCTAGGGATCATCGCCATGGAAAAAGCTGATCTGATACTGTCTTCTCTATTGATCGATCCGTCCGTTAGAAGACCAACAGAGCCGAGCTCTTCATCACCATCTTCGAAAAAGACACTCATCTTTTCTTCCAAAGGTATACCATCTCGAAGTTCGTCTATCCAATCACCAGGTATAGGAAAGCCGGGACCGTGCCCCGAAGAGGTGAAGCCCATCTTATCTTTTATGACAGTGTACTCCAAACAAAAAGTTCTATCCGAAGTCCTCATCATACCGCTCTCGATACCTACGCCATAATCAAAATCCTCTGGAACTTTGGCTCTTTTTTCGGCGCTCCTGATTATCTCATCGTCGAAAGGCTGTTCTTTCGTATCTTCAGATCCTTCACATTCAAGTTCGAGTTCGAACAGATCGGATAAAAACTCCCTCGTAACTTTCTCTTTAACGGAGTTTTCAGAACCAAGATGAACTTTTACTGGTCTTCTTCTAACACCGTTCTCGTCAACCTCTCCTCTCCGTATCCTGGTGGATTTCAGAGGAAGAAGGTCATCGGCGAGCACCGGTTTGACTTCGATTATCTCAAGTGGATCTTTTCCCCTTTCTTCTCTCAACTCGTTGATCTCTTCTCCTCGCTCCTTTGTCTCGTAAGACACGACTAGGATGTCAAAATCGCCATCGACAGCCTTTCTGTAAGGATCATCTATCTTGACTATCTTCCAGTCATCATAAGTTGAAAGATATTCTTCTAGTTCTTTTTTTCTTGCCTTGTAATCATTATCGACCTCAGGCTTCCACCCTTCCAGCATCTCGTCCGAGACCAGACCGATCGTTGTCTCACCGTTTTCAAGGGCTGATCCCAAAAGCTTTTCATGCCCGAGATGAAGGTGATCGAACGTGCCGCCAACGATGACTTTTTTGACCATATATCTCGATCCCTCAGTAAACAGTCAAGACCATGACTATCAGAAGAACTACTAATAGTGCATAAACTATATACTGCTTCTTTTTTCTACTGCTCAATAGATCATCGTACTCTTCCCTACATTTTTCAGAGCAGAAATCCTCTTCAAGTGGTACCGGTTTCTGACATATCCTGCAGTGCTTGTGCTGTTCCATAATATCGAATAAAGGAGAAGTGATAAATCATTTTCCATCTCCAACCATTCAAAGCAGCTCAAATTTCTGCTCGATCTGGGCTAGACGCCGTTCGGAAACGGTCCTAGGGTCCAAACTCATGACAAATACCCCTTCTTCGACATCTACCACATCAACAAGATGATCCAAAATACCAAGGAACCGTGAGAAGGAATTGTGTTTTAATATACTCTCAACACCGTCCATAAATATAATACCGCCTTCTTCCTGCAAAAAGTTGATCATACTGTGTGATATAAGAGAAAGTTCATCGGGAGCGAACTTATTTTTTCCTTTTAAATTAGTGAGCCAGTAAAAAGAAATAGACACATCATCGACTGGATACATCTCTTTGATCTTGGTGGGATTGTTCCTGCTGAGACAATAACCCGCACCATACTCTTTCATCTTGTCAAAGCATGATCTGAATCCTTCTTCAGGGTTTTTTTCCTTTAAAAGGTAACTATTACCGGATTCAAGTTCAGGTGTTCTTTCGCCCTCATATATGGTACTGAGCAGTCGTTTTCCGCTCTCGATCACTCTTTCCCTATCTAGATCATTCATAGATTTCCACTCCTCCATCTATCTCATCATAGGAGATGACCAAACTTTTGGATAAAGTGTGCTATCGCTATAGTTTTCTTCTTTTTAACGTTTTTGATATCTTTATCGATGGCCGAAACTCACGAGCCATGGTTCTTTATCCTGGACCTTCACGAACCCGTATCTTTCAAACTGGATTATATCATCTACACTTATCTCTTTGAGATTGTACTCACCGAGACCTTTCTCAAGAGATGAGTCGGGGCGCTCAACGGCGACCTCCAGACCATCGACAAGCCACTGTATCTTCAATATATCCTTGTTTTCGAAGCCGGTTATCTCGGCCTTTTTTCCGTCCAGTTCAACATTGCAGAAGTTCTTAAGGCGTATCTCGTCATCTTGGAACTCCTCGAATTCTTTCCTAGGGATGTATAATTCTCTTCCAACTTCGAGTTCCCGGTATCCTCGTTCGGGATCACTTGGATGTCTAGCGACCTTGACTTTTTCGGGTTCGATATCACCTACGAGTTCTATCTTGACTGGGTCTGGGATGAAGAAATATCTGTTCGCCTCAGGATCTATGATCTCGCGGTTTTTAGAGTAAAGCTTGGAAGGTGCCACCTCGATATCGGTTTCAGACATACCGAAATCTAATATGAAATCCCTGATCGCTTCGGGTTGTATACCTCTGCGTTTTAAAGATTGCAGTGACCACGTCCTAGGATCTGTCCAACCGTCGAATTCTTCCTCCCTGATCTTCCTTTGGAACTCGCTCTTGCTGAGACTCACATCTTTCAGTCTCAACATACCGTAGTGAAGGAAATCTGGCTTGTTCCAACCGAAGAGGTCCCAGATGTATTCCTCCATCCTATCTTCTATGACAAGATCCTTGCCCCGCAATATGTGGGTCATCCCTATAAGATGATCATCAACGGCCCACGAAAACTCGAGTAATGGCCAGACGGGATACTTGTTTCCAACCCTCGGATGTTCGTTTTTAGATATTCTGAACAGTACTCTGTCTCTGAAGGCCGGGTCAGGATGCTGCATATCGGTCTTCAGCCTTACTATAGCGTCACCTTCTTCGATCTTCCCTTCGAGCATCTCGTTCCAGAGTTCGAGGTTATCCTCTTTTGGTCTCTCACGGTGTTCACATTCTTTCCCCACCTCTCGCTTATCTCTCAGTTCTTCTTGACTGCACTCGCAAACGTAGGCTTCACCCATGTCTAAGATCTTCTCACCGTACTCGTAATAGATATCCATCCTCTCTGACTTGTAATAGGTCTCGTGCCACTCCACGTTCAACCATTCGAGACCATCTTTTATCATATCATAAGCCTCTGGAAGCAGTCTTTTGGTTTCGGAACCGATGGTATCGTCGTAAAATAGGACCAGTTCACCATCGTTCCTTTTGACATATTCATCGTTCAGGATGACCATCCTTGCATTACCTATATGAAGAGGACCGGAAGGATATGGAGCCATCCTCATCTTAACGTTTTCCGCGTCCAACTCAGGTAGCTTGTCTTCTTCCTCATCATCATCCTCTTCGAAGAATTCCGGCATGAGCTTTTTCAGCTCGGCCTTTTGTTCTTCGACAGAGAGGGCGTTGATATCCTCTACTATCTCGTTGACCATCTCTTTAGTGCCTTGTGGATCGTTTTTGAGTTCGTCAACCTCGCCCATCACTTTGCCCATAACAGGTCCGACTGTAGCTTCACCTTCGAACTTGACAGCGTTCCTGAGTGCGTATTTCCTGATTACATCTCTATTTTGCTCGGACATATCAAAGGGATAAAAGTGTAGTATATTTGTTTTTTTGCCCGTCGTTCTTCATTTAGCCTCTTGGACTATCGTCTCTATCGTGACGTGCAGAGCTTTTTTGATCGTATCTTTAGCCATGCTCGGGGGTTTGTTATCCTTATCAACAGCCTGTTCGGGCAAGAATGGAACATGGATAAAACCATAGTGTATAGGTAGATCGTTCTTCTCGACGTGATCGGCGGTAGAGTAGATGACATGATTGCAGACGAAGGTTCCTGCGCTGTAAGAAAGATAAGATGGAATCCCTTCTTCCTTTACTTCCTCGACTATCCTCCTCGTGGGTATCGTGGTCCAATAAGCAGTGGGACCATCATCTACGATGATCTCATCTTCAGGTTTGTTACCTTCGTTGTCCTCTATCCTGGCATCATCGATGTTCAAAGCGACCCTCTCAACTCTGATGCCGTGGGTCCCGTTCGCCTGCCCTATATGTAATACGACATCGGGCCTCTCGCCATCTATCAGTTCCTTGACCTTTTCTGCTGACTTTCCATATACTGTCGGTATCTCTTCAGCTATTATCTTACAGCCGTTTATCGTCTTCCCATCAAGGTCTAAAACGGCCTCCGAAGCTGGATTGATAGACTCGCCACCGAATGGATCAAAACCGGTCAGCAGAAGTTTTTCTAAACTTTTAGGTCCTTTCTTTTCGCTCATGGTTGAGGTTTGATCTTATTATTTAAAAAACCTTCGTTATCATTTATGTAGATAAAGATTATTTATTGGCTCTATCTAACACCTATCGAAACCATGCCGATCTCTATCGATATAGGAGGTACTTTCACGGATTTTGTGATCATAGACGATGATATGAGACACTTCAAGATGGCTTCATATCCCGAAAGACCCGAAAGGGCCATAAGCGAAGGTCTCAAAGAAAGAGGTGTGAGCGTTGAAGGAGAGGCGTTTCACGGGACCACGGTGGCGACGAACGCCTTTATAGAAAAAGAGGGGGAAGAATGTGCTTTCATAACTAATGAGGGGTTTGAAGACATCCTTTTTATCGGGAGGCAGAACAGGCCAAAGTTATATGATCTAAACGTTGAGAAACCGAAACCCCCGCTCCAAGAGGATAACACGTTCGGTCTTTCCTGTAGGATGGGACCTGACGGCGAGATATTGAAAGATATCTCAAAGCGGGAGGTGGAAGATCTCGCCGATGAGTTGAAGGAAGAAGGACTATCGGCCGCCGTCTGTCTTCTCCATTCCTATAAAAATCCAGAGCAGGAGATAAAGATCGGTGATATCTTCGATAGGTACGGCATAGATCATTCATTGTCGCATTCCGTTACTGGAGAGTTCAGAGAATACGAAAGAGGTCTGACCACACTTCTAGATGCCTATTTAGACCCCTTGATAGAGGATTATTTCCACTCGCTCGAAGATATACTTTCCCAGGAACCATACATAATGAAATCTGGCGGTGGTTTGGAGAGGAGTTCGAAGGTCGACGCTATCGACTGCTTATATTCCGGTCCAGCCGGAGGTGTCGCCGGCGGGGCTTTCATAGCTGAGAGTTTGGGGGTGCCCAATATGGTGACCTTCGACATGGGAGGGACCAGTGCAGACATGGCCGCTATAATCGACGGAGAGATATCCTGGAAGGACCAGGGAGAGATTGATGGTTTCCCCATACAGTCGAAGATGGTCGATATAGTCACGGTCGGATCTGGAGGAGGGAGCATAGCTAGATGTGACGAAGGGGGCGCGTTGAGAGTCGGACCTAAGAGTGCCGGAGCCAGACCAGGTCCGGTCTGTTACGGGAGAGGTGGTGAAAGACCTACTGTGACAGATTCACTTTTACTGATGGGGTATATAGATCCAGATTATTTCCTGGGAGGCGAGATGGAACTTGATCTTGAAAAGGCTAAAAGATCGATAGAGGTACTCTGTGAGGAACTGGGGATGGGATTCGAAGAAACACTAAGAGGGATCTTCAAAGTCGCCAATTCGAAGATGGCTAGGACTATGAAAAGGATCACAGTAGAGAAAGGTATGGATCCAGGGAAATTTTCGATATTGGCCTTCGGCGGGGCAGGGCCTTTACACGCAGCATCCATCGCCGAAGAACTGGGTATGAAAAAAGTATTGATCCCGCCTTTGGCAGGGGTATTTTCGGCATTGGGCATGGTCACCGGAGATGTGACCCACGAGAGGAGCAGGACCATATTGACCTCATTGGATGATGAAGAAACTATAGAAAAGACCATAGAAGATATCGATGAAGAGATAGAGGAAGAGGGAAAAAGGCAAGTACTTTTAGGTCTGAGATACAAAGGTCAGAGTTACCACCTGAACATACCATATACCGATTCGATCGATGATTTGAAGAGAAGATTCCACAAAGAACACGAAAAAAAGTACGGATATTCTGACGAGGGAGAAGAGATAGAAGTCGTCAGGGCACATGTAGAAGTGATCCGAGAGAGGGAGATATCCGATCTACCGTTCCACACTGAAGAAGGTGAACATCCTCCTTCTAGAGAGTGCCTTTTTTCCAGTGGATGGGAGAAAACCTCGATTTTCAGGAGAAGATCCCTATCGAGCGGCGATGAACAAGAAGGACCGAGTATAATAGAAGGATCGAATTCTACAGTACTCGTTCCACCAGGATGGAGATGGAGTCTAGGACCTTCCGGTATAATCAAGATGGAGGTCACAAGATGAAAAGATTGAAGCCCACTGAGCTAGAGGTGATGAAACACGCTTTCACGGCTATACCTGAGCAGATGGGGGCCGCACTACAACGGAGCGCTTATTCTCCAAATATCAAGGAACGTAAAGACGAATCCTGCGCGTTATTCACTGAAAGAGAAGAGATGATCGCCCAGGCAGAACATATACCCGTCCACTTGGGTGCGATGCCTAATGCACTTGAAAGAGCGGTATCCGATTGTGATCCCGACGTCGGCCAACAGGTCATTTTGAACGATCCTTATGCTGGGGGAACACATCTCCCCGATATCACCGTTATCAAGCCCGTTTTCCTGCACGATGAAAAGATAGGTTATGTAGTAAATAGAGCACACCATTCTGACGTTGGAGGTATAACACCGGGTTCCATGCCCGGCGAGAGCGAAAACCTGAAAGAAGAGGGCATAATAATACCTCCTACGATACTGATAGAGGATGGAGAACTGGATGAAGACATCATCGAAGAGCTCAAAAGATCTCGTTCACCCCAGGAGAGGATGGGCGATATAAGAGCTCAGATCGGGGCGAACGAAAAAGGTGCTGAAGAATTCAAAAAGGCGGTGGAAAAATACGGTTTTGAAGATTTTGAAGCATTCAAAGAACAGGTCATAGGTTACTCTGAAAAAAGGACCAAAGATATGATAAAAGGATTACCGGAAACTTCAGTCTCCCAAGAAGATATAATGGAGTGGAGGGACGGTGTCAAACTCGATGTTATGATAGAAATAGGTGAGGATAGACTTTCCTTCGACTTCTCGGGAACGGATCCTCAGGTCGAAGGGAACATAAATGCTCCCGAACCAGTCACACATTCGGCCGTTTTTTATGTGCTTCGATGCCTTCTCCCAGAAGATATACCGGTGAACAACGGCTGCTACAGGCCTCTAGACATCGAGATACCTGATGGGACCGTATTGAATCCAAAACCTCCAGCTGCCGTTTCAGCAGGTAATGTCGAAACGTCACAGAGAGTCGTAGAGCTTATACTCAGGAGCCTCGAAAAGATACTCCCTGATAGGATACCCGCTGAAAGCCAGGGAACGATGAACAATTTACTGATAGGTAGTGATGATTTCACGTATTACGAAACGATAGGCGGAGGTAGCGGTGGTTCACCTAGAGGACCCGGTGAAAGCGGTGTTCACGTACATATGACGAACACGAAAAACACTCCTATAGAAGTCATCGAAAACGAATATCCTTTACAAGTGATATCTTACAATCTGAGAAAAGGTTCTGGAGGAGATGGTGAGATGCCTGGTGGTGACGGTATAATAAGAGAGATAAAAACACTAAAGATGGCTGAAGTATCGATACAGTCAGAGAGAAGAAGAAGACCTCCTAAAGGTATAATGGGTGGAGAGAACGGCGAAGTCGGGAGGAATCTGAAGATCAGCCGAGATAAAGAGGAAGAGGTCGGGAGCAAGATAACTTTCGAATTGGATGAAGATGAAAGTGTCAGGATAGAAACACCAGGCGGCGGGGGTTATGGAGAGCCTTAGAAAAATTTAAGAAGTCTCGTTCATTAAGGGTGTAAGTGAGAGGAGTATTTCCTCTCTAAAATCGACGGAGAATGATAACATGGCAAAGAATACCGAGTTCTTTATGGAAAAATACGAGGAGATGAAGGAAGAGGGTCTGACTTGGACGATAAGAAACCTCGAAGGACCTTCCCAACCGCACGTTACAGTGGATGGGAAAGAGTGCATAATGTTAGCTTCAAACAATTATCTTGATCTGGCCAACCACCCCAGGTTGAGAGAAGCGGGAAAGAAAGCCATCGAAGAGTACGGAGCCGGAGCCGGTTCCGATTGGTCTATCGCTGGAACCATGGACATACACGAGGAACTATGGGATAGGATCGCCGAGTTCAAAGAATGCGAAGCTGGTATGACCTATCAGACCGGTTTTGCGGTGGGCGCGGGTCTTATACCTCAATTGGCCGGAAAAGGAGACGTCTTGATCTCCGACGAGTTGAACCACGGCTGTATAATCGACGGTATAATGATAGCCCAGAGGATGTTCAAAGCCGATAAGATGATCTACAGCCATTCTGACATGGGTGAACTGGAAGAGTGTTTGAAAAAGGCTGAGGAAGAGGGATATAACAGGAAGATAGTGCTGACTGACGGTGTCTTCAGCATGGACGGCGATATAGCTAAGATGGATGAGATCCAGAAATTAGCGGACGAATACAACGCTTTGACTTATGTCGACGATGCCCACGGAGAAGGTGTTCTCGGTGGTGGACACGGTATCGCGAAAGAATTTGGACTAGAGGACGATATCGATATGCAGATGGGGACTTTCTCCAAAGCTTTCGGCGGGTTCGGCGGTATGTTGGCAGGAACAGAAGGACTTATAAAATACGCTTACAACACATCTAGAACCTGGCTACTCAGTGCAGCTTTCCCACCGCACGTTGCGGCTATAGACAAAGAGGCTCTTGATATAGTGGAAGAAGAGCAAGATAGGGTCGAAAAACTGTGGGATATGACCGAGTACTTCAAGAGCGAGATGGAAAGCATGGGATTCGATACCGGTATGACTGAAACTCCGATCGTGCCTGCGATGGTCGGCGACAGCAAGAAAGGCCAGAAACTCGCGGATCGATTGTACGAAGAAGGTATCTTCGGCCTCGCGATAGTTTACCCGATGGTTCCGAAGGGAGAAGCGAGGATCAGGAATCAGATAAATGCCGGACTTACAGAAGAAGACCTGAACGAAGTTCTGAGAGTGTACGAGAAACTCGGCAAAGAACTAGACCTGATCTGAACTCAAAACTCTTTTTTTTCTATTTTAAATCCTTAAAAAACCATATAGGGGTTGATAAGAGGACCCGGCTTGGATCTTTCACCGGACCCCCTATCCTCCCTCCCTATTATCATTCAGGTCATTGATATTCGGTGGGATCTCTATAAGGCCTTTGACTGATTCTCTTATATATGCCATGTTATAAATCATATTTAATTCATACTGCGATAGATTTCTGATTTGAGAGGGTCTTTAAATAGGTCAAGTTAAAAACTAGATCTTTATAACTTGGTTCAGCTAGCGGTAGAAAAATCATCAATCTTAAATATGATTAGTGATTAAGAGTGTCTGCCCGCTCAGGAAAAGGGCCCGTAGCTTAGGTTGGTGGAGCATCTGGCTCATAACCAGACGGTCGTCGGTTCAAATCCGGCCGGGCCCATCTTTTGACCAATAAGATATTTGATGTTTTTATTTCAATAAAAATTCTGGATTTCTTTCTTCTTTGAGATCGTACAAGAGATAGTCTACCATAAAATATATATAATATCACTTGCGTTACTCTCTTTGAGGGTTCGAAACCGGGAAGACGACCAGTAGAGATATTTCAAAATCGATATTCCGGTTATAAGAGCCTGTCACCAGATAACACTACATCAGCCCCCAGCTTCAATATTTTCCTCCGGGAGAGGACCAAAAAATATCTGGGGGCTGACTTCAAAATTTTCTAACACACATGCATATTTGTGCATACATAAATTATTTTTCCTTGTAATTCAATCTTTGATCGACCATCCTTTAGAATACTTTGATAAACTTTAATACCTAATATATCAAAAAAGACTCGATATGATGAAAGCCTTAGTAGATGGAAAGATAAACACGATAACTGATGGATCTTACAAGGGGTCTATCCTGATCGAAAACGGCAAAATAATCGATATAGGAAAGGGTATAGAGATACCTGAAGAAGCCGAAAGGATAGACGTGAGGGACAAAACCTTGATACCCGGTCTCATCGAGGCTCACTGCCATACCGGTATCCACGAGGAAGGCGAAGGGATGGAAGGGAATGATACCAATGAGAGGTACGATCCCATAACTCCGCATCTCAGAGCATTGGACGGTATAAATCCTGAGGACATAGGACTGAAAGAGGCATCGAAGGCCGGGATTACTACCGTCAACGTGATGCCCGGTTCCGCCAACCCGATAGGAGGAAAGTCAGTGGCGATCAAGAGCGGAGGTTCTAATATAATAGACGAATTAGTATTGAAAGAACCTACCGGCATGAAGATGGCTTTTGGTGAGAATCCAAAGCGCGTTTACAAAGAGCAGGAAAAGATCCCGTCGACGAGGATGGGAACAGCCGGCATCATGAGAAAGACATTTTCTGATGTAGATGATCTAGATGATAAACACGGAGATGATGATTTCAAGTTAAAAGCTTTAAAACCAGTTTTGAAAAAGGAATTGAAGGCAAGGATACATGCGCACAGAGCTGATGATATGGTCACCGCTGTAAGGATAGCAGAAGAGTTCGATTTTCCAATGGTTTTAGAACACGCGACCGAGGGGCACGAGATATCTGACTTTTTAGCAGACAAAGATATACCAGCAGTCGTAGGACCGTGCCTTTCGTCTAAATCCAAAAGAGAGAACGCCGCAAGAACTTTTGAAACACCCGGTGTGCTGTCCGAAAAGGGGGTCAAAGTCGCATTGATGACCGACTCTCCAGTGATCCCTACAAAATATCTCAATCTGATGGCGGCTTATTCAGTGAAAGAAGGTATGGAAGAAGAAGAGGCTCTTAAAGCCATAACCATATATCCTGCGCAGATATGTGATATAGATCACAGGGTCGGTTCATTAGAAAAGGGGAAGGACGCTGACATAGTAGTCTTGAACGGGGATCCTTTAGAGTTGAAATCCAGGGTCGAAAAAGTCTTCATCGAGGGAAAAGAGATCGTCTAAATATCATCTCTTCCCGATATACGAGAGTTCCTAGAGGGTGCCTTGTTTTCAATATCGTCGATCTTATCCATCGTGCCTATACATTCGGGACAAGTGCTCCTCTCCTCGATATAAGTTAGTTCCTCCTTCTCCTCAATAGGTGGGCCGGCAAAGAGTGCTCTTTTGATCTCTTTCAATCTCTCGATTATCTCCATCAAAATATTACATGCGTTTCATCGCATATAAGCCTGTTGTATCCAAAAGGATACCTAAGTTATGACTACCCGAAGAACTCGAGTGTCTTCTCCTCACCTTTCTCCTCTTCAACAACATCGTCGAAAAGATCTATCTTGATGGGGATGGCGAACTTGGTGAAGATACTGCTAACTATGGCTTCACCTTTATCGAGACTCGCTATGTTCTTGCTATCTTTAGAAAGGTCTTGAGCCGCACTCCCGATGATAGCTTCTCTCTCGCTCTTCATCTCGTTCCCGAGGATGATCTTGGTGTTCATGTTCGCGAGTATCTCTCTCGGTATCATACTGGATAACTGGGTTATCGCGATGAGTCCGACGCGGAACTTTCTACCTTCTCTGGCTATCCTGTGAAACACGTTCCTACCCGCACGGTCTCCTAGGACTCTAGGGGCCTCTTCTATAACTATCCCTACCGAGGGTTTATCTTTCAATTCATCTCTCTCTTTGTAGTTTTTGTATTTCTTAAATATGTTATCTGCTATGATCCCGCCGATCAACAGTTCCTTATCTTCCGGTAGAGAACTCGTATCCATTACCACTTTTTTCCCGTCTTCAACACCGCTGGTGATATCCTCTATAAGGCTTTCCGATCCTTCGTTGACGAACACGTTACCCCGCGGCCTAACGCTGCCATTTTCAACCGAAAGATCAAAAGTTAGTTTTAACTTTCTTTTTAGAGCATCTAGTGTAGTTTCCTGTATCCCGGGTCTATCTTCTGCATCCGCCGTCAATATCTTTTCCAGCCAGTCTTCACCGTAGTGGTTGTAAAAGACATACATCGCCTGTTTTTGTGCTCCCGAAAGGTCGATTATACCCTGTAGGTTCCAGGGTCTGAGAACTGAGATATTTATCCTAAGATGATAACCACCGGCTGGAGGGTCTGTTGAATAATAGTCCACCTTTTTTTCAGCTTCAGGATGATCCTTGATACCGAGTTCGTTCCTACCGTAATACTCGTCGTGTGGATCTATGACGAAGACGCCGGCATATTCCTTGGGTATAAGCTTCCATAGCATAACTTTGACCAGGTTGCTTTTACCTCTCCCAGTGGTCGCGGGGATCAACATGTGATGGGAAAGTGCCTCTTTTCCATTTATGTGTATAGGCACATCTAATGTACTGCTTCCGCTTCTGACCCTACCCAGGTAAAGGCTGTTCTCAGGTTCTTCTAAAAACTCAAAATCTTTCTCATCTACTCTTTCTAGGTCTCCAAAAAACGGAGGTAATATCTTCGGCTTTCTAGGTTCACCGTTTTTTACCCGAACGACAGGCTTGGCTTTAGCGTATATGTAATTCCGTATCTCCTCTTCCATTATATTTGTCTCTTCATAACCCTCTAGGGCCATACCACTGATCCTCTCTATATCGTCCTGTTCCATGAGAGAACCGTACTGCAGGTCCAGCACTTGCATGATCATATCGTCGATGGAGAGAAGATCACCGATCTCGATGGTCCTTCCACTCTTCTGACGTATCTTCAACTCTCCATATTCTCCACCTATTATCTGTCCTATAGACATGTTATCATCTCATCATAACCTGATTTCAAACGTTACTCAACTTATCGTGTGCGTTACACGCGTTTATCTTATCTCTGAAGGACTCCTTCATCCTGTTATCACACATATTTTTCAGATAATCTATCTCTTCGTCCGTGACCCTGGCTTTCCTGTCTGCATCAACCAATCCATAGGGATATCCCAAAAATATAGGATCTTTGGCCTGGAATGCCAGTTCTTCAAGAACATCTTCTTTATGGACGTCCATCTCTCTATAGAATTCGGTCCTGAACGCATATCTTGAGGAAGGATGATATTTCACAACGTACATCTCTCCCATATGATCCGGGTGCTCGTTCTTCGCGATAGGGTGATAATACCAGGAGTCTTTATCCGTCTCTCTAGACAATTCCTGTAAAGAAGCTATCAAGGGATAATCACTGGTCGTCATCAGAGAACTGGTCTTGGCGATCCCTACCAGTACAGTTCCGTTCTCTTCTACTGCCTTGTAGGCTCCATCTGCACATGCTCTCTCGCTCTCGACTGTGGTTTGAAGTACGCCGTCTCTTACTGCGATATCTCCTTCATCCAATTTCTCCTCTACCGCATGCCGGAGAGCATCCCATTCAAGGTATTTTCGAACGGTGTGTCCTGCACTGACAGGTCTCTTATCTTCTAATTCGGCCTTATCGAGCAAAAATTTTTTCTTGTTGAAAGGTATCGAGCCGCTTATCCTTTTCAGATCCGCTCTGACCTTCTCATCTTCAGATCTAGCTATGAGCAGTGCAGTAACAGGCTCAATATTCTCAACTCTTTTTTCACCCTTGAAGATGTTGTAATATATCCTTATTAGATGTACACTATCCGAAGGGGACTCGAATATCTTGTTATTACCTCCATCCACACAACAGACCTTACGCCCGTGAGTTCCAGCTTCGAGCGAAGTAAAATTGTTTTTAGAGAGTCCGATGGGTTCGTAATACTGCTCCTGGCTGAAATATGGTTTACCCCATTCATCCGGCGAGTCGGATAGTTCGTCTATTGCTTCATATAGATCGTTAAGCATCCGTCGGTAAATCTTAGAACCGATACTTAAATATTGAGTCAGGGGTGGACCGAAAGTATACCACTTTCACCTGACTCTCTATCAAAGCTTTATCATTGATCGTCTCGTAATAGAACCGATGGACGAAAGTGTAAAGATCAAACATATCCTGAATATGCCTGATATCAGAGAAGATTGGTTCCGTTGGTACGGCATCACCGAAAGGAGAAAAGAGTCACTACTCGAAAATTCATCTCACCCGAACAGCTTTTTCAATCCTAATTCAGAGAGCACGCTTACACTGTTCATGCTAGGAAATCTATGCCGCTGGGATCAACGTATTCCAGAACTTGGACCACCAAGAAACGAGCGATCCGACTGGAACAGAAAATTTTTTGAAAGGCTGACTGGAGATTCTAAGAAAGATTATATTTCGGATCGTAAAGATGGCCGTTCAAAAGATCAAGATATCGTTGAAATACTCGGTTTGGATCGAAGAGCGCTGGAAAAACACGTTCTGCTCTTCGAAGTTGAGATGTACAACGATGCCGTACATCTTGGTTCTGAAAAGAGCAAACACGATATCTCATTCCTAGATATCGAAGGCGCTAACGGTTGGGTACGGTATGACGCGGTCATGATCTTCCCCGAGAACGAGAGATTCATGTTCTTCGAGTCTAAATTGGAGAGCGATCTTTCTTACAGCTCTAAAGACCACTCATATCTTGATCAGATGATGAGAGGCCTTGAGACGGCACATCTATTGACCGAAAAAGAGGATAGCCCCTACACCGGATGGGACTTCGACTACGTGCTTTTGTGTCCTGAACTTCTCGATTCCTACGGTCTGACCAGATATAACAGAAAAGTCGATTCCATCGGAAGATGTCTTGTAGAATATAACGACCTGCTGAACGAACGACCAAGAGATGAGATCAACCAGAACTGTTATCCCGATGACTTCGGTAGCTTCGTCAAAAGGGCGTCTGAGAGGATAAACAGGATCTATTGGAAAGATCTTGCATCCGCGATAACAAATAGAAAGGATGATTTTTTCTCTGATTATTTCAGAAGACTTGAAAAAGTCGGTATAATGGACGATGATATCAAAAACATAAGAAGGAAATTCAGGCTAGCTGGCATAAGAGTGTAAGATACCGACAATTATTTAGTCTGAGAGTAATATAAAAATATGAAATGGATGTATGCATAACTTACTGGTATCACAGCTGTTTTACCCTTGAATCAGATGAAAAGGTGATGTTGTTCGATTATCCAGGTAGAGGTATAGACGATCCATTTGATGAAAAGATAGGTTCAATGGTAAAAGGTTCAGAATTATACGTGTTCGTATCGCACTCGCACGGCGATCACTTCTCACCTGATGTGGCGAAGTTCTCTAGTGAAGCAGAGAAAGCACATTTTATCCTAGCAGACGACGTCCCTGTGAAGAGGATGATCGATAAAACCTATAGTCCGTCTTCAGATGTCTCTTTCACAGAGGTAAAACCTGATGAGAGTCATCGGATCGATGATCTCAAGGTTCGCACGTGGAAAAGCAACGATGCCGGTGTAGCCTTCCTTATCTACTCGGGCGGAAAGAAGATATACTTCGCTGGAGATCTGGCAAAATGGAACTGGCCAGAATGGGGCGAACAAAAAGTGAAGGAACACGTTGAAGTTTTTGACGATGTTGTTGAGGGGCTTGAACAAGAAGGGATCGATATCGCATTTTCCAACATGGACGAAAGACTTCCGAGTTGGGCGGGCCCGATAGAATTCATCGAAAGGGTCAAACCGAAGTATTTCATACCGATGCACACATTTGGAAACGAGTCCTGGATCGATGATCTTATCGGGTCTGAA
>Ga0207421_10001292_pt1 | contig 32540 bp, 32 predicted proteins | sample SodLakKL_010_SED_4_FD_187542 | JGI IMG/M metagenome (GOLD analysis project Ga0207421, IMG submission 187542) | Alkaline sediment microbial communities from Lake Tanatar, Kulunda Steppe, Russia - 8KL_010_SED (SPAdes) (version 2) | ecosystem: Environmental > Aquatic > Non-marine Saline and...
TGGTGATAATACAACATGGCCCATGTGAACGGTCCACTGGTGGCGATCGGTCCGTGGGGTTCGACCCCGTCCCACGCCCACGCTCGCCGACCCAGCACGTAACCGTTAAGGAATGATCGCCTGTCGTACCAGTATGAACGAAAACGCTCGAGGCGAGTTCTGGTCGATCTACCGTGAGGCGTTACCCATCCTCGCGATTGCCCTGCTCGGCGGACTGTTCGCCGGCGTCGTCCTCGAGGGTATGGTCGAGAGCGTCGAGCGGTTTCCAGGGTTGCTCGTAATGGTCCCGGTCTTTCTCGCCACACGGGGGAACGTCTACGGCGCACTCGGTGGGCGAATCGCCAGCGGCTTACATCAGGGGTTGATCGAGCCGCGATTCGCCTGGGACGAACGACTGGTCAACGCCGTCGTCGCCTCGTTCGTCAACGGCATCGGGATCTCGATCGCCATCGGCGTCATCACCTGGGCCGCTCTCGGGATTATCGGCTGGGAGGCTGCTGCCCTCTACGAATTCGTCGGGATCATGCTCATCGCGGGGGTGTTGACCTCCGTGGTTCTGATCTTCGGGTTACTCGCCCTCATCTTCGCGGGCTACACCTACGGCTACGATCCGGACAACCTCGTGGGCCCCATCGTGACGACCCTGGGTGACATCTTCGGCATGGTCTTTCTGCTGTTCGCCGTGGGCCTCGTCGAGGTGATCGCCTGATGGTCGTCCCCACGGGCGGCGGGTCACTCGGCACCTGGGAGGCACGGTCGATCGTGCGGACGATGTTTCCGCTGTTGATCGTCCTCTGTGTCATCGTCCTCGCGGCCGGCATCACCCTCGAGAGTGCCGAGGAACTCATCACCACCTACGGCATCCTCGCCGTCATGGTGCCGACGATGGTCGATATGGGCGGGAACCTCGGGGCGATCCTGAGTTCCCGACTCACCAGCCGCCTCCACCTCGGGACGACCACGTTCGACCCCCGTGACCGCGAACTGATCGCGAACGTCCTCGCGATCATCGCGCTGGCGGCGACGATCTTCACCGCCCTGGCCGTCGGCGCCTATATTATCGGCTCCGTACTCGGGTTCGGGCTGCCGCTGTCGACGCTGCTGGTCATTTCGCTGGTCAGCGGGATGTCCGTCGCCGTCATCGCCATCGTCTGCAGTTTCGCCGCCGCCTACCTCTCCTATCGGCTGGGGGTCGACCCCGACGACACGACGATTCCGATCGTGACGAACGTCGTCGACGTCTTCGGCATGCTCATCTTCATCGGCGTCTCCTGGCTCGTCCTCTTTTGAGGTGGTCGCTGGTCAATCGGCACCACCGATCTCCACACCTCGTTTCGAGCCACGCCCGGGACAGGCTGACCGATTTCGACGTACCTTTGACCGTTCGGTCGGTATCTTCGAGTGTGCCCCAGGAGCCATCCCGACCCGACCGTCCGCCGGTCGCAACCCTCATGGCCGCCCTCGAGGTGCGACGCAATGCGATCATCTCGTTGATCGTCGGGACCGTCTTTACGGTGGCCGTCTTCCTGTTTTTCGTCGTGATCCCGGGGACCGCCCAGCAACTTAGCTACCTGATCGCACTCGGGTTCGTCCTCGCGCTGACAAGTGCCGGATCGGTCTTGATCGTGCTCACCGTCTATCGAACGTACGTGCTTTCCCGTGATCTCGAGGATGTCGGGGAGGCTGGGTAAACTCGAACGCGGTCGACCTATAGTAGCCACTGAACGTCATTGTACACACCCTCACGATACCATGGCTCAGAACCGGTCTATCCCCGGTTCTGAGCCGACTCGCTGTGAGGGTGTGTAACTCGTTTCAATTGGTACTATAGCCCCGACATCGACGGAGGGCCGTCGATCCACACTCGAGCCGTCTCGAGCGGTGTTGGTCCCTGGACAGGGAAGCCTCGACTGCCTGGCCACCCACAAAACCCGACGTCAACGCCGCGAACGGCAATACTTTTCCAACCCCCCGCAAAACGTCGAGGTATGGCTGACGACCTCAAGAAAGGGCTCGAAGGCGTGTTGGTCGCTGAATCGGACCTCAGTTCGATCGACGGCGACGCCGGGCGACTGATCTATCGCGGCTACCCGATCGAGGCCCTGGCAGCGGGGGCGAGCTTCGAGGAAGTCCTCTATCTGCTCTGGTACGGCCACCTGCCCGACGAGGGGGAACTCGCCGCGTTCACCGAGGCCATGGCAGCCGAACGCAGCGTTGACCCCGCGATCCTCGAAACCGTCCGGAGCCTTGCCGATGCCGGCGAGGAACCGATGGCCGCGCTCCGGACGGCGACCTCGATGCTGTCTGCGACCGAACCCGAGGGGGACGCCGACGCCGAGGATCTCGAGGCCTCCCTCCGGAAGGGCCGACGCATCACGGCCAAGATCCCAACCGTGCTGGCGGCCTTCGAGCGCTATCGCCAGGGCGAGGAGCCACTCGACCCCGATCCAGCCCTCGGTCTCGCCGAGAACTTCCTGTATCTGTTCACGGGTGAGCAGCCGGATCCCGTCGCCGCCGAAACCTTCGATCAGGCACTCATCCTTCACGCCGACCACGGCCTGAACGCCTCGACGTTCACTTCGATGGTTATCGCCTCGACGATGGCTGACGTCTACAGCGCCATCACGGGCGGGATCGGGGCCCTCTCGGGCCCACTCCACGGCGGCGCGAACCAGGACGTCATGGAGGTCCTCATCGAGATCGACGAGAGCGACCTCGAGCCCCGCAATTGGGTGGAACAGGCGACCGAGGAGGGCCGACGTATCCCCGGATTCGGCCACCGCGTCTACAACGTGAAGGACCCACGGGCGAAGATCCTCCGGGAGCGAAGCGCCGAACTCGCCGAGGAGGGTGACAGCAAGTGGTACGACATCACGACGACCCTCGAGGCCTATCTCACCGACGAGAAGGGGCTTCCCGAGAAGGGGATCGCCCCCAACGTCGACTTTTACTCCGGCTCGGTCTACTACCAGCTGGGGATTCCGATCGACATGTACACCCCCATCTTCGCGATGAGCCGCTCGGGTGGGTGGATCGCCCACGTCCTCGAGTACCAGCGCGACAATCGCCTGATCCGTCCGCGAGCCCGCTACACCGGTCCCGAGGAGCAGGCGTTCGTTCCGCTGCAGGAACGCTGACCCGCCCCTCTCGGGAGCAGGTTGTCAGCCACCGCTCGAGGGGATGTGGTTCTACAGTGATGTGAGCTTCAGCACTCGCCGAGAGGGATCGGCGTCGGCACCCGTCGCCGAACACAGACGCCGTGGGGGCGCTCGCCGATACAGTAGCGCCCACCGTTTCGAGCGCTACGCTTCTCGATCAGGTCAAGGGTTATCAGGACTCACTGTTAATCGATTCAATGACCGATATGAACTGGAACGAAGTCGTCGAGCAAAGTCAACGTGATACAACGCGACGAACGTTCCAGCGTCGGGTCGATACCCAGACCGCGTCGCTTCGGGAGGCGCTCTTAGCGGGTGAATTCGACAGCGGCTTCCGACTCGGACTCGAACTCGAGGGCTATACCGTCGACGACGACTACCAGCTGGCGGCGGCCCCCGAACCAGCGATGTCGTCGGTGTGTGAACGGGAGTTGGGGCGACACAATGCCGAGGTGAACACACCCGTAATGACGTTCGATCCGGCGGGGGTCACCGAACAGGTGGACAGTCTTGTCGATCGCGTCGCCGCCGTTCGGGAACTGTTTGGGGCCCACGACCGACAGTTTGTCCTCGACGGGATCTGGACCATTCCGCCCCCGGAGGGAACGGTGGCGTATCTGTCCGCCACCGACACGAAGCGTGGCCTCGAGGTCGCAACGAACCTCTCCCCAGGCGGGCGGTACTACGCGCTGGATGCGGATATCACCGCTGATGGACCAGTCGAGTTGGCCGTCCCCGGCTGTCATCGAACACTCCAGACGATCCTCATCGAATCGTTGGCCACCTCCATGCAGGTCCACCTCCAGGCGCCACCCGACGAGTTCGCGGGCTACTTCAACGCGGCACTTCGAACCGTCGGACCGGTGATCGCGCTGGCGGCAAACGCCCCGTTTCTCCCACCCGATCTCTACACTACGTTCGACAGCCAGACCGTTCTCACTGCGGGGGTCGAGCTCCGTATTCCCGTATTCGAGTCGATGAACGTCCGCACGCCGGGCAAGGTTCGGCTTCCTCGCGATATCGAGTCCGCGATCGACGCACTCGACCTCGTCGTCGACGACCGGCTGTGTGCACCCTACCTTCGCGAGTGGCTCGCCGACGGCCCTCGTGAGGGGTTCGAAGCCGAACACTGGGAGTTGCTTCACAAGCAAGGGACCTGCTGGCGATGGGTCCGCCCGGTGTTCGGTCCCGACGGGCCGCGCATCGAATACCGGCCACTCGCCGCTCAGCCGACCGTGGCTGATGTCGTTGGATTTCAGCTGCTCGTCGCAGGGCTGGTACACGGGATCGTCAGGACCAACCATCCCCTGTGTGACCTGCCGTGGGAGGCTGCCCGCGAGTCCATGTACGCCGCGAGCCGTGACGGGTTCGAGGCACCCCTCGCGTGGGTGACCCGTGAGGGTGATCGAACCGAGGACCCGGCAGTCATCTATCCGGACCTGTTTGCGCTAGCTCGCGCCGGACTCCGTGACCGTGGGCTGACTGATTCCCGTATCGACGCCTTCCTCGATCCTGTCGAGCGTCGCTGGACGATCCGAACGACGCCAGCGATGTGGAAGCGCACGCGAGTCAGAGAGCGGCTCGATGCCGGCGTGGATCTCGCAGCCGCCATCGCCGGAATGCAACGTGAGTACATCCAGCGGGCCGGGACCGCGGAGTCGTTCGTGGACGGCTTTGCGTGACCGTCTCGGGTGTCGACGGTCACTTCGGCTGGCGTGGCCGGGAGCCGGCCCTCGCGTGCTGTTCGGTTGACCTTCCGGCGGCGCTCACCGAACAGCGGGTTCACTGGCGGCGGATCGAGTGGGTTGGGGTGTTGCCACAGCCCACTCAATCGGAGGCTTCCGCCGCCGCCAGGGGCTCGAGGGCCAGCTCTATCGTCACGCCCTCGACGTCCCACGTCTTGCGCTGGCCGCCGTCTTCCTCGTCGCCGTCGACGTCGACCTGGCGTAACTCGTCGGCGCGAACCTCCTCGCGGATGAGCGCCTCGCGCTGGGCCACCAGGTCCGCAACCTGGTCGTCCTCGATCGAGTACTCGAGGGCGATGCGCTCCTCGACGTCGAGGTCGAGGTTCTTGCGCATCTCCTGGACGCGGCGGATGACCTCACGCGCGTAGCCCTCGCTCTCGATGTCCTCGGTGAGGGAGGCGTCGACGTAGACCACGCCGGCGTCTTCACCCTCGAGTCCGAAGGCCGTCCCGGCGACGTCGTCGGGCGTCTGGGTGACGAACGAGACCATTGCCTCGGTCAGTTCGTCGCCGTCCTCGAGGACCTCGTCGACGGCGGCGCTGAGTGCCTCGAGGGTCGGTTCCTCGATGCGAGCCTCGTTGAGGGCGTTCATCACCTCGCCGGCGCGACCGCCGAAGGCCGGGCCGAGTTCGCTCATGTCCGCCTCTGCGGAGTAGGCGAGTTCGCCCCACTGCTGGGCCGGACCGACGAGTTCGATCTCGCGGGCGTTGAGTCGATCGGCCACGAGTGATTCGTGACGCTCGAGGGCCTCGACGACACGGTCGTCGTTGGCGGCTACGACCACGCGCGAGACGGGCCAGCGCAGTTTGCGCCCGGCCTGCTGGCGGGCGTTCGCCCCGGCCTCCTCGATGGCTCGCACGTAGGCCACGTCGGTCTCGAGTTGCTCGTCGGCCCAGTGCTCGTCGACGTCCGGCCAGTCTGCCATGTGGACGGTCGGGTGTCCGTCGTCGCCGGTGAGCGTACCGTAGATCTCCTCGCTGACGAACGGGGCGTAGGGGGCGAGCAACACGACACTCTCCCGGAGAACGCGATAGATCGTCGCGTAGGCGGCCGATTTGGAGGCGCTGTCGGTCTCCTCCCACATGCGCTCGCGGACCGCCTGCACGTAAAATCGGGAGACGTCCTCGACGACGAACTGGATGAGTGCCTCGAGGGCGCGATCCTGCCGATACGCCTCGAAGTGGTCGGCCATCTCGGCTTTCGTCGACTGCAGGCGGGCGAGCACCCACTCGTCGACGAGCTCGAGGTCGCTGTCCCGTGACGCCCCGCTCTCGACGTCCTCGAGCGTGGTCGCCTCGGGATCGAAGTCATCCAGGCGCATGTACGGCAGCGGGAAGCGGAACACGTTCCAGAGGGTGCGGAGGTGGCGTTCCATCGTCTCCATGCCCTCCCAGGAAAAGCGCATGTCGTCCCCCTGCGGGTTGTTCGACAGGAGGAACAGCCGCATCACGTCACGGCCGTGCTTGTCGATCGCCTCGTGCGGGTCGACGAGGATGTCCTTGGACTTCGACATCGCCCGGCCGTCGGGCATCTGTGCGAAGCCGTGCATCAGGACGGTCTGGTAGGGGACCTCTCCCAGCGCCGTGGTCCCCATGCCAAGTTGGGACCAGAACCAGCCCCGGGTCTGGTCGTGGGCCTCCATGATCAGGTCGGCGGGCCACAGTCGCTCGAAGTCCGCCTCGTTGCCCGGGTAGCCGATCGTCCCGAGCGAGGCGACCGAGGAGTCGAACCAGACGTCGAACACGTCCGGGACGCGGGTGTAGGTGGTGCCGTCCTCGGTGATCGTCAGGTCGTCGACGGTGTCCTTGTGGAGGTCGACGGTCTCTGGATCGACCGCCTGGTCGACCCGCTCGGCGAGTTCCTCGCGTGTCCCGACGACGATCATGTCGTCGGCCTCGTTGCCCTCGGCGTCGCCTTCAGGTGTCCACACCGGCAGCGGAATCCCCCAGTAGCGCTGTCGGGAGACGTTCCAGTCGGGTGCCTCCTCGACGAAGTCCCGGAACCGGTTGTCCCGGGCCCACTCGGGGTGCCACTCGCTGTCCTCGATGTTCGCGAGCAACTCGTCTTTCACGTCGGTGATCGTGATGAACCACTGCTCGGTGACGATCTGGATGATGCCCGTGTCACACCGCCAGCAGTGGCCGTAGCTGTGGGAGATCGTCTCCGAGGCCAGCAGCGAGCCGTTCGCCTCGAGGTCGGCGATGATGTCCGCGTTCGCATCGCGAACGAACTGTCCCGCGTATGCCCCGCCCGCCTCGGTGTATCTGCCGTCGCCGTCGACGGGACAGAAGATGGGGAACTCGAGTTCGCTCCCGCGCTCGAAGTCCTCCTCACCGTGACCGGGTGCGGAGTGGACGAGGCCGGTTCCGTCGCCGTGGGTGTCGACGTAGTCCGCCGCGTACACGGCACACGCGCCCTCGTGGTCCGGGTGGTCGGGGACCGCCTCGGCCAGTGGATGATCGTAGTTCCAGCCGAGCATGTCCGCGCCGGTCAGCTCCTCGACGATCTCGTAGTCGTCGTAGCGACCGGCCGAGAGGACGGATTCGACCTTCGCTTTCGCGATGTAGAGGTGTTCCTCGCTTCCGTCTCGTTCCGCCCGGACGCCGACGTACTCGCCGTCCTCGTCGACGGCGACGAAGGTGTTCGCGGGGATCGTCCACGGGGTGGTCGTCCAGATGACGAGTTTGCCGTCTCGGCCCACCAGATCGAATTTCACGTAGATCGAGGGATCCTCGACGTCGTCGTACTCGACTTCGTTGTTGGCGATGGCGGTTTCACACCGGGGGCACTGCGATATCGAGCGATGCCCCTTCTCCACGAGGTCGCGGTCTGCCGCCTGTGCGAAGCCCCACCAGGCGGCCTCCATGTACTCCGGCGACACCGTCTTGTAGGGGTCCTCCCAGTCCATCCAGACACCGAAGTCCTGAAAGTCCGATTGCAGCCCCTCGAGTTGCTCGTCGGCGTACTCCTTGCAGGCCTCGATGAAGGCATCCTCGCCGTAGGCCTCGATGTCCTTTTTGTTCTCGAAACCGAGTTGCTCCTCGACCCGAGTCTCGATTGGCAGGCCGTGCATGTCGTAGCCCGGCCGATCGGTGACGTTGTACCCCTGCATCCGCAGGAACCGCAGGTAGACGTCCTTCAGCGTCTTGTTCCAGGTCGTTCCCATGTGGGCCGCCCCGGAGGTGTACGGCGGCCCGTCGACGAAGAAGAAGTCCTCGCCGCCGGCTCGGTGCTGTTTCGTCTGCTCGTAGGCGTCGACCTCGTCCCAGTACTCGAACACCCGCTCCTCGAGGGCGTGTGGATCGTACTGGTCGTCGACCTCGCCGAACCTGTTCATACTCGAGGTGACTCACTCCGGGAGTAAAGAGGAATCGATCCTACAGATGCGACTGCGCGATCTGGGACTTCCCCCAGTGACCACTCATGGGGGCTGTTGTCGCTCCTTCTCGATGGTACCACTCCCCATGAACCGATACACGTACCGATCGCCGACACGTCTCGGGTCAGGGATGAAACGGCGTGCAGTAGCCAGAATCAGCCGTTGGCTGTCAGTGGATCCCGGTAGTGGTCGAGCCCTGCTCGACGATCACGACAGCGACGTGGCTCCACTACTTCGAATACGAGTACGGTTCCGTCTCTCGACTCGGCGTTCGAATCGGGTACTGGCGGAAGATCAGATACGTGACCGCGAGGAGAACGCCACCGGAGAGGAGCGTCCCCAGCAAGTACGTCGACGTTACTGCCTCGGCGACGACTGCCGGATTGATGCTGTAGATGCCGACCGCCGTGAACGCAAGTACCAGTAACCAGAGCGTCCCGATGAGGAGGCGAAACCAGGTCGTTTGCCCGATGTCGTGGGTTTGCGGTGCCATATCTCGTGAGAGCATACGTTCGGCGTTTAAAAATGGATAGTGGCGATTCCTGCTTCCTGGGAACCAGTCCGTCACGGCGCGACTCGGCGTGGCAGTGTGAGCCCGCAACAAGGCAGTGTCTCCGCACGACAGCGAAGCCTGAAGAATCGAACGGGTCGTTTGGCCGTGTTTGCAGTCAGGCTGCACTCGTGTTCTGCTCTTCACCCTCGGGGAGCGTCGCCCAGAACACGACGAGGCCGATCAGGACCGCGCCGATGAGCATCGTCGCGGCGAGTGACAACTCGATGTTGAAGAACCCCAGCACCGTCCGTAACTCGACGAGTATCGGGACGCTGAACGCGACCAGAACCAGCAAGGCACCTCTCGAGATCCGCATCAGTCACTCACCTCTGGCGCCGGAACGCACGACCGGGCAGTCGATTCGCTGTCAGTCATGAACGAGTATACGGGTGCATCGAGTAAGAACGGTTCAGCACATTCTCAGGTGGTGGGAACGGCCCCGGTCGCCACCACAGCAGGCCCCGGTTGTCATCGCACACTCCGTCACGATGGCCTCGCTCAGAAGTTATGATGAATCGGTTTCGAGCCGACTGTCTGTGCGGGTGTGTCCGTCGGTTTGGTTTTCACGATAACGCTCGTGCCGTCGCGCCAGCGATCAGGTCGATCCGCAAACAGTGGCGAATCGAGTGATCACCGGTTGATCGGTCCCTAACGCATCGCACGGAGCCACTCGAGTGGACTGTTCACGAGTGACGAAACCGAGTCTCCAGTGAGGCCGAAGACGGTTCCCTCGACGAACTCGATGAACATCGGGAACGCGTCGCCGCCGGGGCCGAACAGGCCGCCACGCTCGACGATGCTCCCGAGCGGGAGCGAGTACGCGAAGATGACGAGGACGACGGCGATGGCCGTCCACAGTTTGAGGTTGTCGAGGACGAGTGGGGCGTCCTCCGACCCGGAGAGCGGTTCGGGGATCGTGTTGGACGGGAGGTCGTCGGCCGGGTCGTTCAGCGCCGTGATCAACATGTTGGCGACGAACAGGACCGTCGAGAGCGTGAGCAAGACGCCGCCGAGGGCGATCTGGGCGTTGAGCTCGCCGACGGTGCCGATCGCCGTCTCGAAGGGGAAGTCGTATTCGGGTTCGGCCGTCCGCCGAGGCATGCCGAGCAGGCCACCGCGGTGCATGGCGTTGGACATGAAGGTCATGCCGATAAACCACAGCACGACCTGAAACAGCGCGATCTGTTTGCTGGCGAGTCGCCGCCCGGTCACCTGCGGGATGAAGTGATAGGAGACGGCCATGAACGTGAGTGCAACGGCCGTCCCGACGGTGAGGTGGAAGTGACCGGGCACCCACAGGGAGTTGTGGACGAGGTAGTTGATGTTCATCCCGGCGTTGATCATCCCCGAGAAGCCACCGGCGGCGAACATCAGGCCTGCGAGGGCCATCCCGGCGAAGACCGGATCACGCCAGGGGAGGGCCCCGAGCCAGCCGAAGTACCCCTCGCCACCTCGCTGGCGTGCCCCGTGTTCCATGCTCGCGACGACGGTAAACGCCGTCAGCAGGCTGGGCAGGAGCAAGAACATGGTGTTTGTCATCGCGATGAATTTGAAGCCCTCCGCGATACCTGGGTCGAGATACTGGTGGTGGATCCCGACGGGCGTCGAGAGGAGCAAAAACAGCACGAAGACCACGCGTGCCAGTGGATCACTGAACAGCCGGCCACCGGAGAACTTCGGCAACATGACGTACCACATCATGTACGCCGGCATCAGCCAGAAGTACACCACGGGGTGTCCCCAGAACCAGAACAGGGTCCGGGTCAGCGTTGGGTTGACGGTGTCGATGAGCCCGAGCGACCAGGGGATGAGAAAGACGATGATCGAGGTGGCGACCCCGAGGGTGGCGAGGTACCACATGATCATCGTCGTCAGGACCATGAACGTCGGCAGCGGGATTCGTTCGTCCGGGTTTTCCTGTTTCCAGGCCCACCACGACCGGAACCAGTCAGCACCTGCGAGCCAGGTGCCGATGACGAACAGGACCAATCCAATGTAGAATATCGGATGCGCCTGCAACGGCGCGTAGAACGTAAACAGCACGTCCGCACTCATCTCGGTTCGGTCGGTGAAGCCCGCCAGGATCGCCACCGCGGCGAACAGGGTGCCGAGTGACATCAGTACGTACCACGACCAGGTGAACCGAATGTCCTCGACGCCGCGGTCGAGACTCGTGGTCACCGCCCACGTGAAGATGGCCACGAGGAAGAATATCGTGAACGTCACCACCAGCAAGACGCCGTGGGCGGTCAACACGGTGTAGTACATCTCACTCGGGATCACCCGAACGATGTCGGTCCGGTGGAGCGTCTGGATCAATCCGAACGCCGCACCAAGCGCGAGCGCGATGAAGGACGTGTAGAACGCCGACCGGATCACCTTCGCCTCTGCCGGGAACTGGTCAATGTAGGCGCTCATTCGTCATCACCCGTGGATTCGTCGTCATCGTTTGGGTCGTCGTCCTCGTCATCCGCTTCGTCGTCTTCGTCGTCGGCTTCCTCGTCGTCCTCGTCAGTCTCGAGGTCGATCGTGCCGCTCGTCGACCCGTCCTCGAGGGTTGCCGGCGAATCCGCCTCGACGGTCACCGTCCAGTCGAGGTCGTCGGCGTCCTCGAGGTCGAGGTCGCTCGTGTCGACGGTGAACGTCGCCTCGGCGCTGGCCTCGGCGTCGACCTCGACGTCGGTATCGAACTGCTCGTCGCCGATCTCGAGGGTGACGGTCGCGGCCTCGGTCTGGAGGGCGTCGTTGTCGATCGTCGCGGTGAGTTCGGTCTCCTCGCCGGCCTCGATCGATTCGGGGGCGTCGACGTCGGCGACCGAGAACAGGTGGAACTCGTCTTCGGGAACGACTTTGACCAGCCCCTCCATGCCGTGGTGGCCCGAGCCACAGTACTCGTTACAGACGACTCCGTACTCCCTGGCCTCGTCGAATTCGGCGGTCATCGTCGAGATCTCGCCCGGAACGACCATCGTGTTGACGTTCGTGCCGACGAGGCTGAAGCTGTGAATCACGTCGGGGCTGGTGACGTAAAACGTCACCTCGCTACCCTGGGGAATCACGATCGGATCGTGTGTCCCCAGCGCCGACGATCCGGGTTCGAAGTTGAACTGGTAGGCCCTGACGTGGACGTCGTACTCGTCACTGTCCGTCTGGTGGACGCCCAGGTCGCCAAAGCGCTCGTGTTCCTCGAGGGCGTTCGGATCGATCGTCTCCTCGGAGTCGTCGACCATGGTGATGCCGAGGGCGACGGAGCCGTACGTGATCGTGGCGATGAAGCCGACGATCAACAACATGGCGGCGATGAGCCACACCTTTTCGTAACTGTGAATGTTCATACCATCCCCACGACGGTCGGTTCGTTCCCCACGAACTCGACGAAGTACATGAACAGCCACATCAACACCAGAATCAGGAAGTAGACCATGATTAAGGCGAGGGTGCCGATGGGGTCGAACTCGTCGTGGCCGATGTATCGTTCGATTGCGCTCTCATCAGGCGGACTGTCGGCGTCCTTCAGTGCAGCCGCATCGGATGACATGCTGGCCGGTAATGGTTGCCAGGTACTGAAATTTGTATCCATTCCCACTCGCTCGCAATCGGTCGCTAGTTTAAGTGGATGCAGCCCTCACCCTGGGTCATGAGTATCGACGGACTGCCGGTTCGATGGGCCATCACTGCGGGCCTCCTGGCCATCATTCCGGCTGCCTGGTACGGCTTCGGACGCGGCGGACTCGCCGGAATTATCACGGTCATCAACGTCCTGATCATCATCGCTGCCCTGTACGTGGCGACGCCACCGGTAGAGGGCGGGCATCACCACGCCGATGACGTAAATGGTCATTGAGTCCGTCCCAGTCAGTCGCTCCTCCCTGATTACCCTCGACTGGTCGACAGCGAGCGCCTTCGACTGGCTGACAACGCCCCCTCTCGATGTCTACTGGTCAGCGCTCCTCGCATCGACCCACGAGCACGGCTCGAGCGTGACGGCGGCCAACGTCGACTTACTCGTCTTCTTCGTCATCGGATTGCTCGCCGGTGCCCACTGTCTGGGGATGTGTGGGCCACTGGTGACGGCCTACGCCGACCGCATGGGGTCTGGCAGGGCCACAGGTGGTGACACCACGCGACACGAGCACACACTCACGATGCGGGAGGTGCGCCAGCACACCCTGTTCAACCTCGGGCGTGCGGGGAGTTACGCCGCAATTGGTGGGCTCTTCGCGCTGGTCGGGGGGCTTGCGTTCACCTCGGCTGGCGTGATGGCGAACGTCGGCGACACGATCAGGGGAGCAACGGGGATCCTCGTGGGCATCGCCATCATCGCGAGCGGGCTCTACTACCTCCGGGGGCAACCCGGAATCCCACACGATGTCCCGTTACTGGGCCCGTTTTTTGGCTGGCTCTCGAGGCTCCTGACGAGTCGTATCGATCGGCTGGCGAACTCACCCGGTATCGTGGGTTTGGGGGCCATCCACGGCTTGCTCCCGTGTCCGATCATCTATCCCGCCTATCTGTACGCGTTCGCCCTCGGTGACCCGGTTCGGGGTGCCCTCTCGTTGGCCGCGCTCGGACTCGGGACTATTCCGACGCTGTTTGCCTACGGGACCCTGCTCAACTCGCTGTCGACGCGCACTCGAGTGCGTCTCCATCGAGCGCTCGGGGCCGGGTTTTTGGTGCTCGGCTACGTCCCACTCCAGCACGGGCTGATGATGTACGGCATCCACTTGCCACATCCGCACATCCCGTTCTACCAGCCGCTGTAGGCGGCGACGACACACGCACTCACCGATGACAGACGACGAATCGGCGGCCGCGGATGGGAACACATCGTCGAGTGACGCGGCCGGCTGTTCGCTCTGTGACCTGACACTTCCGACGCCGCCCGTGACGGCCGACGACGTCGAGGGGGAGTTCTGCTGTCGAGGCTGTCTGCAGGTCTCGAAGGCCCTTGGCGACCTGGAGAGCGAGGCGGGTGACGCCGTGCAGGCGGCACTCGAGGACGACGACCGTGTCGACCTCGATTCCCTCGAGGGGGAAGACGCCTTCTTCCACGTCGACGGGATGCACTGTGCGACGTGTGAGGCCTTCCTCGAGGGTCGTGCCTCGAGTGTCGATGGGATCCACGCCGCCGAGGCCAGTTACGCGAGCGATACGGTTCGTGTCGTCTACGACGACGCGGTCCTCGACGACGGCGACCTCCGGGAGGCCCTGACGGGTGCGGGCTACACGGCCCACGAGCGCGGCGTCGGCGGTTCGGGCGGCGAGGACGGACAGGCGACCGTCAAGTTCCTCGCGGGTGGGGGACTCTTCGGGATGATGGTCATGCTCTGGTACGTCATCTTTCTGTATCCGACGTACTTCGGCTTCGATCCCGTCGTCGAGTTCGGTCACTACGATCAACTGTACGTCTTCGCGAACATCTGGCTGATGACGTCGTTCGTTCTCTTTTACACGGGCTTTCCCATCCTGCGAGGGGCGTACGTCAGCCTGCGTGCAGGGATGCCGAATATGGACTTACTCGTCGCACTCGCCGCACTCGCGTCATACGGCTACAGCACGCTGGCGATGCTCGAGGGGCGAACGGATCTGTACTTCGACGTCTCCGTCGCCATCATCCTCGTCGTCACTGGCGGGACCTACTACGAGGGGCTGATCAAGCGCAAGGCGGCCGGCCTGTTGACGGATCTGACCGAACAGCAGGTCGACGAGGCCAGACGCCACGAGACCGGGGAGGTCGTCCCACTCGATGCCGTCGAACCCGGCGATCGGTTGCTGGTTCGACCTGGCGAACGCGTCCCCCTCGATGGCACCGTCCTCGAGGGCGGGGCGGCCGTCGACGAATCGCTGATGACGGGTGAGTCCCTGCCCGTCGAGAAGGCATCCGGCGATCCGGTTCGGGGCGGCACCGTCGTCACCGATACCCCGATCGTGCTCGAGGTCGGCCCGGACGCCGAGAGTACGCTCGACCGTCTCGTGGGTCTCATCTGGCGCATCCAGAGTGCTCGTCCGGGGGTGCAGCGACTGGCCGACAAACTCGCGACGATTTTCGTCCCGCTGGTGATCGTCATCGCGACACTCGTCACGACAGTCATGCTCGTCACCGGCTCGAGTCTCACGGCCGCCCTGCTCGTTGGCCTCACCGTGTTGATCGTCTCCTGTCCCTGTGCGCTTGGGCTTGCGACGCCGCTGGCTATCGCCTCTGGTGTCCAGACCGCGGCAAAACGCGGCATCGTCGTCGCCGCCGAGACGATCTTCGAGGATGCCCCGGACGTCGATATCGTGGCCCTGGACAAGACGGGCACGCTCACCGAGGGTGCGATGTCCGTCGAATCGGTGACGGTCGCACCTGGCGAGGAGGCCGACGCCGTCCTCGGTCGGGCAGCTGCTGTCGAGGGACTCTCCGAGCATCCGATCGCGAGGGCCATCGTCGATTCGGCGGGGGGTGATAATGCGGCCACGGACGGTGACGCGGCGGGAAGCGACGACGACCAGCCCGCCCAGCCACTCGAGGCTGGCGCCACCGTGAGTGAGGACCCACGCGTCGACGGTGGCTCCCCCTCACGGCCGGGATCCGCACTCAGCGTCTCTGGCGGCCACGAACGCGATCACGGGCCGATGGCGCCCGTCGTCGAGTCGACTGGGGATGACCCTGCGGGCGTCGAGCGTCCAGCCGATGTCTCCCCGAACACCTTCGAGCGCGCGACGCGAGGCGTGTCGGGGGTCGTGGAAAGCGAGCCCAGCGCCACGGAGACACGCGTATTCGTTGGCCATCCCGCCTATCTCGAGGCGAACCACCAGGCGGTGCCCGAGGCCCTCGAGGAACCGATCGAACGCGCCCGGCGCGCCGGTGACGTTCCAGTCGTTGTCGGTTGGGAGGGGTCCGCCCGAGGGGTGATCGTCGTCGGTGACGCACCACGCGCGGACTGGGCGGCGGCCGTCGAGACCCTCGGAGCGGGCCGCGAGATCGTCCTTCTCACGGGTGACGAGGGTGCCGCGGCCGATCGATTCAGGGCGGTTGCCGGCATCGACGAGGTGTTTGCGGGCGTCCCACCCGAGGCGAAGGCCGAGACGGTTCGCCGCCTGCGCACTCGCGGGACCGTCGCGATGGTGGGCGACGGAAGCAACGACGCTCCGGCACTGGCGGCCGCCGACGTCGGCATCGCCCTCGGAAGTGGCACCCAACTCGCCACCGACGCCGCCGATGCCGTCATCGTCGACGACGACCTCGAGCGCGTCGCGGAGACGTTCACGATTGCGGGTGGCACCCATCGGCGCATTCGACAGAACCTCGCCTGGGCGTTCGTGTACAACGGGATTGCGATCCCGCTTGCGGTGTTTGGCCTGTTGAACCCGCTGTTTGCGGCGATCGCGATGGCGCTGAGCAGTACGCTCGTGGTGCTCAACTCCGCGCGGTCGCTGTGAGTCCGTGCTGTTTCAGCGGCCCCTGACCTGGGGCCGTCACCCCAGGTGGGTGTCAGTGCCGTCGATGCGGGCCTCGAGTGGCGAAAAGAACGTCGAGTATCGCTCGATTAGGCGAACGGTACGGGGTCGGGCAGCGGCAAGTACGGGATCACGAACAGCGCGAGCACGCTCGAGAGCCCGATGAGCAACGGGACGATCACGCCGGCCAGGTTCGTTCGGCCGAGCAGCGGCACCAGGTCCGTTCCCAGCGCGCTCAGCTTGGGCGTCGAGAGCTGTCGCAGGATCCCGAGTTCGATTCCGAAGAGGACTACTGTCGCCCCCGCCGACATCATACAGAACGGACAGATCTCCCCGATCTGGAACAGTTGCAGCCAGACGAAGTACGCGGACGCGAAGACGCCCGTGGCGGTGATCGGCGTCAGGATCTTCACGATGAGCGGATCGCGCGTGTCGAACCACCAGAGAGCCAGTCCGATCGTGGTCAGGTAGTAGAAGGCCCCGAGGGTTGCGAGGGGGATGCCGAGAATGTAGGCCCACTGACTCGTGATGACCTCGATGCTGCCGGCCACCTCGGCGTCAGCCGGTATTGCGGGGATTGCGAACACGTGGATCGCCGTGAGCAACGTGCTCACGAGCCATCCAAGCACCGCCACGAGGGTGAACGCGCCGAATAGCGCGACAACGCCTCTGCTGCCCGTATCAAATCGATTCGCGGTTGCGCTCGAGTGCGTTTCGGTTGCCATCTATTCGTCTGTTTGGCGTGGGGGTTATTAAGAATTGCGCATTACACACAATACAGATGCGGTCGACGAGTTCCCGTTCGTCAGTTCGATGAATCGGTGCTCGCCACGCTCCTGGATGGAATAAAACGCCAACAGCTGATTGGCTGAGGGGTAGTGAGCGGTGATCCGTTCCCCGACTCACGGTTCGACCCCAGGGCCTGTGACATCGGGCTGATACAGATTGTGTGGCTCGCACAAGTCTGGGCCGGAACTGTTCTCGCCCCGACCCATCGAGACTCGAACGCGGGGTCACCCCCTCCAGTGGCTTCGAGGACCTCGAGCCCTCCCATACCAGGCCCTGCCCCAGGCCAGTTCCTGAGCTGTCCGCTCGTGACTGCCCTCACTCGCTACCGACTCGGGGTCAACCGGCGATAGCCGGCTTTCGCGACGGCCCACGCCGGGTACAGCCTGGCGTAGAGGGCGTGTGGCGTGTGCCGCGCCCCCGCACGGAGAAGCCGATGATGCAGCGGCGACCGCGAGCTGTCGACCAGCGACGCGAGATCGGCCGTCTCGAGCCACGAGAAGAACTCGGCCTCGGCCGTCGACCGTGGGTCGGTTTCGCGAGCGCGCTCGCGGATGTCCGCCCACATGTGATACTCGTCCTCGCCGAGGATCCAGCGCCCGGACTCGAGGGCGGCCCTGATCTCGTCATAGTCGCCGTCGACGAACTCGTAGCCGTGGGAGACCGGATCGAGCCCCGACAGGCGGAGCCCGACGGCGGTTCGGTAACACTTCTCACAGGTGCCGCAGTTGCCGTCCATCCGCACGTTGCAGGTCTGTAACTCGAGGTTCGGGGCCGTTGTACGGACGTACTCAGCGATCACGTCCAGTCGCTCCTGTCTGGTGAGGTCGTAGGCGTCGTGGTGACACCGGGTCCCGCGCCAGCGGACGGCGTCGTCGATATCCGGTCTGGAGCCCCACTCGAGGTCGATTCCCTCCCAGTGGGTGGCGGCGATGTAGAGGTCGTCGAGGCCGCGGGCGCGAGCCATCGGCGCGCACAGGCCCAGCAGGCCGAGGCCGTGGCCGACCGAGGAGTACCAGCCGCCGTCGACGTGGCGCTTGAAATGGGCCAACAGCATCGGGTGATCGAGAAACGAGAGCATGTTCGACTCGACGAACGCCGTCTCGAGGCCACACTCGGCGGCGAAGGTGTTCGTGCGCTCGAGGAGGTGGTGCCAGTGGTCGTCGTCCCGGGCGCTGGGGCTGATCGTCCAGCCACGGATGCTGATCAGCGTGGGTGCTTCTTCGCGGTGGCGCACGTACGAGCAGGTCGAATCGACGCCGCCCGTAAAGAGGAGGCCGGCCCGGTGATGGTCGCCGTCGCCCTCCCCATTGCCGTCGCGATCGCTGGGGCCGTCCCCGGTGGTCTCGGCCTCGGTCACGCCTGCAGGCCCGTTCTCATCCCTCGAGTCGGATCCCACATCGCTTCTGTCGGTGTCGACCTCACTCATTTGCGCCCCAACGACCGCTCCCGCGTGGACCTCGCCACCCTCGAGGAAGTCGTACATATCACACATCGCGGTCCTGACGTCGGCGATCGCGGCGGCGAATTCGGCGTCGACGCGCTCGACGGTCACGTCGGTGCCGGTGGCCCAGGCGACCGGACAGACGTGTGCGAGTGCGGGAATCACCAGAATCGATTCGGGGACGGCCCCGACGTCGACGTCGTACTGTACCTCGAGTGGCGCTCCGGAAAAGAACCGAGCGGTTGCCCCTGTCGGGGAGACCTGGGTGGTGAGCGTGTTGCCCTCCGCAGTCGGTGGGTCGATGTGGATTGCCATGGCGAGTGCGCGATCGTCTGCCGGGACCACTGCCGGGATTAAAAACAGGCACAATCGTTGACCCGTCCATCGCTGTAGAAATCGGTCCCTAGAGCGGGTTGGACAGTCCCTGCTTCGTTGATGGCGCGCCCACCACTCTCGAGGGGTCGTATCCACCCCCTCGAGGGGGCTCGCCTTCCGCTCACGGGCGGTCGCATACTCCGCTCACGAGGGCCTGTGCTACACTGTTCGAGAGGGTACGCTTCGCTGGCCTCGATCCGTCGGCTGAACCGATTGGGGCGCCGTGATGAGCGCTCGAGGCCCTGCGTCCGGTCGTATCGATGCCGTACGCTGTCCTCGCCGTGGGTAGGGCCATTATAACAAACCCCGGACTGGGCGAGACTCAACACCAATGTGCGCCGCTGGGATTGCGACGGATCGTCGTAACGTGCCGTCGGTGATCGCCCGACCGGGCCAGCGATCACGGGTGAAAAATCACAACGGGCCGTCTACACACCGGATCCGGAGCGTGATCGAATGAGGCGGACGCTGCTGAACTGTCTGCTCGCGGGCGGCTTTTTCGCTGTCGCCGTGGGTATCGCCGCCGCCCACCGCTCGCCACCGGCGGGCTACGAGATCTCGATCTACGCGGCGACTCCCACGCTGACCTGGGTCGGCCTCGGGGGTGCCATCGCCATCGCCATCGGCATGACCCTCGCTTGCCGGGGCTGGTACCAGGGTGGCGCGATGGCTCTCGGCGGGCTGGCCGTGACGAGCGTCGTCAGCCTACCCGTGATCCGGAACTACCACTTCCAGGGTTTCGGCGACGCGCTCACTCACCTCGGCTGGGTCCGGGACTTCGTCCAGGGGAGCATGCACCCCCACGAACTCCTCTATCCGGGCTTACACTCCATTGCCGCGACGATCCACCTCGCGGGCGGCGTCTCGATGGAGCGCGCGCTCATCATCAGCGTCGTCCTCCTGTTCGTCCCGTTCGTGATCTTCGTCCCGCTGATCGCTCGCGTCATCACCGGTTCGAACGCGGCCGCGGGGTTCGCTGCCATCGCCTCCTGGATGGTGTTGCCGATCAACAACGTCGCGACTCACATGGGGCCACACACGAACTCGAACGCCCTGTTCGTCGCCCCCGTGGCGCTCTTTGCGGCCATCGTCCTCCTCTATCGGCGGGATGCCCTCGAGCGATTGCCACTCGGCGTCTCGCCGTTTCTCCTCACCCTCCTCGTCGCCGGCGTCGGCCTGCTGTTGCTCCACCCCCAGCAGATGATCAACGTGGCGGTGGTGGTGTGTGCCTTTGCCGGGGTCCAGATCCTCGCCAGTCGGTGGGGAGATGGGCATCCGATTGCCGCCCATCGGTCGATGCTCACGCCCAGCGTGCTGTTGAGTGCGACCTTCGTCGGCTGGGTCAGCGCCAACGAACGCTTTAGGGAGGCCGTTTCGGGCCTCGTGTACGGTCTGCTCACGGCCGACATCGGCGGCAGTTCGGAGGTCGACCAGCGTGAGCAATCCCTCGGTGAGATCGGGGGCAGCCTCCTCGAGCTCTTCGCGTTGATGTTCGGTGTCGCGGCCGTCATCGGGGTGATCGTCGGGACCTTCATCCTGCTCACCTGGCTCGGGCGGACGAGACTCGATCCCGAGGGGCGGTCGTTCGTCCTCTACCTGTCGCTCGCGCTCGTGCCGCTCACGGGGATGTTTCTCGTCTACTTCCTGGGGACGCCCACCATGGCGTTCCGACAGGTCGGGTTCATCTACGTCGTCCTGACGATTCTGGCGGGGGTCGCACTCGCCCACGGCTTCGGCTGGCTTCGGGGGCCGGTCACCACACCCGGTTCGAACGCGCTCGCGGCCGTCTTCCTCTCGGCCTGTCTCGTCCTGGCGCTGCTGACCGTGTTCACCTCACCGATCCTCTATCAGCCAACCCAGCACGTCACCGAGGCCCAGCACTTCGGCTACGAAACGGCGATCGAACACCAGGCTGACGAGCAGTTCTACGCCGGCTACGGCTACGGTGTCAGTCGGTTTGGCGACGCCCACTACGGCACCGAGGCTCGCGAGACGAACTTTGGTGCGGGGGCCGGCGGTGTCGTCCTCGTCGAGGAGTTCGAGGCCGGGAACTACAGCGGAGCCTACTTCGGGCTCGATTATTACCTCACCGTGAGCGCCTTCGACGAGGCCCGCGAACTCGAGGTCTATCGGCAACTCCATCACTCCGAGGCGGCCCTCGAGGCGATCGAGGCCGACGAGGATGTCGATCGGCTGGTTTCGAACGACGAGTTCAGACTGTACGACGTCGAGGGGCTCCCGTCGTGATTTCGGGGGCTGGGCGCCGACAGTCGAGTGATCAGACACCCGCGCCCGTCGGTGCATCCGGCAACTCGTGTTTGTCGACCGGGAGGCCCAGTTCCTCGAGGGCGGCTTCCATGTGTGGTTCCTCGGCGAACTCCGAGCCGTCTGCCTCGCGGATGCGCTGGGTGGTCGCCAGGACCTCCCCGCGGCGGTCGTCGGGGATGTCGAACTTGTCCGTGGCGAGTTCGATCGTCAGGCCGTTGTTGTCGCGGGTGTAAAGCGAGTGGAAGATGCCCCGATCGAACTCGTTGTAGCCGTAGCCGTGTTCCTCGAGGGCCTCGCGGGTCTCGGCGAAGCGTTCGGGGGCGATCGAAAACGAGAGGTGGTGGACGGAGCCGATCTGGTGACGGAGCGGTGCCGGATTCGACTGGCGGTCCTCACCCACGAAGAACGTGATGATCCGACCGTCGCCGGTGTCGAAGAAGAGGTGCGTCGAGTTCGGGTCGTCGAGGTTCGGTTGCCTGAGGACGAGGGGCATGCCCAGCACGTCTCGATAGTACTCGATCGTGTCGGCCTCGTTCGACCCGATCAGGGTGATGTGGTCGGTTCCGGTGGTTCGAATGGGGCTTTCCGGACGGTCTGCGGTGATCTCGGGGATCTCGTCGGTCATGGCTGTGCATTGGGTCTCGAGGGTCAAACCGTTGTGCTAACGGTGGTGTTACCTCACTTCGTCGGACCCCTGGCGGTCTCTTCGAAAGGCCCACCCGGATCCTCCCCGTCCCAACCGACTCGCTCACGCTGCTCGCCCCTCGCGCGGCGTCGCCGACCGGCCCCACACTGCTGGACGGCTTGCCAGCGCGCCCCGGGCGATTCGGCGGATGAGTGAGTCGTTGGATCGGCGAGTCGCTGAAGAGGACGGTGGACTCTGGATGGCCGGGAAGCGGTGCTCGCACACCACGGGCGAGTCCGTTTCCCAGGGGGAAGGGCAGACACCGCCCCCAGGAACCACACACGACAGCGGCGGCCTCGAGCGGGCGACCGTCACTCGAGCGGGGCCTCAGCCCCGACGGTGGGTCCGTTCTCTACAGTAGCCACTGAACGTCAGTGCACACACCCTCACGAGACCGTGGCACAGAACCGGTGCCAGACCGGTTCTGAGGCGACTCGCTGTGAGGGTGTGTACATCGGTTCACCTGTTACTGTAGCCTCTCCGCGTTCGCTGCAGGCATCTCGGTGGACGCTTCCGCTCGCCCGGGGGACGTCACCCTCTCGACGAGACCGGAAAGCACCCTGGGGACGATACGACTTTGACCCCGGCCTGCGAGGATTGGGACGATGACCGACTCCGAGGACGACACCGGCGTACCCGTACACTGTGACGCCTGCGAAACCAGGACCCGCGTCCCGCTGTCGGATCTCGCCGACGCCATCGAACGGCACAACGAGGACGTCCACGACGGCGAACCGGTCGCCGAGGTCGACCCCGTGCTCAAAGAACAGCTGGCCGATCTCGTCGTGGAGGACCTCGGCTTACTCGAGGAGGATGCCTGAGGGGACACCCGACGCGCGACTCGGCGAGCCCTGGGGTGTGTGGACCGACGACTGGCGCGGTCTCCTGGCGCTCGTGGTGGTCCTCGCCATCGTCGCCCGGAGCGCCTGGTCACTCCAGGGAAGTGACCCGTTCCCGTGGGCGCTCCTCGGTGGGGCCACCCTCGGGTCGGTCGCCATCTTCGGCCCGTTTGCGTGGCTCGCTCGTGGGCTCATGGGCGCGAGCACGCGGGAAACGCTCGTGCTCGCCGTGTTCGGTCTCGCCGTCCTCACCCTCCCCTTCGGCCTGACGGCGCTGCTCGTCCTCGAGATCCCCGTCGTCTTCGCCGCCGACGCCTTCATCGTGGGCGTGTTCTGTGGAGTCGTGGGGGTGTTCGCGGCCGAACGCACCGCAATGCCCGAGACGCTCGTCGACGCGGTGGCCGTGGCGCTCGAGGGCGACGAGCGGCCGTAGCGGCGCTCGACTGGACTACTCGCGTCCTGTTCGACCATACTTCGAAACTCGTAGTGCAATACTATTGGTATTGGAGCCTTGGTTTCGTCCCCGTTATTTCACTCGAGACGCTCGAGCGCCAGCTGCGCGCCAGCGCCGGGGTCGAGGTCGGCGAGCGGGGAGACGTCCCGGACGTGGGCGAAGACACTGACCGGCGAGGCGGCCCGCGGTTCCTCGCTCTCGCTCGCGGGCGTCGGTCCCCAGAACAGACAACAGGCGTTCCCCGCGGGCCAGAAGGCCAGCGCCCCCTCCTCGACGTCAGTACGGGCGTTTTCCGGTGGGGCGTCCACGGGAACCGAGACGTACAGCTCCGCGCCCCAGCGGGTGGCCTCGCCCGCGAGCGGGAGGGCGTCGGCGATGGCAGTCCGTGTTTGGGGAGCGTCTGGGGCCCAGTCGGCCTCGAGGCGGCGATCGTCGATGGTGACGATGAGGTCGGGGTCGTCGGCAGGTTTGGGTGTACCGTCGGTGCTTGCCATGCCGATCCCTGTGTGGCCCAGTCACATATACTGTCCACCGGATCGGTGCGTGCGTTGTCGGTATCCGGTCGCGATCGGTGCGTGCGAGTTCGGTTGGAACTGTAATCGAAACGGCGGCCCGACCCTTCGGTCTGCCTGCCACTGCCTGACGCGCCAGGCCAGTCCCGAAATCGTTTTGACCTCCTCACTCACACAGTCAGTATGCCGACGGAACCGGACACCCACTACGACTCCTCGCTCGGGAGTAAGTTCATCTTCGTCACCGGCGGGGTGATGTCGGGCCTCGGGAAGGGAATCACGGCCGCGAGCACCGGCCGGCTCCTGAAGAACGCGGGCTTCGACGTCACCGCCGTCAAGATCGATCCGTACCTCAACGTCGACGCGGGGACGATGAACCCCTACCAGCACGGGGAAGTCTACGTCCTCAAAGACGGCGGCGAGGTCGACCTCGACCTGGGGAACTACGAGCGCTTCCTCGGGATCGACATGACCTCCGATCACAACGTGACGACGGGCAAGACCTACCAACACGTCATCGAGGCCGAACGCGCCGGCGACTACCTGGGCAAGACGGTCCAGATCATCCCACACATCACCGACGACATCAAGCGACGCATTCGGGAGGCCGCCGACGGCACCGACGTCTGCATCGTCGAGGTCGGTGGCACCGTGGGTGACATCGAGGGGATGCCCTATCTCGAGGCTCTGCGCCAGTTCGCCCACGAGGAACCCGAGGAGAACGTCCTGTTCGTCCACGTCACCCTCGTCCCGTACTCGAAAAACGGCGAGCAAAAGACGAAGCCGACCCAACACTCCGTCAAGGAGGTGCGATCGATCGGACTCCAGCCCGACGTGATCGTCGGCCGTTCGGACGACAGACTCGAGCCCGAAACCAAAGAGAAGATCGCGCTGTTCTGTGACATCGAGACCGAGGCGGTGTTCTCGAACCCCGACGTCGAGGACGTCTACCACGTCCCCCTCGTCGTCGAGGAGGAGGGGTTAGACGAGTACGTCCTCGAGCACTTCGAGCTGGCCGAGCAAGCACTGCCCCCGGCCGAGCGCACCCGGGAGTGGCGCGAGGTCGTCACCGCCGACCAGCCCGACGACGTGACGATCGCTCTGGTGGGTAAGTACGACCTCGAGGACGCCTACATGTCGATCCACGAGTCGCTGAAACACGCCGGGTTCGAACTCGGCACCGAGGTCGACGTCGAGTGGGTGTTCGCCGACGACCTCGCCGACGGCCACGACGGCCAGCTCGCGGGCGTCGACGGGATCATCGTCCCCGGCGGCTTCGGGATGCGGGGCACCGAGGGGAAAATCGAGGCGATCCGCTACGCTCGGGAACACGACGTCCCGTTCCTAGGACTCTGTCTGGGCTTCCAGATGGCCGTCGTCGAGTACGCCCGCAACGTGTTGGGCCTCGGGGGTGCCCACTCCGCGGAGATGGACGAGGACACCGCCCATCCCGTCATCGATATCCTCCCGGAGCAGTACGAGGTCGAGAACATGGGCGGGACGATGCGCCTCGGTGAGCACACGACCGTGATCGAACCCGAGACCCTCGCCTACGACCTCTACGCGGACACCTCCTGTCAGGAGCGCCACCGTCACCGCTACGAGGTCAATCCCGAGTACTTCGAGGACTTCGCCGACGAACCCCTGACCTTCTCGGGGACCGCCGGCAATCGCATGGAGATCCTCGAACTCGAGGACCACCCGTTCTTCCTCGGCACCCAGTACCACCCCGAGTACAGCTCCCGTCCCGGCGAACCGAGTCCGCCCTTCGTGGGCCTGGTCGAGGCCGTCCTCGAGGTGGCGGAGACGGACGACACCGCAGCAACCGACGACACCGAAACAACCGACGAACACGAGGTAACCCACTGATGGTCGACACCGACACATTCGTACCCGAGGCAATCGCAGCAATCGAAGACGAAATCGGCGACGCAAACGCCGTCATCGCCCTCTCCGGGGGCGTTGACTCATCGGTCGCCGCCGCCCTGGCCTACGAGGCCATCGGCGACCGCCTGACGCCGGTCTACGTCGACACCGGTCTCATGCGCAAGGGCGAGACCGCCCAGATCCGCGAGACCTTTTCGTTCATGGAGAGTTTGCGGGTCATCGACGCCAAAGACCGCTTCCTCGAGGCCCTCGCGGGCGTGACCGATCCCGAGGAAAAACGCAAAGTCATCGGCGAGCAGTTCATCCGGGAGTTCGAGCGCGAGGCCCTCGAGGCGGACGCGGACTACCTCGTCCAGGGGACCATCTACCCCGACCGGATCGAGAGCGAGGGCGGGATCAAGTCCCACCACAACGTCGGCGGCCTCCCCGAGGTCGTCGATTTCGAGGGGATCGTCGAACCCGTTCGCGATCTCTACAAGGACGAGGTCCGCGAGGTGGCCCGCCACCTCGGGCTGGACGAACTGGTCGCCGAGCGAATGCCGTTCCCCGGTCCCGGCCTGGCCGTGCGCGTGATCGGCGAGGTCACCGAGGAGAAACTCGCGGTCGCCCGCGACGCCTGCCACGTCGTCGAGGCGGAACTCGAGGAATACGAGCCCTGGCAGGCGCTGGCGGCGGTCATCGGCAAGGCCACCGGGGTCAAGGGCGACAACCGCGTTCACGGCTGGGTCGTCTCCGTCCGGTCAGTGGACTCTCGAGACGGGATGACCGCCCGCGCGCAGGAACTCGACTGGGAGACGCTGCAGCGAATCCAGTCCAGAATTACGGGCCAAAACGAGAACGTCGCTCGCGTGGTCTACGACGTGACCCACAAGCCGCCGGCGACGATCGAGTACGAGTAGGCCGCTCAATTAGGGGCCGGGACGACGAGGTGTGGTCTGCACACCGTGGATCACTGCTGGTACCTCGGCCCGTTTCGCCCTCGAGCGATAGCAGTCACTAAAACAGGAGAGCTGTCAGTGACTCAATTATCGATCGAAGATCTCGAGTCGTCGCGAGCGGGTCTCGAGTCCCCTCCTCCGTCGGTTTCGAGACCCCCTACATCCTCGGGCGTTTGGCCACCGCGCTTAAGACCTACCCCGGTGCGGTCCCCAGCAGCGTGACGAGGTTGAACACGGTAAAGCCCACCAGAAACGCCACCGTGTAGTAGATGACCGTCACCAACACGGCGAGTTTGTAACTCAGGTCGTAGACGACCAGAATTGCCGTGTAGGCCATCGCCACCAGGAAGGGCACGACGATCAGGGGCCCCCACTGCTGGAGCAGGATCGAGGCGAACGCGAGCAGTGGGCCGACGGTGAACGCCCGCTTCAGCCGCACCGTCCCCAGCACGTACCGGGCGGCGATGTGCAGGGTCACGCTGTAGAAGATGGCCGCCACGATGAACGTCCCCACGTAGGCCAGCGGGCCACCACCGGCCGGATCGATCTCCCCACCGGTCACCTGGGCCGGCACGAGCGTCGGGGCGGCCTCGAGTGTCGCCGTGGCGACGGGCACGAGGGCGGTCTCGAGTGCAGTCATGCCCGACGCTAGGCACTGGGGGCCTTTGGGTGTAGCGAGTCGTGCTGGCAAGCTCCCGTTCTAGCCGTTTCGATATGCTCGAGACGAGTGAGACGACGATATCCGTACTACTGCAGTTGTATTCTACGGTGCCGTCTACCTCAAAACCGTTGATGGCTTACTCGAGCAGGCCGAGGTCCTCGAGTCGCGAGACGATCTTGTCGACGGCGTGTTCGGCGTCGACCGGTTGCTTCCCACCGGTGATGACGAGCTTCCCGGAGCCAAACAGCAGGGCCACGACTTCGGGTTCGTCCAGCCGGTAGACCAGGCCGGGGAACTGCTCGGGCTCGTACTCGATGTTCTCGAGACCCAGCCCGATCGCGATGGCGTTCAGGTTGAGGTTACGCCCCAGGTCGGCGCTCGTGACGATGTTCTGGACGACGATCTCGGGGTCCTCGTTGACCTGGATCTGGAGCTCACGAAGCTTATCGAAGACGATCCGGAGACTCTCGTGGACGTCGTCGGTGCTCTTGGCCCCCGTACAGACGATCTTCCCCGATCGGAAGATCAGCGCGGCGGATTTGGGATTCTGGGTTCGGTAGACGAGACCGGGGAACTGCTCGGGGTCGTAGTCGGCCCCCTCGAGGTCCATAGCGACACTCTGGAGGTCGAGTTCCTGCCCGATGCCGGTCGACGCCACCACGTTTTCGATGTTGATGGTGTCCTTCGGATCCGTCATAAGTCGTTTAAAAAGACGTATTTAAGGGTTATAAAGGTTGGTACTAGCTGCTGAGTTGTCCGGTTGTGTGACTCTCATTTTGATTGGCATCACGGGTTCCTGGCGATCAGGAGAAAAACGCCAGTTCGTGAATCCGATCGTCGTTCGTCAGCTCCGGGTGAAACGAGGTCGCGACGACGGGGCCCTCGCAGACGGCGACCGGCCGATCGTTCCACTCGGCGAGGACCTCGGCGTCGCCAACGTGGTCGATCACCGGCGCACGGATGAACACCGCGGGGAACGGTTCCGCGAGACCCGCGAACTCGAGAGGGGCCTCGAAACTGTCTTTCTGCCGGCCGAAGGCGTTGCGTTCGACGTCGACGTCGAGCAGGTTGAGCGTCTCCACGCGGTCGTCGTGGGCATCCGAGGCGGCGACGATCAGTCCCGCACAGGTCGCGAGCAGGGGCTTTTCGGCCTCGACGTGGGCCACGATCTCGTCGGCGATCCCCTCGCGGTGGATGAGTCGGGAGATGGTCGTCGATTCGCCACCAGGCATCGCCAGCAGGTCACACTCGGGGACGATTCCGCTGGTTCGAATCTCGTGGACCTCGACGTCGATCCCTCGCGTGGCACATGCGCGCTCGATCGCCTCCGCGTGCTCGCTCACGTTTCCCTGGACGCCGATGACGCCCGCAACCAGTGACATACCGGCCGTTGGGTGGGGAACACGAAAAGTGACGCGACCCGGCGGTGAGGCGTCGATGTCGTGGCGCTCGAGCCAGCATCGGACCAGTACGTGCGGGGTGGGCTCCTCCGTCCTCCCGTTTCGTGTGACGCTACCGTGAAATGCGATACGCGGACGGCGAGACGTGGCGTCCACTACGGGCACGGATGCGTTACGTCGCCCACCACCACCCAGATCGGGGCATTCACTCCGGGCGCCTCGAGTCGTGCCGAAAACGGGGGCTGCTTACGAAACGAACGTCAGCAACTGTACCAGGATGCCGAGCAGGACGCCGAAGGCGATGACCGTTTTCGGGTCGATACGGATCGCGTTCGAGTCCTCGGCGTCGAAGTACCGGACTAGCCCGGCACTCGACATCAGTCCGCCAGTGTTCTGTCCTCTGTCCATACCCCTCCTTGTGAACGACCCGAACTAAACCTTTCGACCCGACTCGCCATGCAGGCTCGAGCGAGCCGCCCCTTCGAAGCGCTTTTGCTCGCCCCGACGAAAGCAGGCGGCATGCTCGAGCGCGAACGACTCATCGAAATCGCCGTGGCGGTCCCCGTCGTGGCAGTGATGATCGCGGCGATGGCGATGATCGGCGCAAACTACGAAACGGGCGCCGGCGATCTCGGCCCCGAGGGTGGCGAGATGTTCGTCTACGCGATTATCGGCTTCATCTTCCTGATGGTCGCGGTCGGCGTCGCGCTGGCCTTCCTCACCACCGATCCCGAGGACGGTCTCGAGGACGCGGGTGAGACGAACGCCGAGGGAGAGACGGAGCCGGAAAACGCGGCCTAGAGCGTTTCTACAACCCGTTCAAGCACGGACTCCGGAACCGAAAATTCGGTGACCTGTCCGTCGAGAGCCGACGTTCGACGGATGACGACGAGGTCGTCTTCGATCGACAGTCGCGACCCCGACTCGTCTGGTTTGCACTCGTACTGTGGTCGACCACTTCCCTCGAGGAACGACTGGAGAACTTGCCACTCGTCGCTCGCCAGCGGGTCAGCGGAGGCGTTTGACGATCGTTCGGCTTTACTCATTGTCTGTGGACAACTGCGCGACTGTCACTGAAAAACCTTTCCGAGGTACAGGACTATGTCGGTAATATTCCTATTATGTGAACGATTCACGAACTGGTTGTTGACGATCGATGGCGCTGTCGCGCTCGAGTCAACGGTCGTTCGATTTCCACCTATCCTGACTTGGTACGAGAGTCGAGTAGCGGTCTTCGGCTCGTGTCACCGTCCCGTGGATCGACGCTCGGTGTCGTCTGTCCACGGTGATCGTCGACCCGGCGCGGGCAATCGCGGGTACAAACGGATAGCGGACCCTCTCGTTTGCATTTGCGTCCGCCTTCATCGAGCCCATCGAGGACACCGACACACGGTGTCGTGACCGGGTGCAGACGCAGCGCCGTAGGCTAGTTCAGTCTCCCTCGACCTCACCGTCACCCTCGCCCTCGGCCGCTGCATCGCTCTCTCGCCAGTCCTCGAGGTCGTCCTCGTCAGCGTCGTCGATCCGCTCCTCGTAGTAGGCCATCGGATGGGGGATGCGCTCACAGAGGTCGTCTTTGTTCACGCAGTCGCCGTAGGACTGCATGGTCGCACACGAGGGTGGCGAGTAGTCGGTTGGCGAGGTGTCCCCACGGATGTGATCCGTCTGGTAGCGCGTCATCTCCTCGCCGAAGGAGGAGTTCACCCGATAGAGGTCGACGATCTCGTCGGTGTCCATGCCGATACTCGTGAGAAACGAGGTGATCGCAAAGCGGGAGTGATGTGGCAGGTGTTCGCCCTTCTGGATATCGTCGAGCAGCGCCTTCATACAGGGCGGGAACAGGTCGGGAACGACGGTGTCGATCTCGCGAGTCAGATCGAGATCCGCGAGGACCTCACGAACCTGTTCGACCTCGCTCTCGAGGGCGTCGGCGATCGGTTCGGGCACGTCGAACGGGAGGCCGTCCTCGACGCGTTCGCGGACGGCCTCGCGGACGAGCGTCAGGAGTTCGCCTTCGGTCACTGGCACCTCGCCGTCGACCACCGCTCGATTGACGAGTCCCCACTCCTCGCCCCAGAGATCGCCCGCGAGCGGAAGATACGCGCCGACGTCGATCCGATAGGCTGCAGACGCGTCACTCGAGACGGGTCGGACGTCGTCCGTGAGGTCGAATTCGGCCAGCAGCGTCTCGAGGTCGACGTCCGCCGATTCGACGCTCTTGAGTTCGGTCGTGGTCGTGAAGTCGTCGGTGAACTGATCGAACGCGGTTGCGGCCTCCGCGCGGGCATACTTTCGGATGAGGATTCGCTCACCGACCAGCGAGACGAGCACCCGTGCGACGGGATACGAGAGGAGTTCGACCCTGGCCTCTCGGCGTGGCTCGCCCGTCTCCCCGTCCTCGAGTGAGGCGATGACGCGCTCGGTGGCTCGGTCGACGACGGGGCCGTCGCGCTCGACGACGACGCCAAGATCGACCTCGGCCGTGGCGACTGCCTCGCGGGCTCCCTCGAGGAACGGGTAGCGGGCGTGGAGCCGTTTCATCGTGCCGACCATTCGACCGAGGGTGGTTAAACACACGGATTGTCGCGGGAATCCTGGATCGATCGGTCGAGATGGGAAACGCGGTCGGTGCGGTCCAGGGGAGCGGTTCGACGCCCTCGAGGCTGGACTGGCCTCGACGGACACGCCGTACGTTCAAGTCGACGGCCATCCTCTGGTGAGCCATGCCCGTGACCACGCGCGATGGCGTCAGCCTTCACTACGAACACGAACGCCACGGCAGCGAGCCAGTCGTCCTGGTCGGGGATCTGGCCTGGGGACGATGGCAGTGGCGCTGGCAGCGCGAGATCTTGGCCGGGGACTGGGACGTCCTCGCGCCGGACACCCGCGGGACCGATCGCTCGGATACGGGACTCCCTCCGGTGCTCCCCCGGCTCCCGCGACGACTTCGCACTCGACTCCTCACCGGACGTGGCGCCTACACGGTGGGGGGACTCGCCGCCGATCTCGAGGCAGTCCTGGAGGACGCCCGGGCTCGCGACGTTCACCTGGTGGGTGTCGGTCTCGGGGGCGCGGTGGCCCTGCGATACGCGCTGGAGCACCGCCGGGCGGCCTCGTTGACGCTCATCGGGGCCACCCCTGGTGGGGAGGCGGCCACGGGACTCGAGGACGAGGCTCGCGAGCAGCTGTTGACCACGGCTGGGCAGACGCGGCGTGCAGTCCTCCGGAAACGGTTGCGCCCACTGTTCTCGGAGCGGTTTCGAAACCGGAACCCGCACCTGCTGGATCGACTCATCGAGTGGCAACTCGAGCAGGGTGCCCCGGATCCGGCACTCGAGGCCCAGCTGGGCGCGTTCACCGCCTTCGACGTGAGCGACCGTCTCTCGAGCGTCCGGGTGCCAACGCTCGTGATCCACGGGGCCGACGATCGGCTGGTGCCGGTCGAGGACGGTCACCTGCTCGCGCAAGCGGTGTCAGACAGCCGTCTGCTCGAGGTCGAGGGGGCCGGCCACGCCTGTCACATCGAACGCGACGACGAGGTCACCAGTCGGCTCGAGGACTTCCTGCTCGAGGTGACCGACGGCCCGATCGACCGTATCGACCTGTGAGGACGGGCCACCGAAGCCACAGCCTCTTTAGGCTTGCCGCGTGAGTTCCTGACGATGACCGACGACATCGCGACGACGACGCTTTCGATCGAAACCGACGACGGCGAGGCTGACGAGGTCACGATCCCCTCGGGGCTCGTCGATCTGCTCGCCGAGGGTGACCAGACGCGGGCGGAGACGGTCGCCGACATCACCATGCTCTCGTTTGCCAGCCGTGCCCACCACATCGTCCACCACGGCGAGGACTCGAGTCCGGAACTCGAGGCCCAGGAGGAACGCGTCATGGAGCTCTTCGAGGAGCGCTTCGGCGTGACTTTCGGCGAGGCGACGGGACACCAGCACTGAGCGGGCTCGACCCGCGGGCGGTGGATTATCAAGGGATGAGCAGGCACAAAACCCCGCCCTTCA